>WNGD01017553.1_pt1 | contig 11571 bp, 9 predicted proteins | sample 5400671 | NCBI WGS metagenome assembly WNGD01 (sample SAMN13153369, study PRJNA577476) | soil metagenome | isolation source: 40 cm soil or saprolite under grassland replicate 2 | place: USA:California | collected 2016-06-15
AGGTTCTCTGGCGGCCCGACGTTTTTGGAATTGGCGCGCAGGTGTGCCAAACTTATCGGCTGACTTCCCGGCAAGAATCAAGGGAGTTTCGAAGGATCAGAAATGGCGCTAACGCGAAAAAAGAAGATCATCATAGCCGTAACGGCGGTTGTCGTTCTTGGATTGATCATCATTATCAGCGTCTTTGCGACTCGCAAAGAAGAACCTGAAGTGACCACGATTAAGGTCGAGGTGCGACCCGAGCTACGCCAGACCGTGACCGCTTCGGGCGAAGTTCGGCCGATTCGTTACATCAAACTGACGAGTGAAGTGCCGGGACGCATCGAGGAGATCTATGTCAATGCCGGCGACCAGGTGAAGAAGGGGACGCCCCTGGTCCGCATCGATCCGACCCAGCTTCAGTCGAATCAGGAAGCGCAGTGGGCAGCAACGCAAGCCTCCGTTAACGACGTGCAGAACGCTCGGTCCGCCGTGACTTCGGCTGAGCAAGCGCTGGCCGCGGCAGAAGCTTCTGTATCGGCAGCACGCCAACAGGTCATCTCTCAACAGACGGCCGTCGATCGCGCGCAGGTGGATCTAAACACGGCTCAGCGCGAACTCAAGCGCGCTACCGATCTAATTGAGGCCGGCGTCGCTTCTCGGTCGGAATACGACGCCGCTCGCGACCGTTACGATCAGGCAAAGATTGCGCTGGACACCGCAAGAGCAAATCTGGAAGCGCAAAAGCTCGCCGTTAAAGAAGCGATGGAGCGCGCCAACCAGCAACGAGTGGCCGTGCAACAGGCGAAGACAAGTATCAAGTCAAGCGAGATGCGCGCCAACCAGCAACAAGCGTTGCTCCGCGGCCAATCGAGTCAACGTTCGAAAGCCACGCAATCATCGCCGCTCAACGGCGTCGTCGCAGACATCCCGACCCGTGTCGGCGAGTTTGCCGTGGCTGGTCTGTCAACTACACCGCTGATGACGATCGCAGACATGTCGACTATCAACGTCGAAGTGAACGTGGACGAGACGGAGATTAACAACGTCGTGGTGGGCCAGCCCGCGAAGGTCAAAGTTGATGCGCTCGGCGACAAGGATTTTAAAGCAACCGTGACACTCAAGAACCCGCTGGCAGTGGCGAAGTCAGATACCACAGGCGGTCTTTCGCCCCGCGTCAACGTCCAGGAGGCGAAGGAATTCAAAGTAACGTTAAAATTGGATGACGCGTCTTTGCCCGACGAAATCAAGAATGCGTTGCGCCCGGGCATGAGTTCAACTGTCACCATCACGACCAAGACCCAGAACAACGTACTCGCTGTGCCCCTTGAAGCCATTGTAGAAAAACAGCCAACGCCTTCGCCGGCGCCAACGATAACCGGCAGCGTGCCCGCGCCTACCCCAGCCGAGAAACCAAAAGGTATCAAGGGCGTCTACGTCATCGAAGGCAACAAGGTGAAGTTCTATGAAGTGACCACCGGCATCACGGGCGAAGCAGACATCGAGATTACCAGCGGCATAAAGACCGGAATGGAAGTCGTCCGAGGACCAAGCCGCGTCTTGAAAACTCTCAAGGACGGAATGACCGTCAAACGCCAACAGAACAAGCCTGGCGGCAACACCAATATAAACGGGGGCAGCTAAATGAGCGACGTCACCCTCGCGTCACTCCCAACTGAGCACGTCCTCAAACCGGCCGGTACCAACGGTCGACCAGACTTGACGTCACTGATCTCGATGCGCGCCATCTGGAAGACCTACGAGATGGGCTCCGAACAAGTGCACGCGCTGCACGGCGTCTCTTTCGACGTGCCCAAAGGCGAATACATCGCGATCACTGGACCTTCGGGATCAGGCAAGTCGACGTTGATGAACTTAATCGGCTGCCTTGATACACCGTCGCAGGGAGAGTACTGGCTGAACGGAAAGAACGTTTCTGAAATGGATGACGACGAGCTGGCGCGCATACGCAACCAGGAAGTCGGATTTGTCTTTCAGACGTTCAACCTGTTGGCGCGCGCCACGGCCCTGCACAATGTCGAGCTCCCTCTGATCTACGGCGGCATCGGCTCTGCAAAGAGACACGAGATGGCCCGGCAGGCGCTCTCCGCCGTCGATCTCTCAGACCGGGTTACGCACAGACCAAACGAACTCTCCGGCGGACAGCGTCAGCGTGTGGCGATTGCTCGGGCGCTGGTCAACCATCCCTCCATCTTGCTCGCGGATGAGCCGACCGGCGCGCTTGATACGCATACCAGCATGGAAATCATGGACCTCTTCGAGCGATTGCACGAAGAAGGAAACACGATCATCGTCGTTACGCACGAACACGACATCGCGGCGCGCGCTCATCGCGTGATCTCTATCCGCGACGGACTGATCGAAAAAGACGAGATAGTTAGATAGGAGACGCGGGATGGATCGGCCCGGGCTTGAGGAAACGCAGCCTGCGGGTCATGCGTTTGCGCGGCGAATCACACTCCCAGGGAAACTACGTTCGTTTCCGCTGTTTCGCATCGCGCCGCTGTGGGAGGCTTTTCTGGTTGCCACGGGAAGTCTGCGCACGAACAAGCTGCGCACCTCACTGACACTCGTGGGCATCGTCGTCGGGGTGGCGGCCGTGATCGCGGTGGTAACGATCATTAAGGGTCTGGACAAAACTGTCGCAACCACTTTCTCTTCCCAGGGCTCTACGGTCTTCACGATCTCGAAGAACCCTCAGATCATCAAGTCGCGCGAAGAATTCGTAAAGGTCAGCAAACGCAAGGACGTCACGCACGAGGACGAAGAAGCGATCGCTCGTCTGTGTACGGCTTGCTGGCGTGTGGGGGTCGCCGCGAACACTATCCAAGCGGTCAAACATGCCGATCAAAAGTCCGACACCGTGCGCATCCGAGGCGTGACGCCCACGACAATGTTCGACATCGACGGGGTCACTGTAGACGCCGGGCGCATCTGGACCGACAACGAAGGCAACTCGGCCAAGGAAATCTGCGTTGTTGGTCCGGACATTCTGAAAAACCTTTTCGCCGATGCGCCGGCCGAACGCGCCCTGGGCCAGGAGATCAAGATCGCCGGCCGCCCGTACCAGATCATCGGCGTGCTCGCACCGCTCGGCTCGATTTTTGGTTTCTCGCGCGACAACGTTGTCTACATTCCCTACGCGACCTTTCAGAAGGCCTTCGCCGCGCGCAGCTCCATAGTGGTGTTCATACAAGTGCCCACGGCCGAGCAGTTGGAGGCCGCCGAAGATCAGGCGCGTACGATAATGCGCAATCGTCGGGGCACTGCCTTTGGGACCGTGGAAGACGAAGGCTTTGCGCTTGAAACTCAGGACGTCTTTCTGAATCTTTACGCCAGCGCAACTTCAAACATCTACCTCGTGACCATTGGAGTGGCCGCCGTCTCGCTGATTGTGGGCGGCATCGTCGTCATGAATATCATGCTGGTTTCGGTGACCGAACGGACCAAAGAGATCGGCATACGAAAGGCCATCGGCGCGCGACAAAGAGACATCCTGACTCAGTTCCTGATCGAAGCCGTCACGGTAACCGCAGTCGGCGGAGCCATTGGGGTGCTGACGGGGTTCATCCTGGCTTATGGAATTTCTGCTTTGATCGGCTTCCCGTTGCTGATTAACGTTTGGTCTGTAGTGTTGGGAGTAGGAATGTCATCGCTGGTCGGCATCATCAGCGGCTTATGGCCCGCGTGGCGTGCTGCTAAACTGGATCCGATAGAGGCGTTGAGGGCAGAATGAAACCATTGCCCATTGCCCATTGCCGATTGCCGATTTGTTATGATAATCAGCAACGGAAAAAAGCGAGTTGGCATCTGCTCCAGGGACAACTGAACGAGATTTAAGGCAGACAAAGCCAAAAGCAAATCGGCAATTGGCAATCGGCAATCGGCAATGAAACTTGAGGACATCAAAGAATCCGCGCTGATGGCGGCCGACACGGTGTGGGCAAACAAGCTGCGCTCGTCGCTGACGATTTTGGGCGTCAGCGTCGGTGTGATCACCCTGATGTTCATGGTGTCCATAATCCAGGGTTTGAATAAAGCCTTCGCCGAGCAGATCGAGGCGTTGGGATCAAACGCTATCTGGGCCACGAAATTCGACCCCAGCTTCGGGCACCAACCAACCTCAGAAGAGCTGCACCGCAAAGATCTGACGCTCGAAGATGCCGATGCCATCCGTAACGAAGCGCCTTCCGTACTCGCCGTGTCGCCGATTCATCGCAAGATTGCCGAGACCGTGCGCTACGCCGACAAACAATCCGACACGCCGATATTGATTGGCGCTACTCCCTATTATGAATTCACGCAGTCGAGCTACGTGGGCCGCGGGCGCTTCATCACCGACACGGATATAAGGGAGCGTACCAATATCTGCGTCCTGGGACAGGACTTAGTGAAATCGTTGTTCACTTACGAAGACCCACTCGACAAAGAGTTGAAGATCAACGGCAGGCCATTTCGCGTCGTCGGCGTGATGGAGCCACTCGGAAACTTTCTCGGCCAGTCGCGCGATAATTCCTTGTGGGTTCCGATCACAACTTTCGACAAGTACTATCCGGATGAGCCTTTCCCACAAGTCGTTTTTGTCATCATTGTGCGGCCAATTTCCCGCGCGTACGTAAAATCGGCCATCGACGAAATGACCGACATCCTGCGGCGCCGTCGCCGCGTTCCGCCCGGCGCGCCCAACAATTTCGGCATCTCGTCGCAGGACGCGCTGTTGGATGTTTACAACCAACTGACTGGCGCGACTTATCTTGTACTAACGGCAATCTCGTTCGTCGCGCTGATGATCGGCGGCATCGGCGTAATGAACATCATGCTCGTTTCGGTGACCGAGCGAACGAAGGAGATTGGCGTGCGCAAAGCCGTCGGCGCGACCAGGCTTAATATACTTTCGCAATTCTTGATCGAGGCTGTCGTGCTGACAGCAATCGGTGGTCTTGCGGGTTTGGTCATTGGCGAAGGTGCGAGCTTTTTGATGAACAAATATTCGCCCCTGCCGGCTTATGTCCCCTTGTGGGCTATCGGAGTTGGCATAGGAATCTCGGCGGCTGTCGGGATTGTTTTTGGCCTGTGGCCGGCGTGGAAAGCGGCGCGACTCGATCCCATCGAGGCGCTGCGTTGGGAGTAACATTGGTAGGGGCGGACCTGCGTGTCCGCCCGAACCCATGCGCATCTAACTCGCTCCCTGGGCGGACACGCAGGTCCGCCCCTACGATCGAATCCAAACATGAAACTCGAAAACCAGACAGCAATCGTTACGGGTGGTGGCCGCGGAATCGGAAGGGCGATCGCGCTGGCACTGGCGCGCGAAGGCGTGAACGTGCTCGTTTGCGGCCGACACGAAAAGACTTTGAAGCAAACAGCCTCAGAGATTCAGACGCTGGGCAGGCAAGCGCTGGCAATCGTCACCGACATCTCGCGGGAAAAAGAAGTTGAAACGCTGGTCCAGTCGGCGATAAGCGAATTTGGTTGTATCAACATACTCGTTAACAATGCTGGAATCGCGGGGCCAACAGCGCCGATCACAAACGTATCGAGAAATGATTGGGACGAAACGATTGCCGTAAATCTAACCAGCGCCTTTCTGTGCTCGAGGGCAGTGCTTCCCGGAATGATCGAGCGCCGCTCAGGCAAGATCGTCAACATTTCTTCGGTGGCCGGCAGAATGGCTTACGCGTTGCGCGGTCCCTACGCGGTTTCCAAGTGGGGCATGATCGGATTGACAAAGACACTCGCGCAGGAGGTCGGCCCGCACAACATTCAGGTCAACGCGATCCTTCCCGGCCCGACCGCGGGCGAACGAATGCAAGCGGTGATCGAACAGCGCGCGCAGGAGCTGGGACGATCCCCGGAAGAAGTGGAGAGACTCTACGTCGAAGGCACGGCGTTGAAACGCATGGTTGATCCCGAACACGTCGCAGCGATGGCGGTGTTTCTGGCGTCAAACGATGGCGACAGCATTACGGGCCAGGCGATAGATGTGACCGCGGGATACGGGCTGTAGCGCAAGCTGGCAGCTTGCGCCAGCCTCGCGATTCAACCCTGACAGGCTGATGGGTTGCGCTACAAATAAACATGGAGCTGAAAGATCGAAGAGAGCGAGGCCTGAAACTGCTGGACGAAATGCTCGGCGCGGCGCGCTCAAAGGAAACGCGCGAACGCTGGTGTGAGATCTCGCCCGACTTTGAAGCGTACGTTGTCGAGTTTCTATCAGGACCGATCGTGTCTTCCGCGAAAGTATAGAGTAGATTGAGATTCGTTCATGTAGTAATTTTGCGTCAGCTGGAGACTGCAACCATATCATAGCCGCACTCGTAATAACCGCGTCGTGAAATTCATTGAAACCTTGAAGCTGGCGCTATCGGCGATCTGGGCACACAAGCTGCGCTCGGCGCTCACACTCCTCGGCATGATCATTGGAGTGATGGCGGTCGTCGTCGTGTATTCGCTGATTCAGGGCTTCAATACCTACGTGGATGAAAAGATCGCGGGCATTGGCGCAAAATCGTTCAACGTGCAACGATTCAATCCCTTTGAAGATTTCAAGGACACAGACACTATCGCGGCGGCGCAAAGACGCAACAAGGAACTGACACTCGAAGATTATGACTACCTGCGCCAGCGAGCCACTTTGATTGGCAAGCTGGGCGCCAAGGCGCGCGGCACGCCATCACAAATCAAGCGGGACACTCAGGTGCTTGACGATGTTTTCGTCGCCGGTGCAACAGCCAACATCGTGGACATCGAAAACCGCGACGTCGCCGAGGGGCGGTTTTTCAGTCAGACCGAAAACGACTCCTCAGCGCGTGTAGCCTACATCGGAGCTGATGTGGCAACGAAGCTCTTTCCCGCCGGCAACGCCGTCGGCAACGAGATCGCAATCCGAGGCTTGCCCTCCCGTGTAGTCGGAATCGAGACTGCTCGCGGCACCGTCTTCGGCATACCGCAGGACAATTTCATCATCGTTCCGTTAAAGACGTACTCCATCAACTTTGGCGGCCTGGTGCGTCAGCGTTCCCTCTATTTTGTCGGTACAGCGAAGGCGGATGATCTGTTTAGTGATGCCGTTGACGAGACGCGATTCCTGATGCGCTCACGGCGCAAACTCGGTCCCAACGAGAAAGATAACTTTGGCATCGTTACGCCCGATGCGATTACCGGACTGCGAGATCGAATCTTTGGCACTATCTTCATCGTCGCGCTCGGTGTTCCAAGCATCGCCCTGGTAGTCGGCGCCATTGTGATCATGAACATCATGCTGGTTTCCGTCACTGAAAGAACAAAAGAGATCGGTATCAGAAAGTCTCTGGGCGCGCGCCAGATGGACATCCTCAAGCAATTTCTGGTCGAGGCCGTGACTATGTCTGCCATCGGCGGCGCTATTGGTACGATCATCGCCTGGATCATCGGACGCGTATTGACGGCAGTCTTCTTTCCGACTTATCTGTCGATCGGCGCTGTAATTATTGCCGTCGGCGTCTCAATGGTGGTCGGGATCATGGCCGGGGTCTTTCCAGCCTGGAAGGCAGCGCGTCTGGATCCGATCGAAGCCTTGCGGGCAGAAACGTGAACTTTTCGGTGGTTAGTAGCCAGGTGTCAGTGGTTTGCCTTTCAACTGACTACTAACCACCGACAACGGACTAAACAATGAAACTTCTGCGCAGTGACATTTACGAGAATTTGCGGATGGGGATCGCCACGCTGCTCGCCAACAAGCTGCGCTCTTTTCTCACGGTGTTCGGCGTCGTCATTGGCGTCATTACGGTAATGCTGATCGCGTCGATCATCAGCGGCATCGATGTTTCGGTCAAGCGCGAGGTCGAGTCATTTGGGACCCGTTCGATCTTCATTAGTAAGTTTAATCCCGGAATACACATCGGGCGACTCTCGCGCGAGGAACGAATGCGCAAGGAACTGACTTACGACGATGCGATTGCGCTGGCGGCGCTGCCGGCAATTGAGATCAGCGTTCCGTTTCTCGATATCACTAACAACTTTTTCGGTCAGAAACTGATGGTTTCCGGCGGCGGCAAAACTTCCGCCGGAGTGGCCCTGCAGGGCACGCTGCCGGAGTTTGAGCGAGCCGGCACACAGGTAATTTCCGAAGGGCGATTTTTTTCTCAATCTGAAAACGATAATCGCGAGAACGTCTGCGTCATTGGGTCAAAAGTGGCCGACGATTTCTTCCCCCTGGGCTCGCCGGTAGGTCAGCAAATGAAAATCGGCGCAGATGAGTTTCGCGTGGTCGGCACCCTGCAACAGCGCGAACAGTTTCTCTTTAGTGGCGGCAGCGACGATCAAAACAACGTCATTTATGTTCCCTTCACTGTCGCGCGAAAACTAAAACCCAACGCTAATGACATCTACATCCTCGCGGTCGCCAGGCCCGGATTGATGGAAGAGGGAAAGGATCAGGTGCGAGACCTGCTGCGAGTGCGCCGGCAAGTGCCCTTTGCGAATCCCGACAACTTCGGCATGGAGACGGCGGAAAGCGTGCTTGATAACTTTCGCTCGATCACGGCGGGCCTGGCTATTGCGATGGTCGTCATTTCTTCCGTCGGCTTGATTGTTGGAGGAATCGGCGTGATGAATATCATGCTCGTTTCCGTCACCGAACGAACGCGTGAGATTGGCGTGCGCAAAGCAATCGGCGCGCGCCGCAGCGATATCATGTGGCAATTTCTGATCGAGGCCGCGACGCTGACCGGCATCGGCGGCCTGGTTGGACTCTCGATCGGTTGGCTCTTAACTTTTCTCCTGCGTCTGCTGCTTCCCTCTTACGTTCCGATTTGGGCTCCCGTCGGCGGCTTCGTCGCCAGCGTCGGCATCGGTCTCATCTTCGGATTGTGGCCGGCGTGGAAAGCCGCGCGGCTGGATCCGATCGAATCACTCAGATATGAATGAGCAAGCTAAGAAGGTTCTTGCCCCTCTTTGCCCTTTGCTCTTTGCTCTTTGCCCTTTGCTCTTTGCTCTTTGCCCTTTGCTCTTTACTCTTTGCCCTTTGCTCTTTGCTCTTTGCCCCTAGGACATGAAGCTCGAGAATAGCGAGGCCAGGATCATTCCGACAATCAAACCCAGCACCCAGATGGTTATCGAAACTCCCCACGCCGCGCTGGAACTCACTTTTTCACCGGCGTTCTTTAACCCCGTGGCCCTCAACCACAGTCCGTAAAAAGAGAGTACGCCGATGACTGAGCCAAGCACAAAAAGCGCCGGATGATCTGCGGGCGAAAACAGCACTCCCAGATTGTCCTGCACCAGGGTCTCCTGCCCAAGAATGGGATGAAGGGAATCTGGGTCTTTGACGTAAAGAATGACCAAACTCAAGAGTCTTTGAATGACGGCAATCGGCAAGAACGCATAGAACACTGCCGCAAACGACTGCCAAAAGTTCATGCGGCCGCCGAACGCAAGAACTCCTAACCAACAAAGGACGCCAACAAATGTCTTTGCGGCAGTCTCGATCCGCTGAATCGGCTGCTTTAATGCCTCCAGCATGCCTTCTTTCGTTTTCGCCATCGCCTCCGGCGGAGGCTTAATTGGACTCTGCTCCATTTTCTCCATCGTGTAGTCCACAATGCGTTCCGGAGTCAGCCGCTGCGCGAAGGCGGCCGCGTAAATTGCATTGACCGTAGCGATGACCAGAAGTGCCGCCAGCCAATGTGGGTGCGCCCTTAGGTTTCTAAATACGCGACTGGGCTCATAAAAAATTCCCGTAACCCTTTGCAGACCAGACATCGCCGGTTCGTCGTCGCTTCTCGGTTGCGGGAGCGGGATGAAGCTAAACGCAAAAAGCAATATTCCCCAGAAAGCAAACGCAGCCCCAGTGCCAATGCCACCGGGCACGAACTTTGCGATGCCGCCCACGACCAGGATTATACCGATGACAAATATGCCAATGGCAACCGGAACCAGCTTGACGGGCCGAGTCGCTTCGGCCGGCGGTTGGGGCGGCGGTGGTGGTGGCTGAAATTCCTCATTCGGAATCATGATTTATCCTCCTGTATTTGCATCAGAGGACGGGGAGACAGCTTCCGTCCGTTCCAGATTCATGAAGTGCTGGTCGATGCCCGCTGATACGCATACCGGGCGCGCGTTGTTTCAGTCAGAACCGCCTGCGGTAGCGGGCGGTGGATGTTCTGGTCTTCGCCAACTATGCTCAACTGATCAACCGCCCGTTACCGCAGGCGGTTCTGACTCGCTCCAGCCCGGCACACGAATGCACGCTACTGTATGCACAGGTGAAACTTCGCGCAACTCTGGATCGATTCGCGCGCATTCGTCAATGGCAATCGGACAGCGCGTGCGAAAACGGCAGCCTGAAGGCGGATTGATCGGCGTCGGCACGTCGCCTTGTAGCACGATTCGCTCGCGTTTGCGCTTCGGATCAGGAACCGGAATCGCTGAGAGCAGCGCCTGCGTGTACGGATGCAGTGGACGCGCGTAAAGCTCCGCGGCACTGGCAACTTCGACGATGCGGCCCAGGTACATCACCGCGACGCGCGTCGAAATGTGTTCGACGACCGCGAGACCGTGCGAGATGAAGAGGTACGTGAGCCCAAATTCCTTCTGCAGATCCTGAAGCAGATTGACGACCTGGGCTTGCACGGAAACATCCAGCGCCGACACAGGCTCATCCGCAACAATCAGTTTGGGATTGAGCGCGAGCGTGCGCGCCACGCCTATGCGCTGCCGCTGGCCGCCCGAAAACTCGTGCGGGTAACGATCCATGTAGTCAGGATCGAGACCAACCTTGCTCAGCAGTCCGGCTACACGTTCGCGCCTCTCCTTTTTGGTGCCAATCGTGTGAATGACCAGCGGCTCGCCAACGATGTCGCCAACTTTCATACGCGGGTTAAGGGAAGCGTACGGATCCTGAAAGACGATCTGCATCGCGCGGCGCAACTCGCGCAACTCTCGTTTGCCCATCGATAGAACGTCGCGGCCATCGAAAGTGATCTGGCCCTTAGTTGGTTCGATCAGACGCAACAGACAGCGGCCTGCGGTAGATTTGCCGCAGCCTGATTCACCGACGAGGCCCAGCGTCTCGCCGCGAAAGATTTCAAACGACACGCCGTCAATCGCGCGCACAACGTCGTCACTGCCTTCGACAGGAAAATGTTTGACCAGTCCGCGCACGCGGACGAGTTCGTCTTGTAGGGGCGGACCTGCGTGTCCGCCCCGGCTGTTCGCTTGTAATGGCGTCGTCATTCCAAACCAGTTTGCATTTCCTGTCCTGGGCGGACACGCAGGTCCGCCCTTACAACATTCTCAGGATCGTAGAGCACACACCGCACTTGAACGTCATCCTCCAGACAATAAAGCGGAATCTCTTCTTCCGTACAGCGCGGCAGGCGATACGAACAACGCGGCGCGAAATGACAACCCGGGGGCAATTCGGTTGGGCTGGGTACGACTCCTTCGATCGTTTCCAATCGTCCCTTCTTTACGACATGCTCTGCCGTTAGCTTCGGCACGGAACGCAACAGCCCTTCGGTGTACGGATGTTTCGGGCGCGCAAATAGTTCATCCGTCCGCGACTCTTCGACAATTCGCCCGGTGTACATC
>WNGD01006103.1_pt1 | contig 11570 bp, 12 predicted proteins | sample 5400671 | NCBI WGS metagenome assembly WNGD01 (sample SAMN13153369, study PRJNA577476) | soil metagenome | isolation source: 40 cm soil or saprolite under grassland replicate 2 | place: USA:California | collected 2016-06-15
GTTGCCGGTGTAGGTGTGGCCGTGGAAGAAGGTGCGCTGCTCCTCCGGCGCGCCGAGGAAGCCCTCGTAGATCCGCTCGGTCGCCAGCGTCGCGGCGAGCGGCAGGTAGCCGCCGGTCAACCCCTTGGCCAGGCAGAGCAGGTCGGGCGCGACCCGCTCCTGCTCGCAGGCGAACATCGTCCCGGTGCGGCCGAAGCCGGTCGCCACCTCGTCGCAGATCAGCAGCACGCCGAAGCGGTCGCACAGCTCCCTGACCGCCCGCAGGTAGCCGGGCGGGTGGACGAGCATCCCGGCGGCGCCCTGGACCAGCGGCTCGACGATCACGGCGGCGACCTCCTCCTCGTGGGCGGCGAGCACCCGCTCGAGGTCGGCGGCATCGCCCGGCTCGGCGGGGAGGGTCGCGAAGAGCAGCGGCCGGTAGGTGGAGTGAAAGAGGTCGATCCCGCCGACCGAGACCGAGCCGATCGTGTCGCCGTGGTAGGACTCGCGCAGGTGGACGAAGGAGGTCCGGCGCGCGTGCTGCCCGCCCCGCTGCCGCTGATACTGGAAAGCCATCTTCAGCGCGATCTCGACCGCGGTCGAGCCGGACTCCGAGTAGAAGACCCGCGAGAGCCCCGTCGGGGCGATCTCGACCAGGCGGGCGGCCAGCTCGGCGGCCCCGGGGTGGGAGAGGCCGAGCATGGTCGAGTGGGCGATCTTGCCGAGCTGGTCGCGCACGGCCTGGTCGATCCCCGGGTGGCGGTGGCCGTGGACGTTGCACCAGAGCGAGGAGACGCCGTCGAGGTAGCGCCGCCCGTCGCTCCCGACCAGGTGCGAGCCCTCCGCCCGCTCGATCACGAGTGGCTCTTCCTCACACCAGCCTTGCTGCTGGGTGAACGGGTGCCAGATGTGGTCGCGATCGAGCTGGGCGAAGTCCATTACTACCACCGACCTTAGACCGGCCCTCGGCCGGAATCTCCTCGTCTGCGGAATCCCCAGGATGCAGACTCCACCTCCCAGCTGTCCGTGAGGTCGCTCACACGGTCGTCTGCTCGGAGTCTCGGTCTGAGACGATCAGAGGCCAAGACGCTTCGCGAAACGAGCCCGCTTGACCCGCTACCGCCACCTGATCACCGACGAGAACCGCAAGTGGTGGACGCTCGGCGCGATGTGCTTCGCGCTGTTCATGATCATGCTCGACAACACGGTCGTGAACGTGGCGCTGCCCTCGATCCAGCGCGACCTCGGCGCCTCGATCTCGGGCCTCGAGTGGACGATCAACGGCTACACGCTCTCCTTCGCGGTTCTGCTGGCCACCGGGGGCCGCCTCGGCGACATCTTCGGCCGGCGGCGCATGTTCGTCTTCGGCGTCGTCATCTTCGCGCTCTCCTCCGCCACCGCCGGCCTCGCCGCCAGCTCCACCGACCTCGTCGCCAGCCGCGTCGTCCAGGGCGTCGGCGCGGCGCTGATGATGCCGGCGACGCTCTCCATCGTCACCGACGCCTTCCCACCGCAGGAGCGCGGCAGGGCGATGGGCACCTGGGCGGGAGTGTCGGCGCTGGCGCTGGCGGTCGGCCCTGTCCTGGGCGGCTTCCTCACCGAGCACGTCAGCTGGCGGGCGATCTTCTACCTCAACATCCCGGTCGCGGTCGGGGCGGTGCTCGCCGCGCTGTTCGCGGTGCGCGAGTCGCGCGACACCACGGTCGGCCGCGAGGTCGACTACGCCGGCGTCGCGGTGCTCACCGCCGGCCTGACGGCGCTGATCCTTGCTCTGGTCGAGGGCAACAGCTGGGGCTGGGGATCGACCGAGATCGTCGCCCTGCTGGTCGCCGCCGGCGTGGGCCTGGCGGCGTTCGTCGCCGTCGAGCTCCGGGTCAGGGTGCCGATGGTCGAGTTCCACTTCTTCTCGGATCGAAACTTCCTCGGCGCGGTCGTCGTCGCCCTGATCGTCTCCTTCGCGATGCTCGGCGTCTTCTTCTTCCTCGCCCTCTACATGCAGGACATCCTCGGCTACTCGCCGCTGGAGGCCGGGGTCAGGTTCCTGCCCTCGACGCTGATGATCGTCGCCGTGGCGCCGGTCGCCGGCCGGCTGGCGGACCGCATCGGCCCGCGCTGGCTGATCGCCGCCGGTCTCGCGATCGTCTCCGCCTCCCTGTTCAGCTTCAGCGGGATCGCGGTCGATTCGAGCTACGGCGACCTGCTGCCGGGCTTCATCCTGCTCGGCATCGGGATCGCGATGACGATGTCGCCGATGACCAGTGCCGCGATGAACGCGGTCGCGGTCGAGAAGGCCGGGATCGCCTCGGGGGTCCTCTCGATGTTCCGCATGGTCGGCGGCAGCCTCGGCGTCGCGGTCACCGGCGCGATCTTCCAGGGCTCGGTGGGCGGCAGCTTCGAGACCGCGAGCCCGCAGGAATTCGTCAGCGCCCTCGGCGACGCGATGACCGTCTCCGCCGTCGTGGCGCTGGCGGGAGCGGCGGTGGGCGCCGCGACGATTCGCGCCCGGAGGCGGGATCCCGGCCCCGAGGTCGCCGAGGCGGCGGTCAGCCCCGGCGGCGAGGTCGGGGCGCGCGAGGCGGTCGCTGCGACCGAGTCGAGGGCGTAAGGCGGGCGGCTAACCGCGAACCGGCCCGAGCAGGCGCCAGTCGTCCGGCCAGCCGTCCGGGTCGTCGAGGTCGATCCAGGTCAGGGTCGCGACGTCGACGTCGCCGAACAGGGCGATCGTCTCCCGGTTCGACTGCTCGAGCTCGCCCGCCTGCTCGGGCCAGGGCGTGAGGATCACGGTCGTGACCCGCAGACCCACCGCCCTGGCCGCCTCGATCGTCAGCAGCGTGTGGTTGATCGTGCCGAGGCCCGGTGGGGCGGCGATCGCCAGCGGCATCGCCAGGTCAAGCACCAGGTCGCGGACCTGGTAGTTGAGGTTGAGCGGTGTCAGCAGTCCGCCAACCCCCTCGCAGATGAAGGCGTCGGCGCCCTGGGCGGCGGCGGCGGCCGCTTCGACCAGGCGTCTGCGCTCGATTTCCTCTCCCGCCAGGGCGGCGGCGAGGTGGGGGGAGAGGGGCGGGCCGTAGCGGTAGGGGGCGATCTCCTCGTCGCTCTGGGTGGAGCGCGCGGCGCGGCGAAGGATCGCGTGGTCGGGCTCGCCGGGCTCGTCGAGACCGGTGACGGCCGGCTTGTAGAGCGCCACCTTCTGCCCTTCCGCGGCGAAGCTGCGCGCGACCATGGCGGCGGCGGCGGTCTTGCCGACCCCGGTGCCCGTGCCCGTGACGAAGACGCCGCGCACGGCGGCCTAGGCGGCGAGCGCCAGCGGCTCGGCGGTCGGGGGGGCGGGGGAGGCGATCCCCATCTCCCGCGCCGCCGCGCCGACGAGCTTCGCGGCGCGTCGCAGCTCACCGGCACGGTGTGTCGCCATCACGGTGAAGCGTAGCCGCGAGGAGCCCTCCGGCACGGTGGGGGGGCGGATCCCCTGCGCGAAGACGCCCCTCTCCAGCGCCCGCTCGCTCAGCTCCATAGTCGGCGCGGCGCCGCCGATCTCGACCGGCACTATCTGGGTCTCGGAGCCGCTCACAGCCAGCCCTTCCTCCGCCAGCGCGGCGCGCAGCAGCGCGGCGTTGGATTGCAGGCGCCCGACCCGGTGCGGGTGGGACTCGAGCAGCTCCAGCGCCGCCAAAGCGGCGGCGGCGGCGGGCGGCGGCGGCGCCGTGGAGAAGACGAAGGAGCGTGCCGTGTTGAGAAGGTAGTCGACCAGCTCGCGGCTGGCGCAGGCGTAGGCGCCGTAGGAGCCGAGCGCCTTGCCGAGGGTGCCGACGACGAGGTCGACCTCCTCGCTCAGCCCCGCGGCGGCGACCGAGCCGCGTCCGCCCGGGCCCAGCGCGCCGATCGCGTGCGCCTCGTCGACCATCAGCCGGCAGTCGTGGCGGCGGGCCAGTCGCAGCAGCTGCTCCAGCGGGGCGACGTCCCCGTCCATCGAGAAGACGCCGTCGGTGACGATCAGCGAGCCTCGCCCCTCCGCCTCGGCCAACCCCCAGGCCAGGTGCTCGACGTCGCCGTGCCGGTAGACGAAGGTCTCGGCTCGCGAGAGGCGGCAGCCGTCGATGATGCTGGCGTGGTTCAGCTCGTCGGAGAAGACGACCTCGCCGCGCCGGGCCAGCGCCGCGATCGCGCCGGTGTTGGCCAGGTAGCCGGAGCCGAACAGCAGCGCCGCCTCGTAGCCCTCGAACTCGGCCAGCCGCTCCTCGAGGCGGCGGTGGGGCACCATGTTGCCCGAGATCAGCCGCGAGGCCCCCGCCCCGGCGCCCCAGCGCATCGCCGCCTCCGCCGCGGCTCCGCGCACCCGCGGGTGGTCGGCCAGCCCGAGGTAGTCGTTCGAGCAGAGCAGCAGCACCGGTCGCCCGTCGAGCAGCACCCGCGGGCCCTGCGGGCCGCTGACCAGCCGCAGGCGCCGGTGGAGCCCCCTGTCGCGAAGCTCCTCCAGCCGGTCTGCGATGTCGGTCATGCCGCCCGCGGGTAGGGGGGAGGCCTCTTCGACTTCTTGACCACGCGCAGCTGGGTCGAGGGGTCCCAGAAGTTGGCCTCGTCCTGGCGGTCGATCAGCTCGTCGATCGGGGTCGCCGGCGCCTCGCCGTCCAGCCACCCGGAGCGGTTGTCCGGCCTCGGGTTGGAGCCGTTGTCCGGCTGGCGCGCCACGTTCAGCCCCAGCTCCTCGAACATCGCCCGGTCCTCCTCCGGCTCGGCGCCGAGGGTGGTGAGGAAGTTGCCCATCATCACCCCGTTCAACCCCGCCTTGACCGCCAGCGGTTGGAGGTCGCCGAGGTTCTCGACCCGCCCACCGCAGAGGCGGAACAGCGCCCCGGGGATGATCAGCCGGAAGATCGCCACCCACTTGACCACCTCCCAGGCGTCCATCAGCGGCCGCTCGCCGAACTTGGTGCCCTGGCGCGGGTTGAGCAGGTTGATTGGCACCGAGGTGGGGTCGAGCTCGGAGAGCTCGAAGGCCATCTCGACCCGCTGCCGCGGCGTCTCGCCGAGGTTGAGGATGCCGCCCACGCACGTCTCCAGCCCCGCCTCCTTGACCGCCTCGATCGTCCGCAGCCGCCCCTCGTAGCGAACTGTCGTCGAGACCTCCGGGTAGTAGGAGCGGGCCGACTCGACGTTGTGGTGGACGCGCTGGACCCCCGCCTCGCGCAGCCGCTTTGCCCGCTCCGCCGACATGTGGCCGATCGAGGCGCAGCGCTTCAGGTTGGTCCGCTCGGCGACCAGCTTCGCCCCCTCGACGATCTTCTCGAAGTCACGCTTGGAGAGGCCCTGGCCCTGGGTGACCATGCAGAAGCGGTGGGCGCCCGCCGCCTCGGCCGCCCGCGCGTGCTCGAGGATCTGCTCGGGCTCCATCATCGCGTGCATCGGCGTGTCCGCCTCGGCGTAGCGCGACTGGGCGCAGAAGCCGCAGTCCTCGGCGCAGCCGCCCGACTTGGCGTTGACCAGCGAGCACATGTCGGTCGAGTCGCCGAAGTTCTCCCTGCGCACCTCCCAGGCGCGCTCGACCAGCGCGCCGATCTCCTGGCGGTCTGTCAGCTCGCCGAGCGCCAGGGCTTCCTCAAACGAGACTAGGGGGGGCATCCGGCCGCAAGGCTAGGCAGCGCCCCGGACGCCCCCTCGTCACTCGATTGGCGCGGCGGCAAGCGACTCCCAGAGGTAGAGGGAGGCGAGGCTGCGGTGCGGGCGCCACGGCTCGCCGATCTCCACGACCCGCTGCGGCGCCGGCATCTCGGGCAGCTCGTACTCGATCTGCACGGCCTTGCGGATTCCCAGGTCGCCCCCGGAGAGGACATCGGGCCGCTCCAGGTGGAAGATCAGGAACATCTCGGCGCTCCAGAGGCCCAGCCCGCGCACGGCGACGATCTCCTCGATCGCCTCCTCGTCGGAGAGCTCCGCGAGCCGGTCGAGCTCCAGCTCGCCGCTGAGCACGTGCGCGGCGAGGTCGCGGATGTACTCGACCTTGCGGCCGGAGAGGCCGGCGCCGCGCAGCTCTGCCTCGCTCGCCTCGAGCAGCTCCTCGGGGGTCGGCGTGCGCCCCCCGAACAGGTCGAGGATCCGCCCGTAGATCGTCCGCGCCGCTTTCGTCGAGAGCTGCTGGCCGACGATCGCCCGCAGCAGCGCGCCGTAGGCGTCGGCCGGCCGCTCCTCGCTGCGCCGCCGCAGCCGCGTCTCCAAGTCTATCTCGCCGATCCGCTCGATCAGCGCCGCCATCGTCGGATCGGCCTTGGCGAGCTGCTCGCGAGCGACGCTCACCGTCCCTTCCACTCCGGCTTGCGTTTCTCGGCGAAGGCGCGGATGCCCTCGCGCAGGTCCTCGGAGGAGAAGCAGGACTCGCGCAGGGCAATCAGCCCCGCCTCCTGCTGCTCGGTGAGGACCGGCGCGGCGTTGAGCAGCTCGATCGCGTGCTTGTTGCCGCGCATCGAGATCGGCGCGTTGGCGGCGATCTCGGCGGCGAGCTCGACTGCGGCCTCCTCCAGCGCCTCGTCGTCGACCACCTCGTGGACGAGGCCGATCTGCTCGGCCCGCGCCGCCTCGAAGTAGCGCCCGGTCAGGAACAGCTCCTTGGTGCGGGCGAGGCCGACCGTGTCGAGGAACCTGCGCAGGCCGGTGTGGCCGTAGACGAGGCCGAGCTTGGCGGGCGGCATCCCCAGCTTCGCCCCGGCGGCGCAGATCCGCAGGTCGCAGGTGATCGCCAGCTCGAGGCCGCCGCCCAGGCAGTGCCCGTTGATCGCCGCCACGGTCGGCCAGGGATGGGCGCCGAGCGCCTCCAGCGCTTTGTGGAAGGGATGGGCGACGAGGGCCTCGGCGTCGCGCGCGAAGGTCTCCCCGGAGAGCGCGGCGATGTCGTAGCCGGCCGAGAAGACCGTCGCCGCGCCGGTGATCAGCAGGCAGCGCGTCTCGATGCCGCGGTCGAGGCGCGGCAGCGTCTCGGCGAGGGCGTCGAGGATCTCGTGGTCGAGCGCGTTGCGCCGCTCCGGGTTGGAGATGCGGATCCGGACGACCGCCTCGGCCGGGGAGTCGAGCAGGAGCTTGCCGCGGGCGAGCCGCTCGGTCACTCCAGCACCACGAGGACGTCGCCTTCGCTGACCGACTGACCCTCCTCGCAGCGGATCTCCTTGACGACTCCGTCGTCTTCGGCCTCGACCGGGATCTCCATCTTCATCGACTCGAGGATTACAACCGTGTCGCCGTCGGAGACCTCGTCCCCGACCGCAACGTCGATTTTCCAGACGTTGCCGGTGATGTGCGCCTCGATGTCAGTGGCCACGGCGGGGGACAATATCCATCGCTCCCGGTCTTCTTTAGTCGCATAGAGCACAGAACTAAACACGGGAGGCCGAGGAGCGGCAGAATGGCCCGCCGTGGGCCCCGAGGACCAGAGCGCCTCGATCGTCGCGATCGTCGCCGCCCGCAACGAGGCCGACCGGATCGGCAGGACGATCGCGGCGCTGCGCGCCGCCTTCCCCGGGGCGGCGCTGTGGGTCGCCGACGACGCGTCTGGCGACGGCACCGCCGAGGCGGCGATCGCGGCCGGCGCCAAGGTGGTCAGCCGCGGCCGCCCACACGGCAAGGGCGCCAACGTGACCGCCGCCGCCGAGGCGGCACTGAACGCCGACCCTGCGCCACGGCTCGTCCTGCTCTGCGATGGCGACCTCGGCGCCTCCGCTGCCGTTCTCTCGCCGCTGGTCAAGGCGGTCCGGCAGGAAGAGTGCGACCTCGCCGTCGCCGCCTTCAGCCGCCGCGTCGGCGGCGGCTTCGGGCTCGCCCTCGGCTTCGCCCGCTGGGCGGTCCGCCGCCTCTGCGGCCTGGAGACCCAAGCGCCGATCTCCGGCCAGCGGGCGATGCGGGTCGAGGTGCTGCGCGCAACCCTGCCCTTCGCCCGCGGCTACGGGATGGAGGTCGGGATGACGGTCGACGCGGTGCGCGCCGGCTATCGCCTGCGCGAGTACGAGCTGGACCTCTCGCACAGGCCCACCGGCCGCAATCTCGCCGGCTTCGCCCACCGGGCGCGTCAGCTTGCCGACTTCGCCCGCGTCTACTTGTCTCGTCGTCGGGTCGGTTGAGGCTCAACCGCGCTTCGCGTAGTCGCCGATCTCGCCGAAGTCGACCATCACACAGGGCTCGGGGCCGGCAACCTCGGCATCGTGGCCCGGCGGGATCGCAACGACGTCGCCGGCGTTGACCTCGACCTCCGCGCCGTCGTCCATGTAGATGCGCATGCTGCCGGAGAGGACGTAGCCGAAGTGCGCGACCTGGCACGAGTCGGTGCCGGCGATCGGCTTCACGTTCTCCGACCACTTCCAGCCCGGCTCGAACGTGCCCTCGGCGACCGCGTGGCCGGCGAGCTGCACCACCTTCGCCTGGCCCTTCCCTTCGAACGGGCGGGTCTCGTCGGGGGAATCGAAGCTCTTTACTTGCGCTGCTGCCATGGGACTCCTTCCATAGGGTTGGGCCCTGCCTAGCCTCGACCGTACACCCGTTCTAACCCAGAGACAACCGTGATCCTCGCAATCGACCAGGGAACCACCGGCACGACCTGCCTCGTCTTCGATGAGGAGGGGCGCGTGGCGGGACGGGCCTACTCGGAGTTCGAGCAGCACTTTCCGCAGCCCGGTTGGGTCGAGCACGACGCCGGCGAGATCTGGGAGGTGACGCGACGGGTGGCGGTCGAGGCGATCGCCGACGCCGGGATTCGCGGCGCCGACCTCGACGGGATCGGGATCGCCAACCAGCGCGAGACCGTCGTCGCCTGGGACCCGCAGACCGGCGAGCCGGTCCACAGGGCGCTGGTCTGGCAGGACCGCCGCACGGCGGGGCGCTGCGAGGAGCTGCGGGCGGAGGGTCGGGAGGCGCTGGTGCGCGAGCGGACCGGCCTCGTCCTCGACCCCTACTTCTCCGGCACGAAGATCGAGTGGCTGCTGCGCAACGCCGAGGGCGCCGAGGGCGCCGAGCGCGCCGTCTTCGGCACGATCGACTCCTGGCTCCTCTTCAAGTTGACCGGCCGCCACGCCACCGACTACACGAACGCCTCGCGGACGATGCTCTTCGACATCCGCCGCCTCGCCTGGGACGGGGAGCTCTGCGCGATGCTCGGGGTCGATCCGGCGCGTCTCCCCGAGCCGCTGCCGTCCGCGCACGTCTACGGCGCCACCTCCGAGTTCGGCGGCGAGGTGCCGGTCGCGGGGATCGCCGGCGACCAGCAGGCCGCCCTCTTCGGACAGGCCTGTCACACGGCCGGGACGGCGAAGAACACCTACGGGACCGGCAGCTTCCTCCTGCTCAACACGGGGGAGGTCGCGCCCGAGCCGGCGGAGGGGCTGCTGACCACGGTCGCCTGCAATCCCGGCGAGCGCGCCGCGTACGCGCTCGAGGCGTCGATCTTCGTCACCGGCGCCGCCGTGCAGTGGCTGCGCGACGGCCTCGGCTTGATCGAGGAGGCCGCCCAGAGCGAGGCGATGGCCGCCTCGCTCGAGGGCAACGACGGCGTCTACTTCGTGCCGGCCTTGACCGGGCTCGGCTCGCCGCACTGGGACCCCTACGCGCGTGGCACGATCGTCGGGCTGACCCGCGGCAGCCGTCGCGAGCACCTGGCGCGAGCGGCGCTGGAGGCGATCGCCTACCAGGCGGTCGACGCGGTCCGTGCCCAGGAGGCGGCGTCGGGCGAGCGGCTGGGCGGGCTGAAGGCCGACGGCGGCGCCGTCGCCAACCGCTGGCTGATGCAGTTCCAGGCGGACGTGCTCGGCGCTCCCGTGATCGTGCCGGAGATCGCCGAGACGACGGCGCTCGGCGCGGCCTACCTGGCCGGGATCGCGACCGGGCGCTGGACTCGGGAGCAGGTCGGGGAGATGTGGCGCGAGGCGGCCCGCTACGAGCCGGAGATGGGGGAGGGCGCGCGCGAGTCGCTGCTGGCGGAGTGGCGCCGCGCGGTCGAGCGCGCCAGGGGCTGGGCCCGTCCGGACAAGGCCGGCTCCCCTGCGTAACCGCCGCCGCGAGCGGGGGTAGGCAGAGCCGACGGCCGACCCCGGCCGTCCCTGCCATGTCCGACATCAAGCCACAGGTCTACAAGGACGAGCGCCCTGCCGAGTACTTCGCCCAGTTCCACGAGCGGGCGCGAAAGGGCGTCGGCTGGACCTACACCTTCGTGCGCCTGCTGGTCACCCTGCCGGCGCTGCTGCTCTACCGGACGCGGGCGATCGGCGTGGAGAACGTGCCGAAGTCCGGGCCGCTGCTGCTCGCGCCCAACCACTTCAGCCAGATGGACCACTTCTTCATCGGGCTCTACCTGCGCCGCAAGGTCCGCTTCATGGCCAAGTCCCAGCTCTTCGGCCCGCCCGTCCTCACCTACGTCTTCTCGCACGGCGGTGTCTTCCCGGTGCGGCGCGGCCATCACGACGAGGAGGCCTTCAAGACCGCCTACGCGATCCTCGACCAGGGCGGGATGCTGCTCGTCTACGCCGAGGGCGGCCGCTCGCGGACCGGCGAGCTGGGTGAGGTCAAGCCCGGGATCGGCCGCATCGCGCTGGAGTCGGGGGTGCCGGTCGTGCCCGTCGCGATCCACGGCTCGGCCGGGGTGCGCAGCTGGAAGCGGCTGCGCTTCCCCAAGGTCACCGTCCAGTTCGGCGAGCCGCTCGCCTTCACGGTCGAGGCCGAGCCGAGTCGCGAGCGCCAGCTCGAGGTGTCGGGCGAGATCTTCGCCAGGGTGCGGAAGATGTACACGCGACTCGACGAGCAGGGCCGCCGCAACGTGATCCGGGCGCTTCGCGAGGGGTTGCCATCCCCCGAGCCGGGCAAGTCGAACTACTCGTAGCGCGCCTCGAGCCGCTCGTAGAACTCGGGATCGTGGCCCGGCGTGACGATCGCGTTCGGGAACTCGCGGCGGAAGAGCTTCAGCTCCTGGAGCGAGCGGCGGTAGTTGTGAGCGTCGAATGGGCGCGGGGCGAGCGGAGCGCTGCCGTCGAGCTGTCCCTGCGTGTAGGTGGCGTCGCCGCCGATCACGAAGTCGCGCTCGCGCAGGCGGGCGATCACCGAGATGTGGCCGGCGCTGTGGCCGGGGGTGAAGGCAAGGCGGACCGAGCCGTCGCCGAAGAGGTCGAAGGTGCGGCCGAAGGTCGCGTAGGAGTCGATCCCACCGCGGTCGAAGTCGACCGTCCGGTAGTCGAAGGCGTAGTCGAAGTGGGCGCGCCGGTAGCCGTTGAGGGTCGGTCGTCGCCCATGCGATGCCGCCTCCCACTCGGCCTCGCTGACGACGAAGGTCGCCTGGGGGAACTCGGAGATCGCCGAGGTGTGGTCGATGTGCAGGTGGGTCATCACCACGACCGGGACCTCGCCGGGATCGAGGCCGCGCTCGCGCAGCTGCGCCGGGACGTCTTCGCCGGCCGCGAGCGCCGGCTTGCCGAAGCGGGTGCCGAGCCGGCCGAAGTTCTCCTTCCCGTCGGTGGCGATCGAGGGGTGCAGGGCGGTGTCGACGAGGATCGCGCCGGCGCTCGGGTGGCGGAGCAGGAAGGCGGGGCAGGGGACGCTCATCGGCGGCTTGCCGGTGAAGAGCGCCCGCAGCA
>WNGD01006105.1_pt1 | contig 11568 bp, 9 predicted proteins | sample 5400671 | NCBI WGS metagenome assembly WNGD01 (sample SAMN13153369, study PRJNA577476) | soil metagenome | isolation source: 40 cm soil or saprolite under grassland replicate 2 | place: USA:California | collected 2016-06-15
AGGCCTCCCAATATGGTCAAGTTGAAGCGAGTGTATGAGCCCGCGGCCGCAGGGGACGGAGAGCGAATCCTTGTGGAGCGTCTCTGGCCACGTGGCCTTGCGAGAGAACAGGCGAAGGTGGATCTCTGGCTGAAGGACGTCGCGCCCAGCACCGGGCTGAGAAAATGGTTTGCCCACGAGCCCGCGAAGTGGGAGGAGTTTCGCCGCCGTTACAGGGAAGAGCTTAAAGGCAAGAAGGATCTTCTGGACCTGCTCAAGCAGAAGGCCGGCAAAGGAACCGTCACGCTGGTCTTTGCGGCCCGGGACGCGGATCGCAACAGCGCCGTCGTGCTAAAGGAAGTTCTGGGTTCTTCGTGATTCTTGGCGTCTTTGTGGTGGGTTTGGGCGCAGTATGCACCACACGCACCACGAAGACGCAAAGACGCAAAGAATCAGGCTGTGCTAGGATGCGACTCTGAATTGGATCGAGGAGGCGCCGCATGTCCCCTTCGCCGTACTTTTGGTCGGTGCTGGGTTACCTGGTTGTTCTTTCCGTCATTGCAATCCGCAAAAGCCGGGCTGTCAGGACGGAAGCCGATTTCGTTCTGGCAGGGCGCGGATTGACGGCGCCGGTCCTGATAGCGACGATGCTTGCTTCCTGGATTGGCTCGGGCACGCTGATTGCGGGCAGCGAGTACGCCAATCGCCACGGATTCGCCGCCATCTGGTCTCCCGCGGGAGCGTGGCTGGGCATTGCGGTCGTGGCTGTCCTCGCTCCTCGTGTCCGGCGCCTGGAGCAGTTCACGCTGCCCGACATTCTGGAGCTGCGATACAACCGGTGGGCCAAACTCCTTGGCAGCATCACTATCATCATCGCGTTCACCGCTATCGTGGCCTACCAGATTCGCGGCATGGGTATCGTGTTGAAGCTCGTAGCCGGAATAGATGAAACCCTGGGGCGCATTATCGTGACAGCGTTCGTCATCGGCTTCACCGCGCTGGCGGGTCTGATGTCGGTCGCGTACATGGATCTTCTCAACGGCGCCGTTATCCTTCTGGGAGTCATTGCCGGAGTGCCTGCTCTGTACTCCGTCGGCTCCAGCCACCAGGCTTTTCTCGCGCCGATCTCCAGCCGCCTCACCTGGACCGGAGGTCTCGGGTGGGGCGAGACGCTGGCTTACTTTTTCTCCACCTGCTTCTTGCTGCTCGGCGATCCCCAGATCTATGGAAAGCTCTTTTCCGCAAAGGACCCGCGCGAGGCGCGCAGGGCCGTCGTTGGCTGGATCTTCTGCACCGTCGTGGTCGAAGTGCTGGTGGTCGTTCTGGCCGTGGAGGCGTCTCTGCTGGATTATGCGAAGCTGGGCAAGCCGGCCATCCCCTCGCAGAATCCGGAGTACACCATCCTGCACGCCGCGCGTCACGCCTTTCCGCTCGCCATGGGCTGCATCTTCCTGGTGGTCGCGACGGCGATCATCGTTTCCACGGCCACCTCGTATCTATTGATGCCCTCGACAAACTTCACGAAAAACGTGGTGCAACGCTTCTTCTGGCCGGACATGACGCAGAAGGAGATCGTCGTCGTCTCCCGGTTGTTCACGTTGGTGTTCGGTCTCGCCGCGTTTCTTCTGATTTCCACCTTCACGTCAGTGCTGGAGATGGCGCGGTACGCCTATACCGTGTACGGCGCAGGCATCACCCCGGTAGTGGTCGCCTCCTTCTTATGGCGACGCGTGACGACGGCGGGAGGAATCGCCTCGATCGTGTGCGGGACCGGCATCACGGTCGGCTGGGAAATGGTGACGCAGATTGCGGGCGCCCCGCCCCTTGGGATACCGGCTTTCTATCCCGCGATCCTGGCATCTATCGGCGCGCTGGTTCTCGTCAGTCTCATCACCACTCCGGAGCCCGAGAACAAGTGGCGACCTTTCTTTGAAAAGGAATCAAAGGAATCGTAGGAATCCGAGGAATCCAAGAATTCAAGAATCCAAACTACCGGAAATCCTTCGCGAGCTGGCAAGGATTTCGCCGTGTTCCCCTGGGAGCGCACGCATCCTGCATCCTGCGTGCCGGGGTCTGGATTCCTCAGATTCCTCGGATTCCTCAGATTCCAGCAAAAACAGTGCCTGGACTCAAGACTATTAGAGGTTATCCAGGACGGCCAACAGGCGAGGCAGGGTTTCACGCAAGGCCTCTGATTTCTGGACGAAACTCAGGACAAGATGATGTGGCGGGATGTCGTAGTAGTGACCCGGATGGAGCAGGATCTTCTCTCGCTTGAGGATCTCTTCTGCGGCCCGTTCTTCCTCCAGGTCTTCGAGCTGCAAGGTCATGTAGAACCCTCCTTCGGGTTCCGAGATTCGTATCCGGGAGCAGCCGCGCAGGAGGTCTCTTGCGGTTTCGTAGCGCTTCCGTATCTCTGCGACATAGTGCCGCAGAAATTCGCCTCCGTCTTGAAAGAGCGCGGGTGCCGCCGCCTGTATCAGCTCGCTCACCGGAAGGAACGTGTCGGAAATAAGTTCCAGAGCTGTCAGCGCCTGCGCGATGTTCCCCTTTTCGCCCGACACCGCCATCCAGCCCAGCTTATGGCCTGGAAGCGCGAACATCTTCGAAATGCCGTTCAGGGTAAGCACCAACGGGGCTGCACAACGTCCCGCCCTGGGAACGGTTCCATTCTTCAAATGAAACTCGCTGAAGACTTCGTCACTCAGAATTGCCAGGCGGTGTCTCGACGCGATCTCCGCAAGTTTTTCGATCTCATCTTCGGAGGCCACATGACCGGTGGGGTTGTGAGGAGAAAGCAGGATTACAGCGCGCGTCTTGGTGGAGATGCGGGCTTCCAGATCCTCCAGGTCTATTGCCCACGACCGGGGTTCCCGCAAGAGGTACTGGACCATCCGTACCCCGCTCAGCGCCGCGATGTAATCGAATAGCGGATAGGAAGGGCGGGGGCAGAGTATTTCCTCGCCTTCATTGGCCAGCAGCTTGAAGCAATACCAGTACGAGATGCTTGTCCCCGGGGTGAGAAGGACCTGTTCTGAAGTTATCGGGACACCATGAGCCTCGTAGTACGCAGCAACAGCCTTCCGAGCCCCTTGCTGACCAAAAGGGTCAGGCCTGTAGACCTGGCTGCGGCGCGACGCCGCGAGCAGGATTTCTTCGAGCAGGGGCTGCGGAAATGAGATCCCGTGCTCGGTTACGTTGCCGGAAATCAGATCCACGATCCGCTCGCCCTGCTTTTCAAGCTGGGCGCGCAGTCGATACAGGGGATTGGTGGTTCCTGGAAGGCGCGATGCAACGCCGGAGAACATTCAAGAAGAAACCGAGGCGCGCGAGTGTCCCCTCGGTCGCGGCTACGTTTTTGAACCGCAAAGACGCAAAAAACGCGAAGGCTCAAAAAATCTTTGAGCCTTCGCGTTCTTGGCTCCTTCGCCGTTCATTCCGGGAGTTTGGGCTCAACGAGCATTCCCTGGCATTCCAGCGATTTCAGGAAGGCGAGGAGGTCGTCCCGTTCTTTCTTGGTCAGTTTGACCTTTTTCAGGTTCTTGGTGTCGAGGTACTTGTTCGGGTAACCGCCGCCGAGCACGAAGTCCACTGCTTCGTCGAGCGTAGCCTTGCTTCCGTTGTGGAAGTAGGGAGCCGTTTTGGTAATGTTTCGCAGGGTGGGCGTCTTGAATGCGCCCGTGTCCTTCTCATCGTTGGTTACTTTCTTGCGCCCGACGTCCGGTTCCGGTGCGTCCATGCCTGCCCCGACGTTGTGGTATTGCAAGTCTGTAAGCAAAATCCCCGCATGGCACGTGCCGCAACCAGCTTTCGTGCGGAAGAGCTCCCACCCTCGCTTCGCCTCGTCGCTCAAAGCTGTCTGGTCCCCTTGCTGGAATTTGTCAAACGCGGTGTCGCCGCAAAAGAAGGTTCGCTCGTACGCGGTGATAGCCTTCATCATGTTGTCCGCCGTGACATCAGTCCCGAACACTTTCTGGAACTGGGCCTTATATCCCGGAAGGGCGTTCAATTTCCCGACGATTTCGCTTTCATGATCCTTGGCGCCCATGTTCCCCCCTGTCCACGCGGCCATAGCCTGCTTTTCCATGGTGGGGCTCCGCCCGTCCCAGTAAAACTCCTTGTGGTAGCCGATATTCCACAAGGTCGGGCTGCTTCGCGTCAGCTTTTTCTCTCCTGCGCCAACGGCTACGGGCAACCCGTCGGTGAGACCGTGCTCGTTCACGTGACACGAATAGCAGGAACGGCTCCTATCGACGCTGAGCCTTTTGTCGAAGAACAGTTGCCGGCCAAGAGCCGCCTTTTCCGGCGTGCTCGGATTGTCCGGCGGTTCGGGCACGGGCTCAAATCCCGGAGGCGGAGCCGGAATGGCGACTACCTCGGGGACGTAGGCCGGAACTTCCGGCTCCTTCGGCGTTTCCTTCGCGCACCCGGCGAGCGCCAACAAGAAACCCGGCAATGCAAGCGTTAGGAAAGCACTTCTCGAAGCAGCTAATCGTACCGACATAAACGCCTCCTCGCATGGCAGGACGACCTGATCTGAGAGATGCTACTTCTTAAAATAATCGTAGTTTAGCTGGATAAAGCTCTTCCATTTCTCCGGCACTTCCTCTTCAGGGAAGATGGCCGCAACGGGACAGGCCGGCTCGCAGGCGCCACAGTCAATGCATTCGTCGGGATTGATGTACAGCTGTGTTGCGGCTTCAAACTCCCCTTCGTCCTTGCGGGGATGAATGCAGTCCACAGGGCAAACATCCACGCAAGCGGTATCCTTGGTGCCTATGCAAGGTTCAGCGATGATGTAGGTCATGTTTTCTCCTCTTTCAGAATAATTTCTTGCGGGGAAACACAAGCATACTCTCTCTAAACATACTCGTACAGATATTAAATCTTCAATGCCCTTGTCCAGCGCTTTTTCTTCAAGGGGTAAAGGGGCCGAGGGGCAAAGGGCCAACGGTTACAAAGCGTTTGCCCTTTACCCCTTGACCTTACGGAAGCGGCAAAATCGTCGCAAAGGTATCTTGGACCACTTCACGATCAGAACGCGAAGCTCCAAGGTCTCCAGGCCCCCAGACTCGAAATGACAAATGACCAATGACAGATGAGAAATGACAAGTAGGCCGGATCGGATTGCCCCCGGGGATTTGTCATCTGTCATTGATCATTGGTCATTTGTCATTTTTAAAAAATTGCTGACCTTGCCGAGACCCTGCCCTTGATCCCTTTGCCCCCTGGTCGTCGCCGTTATCTGGCGATGGCGAGGGCGATCAGGTTGGCCGCCACAAGCATGACGGCGGCCGCGCTGGTGATGAACATCCCCTTGCGCAATTGCGCTACGTATCCAATGGACGGCGGGATGAACACATATCCCAGCCAGCCGCCCGTAATTGCGAGTCCGATGGCCGTGCCCGTGTTCTGTGTAAAGTGAATGTTCACCGCTGCGAGAATGGTAGGGAACAAGGGGGCCATCGAGACGCCTGCCAGCGTGGCCAACAGCCTGACCGTACTCTGTTCCCGCGCCATCAGCACCCCGGTGTAGCTGACCGCTATGCCGATTGCGCCCAGAAGGGTCAGCACGAGAGGCGCCATGAGGTTCTGGCCGAGCAGAAAGGACGAAATCACGCGGCCCGCGATGATTCCGATCGCAAACAGAGATACGGTGTTCCCAGCGGCCTTGGCCGAGAAGTTCAACTCCTGGGTCAAATACTTGTTGAGCCAATACCAGACGGTGCCTTCGCATCCCACGTAAAGAAATAACATCAGAGCCAGGATCCAGAACAACGAGTGGTTCATCACTTCACCGGCCCCGGCCGTCATATCGGAGCCTGCCGCTTTGGGGGGAGGAAATCCAATTACGAGATAGTAGACAAACACCAGGACGCAGAGTGTTCCCAGCATCGTAGAGATCTTTCTCAGGGTCATGCCTCCCGCGATGAAGCGCGCCAGGAAGATTGGCGCGATGAAGGCGCCGACGGCGAAGAAGTTGTTAATCGTGTTGCCCCAAAAACCGCGAGCCGCGTCCGTGGTGGCGACGTCCTGTACCAAAGTATTCGCGGCCGTGACGATGGCGCTGCCGCCCACACCCACAAGGAGCGCCATCACAAAGCCTCCCGCCATGCTGCTGACGCGTCCCAGGACGAAAACCCCGACCGCGACGAGCCCGATGCCTGCTGCCAGTGCCACCTTGTTCCCCATCTGGTCGATCGTGGGTCCCGAAATAATACTGCCCACCACGAGCCCGAGGGAATTGGCCAGAAGAATGGTCGCCGCTTTTCCGACCTTCTTTTCAATTTCGGGAACGATCATTCCCCAGAATGCAGAAAAGACGCCAAACATGAAGGTCCCGAGAAAGGCCGCAATCAGCAGAGTAGTCTGGGTCATCGAAAGCGCTCCTTGAGGAAGATTTTAAAAAGCGTATGGAAGCCTTCTATCACAAAACGCTCCGGCTTGCACTTGTTTAGGTTTGGAGTTCAGCCTTTGGGCCGCAAGGATCCTTGGCGATTTCCTTTGCGCCTTCGCGTCTTCGCGGTGAAACTAAGCCTGAATTAAGCGCGAAGACGCGAAGATGTGAACAGCGCAAAGGGCGACGAAGGAGTGGAGGTGAGGGGATAGGGATGTGGTTGCTCGAGGCCAATGCGATCCAGAAACGTGCGCTCCTGGCCGCCTCTCTGGGGTGGATGCTCGACAGCATGGACGTCATGCTGTACTCGATGGTCCTTGCCCACATGATGCGCGACCTCGGCATGACGGAGGGGAAGGCAGGCTTGATGGCCTCGCTCACGCTGGCCTCCTCGGCCGCAGGGGGGACTCTTTTTGGAATCCTGGCGGACAGAGTGGGGCGTTCCCGCGCTCTCCTCGCCAGTATCCTGGTCTATTCGATTTTTACATCGGCCTGCGGCCTGGCTCAAAATGTTGCGCAGCTGGCCCTGTTCCGAATTCTGTTGGGCTTGGGAATGGGCGGCGAGTGGGCCTGCGGCGCCGCTCTCGTTGCAGAGACCTGGCCCTCGCGTCATAGAGGCAAAGCCATGGGAGTCATGCAAAGTTCCTGGGCCGTCGGCTACGCGCTCGCCGCCGGGCTTACCGCTCTCGTCCTCCCGCGATGGGGTTGGCGCGCCGTCTTTTTCGCAGGAGTAGCGCCGGCGCTGGTGACGTTCTGGATCCGCCGGAATGTTCCGGAGCCCGAAATCTGGCGGCGATCTAAAGAGACAGCCGGAACAAAGTCCGGCATTTCCGGGTTGAGCAAGCTCTGGCAGGGCGAGTATGGCCGCCATCTCGCGGTAACGACCCTGGCCAATGCGGGAACGATGTTTGCGTGGTGGGGACTGTTCACGTGGATCCCCGCCTACCTCAGCCTGCCGGCATCGCGCGGTGGAGCCGGTTTGAGCATCGTCAACACTTCCACCTGGATTATCGTGATGCAAGTTGGGATGTGGCTGGGATACGTTTCTTTCGGGTTCATCAGCGACCGGATAGGGCGTAAGAAAACTTACGTGGGCTATATTTTCACAGCAGCCGCAATCGTTCCCGTCTACGGGAGCACGCGCGACCCGACTTGCTTGTTGTTGATCGGTCCACTGATAGGATTTTTCGGCACCGGGTACTTCAGCGGGTTCGGCGCGATCACCGCCGAGATCTTCCCCACGGCGATCCGCGCCAGTGCCCAGGGAATCACCTACAACCTCGGGCGCGGTGTGAGCGCCGCCGCTCCCTTTGCCGTCGGAAGGCTAAGCTCCAAGCATGGCCTGGGATTCGCCTTTCTGCTGACCTCGGTTGCGTTCTGGCTTGCGGGCCTGGTAGCGTTGCTGCTTCCCGAAACTCACGGCCGCGAGCTCCGGTAACTTGTCGCTCTTTCAGCAAGATTCTTTTTGGCGAGCCCTTTGCGCTCTTCGCGTCTTCGCGGTTAATTCGGGCTCAGTTTCACCGCAAAGACGCTAAGTGCGCAAAGGGAATCGCGAAGGTTTGTTCGGTGCGGCTACGCTTCTCCGTAGGGTGAGCTCAAGAATCCAGGTGGTGTTCGAAGCGCCGGTCCAGGGCGAGCTTATTCGCGTCGGCCAGGCGCCGGGAAAACGATTTCATCTCTGATTCCGGCATGGGCTTGAAGTCTTTCACCCAGGACGCGTTCTGATGGATCAGTTCAAGCCTCGGCATTCCCACGACCGCAGACGCGACGGGCAAACTGAGCGCGTACTGCAGGAGCTTCGAAGGATCGGCTTTGCCTTGGCCCGTCCCCAGCAGTTCGTCCTGGCCCATGACCTTCATTGCCAGAATTCCCAGGTTCTTCTTCGAGGCGGCGGGAAGCGCAACCTCCTCGAAGCTGATCTTCATGGAAGGATTCAGAACCATCTTCCCTTTTCCGCTGGCCATGCCTTGAAGCGCGGCGTTGAGCGCCATCTGAACGCAGTCGACATCATGACGCTCAATCGCAGTCTTGAGCGCCGCGGGATCCGTATGGCTGGTGATTCCGATGAAGCGGGTGACCTTCTGGTCCCGCAATTTGTAAAGAACGTTCAGCACGCCATCTTTGGCTTCTACCTTTTCCAGGTCGTCCGCGCCGGCGAGGCTGTGCACATGAATCAGGTCTACCTGATCGGTCTGGAGCCGCTTCAGGCTCCCTTCGAGGATCCTTTGCGCATCGTCTCCGTTCCGAGCGTTGATCTTTGTAGCGAGAAAGACCTCCTTGCGGCGGTTCTTAATGACTTCTCCCACGCGCGTCTCGCTCTTCCCGTTGCCGTAACCGTACGCCGTGTCGAGATAACGAATACCCAGTTCGAGCGCGAGGTTGATCGCGGCCGCCGCCGCGTCCTCGCTCTCATAAGACAGAAATCGACTTCCGCATCCCATCGCCAGAACGGGGACCCTGACTCCGGTCCTGCCCAGAACGCGTCTCGGGAAGTCCTTGGGGTCAGTCCCCAAGACGGCGGCCGCTCCGACGAGGGAGGTTTGTTCCAGGAATTCACGCCTCGAGATTCGCTCTACCATCGCAAGTTCCTCCTGATGACCTTGGCCATTCTACACCGGAAAGCCAAACCGCAACACGCATAACCCAGCTCAAAGGCTTGCCACGAATTTCACGAATTACACGAATTTTTTTAGCTGGCCAGGGGTGGTCTATGCCAATTGGCGGCCGCTTGGTGTTTTCGTGTAATTCGTGAAACTCGTGGCAGCGGAGTTCCAAATCGTCATTCGTCAATCCAACGGCTTACCGGATCAGATAGAATTGTGTCTGGCGGCCGTCGATCCAATCCCACCCGCTCGGAAGTAAGGCCGCGTCTTCTTCCAGGGCGAAACGCACCGGCTGGTTGTCCCACTCCTTCACCGGGTGCAGCACATTCAACTCGATGGAATGCCACGTGTCCGGCCAGAAGATGTAATCTCCACGGCCCGGGACGCCGTTCTGGTAATCGACCATACCGATCAGTGGCCCCGCTCCATGACCGTGATATCCGATGGGATGGCAGTAGACAGAAGGCCCCAGCCCCTCCCTGCGGGCCTGCGCCAGCGCGGCCGCCAGCGCCGCGTTACCGGTTGCTCCGGTTCTGGCAAACTGAATGACGAGATCCTGAAGCCGGTTGGCGGCTCCGAGACCCGCCTTCAATCCCGCCGGAGCGTCCGTTTCCCCCGGAAGAAGAACATAGGCGTTGTGCTGCGTATCGGTGCAAAAACCGAGGTACACGATGCCGAAGTCGCAGTGGAGCATGTCACCGCGCGCGATCACTTGCGGCTCCGAATCGGGCTCCGCCGATCTAAGCTCCCGGCGCCATATCGTGATGGCCGGGTGGAACCAGAGGCCCAACCCCATCTCTGCGACGCGCTGACGCATCCACCAACCTACGTCGGTGTTCGTGGTGACGCCGGGCACAATGACTTTGTTCGAAAACGCTTCTGCGATGATCTGGTGCGCCACGCGCATGACGTGGCGATAGGCGCCGGTTTCCTCCGGCAATTTGACTTCCAGCCAGCCTACGGCGAGCATCTCCGAGGACTTCAGGCGGGCCGCGTACTTCGGCCCAAGCGCTTTCACGAGGTTTTCCTTTTCGTTGGCCGTGAGGCCGTCGGCATGGCTGTAGAGTTCGGAGGTGTTGATACCGATGACCTTGGGGTCGCGCTGCTCGACGATACGCCGCAATCCTTCCCACTGTGCGTCGTTGTGAGTCCTCTCGAGCGTGAAGAGGCCGTCGTAATCGAAGCGCCCGATCGAAATCCGTTCCACGCCCCGATCGCCGCCGCGGTGGGAGAAGACGAGAATCGTGCGCCGGCGCGACGAATAGGCCGTTATCGGCGCCATGGAGCGAAAAACGGGATCGTCGTTGTATTCGCGCGAGACGATGATCCACATGTCAATCCCTTCGCGGTGCATCAAGCCGGGGAGAATCGTGTTAAAACGCTTTTCGATCCAGGCGCGCTGTAGCGGCGCCTGCTCGCGGTGCGTGAGAACACGGTCTTGGGCTGGAGCGTCAGCCAGGCATGACAGTAGAGCGGCGGCAGCAACCCATCGGCGCATCAATAGAACCTCCTCGTTGAAACCGGCGCATTGTAGCACTGGCGGGTTTGGAGTTCAGCCTTTAGGCTGCCCTCGTCGCATTGACGAATGACGAATGACGAATGAAATGAAAAAGGGGCGGCTAATCAATGTCACCCGTCTTTTCAATCGTCAATCGTCAATCGGTTGGGACTTGATCTGCCCAGGGCGGTAGTACTACCCTGCATGCTGTCAAGCGGACGGGACATGGTAGAGGACACAAGCACTCTGGCGGTTTTCATCGATTTCGAGAACCTTGCACTCGGGTTTCAAGGAAAGAAAAAGACCCGATTCGAAATACGGCGGGTGCTGGAGCGGCTTGTGGAAAAAGGGAAGATCGTCGTCAAAAAGGCCTATGCTGATTGGAGCCGCTTCCCCGAATACACCCGGTCACTGCACGAACAAGGAATCGAACTCATCGAGATTCCCAAACGGGCTCACACGGGCAAAAACTCCGCGGATATTCGCTTGTGCGTGGACGCGATGGACCTGGCGTGGGCCAAGGAGCACATCACGAGTTTCGTCATCGTTTCGGGCGACAGCGACTTTTCTCCTCTGGTAGCCAAGCTCAAAGAGAACGGGAAGCACGTGATCGGCCTGGGGATGAAGCCGTCGACGTCGGATTTGCTGCGGGACAATTGTGACGAGTTTATTTACTACGAGGACTTGGAAAGACTCCGGACGACGTCGATCAAGCTGCCTGAGACGGGTATTTCGCCGCGGCAGCAGGAGGCCTTTTCGATCCTGATGGAAGCGGTCGCAGCCCTGATCCGCGAGAACAAGGAGGTGTTGTGGTCCTCCATGATCAAAGATACGATCCGGCGCAAGCAGCCGGTTTTTGACGAATCCTATTACGGGCATCGAACGTTCAGCGCCCTCCTCGAGGACGCTCAAAAGCACGGCCTTGTCGAGCTTCGCACGGACCCGCGCAGCGGGACCTATGTGGTTTCAGGTCTGGGAAAGAACTTCCGGCAAGGCTAGCCCAACGAGACAAAGGGGCCGAGCCGCAAAGACGTCCTGTTTCACCACGGAGCCACGGAGGGCACGGAGATTTCACGGAGGCATCAGAGTTC
>WNGD01007327.1_pt1 | contig 11561 bp, 8 predicted proteins | sample 5400671 | NCBI WGS metagenome assembly WNGD01 (sample SAMN13153369, study PRJNA577476) | soil metagenome | isolation source: 40 cm soil or saprolite under grassland replicate 2 | place: USA:California | collected 2016-06-15
GAAGTTGTGGTTCTGCCATGTCTTTCCTCCATGAATTGTCGTAAAAATACTACCTGTTACATATTGGTGAAATCGAACGGCGTTTTGTAGCGTAACAGACGCAGCGCTTCTAAACGTAGCGCCTCTGGAAAGAGAGCTTTGTAAATAGCGCAGTTGGGAGATTTGACATCGTATCTTCCGGTTAACCCATAAGTCAGTAGAGGGCATCCACCCGTGCACCAGTGGCGCCATGAACACTCCCGACACCCCTCTTTTTCCTCGACAGGATGTCCCTGCACCCCCTGACGGTCCGCTCTGATGATACGTAGCGGGTCGTCGCTATCAACTGTAGCAATTGTATTTCTTATATCCATCTGGCATTTTGCCACACCGCCACGTTGATCGATGACCAGGTAATCTTGTCCCACTCCGCAAGTACGACGGTGGGGAGTAGTCATATCAGCCTTATCCAGCAAACACCCTAAAAGATTGCTTTCCGGCAAATTCTTTTCTATCACAGCAAATGTGGAACGCATTGCAACGATGATCTGCTCATCTGTAGAACGCAAGTCTGCATGGTGTGAGGAGCACTCGTTATCCCTATAATAGTTCAATGAGAACGGTAGTTTCCACTCTAGAATATACTGCATGAATTCAGGAAGTCCAGCGAGATTGCGCTGAGAAACGGTCACTGCAAGAAACGGCGTCATGCCATTGGCGAGTAAGCGATCAATGGTCTGTAATACATATTTACTAGAACCCTGGCCGCCGGGAAATGGGCGTTGACTATCGTGATATTTCCCTAACCCATCTAAAGAAATTGTTACTGCAATCTGACGGGCCTTAAGATACTCAATAGTGCGCGGTGATAGAACTACCCCATTGCTTAAAAGCACAGCTTCTAGAGTTATATCGTGATCTGACGCAAGCTGAGCTGCATAATCATGCAAAGCCATCACGCCCATCATATGTAAACTGACCTCTCCTCCTGCATATTTCAACTTAACTTTTTTTATATTGTGCTTCCGGGCAGAACGAAAAATAGCATCTACAGTCCTGCGTCCTACTTCAACAGGCATATCCTCGCGCGTTTTATGCAAATAACAGTAATGACAACGCAGGTTACATTCATTTGTCAGGTGCACCCAGGCTGTCAGCATGCGAGTCTCTTCTGGCTTAGAAGGTGGAGAAAGCATGGTAGCATCTTGCAGAAATCCCAGATAGTAAAAGAGTATGACGAATTTCTCTAAATCCTCCTGTGTCCAGCGAGAAAGAGTTCCGACATTTGCGACTTGAGACAGCGGAGTCGCTGTCTGGAATAACGCAAGAAGCGCTATAGCCTGCGCATCCAGAACCGCAATGCGACATGGAGTGACTGAGCATGTTGCAAGACAAGAGACGATGCAATATCTGGCATAGCAAGGGGCCAGGTGATACAGCTAAGAGGTTCTCCCGGTCCTGGACAATCATCGTCGCCGCCGTTTCTAACGGGGTAACTTTGATACGAAGTATCAAGCCAGATCTTCATCTTCACTATCCTGGGTAGACTGGTAGACGAGCAACAGGTTAAATCTTTTTTCTAGTCACCATTGACGCTATCCGAAAGCGCATCTGGATATTCATCGGGCAGTTTTTCTAAAAGCATATTTCTACTCACCTCCCTGCAGATACGCGGCAATTGAGGGTACTTATCGTCCAGTTCTAGCTCTGACCAGTATTCAACCAACGAGTCTATAATTCCTGGCAAATAACCGCTCGGTACAGCGAGCAATTGATCATTTAACTTGCGCAATGTTCGATCAAATTCTGGTGCGCCGCGTTGTGCTATGTATCGACACGCAACCCTGTAGTGCTTGAAGGCGCGCTGATACTCTTGTCTCCTGAAGTACATATCGCCCTGAACTTCTCCTGCTCGTGCCAGCAGATAGCCATAGTTATTTTCGCGTGCAATACGTTTTGCCTCTCTTATCTGTTCGTCCGCTGGCAGGGTGAGACGGTCGCGTGCCGCAGCAAGATAGAGGAGATTTTCGGCAATTTGAAATCTCAAATTCAACGTGCGGGAAAGCGTCATCGCCTGTTCGAACAGCGGGGCTGCCTGTTTCCAGTCCCCTTGCATCTGTATTACTCTAGCGCGCTGGTTAAGGCTTTCAATCTCAGCGCCATGGTTCACCCCTTCGGCAGCGATCCTGGCCGCCTGTTCAAACTTGTCAAGCGCACCCTCCAGATTGCCCTTCAGAACAAGCACGCGCCCGAGATTGATATAACTATCGGCGATAGCACTTTTATCACCTATGCGGTTGAAAATCTCGAAAGCTTCTTCGTATGTCCTTTCTTCTTCACTCAACACTCCCAACGTATGATAGATATGGCCCAGGGTACTCAGGCTCAGGCCAACGTAGTATTCGCTCGCCTTCCCTTTATTGAATAAATCGCGGCGGATGCTCAATGCCTGCTTGCAGGAGCTTAATGCTTCTTCTAACCTTCCTCCTTGTAAGCGTTGTACATTGCCTATATTGTTGAGTAGTGTGGCATATTCTTGCGGATTCTCCAGGTTGCGTTGCACCTTCAGGGCTTCCTCATAGAAATGCATGGCCTCGGCATAGCGTCCCTGGCGCCGGTAAGCATATCCAAGCTGGTCAAGGAGTCGCGCATAGCGCGATTGATCATCGTTTGATTGTTCTATTTCCAGGTTGGCTGCAAAACATTCTATCGCCTGATCGAACTGACTGAGCTGCAGATAGCAAGAACCCTTTTCGTAAAGAAGATCGGAGCGATGACGTTCAGCCCATTCACTGTCATTCTCTAATAGAGTGAGTATAACAAATGCTGCTTGCGGTTTCTCTTCCTGACGTAAGAGCTTGACCTCGGATAACCATATTATCTGCAGTTGCTCACGTGAGAAACGGTGCTCAAACTTCCACAGTTCCTGGAAAAGAGCACGGGCAAAATTTCTTAGCGAAAGGCTGATGGCAGAGTTGAAATGGCGCTCAAAAGAAGCAAGGCCCTTCTCAGTATCAATAAACAGTTCGTGGAAGAGTCTTTCAACTATATAGCTCTGCTTTTTCTCCTCACCACTTTCTGCGTCAATGAGTTCGTTATAATAGTTGATTGCCAGAGAACTCAGTTCCCGGCGTAGATCCTCCTGCGGATCTTGTTGCTTCCAACAGTGGAGATTTATCATACGACGCATCTCGTCATGTAGAACAAAGTCTTCTCCGAAGCCAGAGCGACGTACAAATGATAAGGTAGTAAGCTTTTCCGCCAGCTCTCGGTAATCTGTATTTGTTACAAATCCCTTTAGTCCCGGCCAACTCATGAGACGATGTAGAAAATTCGCATCGAAACGATGATAAACATGGGCCATCGAGAGAATAGCCACTTTACTCGGGTCGTCAAATCTATTAATTTCTTCAACAAGACTGGCTTCAAAGGTTGATTGATTAATGGCAATAAGGGTATCCAGATCCTTTATTCTCTTGTTCAATACATCAGCGGCTAATCCAACCAGGATAGGGCGTCCTTCGGTGCGCTTATAGAGCGCTTCTAGTTTCTGTGATGGCAGATCATCAATATCAAAAATATATAATCTGGTCTTTAAATATTGTGTCATCTCCTCTTTGCTGAAAGGAGGAAGTGTACGAACAACAATTTCTCCTCTGCGTCCAACCCAGTTTTGATGCGTCCAATCGAGGGCATTGCGCCCTGCTACAATAGCACGCACGCGCTTCGATTGATACCTATCGGGAAACAGCGTCGCGGACCGCAGGACGGCAGTGATGGGATTATATTCGATAAGCTCGAAGGTATCAAAGAAAAGCAACAGGTACGTATCAGGTAGCTCTCCCTTAAGATATTGTTGGCGAATTGGTTTTTCAAGCTCGATCCATCGATTCATCTCTGCTCAATTTGAGCAGCAAGTGGCAATTCGCCAACAATATCCTTAACTGGTGAAAAGGTCAGGGAGGGTTGAAAAAACAGGCGTCCGTTGGCATGCTTTGAATATGCAAACAAACAAAGAACCAATGAACGCTTCCCTTCAATTTTGCCCCAACGAGTCGTGTTGCGCAAGAGGACAAATCGGGGCAGGTAATATCAGCATTCATGGTCGTAAACGACCACGATACAAGTGTCATACGTGTGGAAAAACCTTTAGTGAGAGAAAAGGCACGATGCTAGAAGGGCTGCGTACCGATGAGGAGACAGTACAAAGAGTGGTAACCCTTCTTGCCTATGGATGCCCACTGCAAGCAATTGTTCATGCATTTGGACTTGATGAGCGGACCGTCGCAGGCTGGCAAAAGCGTGTAGGAATCCATTGTAAACGTATCCATGAGGAGATAGTGCAACAAGGGAAAGTAAAGAGCCAGCATATTCAAGCTGACGAGATACGCGCAAAAGGAAGGAGCATCATTGTTTGGATCGCATTGGCGATGGATGTTACCAGTCGCTTATGGCTTGCAGGAACGGTGAGTGAGCATCGAGATCGCCCACTCATTGATCTGCTCTTGCAACGTACTCGTGCCTGTTGCCAGTTGGTGCAAGGGTTGCTGGTCTGTACGGATGGATTAGCAACCTACCCGAAAAGTATTGTGCGCGCGTTTCGGGAAAAAGTGAAAAAGCATTCAGGGCGAGGAAGATGCCATTTGGAAGTCTGGCCCGATTTGTGTATTGCGACGGTCATCAAGCATACAAAGAAAAAGCGGGTGGTAGAAATCACACGGAAAGTGACACGGGGAACGAGTGAGAAGGCGAAAGAGCTGTTAGGCCTGACAAAGGGATGTATGGAGTTCAATACCGCTTTTATTGAGCGCTTCAATGGAACTGTTCGTGAGCGTCTTGCCCCTTTAACACGCAAATGTCGTCATGCGGCTGTGCGTGTAGCAACCTTAGAGGCGGGAATGTATCTCATTGGATGCACCTACAATTTTTGCTTCCCACATCAGGAGCTCTCCAAGAAAACGCATTTTGGACGCCCAACGACTCCAGCAATGGCTGCAGCTTTGACTGACCATATTTGGAGTATTCGAGAGGTGTTGTGGCATAAAGTCGTTCCTGCACCATTCGTTCAAGCTCCACCTGCCAAGCCGAAACGACCACGAGGCCACCCTCGAAAACCTATCACGATTGAGCAGACTCAACCGAAACGACCACGAGGCCGCCCTCCTAAGTATGTTCTGGCTGAGGTTTTAGCCGCTGCGAGAGCGGCTGACTCATTCACCACTTAAGGGAGAGCTACCGTTCTGCTAATTTTGCCCATATCACATCTTGCTCATACGGAGTCATTCCCATCAGTGGTTGAGAAATTCCACTTATTGCTTGATATTTATATAAAGGCATACGTGCAAAAGCGCATGGGCCAAGCAAGACAGACAAGAGTGTAATCTCTTTTGCCTGTGCAGCTTTTAATAATGCGGGAAGCTCATATTGGCGGATAAAATCGGAGGCGAGGAAGTCCGCGCTCACCAGTAGCGCTGCGACTTTCGCGTCTTTTAAAGCATCTTTGATTGCCTCTTCCCAGTTTGCTCCAGAAGAAATTTGTGTATCGTCCCAGTAACCCATCAAGTCATCGCCTGCATGCAGATATCCCTTCAAGTGTATCTGTAGCCGCTCTAGCTGTTCTTTGTTTTTATGGCTGTAGCTAATAAATGCTTTTTTCCTTACTTGAGCCTGTGATGGAGGTGCAGCTGACGCATCGATCATCTCGGCATTTCGGCTGACACCTTCCCCGATTTCGTCACGCAAGGCTTTTAAGAAGTCATTAATAGTGCCTTGAGTTATCATTAAGTATCTGCCTTTGCGTTGGTTGAGCACACGCATGAGATGAGTATTTTGCGCTGGTAATTCATCATTCACATACCACAATGTGCCTCCAAATTCTGGGAATGCTTGTTCTATCGGTCGGTCCCAGGTGGGATCATAGCCTATAACCAGTACTTCGTCGATTAATTTTGTTTGTAAATACTGTTTTGCCACTTGATCATCCTCTAGATTGAACTCGTTGCCTACGGTCTTATATTTCAAATAGCTCAGATCTCCGAATATCTTCATGATCCGACCGTATTTTGTCTCTCCCTGCTTCATCTCTTCGCTTTTATGCATACCATAGCTAATCACCTGATAGTCGCTCGGTTGCTGCATACTCCAGAGAACTTTGCAAGAATCTTCTAACAGCGTATCAATATTTGTCGTGATAATAGGATCGAAGAATCCCCCTTTGAAGAAGCCAGCAAGCAAATCATCCACTTCTCGATAGCGAATAGGCTTCAGAGCCTGGACAAGAATAAAATGTATTCCACTTTCGCTAAAATGCTTACTCAAAATATCGTAACATTCTTTGAACCTGGCTAATGCGGATAAATTGTTGAGAGCCTGTAAATGGGACTCTAGCAATGGAGCTGGCTGCTTCAGCAGCATAGCTCCATCGTTGGTTGCCGATATATGATGCATAAGAATTTTATATAGGTTATCGTCGCCGAGTAACGCTCCTGCTCTGCTGCCCACAAACAGTCCCAGGCGTTGCCCCCGGCTCTTCCTGGCTTTCAGGAAACTTGCTAGATCTGCAACAGTAGCTTCCGTTGCTTGTTCGATCATATCTTCCAACCGCCTTTATAAGCCTTATTTCCGTAAGTATTGATTTGTCTATTCCTTGCACCTGTGAAACTCAATGATTGGTGTGCGCAATTGGCGCGGTTGATCCTGAAGGACATCAACGACATCTTCGATCTGCCGTAGCTCCTTCTCTCTATTCACGAACTTAGCGTGTCATAGATTTGCTCGGCTAACTTAGCCCATACCACCTCTTGCTCGTATGAACTTATCTTCTTCGATGGTTCAGAAATGCTATTTACTATGGAGTACTTATAGAGTTGTCTGATTCTAGCAATATCATGAGGGGATTCATCAGGTGAGAGGCCAGGGATATCGAGAGATGAATCAAGAATTACTGGTAAAAGCTCTATCTCTCCTTTGCGTTCTTCTGCAAGCAAAACAGGAAGTTCGTGTTTGCGAATAAAATCGGAAGCGAGAAAGTCTGCACTTACCAGCAATACCACTACTTTCGTGCTCTTCAATGACTCTTTGATTGCCTCTTCCCGGTTTGCACCAGAAAGAGTTTTTGTATCATCCCAGATATCCAAAATGTCTCCATCATTTTTTGTTCCTAGATATCCACTCAAGTGGATTATAAGCCGTTCTAAATATTTTCTATCTTTATGACTAAGGCTGATCAAGACTTTCTTTCTTGCCTGACTTTGAGGTTGAGGTAAAAGAGGGAATTGTAGAATGGTCACTTCCTCCTGACTTACACCTTCGTCGAGGAAGTAGTACAATGCCCTCAAGAAACTGCTGTAACTTCCTTGTCTTCCTATTAAAAATTTACTGGGACGGCGGTCAAGTACAAGACTAAGATGTGTATTTTGTGGAGGTTCTTGCTCGTTTATATACCATATGGTGCCCCCTTTTTCTGGAAAGGCATCCTCTAGAGGCCAATCCCATACAGGATCATAACCAATCATGACTATATTCTTCATCAACTTTGCTTCCAGAAATTCCTTGAATTCTATGTCCTCTTCAAGTTTCAATTCATTGCCGGCTGTGTTGTAATGTCGAGTACTTAAATCACCAAAAGCCTTGATAAGATTGACGCTATCTCGATCACTATGCACAATCTCTGCTATGTTATGTAATCCGTGAATAAGTATCTGATAATCTTCTGCCCCTTTTATTTCCCAGGTCATGGAACTGTCTTCTAGTAACGTATCAATATTAGTGGTGATAATCGTCTCAAACAGCCTTGTACTCACCAATTCGTCCAGAATTTTATCTTCTCCTCGGTAATTAATTGATTTTATCGCACTAGATAAAATGTTATACATATCTGTTGCATTGAAATGAGATGAGCGAAGTACGTTATAGCACTCTTCGAATTTGTCGTTATTAGATAACTCGTTGAAACTACGGAGGCTAAAGTACTTTAAGATCTTATTATATAGATATTCATTATTAAATAATCCCCCCGCTCGTGATCCTAAAAAGAGCACCGGACGTTGATGCTGATCTCTTGCATCCTTCAATGAAGCCGCTATTGTAGCAATATCTGTTTCTGCTCCAGGCATATTCTCTAACCGTCCTTTTTAGTTGTGAGATAAAAGATGTGTCTCCATGCTACACTATATCGACTTATCTGTACGCTTCTATCATCTTTCTTGTCTATTTTCTCACCTTTTATTTTACACATCAAGAGTGTAGGACCTTTTATTCCAAATATCTATTTCCATATAAAGAACATACGTACCATATATTCTCACCTGTCAAATTCATACTCTCACTTTATATATTGCAAGCTTACAGCGTGCTCTATCGACATCGGCAGAGCAAAGCGGTATAATGGAAGCGTGCATCTATCAACCCGCTAATCTTGTTGCATAAGTGTTTTCTGTAATAATGGACGAAAAACATCCGTGAACGAAAAAATTCAGTCTGTCTTAAATTCTCTCCCCCATAAACCCGGCATCTATATCATGAAGGATGCCTCGGGGACGATTCTCTATGTGGGGAAGGCGATCTCGCTCTACAACCGGGTGCGCTCGTACTTTCAGGATTCGACCGATCTGAGTCCCAAGAATCGCAGCATGGTGGCGAAGATTGATGATATCGAGTTCCTGGTGGTGCAGAATGAGGTGGAGGCGCTGGTCCTCGAAAGCAACTATATCAAGCAGTATCGCCCTAAGTATAATGTGCTGCTGCGTGACGATAAGAGCTATCCCTATATCAAGGTGGCGCTGACAGAGGACTTTCCGCGCGTGTATCGCGTGCGCAGTTTTAAGCATGACGGCAATCGCTACTTCGGACCATATACGAATTCGGGCGCGGTAGATGCGACGCTGGACCTGCTGAATAAGCTGTTCGCATTTCGTACGTGTCGCTACGATGCAAGCGCCTGGGCACCTCCACGCCGCGGTGAGCCGCCGGCAGGCTGGAAACAGAAACTGCTCCCACGCCCCTGCACACAGTACTACATTCATCGCTGCATCGCCCCCTGCGTTGCCAACGCGACGCGCGAGGAGTATGATGCGGTGATCAGGCAGGTGATTCTCTTTCTTGAGGGGAAGCATGATGAGGTGCTGAGGGACCTGGAGGTGAAGATGGAGCACGCCGCCGATGAGCTGAACTTCGAGGAGGCGGCGCGCATTCGCGATCGCATCAAGGCGGTCGAGCGCATCCTGGAGAAGCAGCGCATTATCAATACAGAGGGACAGGACGATCAGGATGTGATCGCGCTGGCGAGCGGCGACGATGAGACGTGCGCCCAGGTCTTCTTCTTCCGCAGCGGGAAACTGGTGGGCCGCGAATACTTCATCCTTCAGGGGACGCGCGAGAGCAGTCCGGGTGAGGTGATGACATCGTTCCTGCAGCAATTCTACGAGAGCTCTCCGCACGTTCCTGCAGAGATTATCGTGGAGGTGGAACCAGACGACCGAGCGGTCATTCAGAGCTGGCTGAGGGAGAAGCGCAAGAACGCGACGGCGACGGTAGGCAGCCCGGCGGTGAATGTGAGCGTGCCGAAGCGCGGCGAGAAGTTACGCCTGGTCGAGATGGTGAAGCAGAACGCACAGCAGGTTCTGGAGCAGCAGCGCATCAAATGGCTGACCGATACCCAGAAGACGCAGCTCGCCCTGGAGGAACTCCAGGAGGCGCTGAACCTGGCCGCGCCCCCGCAGCGCATCGAGTGCTACGATATCTCTAATACGCAAGGGACGAACTCGGTGGGCGCGATGGTCGTCTTCGAGGGCGGGCGACCGAAGAATAGCGAGTACCGCCGCTTCAAAATCAAGACAGTCGAGGGCGCTAATGATTACGCCAGTCACCAGGAGGTGCTGCGCAGGCGCTTCCGTAAAGCGGCCTCCGCTGCCTCTCAGATAGGCGACGTCGATGAGGAGACTGCCATCGCGCTGGATGAGGCTGCAAGTGGTGGCAGCGGCGAGGTGGAGGAGGCGGGTGAGTTTATCGAGAGCAATGGAAAAGAACAGGTGCAGTTTCGCCACGAGTGGGCGCTGCCGGATCTGGTAATTATCGATGGCGGCAAGGGCCAGTTGAGCGCGGCGATGGAGGTCATGCAGGAACTGCGCCTCGACATTCCGACGATCGGCATTGCCAAAGAAGATCACACGCAGAGTAGCACGCAGGAGGAGATCTATACGCCCGGCGCACCGGAGCCGATCATCCTGCCGCGTTCCTCGCAGGGACTCTACCTCTTACAGCGTATCCGCGACGAGGCGCACCGCTTCAGCATCACCTATCACCGCAAACTACGCTCCGAGCGCACATTCAAGTCGGTCCTCGACGAGATACCTGGCATCGGACCCAGGCGTAAACAGGCGTTGATGAAACACTTCGGCTCGGTACGGGCGATCAGCGCGGCTAGCCTCGATGAACTTACCGCACTGGACGGGATGACGCGCGATGCGGCAGAGAAGGTCAAAGAGTATATCGGGCGGCTGGAATAACGCATCGTCCCCAAAGTGTTTTACTTGGTAATAGGAGCCCTGGAAGGGGTTCTGAACAGATACAAAAAGCAGTTCTTTGTGCGAGTGCTAGCACTCGCACAGCACGATTGACAACGAACCGTTTTCACGCTACTATTATCCCTAGAAGTATCTCTGGCGGGTGTTCTTAATACTCATTATCGAGAATAGCCGCAAGAGATGCCCCTTTAGATCTGTTTCAATCGTCTTTTTATTGGTCATACGAAGACTAGTAAGGACGCACGTACACATATATGCAACCCGGTGCGCCCGGAGTATGTGATGAGGTGATTGGTAAATGCCAACGTATGAGTATCTCTGTCCAGCTTGTAGCCACCGCTTCGAGGCGTGGCAGAAAATGATCGATGAACCTTTAACCATTTGCCCGGAATGCGGGGGACATATTCGCAGAGTTCTCTATCCTGCCGGCATAGTTTTCAAGGGCTCTGGCTTCTATAAAACTGATCATGGCAATAGTGTACTTCCTCCCTCCAACGGCTCCAACGGTGAGACAAAGCACACCGAGAGCAAGCCAGCCGAGAATGGTCAGAAGAGCACGACGACCAGCGAGAGCAAAGCCTCCACACCCGCAGCTACATCATAATCCTATCGTAGGGGCCCGCCTTGCGCGGGCCCTGGGAGCCATTGGAGAGAGCCTTTGGGGCGGGTCGCAAGGTTCGTGCAAGACAGGTCTCCACTACGTATTCGTAAGGAGTATTGAGCAATGGCAGAGTCGGTGCTTGCTGCGATCCAGCGGCAACAAATCGAGATAGCGGTCGGAGAACTCCTGCTGAGTTCTGACTATTATATGCGTACGAGCATCACCGAGCGTCTGCATCATTTGATCGCGCACGCCGATCGCACGCTCGACATCTCACAATTTAGTGAGATGGCACAGGAAGAATTAGAGAATCTCAATCTGCTACCGTCACGGGAAGCATAGAAAGATTTCCCTATATTCAACATTACACGTCTGGCGCGCCGTGTTTTTACGCAATTTTTATTAGAGAGCTTATACTAAAGAATACTATCTACCCATAATTCCTATACCGTATGTAG
>WNGD01006111.1_pt1 | contig 11560 bp, 11 predicted proteins | sample 5400671 | NCBI WGS metagenome assembly WNGD01 (sample SAMN13153369, study PRJNA577476) | soil metagenome | isolation source: 40 cm soil or saprolite under grassland replicate 2 | place: USA:California | collected 2016-06-15
CTGCTTGTTACCCGGCTCGACCTCGTACATGCTCGCGCCGATCAGCTCGGCGTCGGTGTGCGCGCCGACCCAGGCGTCCTTGAAGCGCCAGCCCTCGCGCTCTTCCGTGCGATCCCACTCGTCTGCGTTGAGATTGAAGGTCTTCATGCGGAAAGCCTAGTAGTAGGCCTTTGTTAGCCCGGTAGAGAGTCCTGTGCGAAATGCCCGATTTGCTGGGACTTTGCAGAGCCCCTGACGGACTCTGTCGCGTCGTTCCTGGCTCTGCTTCCCCGCGTCGTCGCGCGCCGAGGCGCTGCTCGACGGGCGCTACGAGGCCCTTGAGGCCAGGCGATTCAAGGGAACAAGGGATCCTCACCGGCTCGTCCTCTTGATCGCCCGCGCCGACGAGATGATCGACCGCCTCGAACGGGAAGGTCGTTTCGAGGACTCGAACCGGCGTTATGCCCCTGGAAGCTCTCTAAGCGATGACCGTCACATAGGCCCCGACGAGCTCTGCGCGCTGCTGGTCGACCGCACCCTCCCGCCGATCGGCATGACCGTCCTGAAAGTGTGCAAAGGCGGCTGTCGACGCGATCGGATTGCGTTCGTCGTCCGTGTGATCGTGAAACGACACATGCACGAACGAATCGTCGGCGAGCCTGAAAACGAGATAGCTGACATTCTCAGGTCTCGTTGCCGCCAATTCCGCAAACACGCCTTCGACCCTCCGCTGGTTTTCGTCTGCCGCCTCGGCCGACGGCATCGAGTAACGGGTAACGAGCCTCTTTTCCATTGAACCCTTCCTTTCCTCGATAAACGGGCGACACCACGGACGAATCGGCGACGTCTCCAGAAGTACGACTGCGCGGAGCCCGCTCACTCATCGCTGGATGACGCTAACCGCGGGCATTGACCCGAGCACGAACGCTGCGGCGGAAGCGCGTGCAGGCTCTCGAGCTGATCTCGAGCTGCGGTCTACTGCGGATCTCGTCTGACCGGGACGGCGACCCATCTGGGCGTACGCCGCAGTCGACGACTGTGAGCGACTCATCGCCCGCAAGAGCTGGGAGATGGCCGAGTGCTACGTCGACGACGAGGTGAGCGCGTACAGCGGCCGGGTTCGACCCGCGTACCGGCGGATGCTCGACGACCTGCGAGGCGGCGAGCCCGACATGGTCGTGGTAGGTTCTGTCGGTTGGGCGGTCAGGGGGATCGCCCGTCCTCCTGCGAGGGAGGACAGATGGGGGAAGCTGCTGCTGCGGCACCTGCTAGCAGTTGGCAGAGGTGGTTCCGCCTAGCGGTGGGTCAGTGTTGTGGGTCTCTGCGGCGGCTTCTCCTCGGATCAGGGGGGAATAGTGAAGCGTTTTTCTGTTCTGCTTACGGCGCTCGCGCCAGTGGCTGTAGCCGCCTTCGCACTGCCGTCGTCCGGATTGGCGGTTACGGGCAGCACGACGTGCTCCGCCGCCGGCACGCCCGGGGTCACGTACGATGGAACGCCGACCACTGATGTCATCAACAGCACCGTGGCGAGCAACTTCACCGTGCCCGCCGGTGCACCGCTTTGCCGAGTGTTCGGCGCGGAGATCCAGGGCAACACATCAGTCGGAGGCAACCTCGCAGCGTTCGGCGGGACCTTTGACAAAAACGTCACGGTCAACGGCGGCTCGTTCGCAGCCGTGAACCATGGCGTGACGATCAAAGGCAACCTCTCGCTCATCAATCCCGCCGCCAATCGCGACAGTGGGTTCTGGCCCACTGACGGCGTGAACCAGGTGCAGGGCAACCTGTCCTTCACGCTGGATGGGACCGTGAGCTACGCGTGCTACACATGGCCGGGGCTCTACCTGGGACAGCTCGTTCTCGGGACGGGCGGGACCACGGGGAACTTCAGCTACACCGGGTACGCGAACAAGCTCTATGACGCTGGACTGACAGGCGGCGGTTCGCGATCCCTCACGTATTTGCCGCCGCAGGCCGGCTGTTGATCTCAGGTCGTTCCTGCGCCTCTGAAGAGCCCCCGCCTCGACGGGGGCTCTTCTCCTTTCTACGGCCGCCACACGGAGTGGTCTTCGTCGACCCCGCCTCCCGTGCCTGTGGGCGGCATCGGTCGGGTTCCACTCATGTCTGGTCGCGTAGCCCGGATCAGGGTGTGTTGCGGAGGCGATCCAGGTGCCGGCGCGCGAGGTCGTTGGTTGCACGCAGGAACGCCGTGATCCGCTCGAGCTCTTCGATCGTGAATCTCCGGGCGAGCATCGATTGCCACTCAGCTGCCATCGGTCCCCAGAGCGGCTCGGCCGCTCTATAGAAGGTCGGCGTCACTTCCACCCTGACGCGACGGCGGTCGTCGGGGTCGGGAGTGCGGCGGGCGTAGCCGATCTTCTCGAGCCGGTCGATCACGCCGGTGACCGCACCGGCGGTGAGTCCAGCCTCGACGGCCAGCTCGCCGGCGCTGATTCCGCCGTTGTTCTCGACAATGTTGAGGCAGCGGAGGTCGCTCTCGCTCACCCCGAGGCACTCCGCGGCGAGGCTGTCGAATGCGTCGTCCTGGTTGCTGCTAGTCCTGAACTCTCGAATGAGCTTCTCGATCAGATCGTTCTTTGACGCCATATAATTTAGCTGCTAAAGTATTTAGACACTAAATCAGTCTACCAGAGAGGAGATTCGACGGATGGCGAGCGAGATGCGCCTCGAGCTGATCCAGGTTCCGGTGTCCGACATCGACCGGGCCAAGGAGTTCTACGTCGAGAAGGTGGGCTTCACAGCCGACCACGACCACCAGGTCAGCGACGAGCTCCGGTTCGTACAAGTGACTCCTCCCGGCTCAGCCTGCTCGATCGCCCTCACGTCGGGGGCTCACCAGATGGCTCCCGGGTCCCTCGACGGCCTGCAGATGGTGGTCGACGACGCAGAAGCGAGCCGCAGCGAGTTGGCCGAGCGCGGCGTCGAGGTCAGCGACGTCCAGGTGTTCCCGTGGGGGAGCTTCGTCTTCTTCAAGGATCCCGACGGCAACGGCTGGGCGCTGCAGGCGATGACCCACCGCGCGTAGGGAGACACCCGAGCGGCCTGGGCGATCGTCGCCGCCGTCTACCTGACGATCCGTCCCGACGCGAGGCTGGCGAGGCGCGGCTCCTCCCTGCAGCTTCGCTGGAGATGACGAGCCCGGTTACGTGGGCGTGCACGACGGCCTGCGCGCGGTCGTGCAGGTCGAGCTTTTGGAAGAGGCGGGTGACGTGCGTCTTGACGGTCGTCTCGCCGAGCACTAGCGCGCGCGATCTCTCGCCCTCTGACGGACTCGAACCGTCGACCCCCTCCTTACCATGAACGTGAGGAGGGTCGATTTCACGCGTGATCCAGCCTTGTATTGCGGGTTTTGCGCCCGTCGGAAGTAGCCGCGCATCGCCGCGTTTTGCGTCGCCGTGCGACCCTGGTGCGACCTGTGCGAGATCGGCTCCTATGGATGTCTCGTCATGATGCTGTTGCGTGCGAGGACTCCGACTGCGAGGCATGGCGCGACTAGCGCAGCGATAAGAAACGGTGGCCCCGAGTTCCACGGAGTCGCCAGGAACCAGCCGACAAGGGGCAACGTGCCCAGGATCACAGCGGCGGCCGGCCGTCTCGCTCGAGATGCGGCGACGAACAGCCCAGCCGCTCCGAGTAGCACGAACGATCCCTCGCCTATCGAGACGCGCCGTTCGTAGCCGTGCTCTACCGCGAGTCGGAAGCACCCTGCCGCGAAGAGCGCGTAGACGAGCCCAGCCGCAGTGAGCGGTATGCGCGTCCTTAGCTTCACCGGTCGAGCCTATAGCGGAGAGCGCCGCTGGATTCCCGCGGTGTCGGGACCGCTTAGTGCGTCGGCTGCCCGTCCCGATCGCTTGTCGGCCGCGCGCCACTGTCGAAGAGTCCGGTCTCGTACGCGAGGACGACGGCTTGGACGCGATCCCGGAGGTTGAGCTTCTGGAGGATGTGCGTGATGTGTGTCTTGACGGTCGTATCGCTGATGTAGAGCTCTCGGCCGATCTCAACGTTCGAGAGGCCGCCGGCGATCAGGCGAAACACGTCGAGTTCGCGCTCGGTGAGATCGTCGAGTTGCTTTGACGGCGTGGGCTGTGGAATGCGCATGAACTGTTTGATTACGCGTTTCGTGATCGTGGGGGAGAGGAGCGCGTCTCCACCGGCGACGGTGCGAACGGCTGCGAGGAGTTGTTCGGGAGGGTCGTCCTTGAGCACGAAGCCGCTGGCGCCGGCGCGCAGCGCCTCGTAGACGTATTCGTCGAGGTCGAACGTCGTCAGGATCAAGATCCGCGCGGCGTCATCGGCGGCGAGGATTCGCCGTGTCGCCTGGAGCCCGTCGAGTTCGGGCATGCGGATGTCCATCAGCACGACTGTGGGTTGAAAGCGGGCGGCCTTTTCGACCGCCTCGATCCCGTTGCTTGCCTCCGCGACGACCTCGATGTCGTCCTCGCCGGAGAGCAGCATGCGGAAGCCGGCGCGGACCATTGACTGGTCGTCGGCGACGAGGACGCGGATCGTCATCATCGCTCGGCGCTGAGCGGGAGTCGGGTGCTGAGGACGAAGCCGCTCCCGTTGGCGCTTCCGGCGCTCATCTCGCCGCCGTAGATCTTGACGCGTTCGCGGACGCCGACGAGTCCGTGGCCGAGTCCGTTGCTCGTCGAGCTGCCCTCACCGTCGTCGCGTACCTCGATTTGCAGCTCGTCCGGCCGGTAGCGGACGGTCACGTCAGCGTTGCTGGCACGTGCGTGCTTGAGCGCGTTGGTCAGGCCCTCTTGGACGATCCGATAGGCGGAGAGATCGATTCCACGTGAGAGCGCGATGCGCTCGCCCTCGACATGCAACTGCACGGGCAGGCCGGCCCGGGTGATCTCCAGCAGCAGGGAGTCGAGACCATCGAGACCCGGCTGGGGCGTGAACTCGGGCTCGTCGCCATCGCGGCGCATGGCGGCGAGGAGGCCGCGCATCTCGGCGAGTGCGGTGCGGCCGACCTGCTCGACGCTTCGGAGCGCGTCTCCGTCCTCGGCGAGCGCGTCGGGAAGCTTGTGCCTGACGGCGCCGACCTGGAGCACCATCACGCTGACGGCGTGGGCGACGATGTCGTGCAGTTCGCGGGCGATCCGCACGCGCTCCTCCGCGACTGCGATGCGCGCCGCCGCGTCGCGTTCGCGCTCGGCGTGGGCCGCGCGTACTTCCGCCGCCTCAGCCTGCGCGGAGCGCCCTCGGAGAGCAAACCCCGCCACCCACGCGATCGCGAACTCGAGCGGGATGAAGATCATCATTGCGGCGGTATGCCCCGGAATCTTGTACACGACCGTCGCGGGGCCGGCGACGACGAGCGCCAGGCCGAGGCCGGCCTGGACGGGATCTCGCAGGTTGCCGAGCAGGAACGCGGCGACCAGGCCGACGACGAAAATGCTGATCGCGAACGGGATCAGCCGCCAGTCGACGAACGCGATCCCGGCCGCGAGCAGCCAGTGGGCCCCGGGCGCGAAGGGAAACCAGCGACGCGCGACGAACGGGACGAACAGGATCGCGATCGCGGGCAGGACGAACCACAGCGTCCCGTGCGGTGCATCCGGCGCGCCCGAGTGTCGTCCGACCAGAACCTCGAGCATCGCGGCGACCAGCAGCAGCGCGATCAATAGATCGAACGCATAGGTGCGCAGGAGGTAGCGGATCCGCCTCACACGTTGAAGGTACTCCTCGCGTCCGCCTGCCGCCTCCTACCTGGGTAGGACGCGAGATCAGCGGCTGGTAGGAGCGTCGACCTGACTTCGCGACGATGCCGCTCGGCGGCCGCCCTCGTAGCGTCGAGCCATCCCGTCTCGACGAAAGGACCAGCGATGGAAGCCCCGAGAAACAGAGCTTTTGGCGCAGCACGAATCGTGGCACTGGTGCTCATCTCCCTGACCACGCTCGGCCTCGCATACCTCCACTTCAGCAGCGGCAGCGACCCGGTCTCCGTTCCTTCCGGCGCGCACGCCGGCCAGCTGACGCTGCACGCGTGCCACTACGCGACTGAGGACGGAAGCTACCCCGCGGACTGCGGGACGCTCGTCGTGCCCGAAAGCCGCAACAAGGCGCACTCCCGCCTGATCGCGCTGCCCGTGACGCGGATCCATGCGCGCTCCGCGCATCCGGGTGTCCCGATCTTCCGCCTCGAAGGCGGGCCCGGCCGCACGAACATGCAGTTCAGCGATGCGAGCCGGTTCGCAGACAAGCACGACGTCGTCCTCGTCGGCTACCGCGGCGTCGACGGCTCCGCGCGGCTCGACTGCCCGGAGGTCGAGTCGGCGCTCAAGCACTCGACCGACTACCTCGCCGAGAAATCGCTTCGCGCGTACGGTGCCGCGTTGCGCTCCTGCGCACACCGGTTGACGGACGACGGCGTCGATCTCGCCGCGTACGGCCTGCCCCGGCAGGTCGACGACATGGAGGCCGCGCGTAAGGCGCTCGGCTACAAGCAGATCGATCTCCTGAGCGAGAGCGCCGGCACGCGGACGGCGATGATCTACGCGTGGCGCCACCCGAGCAGCATCCATCGCTCGGTGATGATCGGCGTCAACCCGCCCGGCAACTTCCTCTGGGACGCGAAGGCGACCGACGAGCAGATCCACAAGTACTCGGACCTCTGCGCGAAGGACGAGTCGTGCCGGCAGCGGACGGACGATCTCGCCGCCACCCTCGAGAAGACCCCGCTCCCCGGCCACTTCTGGTTCCTGCCTATCAAGCGGGGTAACGTGCGGATCGCGACCTTCTACGGTCTGATGGAATCGACCCTGGACGCGGCACCGATCTCGGCCCCGATGACGCTGAGCTCGTGGCTGTCGGCCGACCACGGCGACGCGAGCGGGCTCTGGCTCCAGTCGCTGCTCGCCGACTTCGCCTTCCCGAAGCAGTTCGTCTGGGGACAGCTGGCGTCCGCCGCCCGCGTCGACGCCGACACGGCGAAGCGCTACTTCTCGTCGGGCGACCACCGTACGAAGTCGCTTCTTGGCGATCAGGGCAACCGCTTCATCTGGGGCGGCGGCCAGCTCGCGGATGCATGGCCGGCGAGCCCGGACGAGAACGACTACGACCGCGTGCGCACTTCCAAGGTGAGCACGCTGCTGATCGGCGGCGCACTCGACTCCACCACCCCGCCGCAGATCGCGACAAAGCAGCTCCTCCCCTATCTCCCTAACGGCCACCAGGTCGTGCTGGACGGGATGGGGCACACGGATTCTTTCTGGGCGCAGCAGCCGAAGGCCGGCACCCACCTGGTGAACACCTACCTCGACACCGGGCGGGTCGACAAGTCGCGCTACACGCCGATGAGCATCGACTTCACGCCGAAGGTGACGCAGACGGAGCTCGGCAAGGGCATCGCCGCCGCGATGATCGGTCTCGCGCTCCTCACCGTGCTCTCGCTGCTGTTGATGGGCCTGCGCGTGCACAGGCGGGGGCGCATCGGACGCAAGGCGGGCGCGACGCTGCGGTCGCTCTACGCGATCGTCCTCGGACTGGGCGGCTGGTTCCTCGGGATCCTGATCGTCATCACGACGATGCCCGGCACCCCGCTCGACGACGAGCTGCTCGCAGCGTTCTCGATCGGCGTGCCGGTCGGCCTCGCCGTGTACTTCGCGTGGGCACATCGCGACTGGGCGTCCAGGACGAAGGCGACGGGATTCGCCGCAGCGGTCGGCGGAGCGCTGATCGGTGCCTGGCTCGGCTTCCACGTCGCCGAGGACCTCCTCGCGCTCGTCACGGCGATCGTGGGGGCAGCTGTCGGCGGAAACCTCACCGTGCTCGCGCTCGACATCGCGTGGGACAGGCAGGCGCACGACCGGCTCGCCGATGCTGCGAGGGAGAGGTTGGAGGTGCGCACCTCGCTGAGCTGAGGGCGACGCACACCCGATCGGCCGAGTCCTGCGGACGTTCGCGTCCGCAGGACTCTGTCCTTTCGAGACCTCCTACCTGGGTAGGAGCGCAGCTCCGACCTGGCTCCGACGACTACCGCGTGACCCGGTCGTAGCGTCGCTGGTGTCCTCGATCAAAAGGAGCAACACCATGCCACGCGCAACGCACAACTCCAATCTCGCGGCCCGGATGGGCCGCTGGAGCGCCGCTCACTGGAAGACCGCCACCCTCGGCTGGCTTGCGCTCGTGCTGCTCGCCTTCGCCGTCGGTGGCCAGGTCGGCACCAAGCAGGCCGACCCGACCAAGGCCGGCCCCGGCCAATCGGGCCGCATGGACAGGATCCTCGACGCCGGGTTCAACGTGCCCGCGAGCGAAAGCGTGCTGATTCAGAGCAACTCGACTCGAGCAGGCACGCCCGCCTTCGACGCGGCCGTCAAGGACGTCGTCACGCGCCTCAGCAAGGTTGCCGTAGTGCAGAACGTCCACGCAGGTCAGATCTCGAGGGACGGGCGCGCGGCGCTCGTCGACTTCGAGATCCGCGGCGACAGCACCAAGGCAACCGACAAGCTCGGCCCGGTCCTCGCGAGCGTCGACGCTGCGCAACGCGCACATCCCGCGCTGTTCGTCGGCGAGTTCGGCGGCGCCAGCGCCGCCAAGGCCGTCGACACCGCCTTCGCGCACGACCTCAAGCGCGCGGGCGTGTTCTCGATCCCGTTGACGCTGATCATCCTCGTCGTCGCCTTCGGCGCGCTCGTCGCCGCAGGCATCCCACTGCTGCTGGCGCTCACCGCCGTGTTCGCAACGTTCGGGCTGGCGGCCCTTCCGAGCCACCTGATCCCGCTCGCACCCGAGGCGTTCGCGGTCGTACTGCTCATCGGGCTCGCAGTCGGCGTCGACTACACGATGTTCTACCTCCGCAGGGAACGTGAGGAACGGGCCGCCGGACGGAGCGCGCGCGCCGCACTCGAGGCGGCAGCCGCAACCTCGGGCCGCTCGGTGCTCATCTCCGGCCTGACGGTGATGGTGGCGATGGCCGGGCTGTTCCTGACTGGGGACGCGACGTTCGCGTCATTCGGGTACGCGACGATGATCGTGGTCGCCGTCGCGATGCTCGGCTCGCTCACCGTGCTCCCCGCGCTCCTCTCGAAGCTCGGCGACCGGGTCGACCGGCTGCACGTCCCCCTCGTCGGCGGGCTCCGCAGCGACAACGGCGAGGGACGGATCTGGGGCGCAATCGTCGACCGCGTTCTGCGCCGGCCGCTGCTCTCCGCGGCGATCGCAGGCGGACTGCTGCTCGCCCTCGCCGCCCCTGCACTGCAGCTGCGGATGGCGACACCCGGTCCGGACACCTTCCCCAAGTCGCTCGACGTGGTGAAGACCTACAACCGCATGCAGCAGGGGTTCCCCGGCACGGCGCTGCCGGCCTACGTCGTCGTAAAGGCCGCGGACATCAATGCGCCGGCAGTCCGGCAGGCGATCGGGCGACTGAAGGTTGCCGCCCTCGCCACTGGCCGCGCACGCGGGCCGATCACGGTCGACACGAACAACAACCACACGATCGCGAACATCACCGTCCCGATCCTCGGCAAGGGAACCGACGCCCAATCGAACGCCAGTCTGGCGACCCTGCGCGAGGAGGTTGTCCCCAAGACCGTAGGCGCGCTCCCCAACGTCCAGTCGGGCGTGACCGGGCTCACGGCGGAATGGAAGGACCAGAAAGACGTGCTGAGGTCGAAGCTGCCGCTCGTCGTCGCGTTCGTGCTGCTGTTCGCGTTCGCGCTGATGCTGGTCGCGTTCCGGTCGATCGTGGTCGCGATCAAGGCGATCGTGCTGAACCTGCTCTCCGTCGCCGCCGCCTACGGGGTACTGGTACTCGTCTTTCAGCACGGCATCGGCAAGAGCCTGCTCGGCTTCAGCTCCACCGCCGGAATCGACCCCGTGACGCCGCTACTCCTGTTCGTGATCCTGTTCGGGCTCTCGATGGACTACCACGTCTTCATCATCAGCCGGATCCGGGAAACGTTCGACCGCGGCGCAAGCATGGACGACGCGATCGCCCACGGGATCAAGTCCACGGCCGGAGTGGTCACGAGCGCAGCGATCGTCATGGTCGCCGTGTTCTCGATCTTCGCGACCCTCTCGATGCTGATCTTCAAGCAGTTCGGCGTCGGGCTTGCGGCGGCGATCCTGATCGACGCCACCCTCGTCCGCGGCGTCCTCCTGCCGGCAACGATGAAGCTGCTCGGCGAGCGGAACTGGTACCTGCCGAAATGGCTCGAGTGGCTGCCCCGCCTCGAAGCCGACGAGTCTCCCAAGGGTCCCGACGCGAAGCCGGCACCTCTCGCTGCCTAGTCGCTGCGTACAGATCCCGGCCGCAGATCGAACGCGGCCGGGATCTGTCAGACCGGGCAGCTCGACCGCCTCCGCCGTAAGAAGCTAGACCCGGCAATCCAATCGTGAAGGAGACAGAAATGAAAGCCTCTGGGAGCTCCCTGGTCATCGTGCTCGTAGCTGCAATGGCGGCGCTCTTTCCGCTGAGCGCGAGCGCGCAAGCACCGGCCGGCGTGCTCGTGCCTGTTAATGACATCGAGGTCTTCGCGGGCGCAGACAGCCCCTGCCCGTTCGACGTGACCTTCACGGGGACGGGAACGATCAAGCTCACCACCTACTACGACAACAACGGCACGCCGATCCGCCAAACCGTGCATGGCGCACTCACTCACACCATCTACAGCGCCTGGCACACACTCGTGTCGAACGGACCCGCGCCGGTTCACATCGACCTCAGCACCGGTCAGATGGTCGACACCGGCAAGGAGTACGCCTTCCATGTTCCGGGCGATGCGTTCGTCTTCGGCCAATCCGGCCGGCTCACGCTCGCCGCCGACGGGACCGAGCTCTCCTTCGCCGGGCATTCGGTTGTCGATACGAGCGCGCTTTGCGCCGCTTTGGCGCCGTGATCATGCCACCGACCCGCCCGCGTGCGGCTTTCGTCTCCGATGCAGATGCCGTCGTGGTCGCTGTCGGTGTACCAGTCCTACTCGGGGTCGGTGCTCTGGTAGTAGGGGCCGTAGCCGGCAGGCGTGGCCTGGTAGCAGTAGTCGAACCGCGGGTCCGCGGAACCGGCTGATGGTGGCGGGTCGCACCGGCCCGCCACCGATCCAGTGGCTTCTCTACTCGACCGCGTCGTTGATTGCGGCCGGCAGAGTGAGCGGTCATGGCTGCTTGCTCAGCTGCTTGGCGTTGGTGCGCCGGGCGGCCGGGGTGTCGGTAAGAATTCTGCGGAGTTTGGCGGTCTGCTGGTCGATGGCCTGCGGGCCGTTGCCGGTGAGCAGCCGCACGGACGGCTCGTAGGCCAGTTTCGGGGCGGAGATGTTGGGAGAGGACGCGACGGTGAAGCCGGCTTCCTTGATGGCCACGTCGACGAAGTAGGGGAGTCGGGTCCTCTTGCCCGGGACGCGCGGGTAGAGGAACCGCAGCGCGAACCGCTCGCCGATCTTGGGGACGGTCGAGATGGTGGCGGCGAGGAACGGGTTGTCGCTGACGAGGTAGGAGCGTCCCTGCGCGTCGACGCGCTGCCGGGTGGAGGTCACCGCCACGGGCGCGTGGCAGATCAACGAGATGGTGACGCCGTTCTCCCGGGCCACGTGGAGGGTTTCGCCGAGCCACG
>WNGD01006113.1_pt1 | contig 11560 bp, 10 predicted proteins | sample 5400671 | NCBI WGS metagenome assembly WNGD01 (sample SAMN13153369, study PRJNA577476) | soil metagenome | isolation source: 40 cm soil or saprolite under grassland replicate 2 | place: USA:California | collected 2016-06-15
CTGCCGGAGCGCCCGGTACGCCCGATGGGCGCGCACGCGGAATGCACCCGGCGTCGTCCCCGCGCGCGCGGCCGCGGCCTCGGTCGACAGGCCCTCGAGCTTCACGAGCTCGATGGCCTCGCGGTGCGTCGGGGGCAGACGATCGAGCGCCTGGGCCAACCTGAGCCTCCCAGGCCCACTGTCCTCCATCGCCCGCTCCGGGAGCAAGTCCACCGGAATCTCCCTGCCCATCCGCGTCCGGTGCCGGCGCATGTGCCGGGCCACGACGTGACCCGCGATCGCAAGGAGCCAGGGCTCGACGGGCCGCAGGGGCTTGTAGGTGTGGCGGGCGCGATGAAGCGCGAGGAACGTCTCCTGGTAGAGGTCGGCCACGTCCTGCGGGTTCGAGACCCGCGCGCGCAGGAAGCTCACCAGCTCCGGGCCGATGTCGTCCAGCAGGGCTCGATACGCCTCGACGTCCCCACGCTGTGCCTCTGCCATCCATTGCGCCCGGGATCGGCCGCGGATCTCACGTCGTCCTCTCTTGGTGGGTTCTGGCGAGGCCAAATGTTACACCCCGGGTCGAGCGATAACGCCGCTCGGGTGATCTGGTTTCGGTCCCCGGCAAGCAAGCGCCCTCCAAGCTGAGCCCAGAGCCGCGGCGGGTGCAATCACGGCCTGTTGCCCCGGAACCGTGAGACGGCCCGACGCGTGGCGTGAGGCCGGAGCCGAGCCCATACGGTGCCGTCTGGCCATCGCGGTAACAACGGCCCTCCCCGGCGACCACTATGGGGTGTACGGGCTCGCGCCATGAGGAGGTCTGGCATGGCCACCAACGCACGGATGCGCGGCACCGGCATCGCCGCCGTCGTCGGACTTGCGGCGGTAGGGTGGGGCGCGGTGAGCGCGCCCCCGGCCGCGGCTCGCGGATACGCGCAGGTGAGCTTGGTGGCGGACACTCCCGGGATGGCCGCCCACACGGACCCCCATCTCCTCAACGCCTGGGGGATGACGTTCGACGCCGCCCAGCAGGGACCGCTCACCGTTGCCGACAACCACGCGGGCGTGGTCACGGCGTATGATCCGACCGGCCAGACCGTCGGCTCGCCGGTTGCGATCCCGAAGGCCGCCGTCAGCGACATGGCGTCGCCGACCGGGCTGGTCTTCAACGGCACGGCCGACTTCCATGGAGACATGTTCATCTCCGTGAGCGAGGACGGCATCATCGGCGGTTGGCGCAGCGGCGTTCCAGCCGTGGCCGAGGTCGACAACTCGGGCGCTGGCGCCATCTACAAGGGAGTCGCCCTCGGGAGGAGCTCCATGGGCAACCTCCTCTACGCGGCGAACTTCCACGCCGGCACGGTGGACGTCTTCGACAAGGACTTTCACCCCGCCACGCTCCCGGGCCACTTCACGGACCCGAAGGCCCCGGCCGGATTCGCGCCCTTCGGCATCCACGACATCCACGGTCGGGTCTATGTGACCTTCGCCATGCAGGACGCGAATCGCGAAGACGACGTGAAGGGAGACGGCCACGGGTTCGTCGACGTGTTCGATACCGAGGGCCGCCTGATCCGGCGATTCGCCTCGGGTACGGCAGCTGGCGGCAAGCTGACCGTCCTCAACTCGCCCTGGGGAATGGCGCTCGCCCCGAAGGGCTTCGCGCGATTCAGTCGCGTGCTGCTCGTCGGGAACTTCGGGAGCGGCCAGATCGCGGCCTTCGATCGCCGGGGCCACCTGCGCGGGCTCATCAAGGATCCCGCCGGGAACGCGATCACCATCGATGGGCTGTGGGAGATCCTGTTCGGCGGGGGCGGCTCTGCGGGCGATCCCCACGAGCTCTACTTCACCTCGGGACCGGACGACGAGAACCACGGACTGTTTGGAAGCCTCGAGGTCGCGCGCGGGCGCCGTTAGCCGGACGAACGGCGGAGCCGCCGCCGTTGGTGCTCGCCGGCTCAGGCCAGCAGCGCGCAGCCGTCGCTCCAAGAAGCGTCGCTCCGGCTCCTGCCGCGCGAGGCCGAAGGCCCGTTCCTTCGCGGGGTAGGTCGATCGACGACCGGGCCCGTTCGACCATCAGCAGGCCCACCGGCCGTGCCGTCGTCGGCTCCGCGGCGCCTCGGGGGTTTCCTGAGCGTCCGCCGCGGGCTATCGTCCCGGCGCTCACGAGAGGAGGATCTCATGAACCACAACGACGCGATTCGCCTGTTTGCCAAGACCCTGCAGAACGTCGAGCAGTGGATGGACAAGGCCGCCGCGCACGCGAAGGCCAGGTCGTTCGAGGTCGACGTGCTCGCGCAGGCCCGCCTGGCGCCGGATCAGTACCCGTTCGTCCGCCAGGTGCAGGCCGCCTGCGACCAGGCCAAGTACGCGGCCGCATACCTCGGCGGCAAGCAGCCGCCGTCCCACCCGGACACGGAGCAGACGTTCGCCGAGCTCCGGCAGCGGATCCAGAAGTGCCTCGGCTTCCTCGAGACCGTCCAGGCGAAGGACCTGGCCGGCGCCGAGGAGCGGAAGGTGGCCCCGCCCTGGCTCGGCGGGAAGTGGCTCCGTGGCGACGACTACCTGGTGCACCTCGCGCTGCCGAACTTCTTCTTCCATGCGACGATGGCGTACGCGATCCTCCGCCACAACGGCGTCGACCTCGGCAAGATGGACTACATCGGCTCGATTCCGGTGAAGGAGGGCTGAGGGCCAGCGAACGCCTCGAAGCTCTCGTCGGGCGCGCTCGCGGCTCGGGCGGGGACGCCGCCGGCCGCCTCTTCGAGCGCCGTGGCTACCGGCGAAAATACTTCACCGGGTATGTCGAATCTCGAGCCCGCCATTCGACCATACAGTGGGATCAGGCGCGGGAGGCGGAGCCCTCGACACAAGGAGTGAGCGATGAGCAGACTGCGGGTACTGGTTGGCACGCGGAAGGGCGCTTTCGTCCTCGAGTCGGACGGAAAGCGCGAACGGTGGGACGTCAGTGGTCCCCACTTTGGAGGCTGGGAGATCTACCATCTCGCGGGATCGCCGGCCGACCCGAATCGGCTGTACGCGTCGCAGGGCACGAGCTGGTTCGGGCAGCTGATGCAGCGTTCCGACGACGGCGGCAAGACGTGGGAGGCGGTGGGGAACCGGTTCGTCTACGACGGCGTCCCCGGCACGCACCAGTGGTACGACGGCACGCCCCACCCCTGGGAGTTCGCGCGCGTCTGGCATCTCGAACCGTCGCTGACCGATCCGGACACCGTCTATGCCGGGGTCGAGGACGCCGCCTTGTTTCGCACGACCGACGGAGGGAAGACGTGGCAGGAGCTCCCCGGACTGCGCACCCACGAGTCGGCGCCCTCCTGGCAGCCAGGGGCCGGTGGGATGTGCCTGCACACGATCCTTCTGCATCCGAGCCATCCCGAACGGATCTTCATCGCCATCTCGTCTGCGGGCACCTTCCGGACCGACGACGCCGGCAAGACCTGGCGACCGATCAACCGCGGGCTCAAGTCCGCGCAACTCCCCAACCCGACGGCTGAGGTCGGCCACTGCGTCCACCGCATCGCGATGCACCGGTCGTGTCCGGGCGTGCTGTTCATGCAGAAGCACTGGGACGTCATGCGCAGCGACGACGGGGGCGAGTCGTGGCAGGAGGTCAGCGGGAACCTGCCGAGCGACTTCGGGTTCCCAATCGACGTTCACGCGCACGAGCCGGAGACCATCTACGTGGTCCCGATCAAGAGCGACTCGGAGCACTATCCGCCCGAGGGCAAGCTGCGCGTCTACCGCAGCCGCACGGGGGGACACGAGTGGGAGGCGCTCACGAAGGGCCTGCCGCAGCGCGACTGCTACGTCAACGTGTTGCGCGACGCGATGGCCGTCGACTCGCTCGATCCGTGTGGCGTGTATTTCGGCACCACGGGTGGGCAGGTGTACGGGTCGGCCGATGCCGGAGACAGCTGGGCTCCCATCGTCCGAGATCTTCCGGCCGTGCTGTCCGTCGAGGTCCAGACCCTGCCATGATCCGCGTCGTGCTCCCGCCACACTTGCGGAAGCTGGCGCGCGTCGACCGCGAGGTGAAGCTCGACGTCGAGGGGCCGGTCACGCAGCGTGCGGTCCTCGACGCGCTCGAGGCCCGCTATCCGATGCTGCGCGGGACGATCCGCGACCACGTCACGGGGCGGCGCCGGCCGTTCGTGCGCTTCTTCGCCTGCGAGCAGGATCTGTCCCACGAACCGCCGGACGCTCCGCTACCCGACGCGGTCGGGACGGGTGCCGAGCCGTTTCTCGTCGTGGGGGCCATGGCCGGCGGGTAGCCTGGCGAGTGTGGAGGAAACTCGTGAGATACATGCTGCTGATTTACGGAGACGAACAGGCTCTGGACGAGACCGAGCGGGAGCAATGTTACCGGGAGTCCGTGCAGGTTGCGCACGAGATCAATTTGGCCGGGCACTATCTCGCCGCCGCCCCCCTGCACCCCACGTCGATGGCGACCAGCGTCCGGGTACGCGAGGGCAGACGCTTCGTGACCGACGGCCCGTTCGCGGAGACGCGCGAGCAGTTGGGCGGCTACTTCCTGATCGACGCCGGGGATCTCGACGCGGCGATCGCGATCGCGGCGCGCATTCCGATGGCACGCCGGGGTACCGTCGAAATCCGGCCGGTGATCGAGATAGCGGACCTGCCGAGGAAGTAGCTCGAGGTTCGATGAGCACCCGGGCGTGAGCCCATCGGTGCCCGCGTCGGAAGGCGAGGACAGCGGTGAGACAGCCGGCGGTCATCGCGTCTTTCTGCGCGCCCCGCTCCCGACACGTCGGCGCGCTCGCTCCTGACCAATCATAGGGAAGTCTCCGCGAACCGCGGGATCGACCGTCGGGTGGCCAACGTGTCAGCGTGCAAGTTGGCATGTGCACCCGTGCCATCGCCATGGTCGCGACCCGCAGCCGACGGAGGTGAAGATGCTGCCACTCAACCGCCAGCCACCGATGCCCGATCCGTGCCAGGGCGTGCCGCGCAACCCCTGGTGCCCCTACACGGGACCGCGCTCGTGAGCGCCGTGGGTGAGAGCCAGGGCGCCTGGCCAGCGATCAACCGCCCGGGACGGGTGGGGGTGGTGACCTTGCTGGCGGCCGGCCTTCTCGTCGCCAATACGCCGGCGGTCGGCGGGTCCTGTGTGGTCAAGGTAGGACCGGTCGGCGCCGCGTTCGTGGACTGCGGCGGGGGCCAGGTCTTCAACATCGTCCCGCCCGGCCAGGCCGGGACGTACAACCTGGCGGACTTCCTCCGAGCGCAGGCCGGCCAGGGCTTCCCACCGCACACGCGCGACCAGGAGCCGCTGTACGCCGACCTGCTCGACATCGCCCCCAACTTGACGGACGCCGACATCAGCACCTTCTACAAGGATGCGAGCTTCCTCGCCGACCTGAGTCAAGCCGAGCGAGTGGAGACGTTCCCGCTCCGTCCGGGGACGGTGATCATTCGCGACCAGCAGTTCGGTGTCCCCCACATCTTCGGCATCACACGAGCCGATACCGAGTTCGGTGCGGGCTTCGCCTCGGCCGAGGACCGCCTCTTCGAAATGGACGTCCTGCGCCACGTGGGACGGGCCCAGCTAACCTCCTTCGCCGGGCCGTCGCCGGCGAACATCGCGATGGACTGCAGCGTCGCAGCATCCGCCGGGTACAGCGAGAGCGAGCTGCAGCAGCAGGTCGACGGTTTCGCCGCTCACCATCCCGACCCGATCGTCATCGGCGGGGTGCAGACGAGCGAAGGGCAGCAGATCGTCGACGACGCCCAGGCCTTCATCGACGGGGTCAACGAGTACATCGCCGAGGCGCAGGTGGATCCCACCAAGATGCCTGCCGAGTACACGCTGCTGCAGATCCCGCTCCTGCCGTGGAAGGCGACCGACATCGTGGCCACCGCGACGCTCGTCCAGGCCATCTTCGCCATCGGCGGCGGCAACGAGGTGGCGAGCGCTCTCCTCTACCAGTCCCTCGTCAAGCGCTACGGTCCGGCGAAGGGCGCGGCGATCTGGAGCGACCTGCGCTCGCAGAACGATCCCGAAGCCCGGACCAGCATCAACACGCGCTTCGACTACGAGCAGGTCCCGCCCGCCTCGAGCCTCGACCCGAAGTCGCTGGGCATGCCCCTGGGGCCGCTGACCGACAACCATTGCAACCCCGCTCCGAGCGGGGCGCCCGGGCAGTTCAGCGCCGCCGGCGTGACCGTGGACCTGACGCTGCTGCTCGCCGCCCTGCGCCAGGGGCTGCCGCACGGCAGCAACGAGCTGATCGTCGACGCCGCCCACAGCGCAGCCGGGCACCCCATCGCCGTCTTCGGTCCCCAGACCGGCTACTTCGTCCCGCAGCTGCTCCACGAGATCGACCTGCACGGCCCCGGGCTGCACGCGCGCGGAGTCTCCTTCTCGGGCACCGAGGTCTTCGTCGAGCTCGGGCGCGGTGTCGACTACGCCTGGAGCGCCACGTCGGCCGGCGCCGACATCATCGACCAGCGGATCGAGAAGCTCTGCAACCTCGACGGCTCGCCGCCGACGCTCAGCAGCACGGCCTACGTGTTCAACGGCGTCTGCACGCCGATGTACGAGCGCACCGACGTGCAGTTCGGCAAGCCGTCGCCCGGGTCGCCCGAGCCTCCCGTGCTGCTCACCATCCAGATCGAACGCACCGTCCACGGCCCCGTGATCGGCCGGACCACCGCCATCGATCCCAGCACCGGCCAGCCCGTGCCCGTGGCGGTCTCGTCGCAGCGCTCCACCTTCGGCGACGAGCTGGGGGCCGCGCCCGCCTTCCTCGAGTGGAACGACCCCGACGTCATCCACGGCGCCACCGACTTCCAGCGCGCCGCCGGCAAGGAGACGGGAACCTTCAACTGGACCTACGTCGACTCCCGGGACGTCGCCTACTACATGTCGGGCAAGCTTCCCGTCCGCAACCCTCACGTGAACCCCAACTTCCCGACCTGGGGCACCGGCCAGTGGGAGTGGCAGGGCTTCGTCCCCATCGATCTCTCGGCCGCCGATGTCCACCCGCGGGCGAGCACCGTTCCCCCGAGCGGCGCGATCGTCAACGGTACCCTGGTCAACGGCTTCTTCACCAACTGGAACAACAAGCCGGCGCCGGGATTCTCGGCGGCCGACAGCAACTTCGGCTACGGCCCTGTCTTTCGCGTGCAGTCGCTGAGCGACCGCGTCGGGGCCATCCTCGCCTCGCGCCTGGCCACCCCGGCCGACGTCGTCAACGCCATGGAAGACGGCGGCTCCGTCGATCTCGACGGGTCGCAGCTGGTGCCGCAAATGGCGGCGGTGCTGCGCGGAGGCACGTTGACGGCGGCGCAGGCGCAGGTGTTGAGCATCCTGCAGAGCTGGGCGGCCGACCCCTTCTGGGGCGCCGGGGTGACCGGGGCGCACCGCCGCGACCGCAGCGGCAGCGGCAGCTACGAGCAGGGCAACGCCGTCGCCATCATGGACAAGCTCTACCCCCGCCTCGCCCATGCGGTCTTCGACCCGTGGCTCGCGCCGCGCCCGAACAGCAATGACGGCGACAGCTTCGGCCTGCTCGCCGGTCTCAACCCGCTGAACGACCCGCCCCGGGCGCAGGGATCGGCCTACGACGGCGGTTGGGAAGGCTACCTGCAACGTGCGCTGCGGCAGGCGCTGAGCCCGCGCATCCCGAACGGCTACTCCCAGGTCTACTGCGGCGGCGGCAACGGCCGGGGAGGGAACCTGGCTTCGTGCCGGGCAGCGCTGAAGAGCGCGCTGCAGGCCACCATCGACCAGCTGACGAACATCTACGGGAGCAGCGATCCCACGAGCTGGACCTGCTCACGCGCCAACGACACCGGCGGTGCGGACGCGGGCTCGGGGCAGAACGACGCCAGCAGGTGCAACCCCGAGCTCGACGACATCCAGTACAGCGCCATCGGTGTGGGAACCGTGCCCTCGATGCCCTGGGTCAACCGGCCCACCTTCCAGCAGGTGGTCCAGTACCCGGCGCAGCGAGCGCCCTGAAGCCCCGGCCGGGTCCGCTCGTTCCCCGCGTTTCGAAGCCGCGACGGTGCCCCGACGCGGTGCGTGACGGCGGCGTCCGAAGCGAACGCCATCGCGCTCGCGCGTTACCGGCATCTTACCGACACTCGCTGCACGGAGTCGTGCGAAGCGGGACGGTTCGTCGTCGGCGGCTACGCGCCGCCCGGCGGCACCCGGCTTGCAGCTCACACGAAGCCTGAAGCCGCACATCCGGGAAGCCAAGGAGGAAGCCATGCAACAAAACGTGCCGCAGACGCAAACTGCCATGTGGCTCTTGTGCACGGTGTTGGCAACGGCCGGCGCCCTGGAAACTCACCGGTACTACACGGTCGCGGACCTCGGCGCGCTCGGCGGAACGATCAGCGAGGCGCGCGCCACGTTGATGGGCTCACCGACCCTCGACACCAACCGTCCGGCCCGCGTCGTTCCGCGCACCGGCCTCGCTCCGGCGCCCTCCGGGCGGCGCTCCGAGCGGGGTCATGACGCGCGCGTTCGCGAGGACGCCCTGATCCTCCTGGCAGCGTTGCTGCAAGGTGCCCGACCGACCCTGTCTCGCTAGAGAACGGACCCCGACTGGACTGGATCATGTGGGGGAATCGAACAGGCAAGGCCCCGAGGACGCGGGAGCGTCTCGGCTCCTTCCTCGAGGAGGGCTCGGAGATCGAGGGCAAGTACACGTGCGCCGGCACGGTGATGCTCGACGCGAAGTTCTCGGGTGAGATCACGTCCAAGGACACGCTCCTGATCGGGGAGCGGAGCGTCGTCCACGCGACCGTGCGGACGGCGGTCCTGGTGGTGCGCGGCGAAGTGGTGGGCAACGTGACGGCGAGCGAACGGGTCGAGCTCAAGTGCGGCGCGCGGGTCACCGGCGACGTCGAGGCCCCGGTCATCGTCTTGGAGAAGGGCGCGGTGCTCGACGGCCACTGCCGGATGACGAAGGCCAAGTCGGCCGAAGCCCCACACGGCGTGGTCGTCCCGATCAAGGGATGAAGCCCCCGTTCAGCCTCCTCGTCGTCCACGGGGATGGCTCGCGCGTACTGCGCGTCTCCCTTCCGCGCTGGATCGTGTACGGGACCCTCGGATCGGTCGCTGCGGTGGCCACCGCCGGCCTCTCGGGCGAGTACGTGCTCCACCGGCGAGACGGGAACCAGCTGGCAGCGCTGCGCCGGCGCGTGGACGATCAGCGTGAGGTCATCGATTCGTTTCAGACGCGGGTCGCGGCGGTGCGCAGCGAGATCACCGCCTGGAGGGCGCTGCACGCCAAGATGTGGAAGGCGTTCGGTCCGGAGGCGGGCGCGGATCAGGAGGGAGCCGGGGTCGGCGGTGCCGCCCCCGATGCCCTCGCCGCCGGCGTCGAACCCCCGCGCGGGGAGGAGCTGGACCTCCTCGCGAGCAGCGTCGCCGAGGAGGAGCCGCGGCTGCGCGAGCTGGCACGCGTGATCGGCCGCGCCGGCAGGATCGTTCACGCGCTCCCGCTGCGTTGGCCGGTCCGCGGGCCGGTCAAGTCGGGGTACGGGATGCGCCGCTCTCCGTGGACCGGGGCGCCAGAGCATCACCAGGGGATCGACATCGGCAGCCCGTCGGGGACGCCGGTCGAGTCTCCGGCGGCGGGGACGGTCGTCGAGGCGAGCTCCCACGGGAGCTTCGGCAAGCACGTCGCGCTCGATCACGGCAACGGCGTGCGGTCGCTCTACGGCCACCTGAAGAAGCTCGACGTGAAGGTCGGCCAGCGGGTGGCGAAGGGGCAGGTCATCGGGCTCGTCGGGAGCACCGGCCGGAGCACGGGGCCCCACCTCCACTACGAGGTGCTCATGGCCGGCAAGCCGGTCGACCCGAGCCCGTTCCTCGGGGAGCGCTAGGAGCGCGACCCGAGACTCATGTCTCGGGTCGGAGCCAGACGCGAGCGTGAAAGGGCAGTACCACGCGCCACCGGCGTGCCGCGGCTGGCGAAGCCAGCGCGGCATGCGAGGTACGCGCGAGTAGCGCCTCGGTCGTTCGGGGTATGGCCGCCGGCCCGGTTCGCGGCCTTCACGAAGGCGCACGCGCGAAGAGCCGGCGCAGGTTGCAGGCGGCTGCCACGGCTTGGTGGTGAATAACGGATCGAAGATGCGGTCGCGAAGCTGGCTCGATGCCGTGCCCGTCGTCGATGACCTCGATCATCACCGCGGTACGCCCTGGGCCCTGCCCGTGAGGTTCCCTTGACGGCGCCGTTGTCCGCGCCGTATGCGGCCCACCACGACCGACGCTCGTCGCGTCGTGAACTGCGGTCCAACCGCGAGCGGCGGAGACGGGAGCAACCGTGGCCAGGATCGAACTACGCAAGCGCGGGCCGATCGGCGAGATCCGGCTCAACCGGCCCGAGGTGCTGAACGCCATGGGCCGCGAGTGGCCCGACGACATGCTCGGCGCCGCCCGCGAGATGCAGGACGACGCCGCCATCCACGTCGTCCTGGTGACCGGGGAGGGCAGAGCCTTCTGCGCGGGGCTGGACCTCACCCACCTCGCCGCGGGCGAGATCCCAAACCCGTGGTTTCACCGGGCCGAGCTCGCGTATCGCGCCCTCGAGACCCTGGACAAGCCGATCATCGCCGGCGTCCAGGGACACTGCATCGGCGGCGGGCTCCAGATCATCATCACCTGCGACGCCCGCATTGCCGCCGACGACGCCATTCTCGGGCTCCCGGCGACGAAGGAAGCCTTCCTCCCCGGCATGGGCACCTACCGGCTGCCGCGGCTGATCGGCGCGGGCTGGGCGCGCCACCTGATCCTGAGCGGCGAGACCATCGGGGCCGAGGAGGCCCACCGCATCGGGCTCGTGAACCGGGTCGTGCCGCGCGCCGACCTCGAGCGCGAGCTCGCAGCCTGGGCGGCGCGCTACCTCGAGGTGCCGCGACCGAGCCTCACCTGGGCGAAGCGGCTCACCAACCAGGCGTTCGATCTCTCCTTCGAGGAATTTCTCGCGGAGATCGACCGGGCCATGGACGTGGTGCTCGGCTCCGAGGAGCATCAGGCGGCCCGCCGGGCATGGAGGGAGCGCGAGCGTGGCGGCTGATCGCTTCTGGGATCGTGCGGCGGAGACCATGCCGCGGGACGCGCTCGAGCGGCTGCAGGTGGCTCGGGTGCGATCCTGTGTCGCGCGGCTCCAGGCGTCGGAAGCCGAATTCTACCGGCGTCGGCTCGCCGACGTTTCGCCGGATGACCTCGGATCGATCGAGGATCTGGTACGCCTGCCGTTCACGACCAAGAACGACCTGCGGGAGCAGTATCCGTTTGGCCTGCTCGCGGCGCCGTCGCGTGAGATCGTACGCATCCACGCCTCGAGCGGCTCGACGGGCAAGCCCACCGTGGTCGCCTACACGCGGGCCGACCTCGCGCTGTGGGCGAACGTGCTGGCGCGCGGGCTGGTCGCCGGCGGGCTCACGAGCGCGGACGTCTTCCAGAACGCCTATGGCTACGGTCTCTTCACGGGCGGTCTCGGCTTTCACGATGCGGCCAGCCTGGTGGGCGCGGCGGTGGTGCCGACCTCGTCGGGCAACACGCCGCGCCAGGTGATGCTGA
>WNGD01006115.1_pt1 | contig 11559 bp, 8 predicted proteins | sample 5400671 | NCBI WGS metagenome assembly WNGD01 (sample SAMN13153369, study PRJNA577476) | soil metagenome | isolation source: 40 cm soil or saprolite under grassland replicate 2 | place: USA:California | collected 2016-06-15
TGGCCCGCGCCCTGTACCGGATCGGTCATTACTGCGCCGCGCATCCGCTGCGCGTTCTGCTGGTCTGGATCGTGCTCGCGATCGGCGTGCAGGTCGTGGTGTCGCAGGTCGGCAGCATGACCACCAACGACCAGACCTTGCCGGGCACCCAGAGCCAGCAGGCGTCCGATCTGCTCGCCGCCAAGTTCCCGCCCCAGCAGAACGGCTCCAACCCGATCGTCTTCCACGTCAGCAAGGGCAAGATCACCGACAAGGGCAACAAGGACGCGGTCGAGTCCTCCTACAAGGCGCTGCTCAAGGCGCCCGACGTCTACTCCGCCACCGACCCGTTCGGCAACTCCTCCTCGGCGCTGGTGAGCACGGACGGCCGCACCGCCTTCACCCCCGTGCTGCTGAAGATCAGCAACGGCCAGGTCACCGAGGACCTCGCCCGGCGCATCTTCGATGCCACCGCGCCGGCCCAGAAGCGGGGCATCGAGGTCGCGGCCGGGGGAACCATCGGCAGCGCCCTTTCCCCCTCGCCGACGGAGAGCAGCGAGGCGGTGGGCCTGCTCGCCGCGATGGTCATCCTTGCGCTCACGTTCGGCAGCCTCATCGCGATGGGCCTGCCGATCCTGACCGCCGTCCTCGGCCTAGTCACTTCGCTTGGCATCATCGGCCTGCTCACCCACGTGTTCACGGTCCCGACGGTCGGGCCCACGCTGGCCATCATGATCGGCCTCGGAGTCGGCATCGATTACTCGCTGTTCACGGTCAACAAGTACCGCGAGAATCTGGCGCGCGGAGTGGAGCACCGCGAGTCGATCGCCCGCGCCGTCGCGACGGCGGGCAGCGCCATCGTGTTCGCCGGCAGCACCGTCATCATCGCGCTGCTCTCGCTGTTGGTCGCGGGCATCCCACTGGTGTCGAGCCTGGGCTACGTCACCGCGGTCGCCGTGCTCATGGCCGTGCTCGCCGCCCTCTCGCTGCTTCCGGCGGTCATCTCGCTCCTGGGGACGCACGTCTTCGGCGCCAAGCTGCCCGCCTTTCTCCGCCCCAAGCAGGGGGCGCACGGAACTGGCCTCTGGAGCCGCTGGGCGGGGGTCGTGACCCGGCACCCATGGGTCTGCGGCCTGGCCGCGGTCGCGATCCTGGTGCCCCTGATCATCCCGCTGTTCTCGCTGCGCCTCGGCCAGGAGGACATCGGCGTGACACCCAAGGGCACCACCCAGCGCCAGGCCTTCGACCTGCTGTCACAGGCATTCGGGCCCGGCTACAACGGCCCGCTGCTCGTCGCCACGACGCTCTCGCCGCCGGCGAAGGAGAGTCAGCAGTACCAGGCTCAGTACAACCAGGCGAAGGCGCTGCAGACGGACCTGCAGAACAAGCAGAAGACGCTGACCGCAGAGTCCAACTCGCTGAAATCCCAGCAGGCGTCGCTCGAGCAGCAGCAGGCGCAGCTGGAAGCGCAAAAAGGACAGCTGACCCAGCAGCAGGCGCAGTTGCTTGCGCAAAAGCAGCAGCTCATCCAGGCGGAGGGCCGGTTGCTGGCACAGGAGGCGGCTCTGCGGCAGCAGCAGGCCAAGCTTCTCCGGGAGCAAGCGGCCCTGAAGCAGCAGAAGGCCACGCTGGCCGCCGAGCGAGCGCACCTGCGACAGGAGCGCACCGCCCTCGCCGCGAAGATCAGGGCGAATCTGGCTGAGCGGGCTCGCCTGACCGCCAGGCTGAGGGCGATTCTCGCCGCCGAGCAGCGAATTGAGGCTTCGCTCGCGGCGAACGATTGTGCCGACCACCCGGATCAGCCGCCCTGCCCCCGGCTTCAGCAGCTGCTGACGGCAGCGAAGGCCCGGGAGGCGTCCACACGCTCAGCGCTAGCGGCCAACAAGGCCGCGCTGCAGAACCTGAAGGCGCAGGCTGTCCAGCTGGCGCACCAGGCCCAGCGGCTCCGCAGCGAGGCAGCCGCGCTGACCCAGCAGGCGGCGAGGCTGGCCGCCCAGGGCGCTGCGCTGCAGCAGCAGGCGAACAAGCTGGCTGCCCAGGGCGCTGCGCTGCAGCAGCAGGCGAACGCGCTCGGCGCCGAGGGCACGGCGCTGCAGCAGCAGGCGAACGCGCTGGCTGGCGAGGGCGCGTCGCTGCAGCAGCAGGCGAACGCGCTGCAGGCCCAGGCAAACAGCCTCAAGGCCCAGCAGCAGCAGGCCAAGAACGAGCAGAAGCAGGCGCTCGCCCTGCAGCAGCAGCTCACCGACGAGGTCACCTACGCCGGGGGCGACGCCCGCGGCACCGACCCGCGCCTGGTCAGGCTCGAGAATGCGCTCATCCCGCCGCCGGGCGTGCTCAAGGTGTCGCCCCCCAACATCAACAAGAAGGGAGACGCGGCCACCTTCAGCGTGATCCCCACGACCCGGCCCGCCGCCCCCGCTACCGCCGACCTGGTCACGCTCCTGCGCACCTCGGTCATCCCGCCCGCGACGCGCACCGCCGGCGTCACCACCACGTCCGTGGTCCGGCAGGCGCCCACCGCGGCCAGCCCAGCGGCGGCCCGGGGCCCCGCCCAGCCCAGCATCGTGGCTTACGTCGGCGGGGTCACGGCCGGTAACGTGGACCTCGCCAGCAAGATCACCTCCCGGCTGTTCCTGGTCATCGCCGTCGTGCTCGCGCTGAGCTTCCTGCTGCTCATGATCGCCTTCCGGTCGCTGCTCATCCCGCTGCAGGCTGCCATCACCAACCTGCTGTGCGTGGGCGCCGCTTTCGGCGTGCTGACCGCGACCTTCCAGTGGGGCTGGGGGCTGAACCTGATCGGCTTGCCGAGCCCCTACGGCACCGTGCCCATCGCCAGTTTTGTGCCGCTGATGATGTTCGCCGCGCTGTTCGGGCTGTCGATGGACTACGAGGTCTTCCTCGTCAGCCAGATCGCGCAGCACCACACCGCCGGGGAGGAGCCCAGGCAGGCCGTGCGCTCCGGGGTCGCCGCGTCGGCGAAGGTGATCGCCGCGGCGGCCACCATCATGATCGCGGTGTTCGCGAGCTTCATCCTCAACGCCGACCCCACCGTCAAGCAGTTCGGCGTCGGCCTGTCGGTCGCCGTGCTGCTCGCGGCCACCATGGTGCTGCTGCTCGCGCCCGCGTTGCTGGTGCTGTTCGGCCGCCGGACCTGGGCGCTGCCGCGATGGCTCGCCAGAGCACTTCCGCACATCGACATCGAGGGCCAGGGCTTGCCTCAGGAACAGGACAAGGTACCCGTGCGGGTGCCAGCAGGAGCGTCACCCACCGTGACGCCGGCCGGGCACCGCCCGGCGGAGCATCCTCCCAGCAAAACCTCCCTGGATCAGCTTCTCGACGGACACCAGCCCGCGGGGCCGGACTCCGAAGGGGACCGATGATGCGGCACACCACCTCTTATCGCAGCAGAACGACGCTCCGCGTACTCGGCCCGGGCGCGGCGATCGCCGCCGCCGCGCTGGCGCTGGCCGCGTGCTCGCAGTCGCAGCCACAGCCTGGCAACGCCCACGGCTTCCGGGCATTCTCGCGTTCCCCCTCCGCCCACGTGGGAGCGACCCTCGGCGTGAGCGACAGCAGCGGCACCAAGCTGGATGTCACCGTCGAGAAGGTGATCGACCCGGCCAGCGGCGCCAACCAGTACAGCAACCCGGCGTCGGGCAAGCACTTCGTCGGCGTGAAGCTGCGCGTGCGAAACAAGGCGGCGACCAGCTATCAGAACAACGCCAACAACGAGACGACGATCGTCTTGTCGACCGGCAAGACTAGGCACGCCGACTACAACCCCATCGCCGGCTGCGGCAACTTCGACAACGGGCAGATCAAGCTGGCCAGCGGCGCGTCCAAGACCGGATGCGTGACCTTCCAGGTGCCGAACGGCCAGAAGGTCACCGAGATCCGGTACGGCAACACCGTGTTCCCCGGCAACACCGCACAATGGCGCGTCTCCTAGGCACCGGGGCTGCCGCCGAAGACCTCCGCCGCGGCCCGGCTCATCTCATCAAGCGGAACGTCACGCACATGCTGGGACAGGCCCCACCGGTGCCCGAACGGGTCCACGATCTGGCCCTCCCGCTCGCCCCAGAAAGTGTCCGCGAGCGGGCGCGCAACGCTCGCCCCGCCTTCCACGGCCCGGGCCCAGACAGCGTCGACGTCGCTGGTCTGCAGGTAAAAGACCGCCGACGTACAGCCGGTCGTGGCCGGCGACAGCGCTCCTTGCTCCGGGAACTCATCGGCCACCATCATCGCCGAGGGGCCGAACCAGAGCTCGAGGTGGATCAGCCGGCCGTCGGGAAGAGTGATCCGGCTCCTCTCCTCCGCGCCGAGCACGGTGGTGTACCACTGTGCGGCGCGGGCTGCGCCGGCGACAATGATGTGTGTCGTGATCATAGACAGCTACCCTAGGGACCGCTCCGGTCCCGGCGCTTGTACGTCCTTGCGGCTGCCTGGCCCGGGCACGGAGGTGGACCTGGTCCGGGCGTGGCGGGTGCCCGAGGATGGCCAGTTCCTGTGGATGCGCGGGGTGACCACGAGCTATCGGGCCGACCCTGTCGGCGAATACATCATCAGCGTCGCGGGCGGCCGGTCGTACTACCTGCACCGCGGCCGGTCTACCCGGCTGGTGCGGCCCGGGCAGCTGGTCGTGCTGGACCCGTCCGTTCCCCATGCGGGATCGCCTGCTGAAGCAGGGCCCTGGGCCGGGCGCCTGCTCGTCATCGAACTGGCCGGTCCGGGCGCCGCGCCTGCTGGGCAGGACAGCCCGCTGTCCGGCCTGGCCTTCCCCGCCCCCGTCATCGGTGATGGCCTCCTTGCCCAGCGTTTCGCTGCCCTGCACCGCGGCATGGAGCGGAAGGCCTCGGCCCTGGAAAGGCAGTGCGCGGTGCTGTCGTTCCTCGCCGAACTGGCGGCGTCATCACCGGACGCCAAACTCGGCCCGGCCCCGGCGAGGCGTGCCGACCCGGCCGTGCGCACAGCCGTCGAGTACCTGCACGACGACATCACCAGGAATGTCTCGCTGAATGAGCTGGCGGCCGCCGCGGGCGCGAGCAAGTACCAGCTCGTTCGCCGGTTTACGGCCGCCATCGGGGTCCCGCCGCACACGTATCAGGTGGCGCTGCGGGTCAACCTCGCCCGGCGGCTCCTGGAACGTGGCGAACGGGCCACCGACGTTGCCGGCCTGGCCGGGTTCGCGGACCAGAGCCACCTGAACCGCCACTTCCGGCGCCGCCTCGGCAAGACCCCAGCCCAATACGCGCAGGCCACCAGAAACACCTGAACGCACCGGCACCCCCGGCCCGCCCAGCGTGGTCACAGTCCCCGGGCGAGCCGGTAGTAGGCCTGGTTCCAGCGGAGCTCCCTGGCGAACTGGCTTCGGTCCGTGGCGGCGTCGATGAGGAGAAGCTCGGTCTCCGCGATGCGGGCGAAGTCCTCGAGGGCTTCCAGGCCGACGGCGGTGCTCAGGACGGTGTGGTGCGGAGCGCCGGCGAGCAGCCAGCTTTCGGTGGAGGTGGCCAGGTCGGGTTCGGGCTTCCAGACGGCCCGGGCTACGGGCAGCCGGGGCAGCGGCTCGTCCGGCTCGACGATCTCGATCACGTTCGCGGTCAGGCGAAGGCGGTCCCCGACATCGGAGAGACCCACCACCAGGCCGGGGCCGGGGGCGGCGGTGAACACGAGGCGGACCGGGTCCTCGCGGTTGCCGATCGCCAGCGGGTGGATCTCGCAGCTGGGGCGGCCGGCGGCGATGGTGGGGCAGATCTCGAGCATGTGCGCGCCGAGAATTTTTGGCTCGCCGGGACCGAGATGGTAGGTGTAGTCCTCCATGAAGGAGGTCCCGCCCTCCCGGCCCGCGGACATCACCTTGAGCACACGCAGCAGGGCCGCGGTTTTCCAGTCGCCCTCGGCGCCGAATCCGTAGCCGTCGGCCATCAGGCGCTGGACGGCGAGCCCGGGCAGCTGGCGCAGGCCGCCGAGGTCTTCGAAGTTGGTCGTGAACGCGGTGAAATCGCCGTCGCGGAGGAATGAGCGCAGGCCAAGCTCCTGCCGGGCCGCGTAGCGCAGTGACTCGCGCCGCTCCCCGCCCGGGCGGAGCTCGGGGACGACGTCGTAGGCCTCGTCATACTGGACCGCCAGCGCGTCGGCGTCCCCCTCGGGGACGGCGCCGACGGCGGCCACGAGGTCGTTGACGCCCCATGTGTTCACGGAGAAGCCGAACACGCGCTCGGCCTCGACTTTGTCTCCCTCTGTGACGGCCACGTTGCGCATGTTGTCGCCGAAGCGGGCCATGCGCAGGGACTGCGCGGCACGCCAGCCGAGCGCCGCGCGCACCCACGTCTCCACCCGCCCGGCCACGACCGGGTCGCTCACGTGGCCCGCCACGATCTTGCGTGCGACGCCGAGACGGCTCTGGATGTAGCCGAACTCCCGGTCCCCGTGCGCCGCCTGGTTGAGGTTCATGAAGTCCATGTCGATCTCGGACCAGGGCAGCGAGACGTTGGCCTGGGTGTGCAGGTGCAGCAACGGCTTGCGCAGAGCCTCGAGGCCGCCGATCCACATCTTGGCGGGCGAGAACGTGTGCATCCAGGCGACGACGCCGACGCACTCGTCGGAGGAGGTCGCGTCCAGGCAGGCGCGGCGGATCGCGTCGGCCGTGGTCAGCACCGGCCGCCAGACGAGGGGAAGCGGGAGCCGGGCGGCGAGTGTGTCCACGATCCGCTGGGACTGCTCCGCCACCTGGCGCAGCGTCTCCTCCCCGTAGAGGGCCTGGCTGCCGGTCAGGAACCAGACCTGGGCGTCTTGGTCCGACGATTGGGTCGGCATCGGCTCTCCTTGGTCCGCCGTTCCCGCTGGTCATCTGACAAGAGCGGGTGTCCCGAACGCTTTGCGAACGCTGGCGATCTTAGCGTTGCTGACCTGAATGTCCGCGGCATTGCCGGCCCCCGCGACCGCGCCGGTGTCCCAACTGCCGCGGGCACAGCTCGTTATGCAGGAGGGGAGCCTTTGATGACAACTGCCCTATCGCTCGAAGAGGTGAAGACGCGGCAGCAGAAGACCTGGAGCAGCGGTGATTACGGGAAGATCGCGTGGATCACCGTCCCGCTGGCCGATGCCCTGTGCGAGGCCGCCGACCTGCGGCCCGGCTCGACCGTGCTCGACGTGGCGACCGGCGCTTTTGTGGCGTTACCGGGATCGACTATGTGCCTGCCCTGCTGCGGGAGGCGCGCGCCCGCGCGGATGCGGAGAACCTGCGGGTGGAGTTCCGGGAAGCCGACGCCGAGCAACTGCCCTGCGCGGACGCATCATTCGACTATGTGCTTTCGGCCATCGGAGTGATGTTCACCGCCGACCACCAGCGGGCGGCAGACGAACTGCTGCGGGTGTGCCGCAGCGGCGGTGTGGTAGGCCTGGCGAACTGGACACCGGCGGGGTTCGTGGGGCAGATGCTCAAGCTGGCCGGGCGCCATGTCCCGCCGCCGCCTGGTGTCCGCCCGCCGACCAGGTGGGGGACCGAGGACGGGATACGCGAACTGCTCGGCGCCGGCGCAGCCGAGCTGGCCTTCACCACGGCCAGCGTGCGGCAGCGTTTCCCGTCGCCGGAGTTCTTCGCCGACTTCTTCCTGGACTACTACGGGCCGACGCTCAAGGCATCCGAAGTGCTCACCGCCCAAGGCAGGGGCGCGTTCCGCGACGACCTCATCGCCCTGGCCACCGCGTCGAACCGCGCGACGGACGGCACGCTGGTCAGCGACTGGGAGTTCCTGGTCACGGTCGCGACGAAGGCGTAACGGCCGCATTCTCACCACGGGCGCGTGGCAGGAGCAGCGCGGGCACCAGGGCGGCGGCGATCAGGCCCGCGGCGACCCAGAACGTTGCGGCGAAGGCATCGGCGAGCGCTGCCGCGGTGTGCAGCTGTGCGTTCTGTGACAGAGCGGCGATCGCCGTGTTGCTGCCGGGGTGGCGGGCCAGGTTTGCGGTGATGGCGTGCTGCAGGACTATCGCGAACAGGGCGGTGCCGATGGCGCCGGCGATGCGCTGGATGGCGTTGAGCGCGCTGGTGGCCCGTGGTGTTTCGGCGCGCGACAGCGCCTGGAAGGCCGCGGCGATAGAGGGGGTGATGGTGGCGCCGATCCCGGTCCCGGTCACCAGCAGGGCACCTGACAGATACATGTAGGAGGTGTGGGCGCCCACCTGCGTGTAGGCGAGCGTGCCGAGCGTCGCGATGGCTATCCCGGCCAGGATCACACTGCGTGCGCCGATCTTGTCGGTCAGCCATCCGGCGACCGGCAGCGCCAGCGCGGCTCCGACGCCTTGCGGGCCGAGCAGCAGCCCGATCTGCAGCGGGCTGTCGTGGCGGACCACCTGATAGTAGAGCGGGATCAGGATCAGCGATCCGAACAGCGCCACGATGAGCAGGAAGTTGAGCGCGGCGGCGGCGGCGAAGCCGCGGCGGCGCAGCAGGGAGACGTCGATCAGGGCGGTGCTCCCCTTGATGGTGGCGTGCCAGAAGAACAGCCCGATCAGCAGCAGGCCGGCCAGCGCGGCGACGATTGTGCGCGGGTCGCCGAAACCGCCGTGATTGCCTGCCTCGGACATGGCGTACAGGAAGACGGCGATGCCAGGGGAGAGCAGCAGCAGCCCGCGCAGATCGAGCCGCTGGCCCAGTTGCGGCCGTGCGTCCGGCAGCAGCCGCCAGGCGGCGAGCACGGCGGCGGCTCCGATGGGCAGGTTAATGTAGAAGATCCAGCGCCAGCTGGCCGCGCCGATGATCGCCCCGCCGATAACGGGGCCGAAGACGGGAGCGAGCAGCATCGGCACGCCGATCACGCTCATCACCCGTCCCATCCGCTGCGGGCCCGCGGCCTGGGCGAGGATGGTCTGGCCGATGGGCAGGATCATCCCGGCGCCAAGCCCCTGCACCACCCGGAAGGCGATCAGCGAGCCGGCCGACCACGCTGCGCCCGCGAGCACCGAGCCGGCCAGGAACAGCAGGAGCGCGGTGAGCCAGACGCGCTTGGCGCCGAACCGCTCGGCCGCCCAGCCGGTGAGCGGGATCACGGTGGCGAAGGCGAGCATGTAGCCGGTCAGCACCCACTGGATGGCCGGGATCGAGGCGCCCAGGTCGCTGCCGAGGGTGGGGATGGCGACGTTGACGACCGTCAGGTCGAGCACCGTCATGATCGTCCCCAGGATGACGACCGCAGCGAGCACGAGGATCTCGCGGCTCAGCCGGTCGCCGTGCCCGTCGGCCCGGGCAGGCTCGGTTGTGGTTCTTGTGGTTCTGCCCAGTGTCATCGTGGCCTCCAGGAGGTAGGCTGGTTATACCCTAAATATAGGGTAGATCTAAATTTAGGGCAACTCTACCTTAGGATCGGCGCATGGGGCTTCGCGAGTTGAAGAAGGAGCAGACGCGGCAGCTGATCGCCGACACCGCGTGGCGACTGTTCGCCGACCGGGGATTCGACCGGGTAACCGTCGCCGAGATCGCGCGGGAGGCGCAGGTCGCGGAGGCGACGGTCTTCAACTACTTCCCCACCAAGGAGGACCTGTTCTACTGGCGGCTGGAGGCCTTCGGCACCCGGCTGGCCGACGCGGTCAGCGCCCGGCCGGCTGGCGAGCCGGTGCTCGCCGCGTTCCGCCGCGCCCTCATGGACGAGGGCGGGCTGCTCACACAGGTCGAAGCCGGCGATGCGGAAGCGCTCGCACGGCTCCGCACGGTCAACCGCATGATCGCTGACAGCCCAGCCCTCCTCGCACGCGAACAGCAGGCATTCACCCGCAACGCCGCTGCCGTCGCCGCGCTGCTGGCCGCCGAGACCGCTACGCCCGCTGGGACCGGTACGCCCGCCGACGACCTCCGCCCGCAGGTGGCGGCCAACGCGCTGCTGGGGCTGCACCGGGCGCTGATCGACTACGTGCGCCGCCGGGTTCTGGCCGATGATGAGCCCAGGGGGCTCGCCGCCGATATCCGCCGGCTCACGACCGAGGCCTTCGTGCTGCTGGAGCAGGGCCTGCGCGACTACGCCGCCAAGCCGTCCGCCCCAGCGGCCAGCCCGCGCTGATGGCCCCGGGGGCAGCCCGCATCCCGGCGATGGGACCGACGTGGCGCTGGCCGCTCAAGCAAGCGGACCGGAGACGCGAGCCGCGGTGGGTCAGAGCTTGACTTTGTAGGTGCGTTCCAGGTCTTCGATCCAGTCGTCCTGGATCGTGATGCCGTAGTCCTCCGCGAGCTGGTAGTACTCCGGGGGCGTGCCGTGCTGGGACAGGATCGGCGCCAGTTCCTCGAAGTAGCCCTCAAGCCCGGCGGGGCTGAGAATCTCGGCCACCGTCGCGGGGACGTCGGCCGTGTTCCACATGGCATGCGGGGTGCCACGGGGCTTGACCAGGTAGGCGCCCGGGCCCGCCTCCGTCACCTGGTCCCCGAGACGGATCCCGACCGTTCCCGATAGCACCAGCGAGAACTCGTCCTCGCGGGAGTGATTGTGCGGCTTCACCAAGGTCCCGGGGGGAATCGTCACCTCCAAGACGGCCAGGCTGCCGCCGGTGTCGGCGCTCACCACCTTGTAGCTGAACCGGACGCCGAACAGCATGACCGTCTTGCCCTGTCCGGGCGTCACGAGCTTCGGAATGAATGCCTCGGTCAAAACGGACCTCCTCGTGATCGGGCTGACATGGCGCAGCAGGTGCCGGGCGGGTCAGGGACCGGCGGGTCAGAGACCGGGCGGATCAGGGACCGGGCGGGTCAGGGACCGGGCGGCAGCGTGACCCCGAAGCCGCGGGCCGCGAGCCGCAGCAGCACCGGACCGGGCGCGGCAAGATCTGCGACCCGTGCGGTGGCAAGCCGTTCCAGCTCCGCGAGCCGCGCACGGTAGGCGGCCTCGCCCTCCCGGCGCGCAGCGGCCAGCACGTGGGCATTGGCCCAGACTTTGGCCCGGGCCTCGGTGAGGAATCGCTTGGTGGCCAGCCGGTTGGCCCGGGCGAGCAGCGCGTTCCGCGCGCCGCCGCGGGACCTGGCAGTCCCCGGCACCCGCTGGCGGCTGTCTACCAGGGCGCCCAGCACCCGGTCGATGTGACGATGATCTGCGGCCCGCCGCGCCAGCAGCGCGGGGTCGCCGAATTCGGCGTCGCTGATCACCATCAGCAGCGCCTGCGGCAGGTCGAAGTTGATGTGGGCATTCATGCCCAGCAGCACGTGCCGCAGCGGCGGCAGCGCGCCGCCCGGGTCGTCTGCCGCGGCGAACGCGGCAGCCGACGGGGCGCTCACGGGCTCGCCCCGCAGGTCGGCCTCCAGCGCCTCCAGGTAGAACCCAGCGAACACCACATCCCAACGGCCTACCCAGACCGCGTCGAGGAACCCACCAGCCGCAAGCTCAGCGGCGACGGCCCGTGTGGTGTGCAGGTAGGTCGCGTGGAAGAAGCGGCGAGGATCACGGTGCTCGCGAAGCGGGGCGAGCGACGCCTCCATGCGCTCGATCAGCGCGTTCAGCGCCGGGGAACCGGCGGAGGCGCCTCCATCGGCGTCGCCGCGCCGGCCCATGGCTCGCCGGCGCGGGGCCATCGCCATGCTGGCGGAGCCCTTGGTGAGGAGCC
>WNGD01006121.1_pt1 | contig 11555 bp, 13 predicted proteins | sample 5400671 | NCBI WGS metagenome assembly WNGD01 (sample SAMN13153369, study PRJNA577476) | soil metagenome | isolation source: 40 cm soil or saprolite under grassland replicate 2 | place: USA:California | collected 2016-06-15
CTCAGGTTGAAGTGGTGCAGCACCTCCTGGGGCAGCGCCCGCCCCGCCCCATCCACCACCTCGACGTGCGAGCTGTGGAGCGACGCGCTCAGGGGGACGAGCACCTGGCAGAGCGGCAGACCGACCATCGCCTCCCGGGCGCCCGCAGCCGCCGGCAAATCGACGGCGGGGAGTTCGATCACGAGCCGGCGCTCGGCGGAATCGACCCTCACGGTCGCGTGTGGGAGCGCCTCGGGGCCCGGACCTACGAGTGCCGCGATGAGGGCGGAGATGAGTGTAGCGACAGGCATCGGTGTCCAGGGTAAGGAGCCGCGGCAAGATAGCCCATCGGCAACATCTTGGCGACGACCGAGCGGTCGTTGGCGGTGGGCTGACGGGACGGTGGTGTGGCGACCGCCGCGGGGAGTGGCCGTCGGCCCGCAATCCGGTCCTCGCTCCTGATCACTGAACGGAGACGGGGGCTCGGCTCACTCCCCGCGAGGCCGAATGTACCACGTCGCAAGGTTGGTGCCATCGGCGGGGCGAATCACGCTGTTGCACTTCCGGCGTGTCCCTGTCGCCCCCATGCGACACATGAACGCGCGAACCGAGGGCTAGATGCCTCGCTTTGCCGCCCGCCCAAGGACGGTGAACAGCGCCGTGAGCCATACCATCAGGGCGAGCGTCACGCCCTCGATCCAGCTGAACTGGTCGCGCTTCCTGGCCACATCTCCACCTGAGGGAGCCTCGACCAGCGAACAGGGCAGGACTTGTGCCAGGACGGCGATGCGGCGCCGCCGCAGCGGAGACCGTGGCGGGAGCGTGTGGGAATCGAACCCACCAAGGCTCAATCGAGCCCTAGACGGTTTTGAAGACCGCTCGAGCCACCAGGCCCGATCCGCCCCCGCGCTGCCGGGAATCTACGGTGCGGACGTGAATGCCCGCATCATCCGATACCAGAACTCCAAGGCGTCGTAAAAGCTCTGCACCCGAATCCGCTCGTCCCGGCCGTGTGCCCGCACGTCGTTCGGATCATCGAACACGGCCGACACGCCGTACGTGGGGATCCCGGCGTTCCGCAGGAACAGGCCGTCCGTGGCCCCGGCCTCCATCACGGGCACAACCGGGACGCCGGGGAACTGCTCCGCCACGAGCCGCTCGATCGGGCCGATGATCGCCGGCGTGAGCGGCGAGGGCGGGCTCGGGATCGGGGCGTAGACCGTGCGGATCGTGATGCGCTCGTCCACCGCGAGGCGCCGCAGCACATCCTCGACCTCGGCGGGGGGTTGGTCGGGCAGCACGCGGCAGTTGACCGTGGCCTGGGCCGACTGGGGCAGCGCGTTCTCGGCGTGTCCCGCTGCGAGCAGGGTCGCGACGCACGTGGTCCGCAGCTTGGAGTTGTAGAACGGCACGGCCGCGAGGTGTGCCAGCGCAGCGCTGTCCGGAGGATCCTGGAGGACGCCCCGCATGTCCGCCGCGAGCTGGCCCGTCTCGACCGCGGCAGTCCGCTCGAAATAGGCACGCGACACTTCGTTCAGCTTCACCGGGAACTGGTACTGCGCCAGGCGCTCGAGGGCGCCGGCGATCCGGTAGATGGGGTTGTCGGCAGGCCGCGGCAGCGAGCTGTGGCCGCCCTTGTCGGTGGCCTCGAGCACGTAGGTGGCATACACCTTCTCGCTCGCTTGCACCTCGAAGGTCACCGGCCTGCCGTCCCGCAGGATCCCGCCGCCTGCGTCGGTGTTGAGAGCGAACTCGGCGTTGATCAGGTCGCGGTGCTTCGTGACCAGCCACGCGATGCAGCTCCCCGCCGTCTCTTCGTCCCCCGTGAGCACGAGCACCAGGTCGCGGGTGGGCCGGTATCCCGCGCGCCTGAGCCGGATGAAATCCGCGACGAGGATCGCGTCCCCCACCTTGTCGTCGGTCGTGCCCCGGCCGTAGAAGTAACCGTCCTGCTCCAGGAACGTGAACGGATCGACCGACCAGTCCGCCCGCCGCGCGGGCACGACGTCGAGATGCGCAAACACGACGATCGGACGGAGCGGCATCGTGCGCCCGCCCGGACCCGGCGCGCGGTAGCGCGCGACCAGGTTGCCGTGTCGCGTGTCGGGACCGATCAACACCTGCACGTCCGCGGCCGGGAACCCGGCGGCGAGGAGCCGCCGCGCCATGGCGCGCGCGGCGCGGGGCGTGTTGTCGAGCGAATCGGTCGTGTTAATCTCGATCAGCTCCCTGAAGATGTCGCGCGCGAACTGGCGGTCGGCGTCGGCGAGGCTCGTCTGGGCCGCCGTGGAGCGGGTCGGCGCGCACACCACCAGGGCGGCGCCGCAGGCGCCGACGAGCAGCCGACTGATGGATCGCATGGCTCGAATCTAACTCGGCGCTAGGCCGAGCGTGCGCAGGACTTCCCGGATGTGGGGCCAGTCGTCGAGCGGGCGCACGTCGTCGTCGGAGTCGAGCGCGAGGCCGATGTCGTACGGACAGCCCGTCGACGTGAACCCCTGCTGCTCGCTGCACCGCTGGAGGCGCCACAACACGCGGCGGTGCAAGACCCAGATCGCGGTCTCACCCTGCGCGGGGATCCGGGCCCCCCGGGGCGCGAAGAACGTGATCGAGAGCGTGCCGCGCTCGTGGCCCAAGAGCGTCGAATCCACACGGACCTCGGCGTTGTAGGCGAGCGGGACGACGGCCTTGTTGCCGAACAGCCCCAGGAGCAGCCCGCCGAGGCGCTCGTACTCGAACGCTTCGTCCAGGTCGACGAGTCGCCCGGCCACCACGTGCTCCGCGTCGATCAGGTTCTCCCCGAGGATCCGGTCACGCGCCGGCACGAGTGACAGGCGGTCGCGGGCGACTCGCCTCGCGGCACCCGCGCACGCCGCCAGCGCGATGCCCAGGGCGACGAGGCCCGCGCCGAGGCGTGTCGTCCTATCCGACCCTCGCGATGGCATCGATCTCGATCCGCACCGCCTTGGGGAGCGCGGCCGCCTGCACCGTGGAGCGCGCCGGCTTGTGCCTCGCGAAATGCTTCGCGTACACCTCGTTCATCGCGGGGAAGTCGTCCATGTCGACCAAGTACACCGTGGTCTTGACCACGAGGTCGAGGCCCGACCCCGCCGCCTTGAGGATCGCGGCGAGGTTCTTGAGCACCTGGTCGGTCTGCTCCGCCGTGGTCTTGCCGACGACGTCGCCGGTCTTCGAGTCGAGCGGGATCTGGCCCGCCGTGTACACGGTGCCGTCTACCACCACGGCCTGGCTGTAGGGGCCGATCGCCTGGGGAGCGCCTTCGGCGGTCACGATGCCCATGCCTTTCGGCTTCATCAGAAGAGTCCCTCGATGGTCCCGTCGGGATGCACGCGAATCTTCTCGGCGGCCGGTGTCTTCGACAGCCCCGGCATCGTCATGATGTCGCCCGCGAGCGCCACCACGAACCCCGCCCCGGCCGCGGGCAGGATGTCGCGCACCTGGAGCGTGAACCCGCTCGGCGCGCCGAGCTTCGTCGCATCGTCGGTGAAGGAGTATTGCGTCTTCGCCATGCACACGGGCGTCTCGCCCAGGCCCATCGCCGGCATTTGCTCGAGCGCGCGCTCGGCGGCGGGGGCGAACGCCACTCCAGCCGCGCCGTAGATCTCCTTCGCGATCGTTTCGATCTTCTCGCGCAGGGGACGTTTTTCGTCATACAGCGGCTTGAATTTCGCGGTGCGGCCCTCGAGCAGCCTGAGCACCGCCTCGGCTACCGCGATCCCGCCCTCCCCACCCTTCTCCCACACCTCGCACAGCTCAACGCTCACGCCCTCGGCCGCGCACTCGTCGCGCACCGTCTCCAACTCGGCCTCGGTGTCGGTCACGAACCGGTTCAACGCCACCACCACCGGGACGCCGAACTTCTGCACGTTCCTGATGTGGCGCCGCACGTTCGCGGCGCCCCGCTTCACCGCATCCGGGTCGGGCTTCGCGAGGCTCTCCTTCTTCACGCCGCCGTGCATCTTGAGCGCCCGCACGGTCGCCACCACGATCGCCGCCTCCGGGTTCAAGCCCGCCGTGCGGCACTTGATGTCGAAGAACTTCTCCGCGCCCAGGTCGGCGCCGAATCCGGCTTCCGAGAGCACCACGTCGCACAGGCTCAGGGCGAGCTGCGTCGCGACGATCGAGTTGCAGCCGTGCGCGATGTTGCCGAATGGCCCACAGTGGATGAACGCCGGCCCGCCCTCGAGGGTCTGCACCAGGTTGGGATTGATCGCGTCCTTGAGGAGCAAGGTCATAGCCCCATGTGCCTTGAGGTCGCTCGCGCGCACGGGCTTCTTGTCGTGCGTGAGCCCCACGATGATGCGCGCCAGCCGCTGCTCCAGGTCGGCGAGCCCGGTGGCGAGCGCCATGATCGCCATGATCTCGGAGCCCGGGATGATGACGAAGCGCTCCTCGCGCGTGGGCCCCGCGTTCAGGCCGCCCAGGCCGACGATGACGTTGCGCAAGGCCCGGTCGTTCATGTCGATCGTGCGAGGCCAGGTGATGCGCCGGGTGTCGAGCCCCAGGGCGTTGCCGTGGTGAAGGTGCGCGTCGAGCATCGCGGAGAGCAGGTTGTGCGCGCTCGCGATCGCGTGGAAATCGCCGGTGAAGTGAAGGTTGATATCCTCCATCGGAATCACCTGCGAATAGCCGCCGCCGCACGCCCCTCCCTTCACGCCGAACACCGGGCCGAGCGACGGCTCGCGGATGCAGAGCGCCGCGTTCTTGCCGAGGCGCCGGAGCGCCTGCGTCACGCCGACCGTCACCGTGGACTTACCCTCGCCCGCGGGGGTTGGATTGATCCCGGTGACGAGCACCAGCCGACCCTTCGGCTGGCGGCGCGCCAGCGCCGTGAGCAGGGCCTTCGCCTTGTACTTGCCGTACAGCTCGATCTCGTCGTCGTCGAGCCCCAGCTCGTCGGCGATGTCGGCGATTGGCCGGAGCTTCGCCGTCTGAGCGATGGCGATGTCGGTGGGAACCTTGACGGTGGTGGTCACGAATCCTCTCGCGCTAGAGCGTCGTTGCCAGCCGGGCCCCGAAGAGCCGCTGCGCGTTGTCCGTTGTCCGCTGCGCGAGAGCCGCGAGCGATTCCCCCCGCGCCTGCGCCAGCATCGCCGCCACCTCGCGCACGAATGCCGGCTCGTTGCGCCGGCCGCGGTGCGGCTCGGGGGCAAGGTACGGCGCGTCCGTCTCGATCAACAGTCGGTCAGTCGGACAGTCGGACGGCCGGACGGTCCACTGCCAATTCTTGAACGTGATCATGCCGCTGAACGAAAAGTACGCGCCAATCGCCATCCCCGCCTCGAACACGGCGGGGCCTGAGCTGAACGAGTGCAACACGACGATCGTCCTGATGCCCGCAAGCATCGCCGCCACGTCGCCGTCCGCTGCGCGCGCGTGCACGACGACCGGTTTGCCGAGCTCCGCCGCGAGGGCGAGCTGGGCCGCGAACGCCTGGCGTTGCACGTCGCGCGGTGCGTGATCGTAATGGTAATCGAGGCCGGTCTCACCGACAGCCACCACTTCGGGTAGGGCGAGCAACGCCCTCAGGCGGGCCGCCGCTTCTGGAGACCACGCCGTCGCTTCGTGGGGGTGGAGGCCCGCGGTGGCCGACAGGCCGGCGTGTCCCCGGGCGAGGGCGGCGGAGCGCTCGCTATCCTCCGGCGTCGTGCCGATCACCACGACGTGCCCGACGCCGGCGCGCCGCGCGCGCTCCAGCACGGCCGCCCGATCCGGATCAAACGCCCCATCGCCCAGATGGCAGTGAGCGTCGACCAGGTAGGGGCGCGCCGGTAGCGGCACGGCAGTGCCGCGCCTCTAGCGCGTGGGCTGCGGCTGCGGCGCCCGCGGCTCCGGCGCGCCGGCCGCCGCGGGGCGGAACGCCCGCGCGCCGCGCGCGTCCTCGCCCGGCCAACGCCGCTCGATGTACATCAGGATCGGCGCGGCAATGTAGATCGACGAGAATGTGCCGGTGAAGATCGCGAACGTCATGACCAGCGCGAACGGCCGCAGCACCTCGCCCGCCAGGACCACGAGCGCCAGCGTCGTCGCCATCGTCGTCCCGTGCGTCAGCACCGAGCGCGGCAGTGTCTCGTTGATCGAGAGGTTCAGGATCTCATACAGGTTCTGGCGCCGGAACTTGCGCAGGTTTTCGCGCACCCGATCGAAAATAATGATCGTGTCGTTGAGCGAGTAGCCGATCATGGTCAGCACCGCGCCCACGACGACGAGGCTGACCTCGAGGTCCAGGTAGCGGATGAACGCGATCGTGGTGAGCATGTCGTGGAACGTCGCCAGCACGGCGGCGAGCCCGAAGCGCCACTCGAACCGGAACGCGAGATAGATCAGGGTGACGATAAACGAGAAGAAGATCGCGAGGAACGCCTTCCCCTGGAGCTCCCGCCCCACCTTCGGGCCGACCGCCTCGGTGCGGAGGATCTTGTAGTGCTCCGGGGCCGGGCCGAAGATCCGCGCGAGCGCGGAATCCACGGCTGCCGCGGTCGTCTCGGTCGAGCCTGCGGCGGCGGCGGTGGCCCCCCGGACCCGCGCGCGGATCACGTATTCGTTGGCGGCGCCGAACTGCTGGATCTCCGCGTCCCGGATGTCCGCGGCGTCGAGCGCGCCGCGGATGCGCTCGGTGCCCACGGGCGCGGGCGTCTGGACCTGAATCAGCGTGCCGCCGGTGAACTCGATCGAGTAGTTCAGACCATGCACGAGGAACAGCGCGAAGCCGGGGATGATGATGGCGGCCGTGAGGCCGTAGGCCCAGCGGCGCCACTTGATGAAGTCGTAATTGGCGTTGGCGAAGAGTCGGATCATCTCACACGCTCAAGGTGACCATGTCCGGCCGACGCTGCAGCCAGATCATGTAGAAGGTCCGGACCACGAAGACGGCCGTGACCATCGACGCCGCGATGCCGATGATCAGCGTGATGGCGAAGCCCTGCACGGGGCCAGTGCCGACCAGATACAGGATGAACGCCGTGAGCATGGTGCTGACGTTCGAGTCGATAATTGCGCTCATCGCGTGAGTGAACCCCTCCGCTACGGCCGTGCGTACCAGCTTGCCGTGCTGCAGCTCTTCGCGGATGCGCTCGAAGATCAGCACGTTGGCGTCCACCGCGATGCCGACCGACAGCACCAGCCCGGCGAGCCCCGGCAGCGTCAGCGTGAACCCGAAGCCCGCGAGTCCGGCGAGGGTGAACAACACGTACAGGCCGAGGGCCGCCACGGCGAGCACGCCGGAGAGCCGGTAGTACAAGACCATGATCAGGATCACGAGGATCACCCCCACGATGCCCGCGCGGATGCCGTCGTTGATCGAGTCCTGGCCGAGGGAGGGGCCGATGGTGCGCTCCTCGACGATGGTGAGGGGCGCGGGCAGCGCGCCGGCGCGCAGCACCAGCGCCAGGTCCTGCGCGTCCTGGAGGGGCTTCGCGCCCAGCTCGATCTGCCCGTGCTGGCCGATCTGACTCTTGATGACGGGCGGCTGGTCCACCACGCGGCCATCGAGGATGATGGCCATGTAGTCCCCCACGTGGCGGCCGGTCTCGCGCTCGAAGGTGCGCCCGCCGTGCCGCGACAGCGTGAAGTTCACCACCGACTGGTTCGTGAGCGGGTCGCGCAGCGCGGTCGCCTTCTCGAGCTCTTCCCCCGTGATGATCGGTCGGTCCTCGACCGCATAGAGCGGGCGGTAGCTGCGCGCGGCGCGGGCCGACACCTCCGTGCCCCACCGCAGCTCGATGCCGCGCGGCAGGAGCCGCTTCACCTCGGGCCGCGCGAGCAGGCTCTCCGCCACGGGCACCTGCTCCTCGGGCACCAGGAACTCCCCGGGGAGTTGGCCCTGATAGAGCAGCGCGGAGAGCGGCCCGGGAGCGTTGAGCTCGGTCGTGTCCGTGGCCGCCGCCTTGCCTTTTTGCTTCTTCGCCTTCCCCGTGTCGGCGCCGAACAACTGCGCCACGTTCGCCGCCGCGCCCGCCTGCCCCGGGGCCTTCACGCCCGCCTGGCGCAGCGTCTTGTCGATCTCGGGGAGCGCGTCCCGGAACCGGTGCTGCATGTCCGTGATGCGGAACTCGAGAAAGGCGGTGCGCTGGATGATGCTCTTGGCGCGCGCCGGGTCCTTTTCGCCCGCGAGCTCGACGATGAGCCGGTCGTTGCCGACCACCTGCACCACGGGCTCGGTCACGCCGAACTCGTCGATCCGGGTGCGCACCACGCGCTCGGCGCGCCGGATCGCTTCCGCCGGATCGGGGACCGGGCCTTTCGATCGATCCACCTCGAGCGCGAGGTGGATCCCGCCCTGGAGATCGAGGCCGAGGTTGATCGGGACACGGCGGATGGTCGTGTCCTTCATCACGCCGGTCGCGGCGTCGCGCACCCGCTCGGTGGTGTTGGTCGGGATCAGCGTCCAGATGCTCAGGAGCACCAGCCCGGCGATGACGATCAGTCGTCTGCGAATCGACGCCATACCAGCCTCTACCCGTTGAGGACCGCGCGCGCCGCCGCGGCATCGCGCTCGATCTGGTCGACCAGCGCCTGGCGCGACGGGAACGTCTGCACGTCCCGCAACCGGCGCACCCACTCCACCGTCACCGTCTCGCCGTACAGCTCGCTGGCGAAGTCGAACAGATGGATCTCGAGGCCGCGCGCGTGCACGCCGAACGTCGGCCGCGGCCCCTGGTTCATCATGCCGCCGTGGCGCGCCCCGCGCCACTCGACCCGCACGGCGTACACGCCGTCCGGCGGGAGCAGCTTGCGGGGATCGGGCGACGCGAGGTTGATCGTGGGAATCCCGATCGTGCGGCCCCGCCCCGCCCCCCGTTCGACCACCCCTGGCACGCTGTATGGCCTGCCGAGCCAGCGCTCCGCGCTCGCCAGGTCGCCGTGCGCGACCGCCGTGCGGATCAGCGATGACGAGATGGGCTGCCCGGCGTCCGTTACCGCCGCCACCACGGCCACCGTGAACCCGTCCTCGCGGGCGAGGCGACGCACCAGCTCCACGTCGCCGGACCGGCCGCGCCCGAACCCGTGGTCGTATCCCAGCACCAGCTCCTGCATCGCGAACCGGGCCCGCAGCACGTCGCGCACGAACTCCTCGGGGCCGAGCCGCGCCAGCTCGGGCGTGAAGGCCACGAACTCGACGCGCTCGACGCCCGCCGCGCGGACCAGGGCGCGCTTCTCGTCCGGCAGCGTGAGCAGGCGTGGCGCCGCGCTCGGGTTCACGACCTCGAGCGGGTGCGGGTCGAACGTGACGAGCAGGCTCGCGAGCCCGCGCCCGCCCGCCCGCGCGCGCCGGACGATCTCGGCGAGGACGGCCTGGTGGCCCCGGTGGATCCCGTCGAACGTCCCGACGGTCGCGATCGTGCCCGTCACGGCTCCGCCACGACGACCCGCGGCTTCAGCAGCTCATTGTCACGTTCGGCGATGGCGATGAGCTCGCCGCCGGCGAAGAGCGCCACCCTTCCCCCTTCCCCCTTCGCCGCAGGCACCGGTCGCCCGTGCAGCACGGCCGCCCGCCCGCCGGCGTCGAGCTCGCGCCGCGGCAGGTCCGCCACGAGCGCGGCGGCATCGCGCAGCGCGCCGGCCGTGACGGCCTCGGGCGCCACCGCGTCCGCGAGCTGGAACGGGCCCACGCGAGTGCGGGTGAGCGCCGCCAGGTGCGCACCGCACCCCAGCTCCTCCCCCACGTCGCGCGCCAGGCTCCGCAGGTACGTGCCCCCGCTCACCGTGGCGCGAAACTGGATGTCCGGGAGCTCGAGCCCGGTGAGCTCGAGCTCCGACACGTCCACGGGCCGGGCCGCCAGCATCACACGCTCGCCGCGGCGCGCCCGCCGATACGCACGCTCGCCGGCGACCTTCACCGCCGAGTAGGCGGGCGGTCGTTGCGCGTAGGCGCCGCGGAAGCGCGCGAGCGCCTGCTCGATGCGCGCGCGGTCGAGCGCGCGCCAAGCATCCGAGCCGCCCACCGGATCGCCGGTCGCATCGTCCGTGCTCGTCGCCGTGCCTAGCCGGATCACGCCCTCGTACGACTTGGTCCACCCGGCGGCGAAACTCGCGAGCCGTGTCGCGCGCCCCACCAGGATCACCAGCAGCCCGTCGGCGAACGGATCCAACGTGCCCAGGTGCCCCACTCGCGTCGCCCCCGCCCCCAGCGCGCGCCGCACGCGGTCCACGACGTCGTGCGATGTGGGCCCTCCCCCGCGCCCGCCCCCGCCCCCGGCGCCTCCCGGCTTCGCGACGAGCGCCACACCGCAGATCAGCCCGCGTCCTCCTTGAGCCGCCGCAGCAGCTGCTCGATCCGCTGGGCGTGCTCGACCCCACGGTCGAGGTCGAAGTGGAGCTCCGGGGTCACCCGGAGCGACAGCACCCGGCCGAGCTGCACGCGCAGGAACCGCGCGGCGCTCTCCAGCCCCTCGAGGGACTTGGTCTTCTCCTCGTCACTTCCCATCACGCTCACACGCACGCGGGCGTGCGCCAGGTCGCCGGAGACCTCGACCGCCGTGACGGTGACGAACCCGATCCGCGGGTCGCGCACGCCATCGGTGAGGAACGCCGCCACCGTCTGGCGGATCGCTTCGGCCACGCGCTCGGGCCGGTGGCTGGGGCGTCGCATCAGGTCAGAAGAAGCTCGTGCTCGTGTCCACGATGCGGGCACCGTCGGCGGCCTCCACCAAGCGGTCCGCCTCCCGCAGCACGCGCTCCGCGTGCCCGCGTTCGTTCGACACCACGCAGACCGTGAGCTCGGCGCGCTGCCACAGGTCGTGGTGGGCCGTCTCCGCCGCCGAGACGTTGAAGCGATTGTGCAGCCGGTCCTTGAGACTCTTCAGCACGTGGCGCTTGTCCTTGAGCGACCGGCACGCCGCGAGGTGCAGCTCCCAGGTCATCACGGCGACCACCACGGGTCAGCCGCCCTTGGCCGCGCTCCCGACGTCGAGCGAGCGCGCCACCTCTTCGATGCGGTAGGCCTCGATCAGGTCACCGACCTTCACGTCGTTGAAGTTCTCGATGCCGATGCCGCACTCGAAGCCCTCGCGCACCTCGCGCACGTCGTCCTTGAAGCGCTTGAGCGACCCGATCGTCCCTTCGTACACCTCGACGCCGTCGCGGATCACGCGCACGCGCGCCGTGCGGGGGATCACGCCGGAGCGCACGAAGCAGCCGGCGATCGTGCCGACCTTGGCGATCTTGAACGTCTGCCGCACCTCCGCCTCGCCCAGCACGACTTCCTTCTTTTCGGGCGTGAGCAGGCCCTCCATCGCCCCGCGCACCTCTTCCACCGCCTCGTAGATGATGCGGTAGGTGCGGATCTCGACCTTCTCGCGCTCCGCGGAAGCCCGGGCGTTGGAGTCGGGCCGCACGTGGAACCCGATGATGATGGCGTTCGACGCCTTGGCGAGCAGTACGTCCGAGTCGGTGATGGCGCCCACGCCGCGGTGCACGACCTCGACCTTGACTTCGGGCGTCGAGAGCTGCGCCAGCGCGTCGGCGAGCGCCTCGGCGGGACCGCCCTGATCCGCCTTGATGATGATCCGCAGCGTGGCGGCGCCGCCTTCGGCCCGCTCGGCCATGAAGTCCTC
>WNGD01007817.1_pt1 | contig 11555 bp, 9 predicted proteins | sample 5400671 | NCBI WGS metagenome assembly WNGD01 (sample SAMN13153369, study PRJNA577476) | soil metagenome | isolation source: 40 cm soil or saprolite under grassland replicate 2 | place: USA:California | collected 2016-06-15
ACCGTAGCACGCCGGACCGGGGATTGCGCCCGCGCTGTCGGGGCCGACCTTGAGAGCGCCGCCGTCGTCGACCCGAGCGATGCTGCCCCCGCCTGCGCTCACCGACTCGATGAGGATCGATGGCAGCGCGATTGGGATTCCCGCAATCGAACCCTGTCCCGGAGCCGCCCCGCCTCCATCAGTTACGGCCGCTCCCCCGGTCACGAGGCTGGCATCGGCGCTGGTGCCGCCCATGTCCAGCGCGAGGAGCTCAGTGAAACCCACGGCCGCGCCGACGAGTCGCGCACCCACGACGCCTCCGGCGGGACCCGACAGCGCGAGCGACGCGGCGCGCCCCGCGGCCGCCGCCGGGTCGAGCGTACCACCGGCCGATGTCATTATACGGAGCGCAGGCACGCCGCGGGCGCGCACGTCCCGATCGAGACGCGACAGATACGCGGAAACCTTCGGCCGCAGGTACGCCTCGGCGACCGTCGTGCTCGTGCGCTCGAACTCACGGAACAGCGGGAGCACCTCGTGGCTCGCGGCGACGGGGACGCCGGGCGTCGCCGCCCGCAACGCCGCGGCGATGCGGCGCTCGTGCTCGGGATACCGGAACGCGAACAGGAAGGCCACCGCCACGGCCTGCGGCTCGAGCTCCCGCACCGCCGCGACCACCCGCGCGACCTCCGCGTCGGTGAGCGACTCGAGCGCCCCCTCGGGCCCCATCCGCTCGGCGACCCCCACGACCCAGCGCCGCGCCACGAGCGGAGCCGGGTGATCGCCGGCCAGATCGTACAGATCGGCTCGGTCCTGGCGCCTGAGCCACAGCAGGTCCTCGAAGCCGTGCGTGGTCACCAGCACGACGCGCGCGCCGGTGCGCTCCAGCAGGGCATTGGTGGCGATGGTGGTCCCATGAACCAGGAGGTCGATCGGGGGCCGGGGACGGCCGCCATTCAGCGCATCGAGCGCCCGAAACATCCCGACCGCCGGGTCGTCCGGGGTCGTCACGACCTTGCGGACCTCGATTGCGCCGTCCTCGCGCAACGCGACGAGGTCGGTGAAGGTGCCGCCGACGTCGACGCCGACCCTCACCGCCACCACCCTTCCACCACCACAATGCGGAGTGCGGAGTGCGGAGTGCGGAATTGAAGGGGCGGTTCGATCCCCGACGCAGGCCGTCGGGCTAGACCCCGGTGGGATCCACTCCGCACTCCGCACTCCGCACTCCGCACTTTCAGGGGCCTCGCCTCCACCCCTGCACCGCCACCACGCCGGCGAACCCAACCGTGGCCAGCACGCAGAGCGTCCCCACCCAGTCTCCGAGGCGCACGTACAGGGTGACGACGTCGCTCGTGCGCAGCCGACCGGCGACAGCCGCCTCCCGCTCGAGGCCCGTCCCCTCATGCGTCCCGCCCAGCGGGTCGACGAACTCGGAGATTCCGTCGTTCGCGGCGCGCGCGATCCCGAGCCGCGTCTCGATCGCCCGCAGCACGAGGTGGCTCGCATGCTGGTACGGCCCGGCGGAACGGCCGAACCAGGCGTCGTTCGTGATGTTGACCAGGAAGTCCGCGCCGGCGCGCCGGTACTTGCGCGGCAGGTCCTCGAAGGCCGATTCGAGACGGGCAGATCGCGTCCCCGGGCGAATCCGCCGGACCAGCGGCCGAGGCCCGGCAGGCTGCGGAACAGCCGGACGGGGAAGAACGGCACCCGCTCGACGACGGGAACGAGGTAGTGCTTGCCGTACACGGGCGCCGCGCGCCAGCTCCCCGTGGAGTCGTAGAAGAACGCCGCGTTGTAGGAGTCGTACGATCCGCCGGGATGCCAGGTGGCATAAATGCCGCCCGTGAGGATCGGGGTCCGGCTGTCCCGAGCGAGCGCCGCGAATTGCGCGTCCCAGGCGGGCTGCTCCGCGAGCCAACCGGGAATCGCCGCTTCGGGCCAGACGAGCAGATCGAGGTGGGAGCCCGCGAGCGCGCGGCGCGACATCCCGACGAGCTTTGCAACCACGCTGTCCGCGTGCGCCGGGTCCCATTTTTCGCGGAAGCCTTCATTCGGCTGAATCAGCCCAACCGTGCCGACCTCGCGCAGCGGCAGCGTCCGGGCGCGCCACTGTCCGTAACCGAAGGCGAGCAACACCGTCGCCGTCACCACCGCGACGCGCCCCACACCCGGGCGCCACGCGCCGCGTGGGACGCACGCTTCCGCCAGCATCACATTGCACCATGCCACCCACAGCGTCACGCCCCGCGCGCCGGCGAGATCAGCCCACTGCACGAGCGCGGGTGCGTCCGCGAGCGAGGTCCCAAGGCCAAGCCATGGAAACCGGATGTCGCCCTGGTGGCCGACGATCCACTCCAGAGCGGTCCAGGCGATGGGGAACACCACCCAGAGCGGCGCCGACGGCACCTGCACGCGCGCCCGCACCACGAGCCAGAACAGCGCCGCATGCCACAGGCCGAAGATGCAGATGGTCGCCAGGTACCCGAGGGCGGACAGCGGGGTGAAGTGCCACAAGGCGACGACCAGCCAGTACAGGACCAGGCCCTGTGACAGGAAGCCGTACCAGAACCCCGCGCGCAGCGCCCCGCGGAGGTCTCGCTCCCGCTCGAGCTCGCGCAGCAGCACGACCGCCGGCGCGAGGGCGACGAAGCTGAGCACCGGCAGACGGAACGGCGGGTAGCTCAGCGCGAGCAGCACCGCGCCCAGCGCGATGAGGAGCGCCGCCCGCCGGGACGGACCGCTCACAGCAGCACGTCGCGCCCTTCGTCCGCCGAGCGGTAGATGGCTTCCAAGACCCGATGCAGGGCGAGCTGGTCGCGGGGCGGCGGGGCGTTCACGTCACCCTTGATCACGGCGGTGAAATACGTCCACTCGGCCCGATACGACTGTACGAACAGCGTCTCGCGCCCGGTGGCGCCGGTCGGCGTCACATCGGTGGGAGTGCCGTGCACATCCTTGAACACGCGTAGCGGTTGGAGGCTCGCCGAGCCCTTGGTGCCGACGAGATCGAACCAGAAGCGCTCGGCCTCGCCCATGTGGCGCCAGCTCACGTCCATCGAGATGGACACGCCGTTCTCGCACACCACCAGCGCCGTCGCCATGTCCTCCAGGCCGTCCTTGCTCTGTCCGATCATGTTCGCGGACACCCGCTTGGGCGCGGGCCAACCGGCGAGCCACAGGCCGAGGTCCAAGAGCAGGAGCCCGAGGTCGAGAAAGGCGCCGCCCCCCGCCTCCTGGCGACGCAGCCGCCAGCCGAGCAGCTGCCGGCTCGGCTGAAACGTGTACCAGCCGCCGCGGATCGCCTGCAGCGGGCCGATGTCGCCGCCCGCGAGAAAGCCGCGCACGGCCTGCACGTCGGATCGGAAACGATGGTTCATCCCCACCATCACCCGCCGGCCGTACTTCTCGCTCGCCTGCAGTACCCGCTCCACGCCGGCGACGCTGAGGGCGAGCGGCCGCTCGCACAGCACGTGCGCGCCAGCGGCGACGGAGCGCACCACGTGGATCTCGTGCAGGTGGTTTGGCGTGCAGATCGTCACCACGTGCGGGTGCGTGTAGCGGAGCACGTCTTCGATGTCGTCGAACGTTTCCTTGACGTCGAAGCGCCCCGCGAGCGCCTGGGCCTTGCCGATGTCGTTGTCGCAGATCGCCGCCACCTCGACGCCGGCCAGCTTGCGGAGCACGGGGAGATGTGCCACCTGCGCGATGGCGCCTGCGCCGACTACCGCAACGCGGATCGGCTCGCTCACCGCCTGGCCCGGCCGCCGGCCCACCGATACATGGCCCCGGTGCGCAGGCTGACCGTCGAGAGCCCGCTCGACAGCACCCCCCGCGAATCGAACGTCAGGCGCCACCGCCCCGCGCCCACTTCGACGCCGAGGGTGCCGTTCAGCCCCGCGGTCACGGAGTTGAGCGCGTCCTGCACGAAGGTGCCGTCGATCGCCGCGCCGCTGCCGTGCCGCACGTGCGCCCCGAGCCCGACTCCTAGGTACGCGGTCACGGCGTGCCCTTGAGGCAGCATGTACTGCAGGTCGAGGTCAGCGGTGACGTCGCTCCACGTGATGGGTCCCAGGTCGATCGTGTCGTCTCCGGTCGGGTCTCTCACGACGCTGCGGAGCCGGTCGGCAAAGCGCCGCCGCGCCCCCGAGCTCAAGTCGGCGTGGAAGTAGGAGAGGCCGAGCAGGACGCGCACCTTGGGCGCGACGAATCCGTAGTCGACCCGCACGCCTCCGGTCAACGTCCCCAGGATGTTGTTGCCCCCGAGTGGTCCGACGTCGACCTGGACGGCGCTGGGGCGCAGGTTCTCGGAAGAAAACTGGTTGAGGATTCCCTGGGCGGTCACCCGATCCGGCGAACCGGCGGATGCGAGCACTGCGACGGCCAGTGCCGTTCCAACGGCCTTAGTACAAGCGCTCAAGCTTTGTTCCCGGGAAGTACGTCGCCAGTATCTTGCCGTAGTCTTCGCCCGCCCGCGCCCGGCCTACGGCACCCCACTGGCACAGCCCCACGCCGTGCCCCCACCCCGCACCCGCGGCCACGAGACGAGTCAGCCGACCGCCGTCTTTCACCGCCTGGAGGTGAAACGCCGCGCTTCCCAGCAAGCGGTCAGGTTCGGGCCGCAGCACGGCGCGCACATCCGGACCGCGAACCCGCAGGTCGCCGTGCTCGAACACGATGCGCAACTCCGCAACACGGCCGGAGGCGCCCGTCCGGCTGACCTCCACGTCCGTGATCCGCTGCAAGCCCCCCCCCTCTCCCACTCCACCCACGCTCATTACCGCCGGGAGCGTGCGCGACAATATACCGCGCAGCTTTGCACCGTCCCACTCCTCGCGCCACCGGAAGCGCGGCGAGATCTCGCAGTAGTAGCGCCCGCCGCCGCTCGCATCCGAGACGGGGCGCAGATAAGGCCGGGCCTTCGCCGTCTCGAACACCTCTTCCACCCCGGCGGTGCTGGACCCGCAGGTGGAGTGGAAGTAGGCGTCGATGATCTCCCCATCGTAGGTGAGCGCTTGCCCCGTCGTCCGCCGCACCGCCTCCCACCCGTCGGGCGTCTCGCCCGCCACCCCGCTGTACACCTGGTCGCGGATGTCCGCCCAGGCATCGAACCCCTGCGCTTCCCACCGCCCGCGGTTGTTGAGGGCGAAGCTGCGCGACACGACCGCCTGGGCCAACATTGCCGCCCGCTCGTCCGCCCGGCGAACGCCCATCTCGCCCCCGAGCACGCCGGCGAGGTAGCTCTCCAGCGGGACGCGGTTCATCAGCGTGAGGCCCGAGGGATCGCGCACCACGTCCAGCCGGCCCCGATAGCGGCGGCCGTTGGCCATGACGAAGTGGTTCTCCGTCACGTTCACGGCCGAGATCCCCAGGTGCCGCTCGGCCGGAGACCCGTCCGGCTTCACGACGTGCAGCCCCGGCGTGTCGGCCACGACGACCCACGTCACACCGGCCGGCATCGAGCCGATCGGCTGACCGGTGGCGTCGTCGGTGACGAACAACTCGCCGTCGCCGCCCAGCGTGACGCTGGACGCGCCCACCGCGAGCCCGACCCTGAGCTCGGGCTCCGCGCCGGGAACCGCGGGTGGGACTCGCGGCCCCGGGCAGGCGACCGCGGCGGGCAGGAGGCTAGCGATCCAGAGTCTCGCCCAGCGCCCCGTCGAGTTGCTCGATGGTGTGGTCGATGTCCGCATCCGTGTGCGCGCTGGAGACGAACCCCGCCTCGAAGGCCGAGGGCGCGAGGAAAACGCCCCGGGCGAGGGCCGCTCGATGCCACCTGGCGAAACGCCCCGAATCCGAGCTCCTTGCCTGGGAGAAGTTCCGCACCGGGCCGGCGGTGAAGTGCACGCCCCACATCGAGCCGGCGTGCCCCGCGGCCACGGGCACCGCGTGCCGCGCCGCGGCGTTCCCTATACCCGCGACGAGCCGCGCGGTTCGCCGCTCCAGCGTCTCGTAAAACCCCGGGCGCTCCGTCTCGCGCAGCGTCGCGAGGCCCGCCGCCATCGCGACCGGGTTTCCCGAGAGCGTGCCGGCCTGGTAGACCGGGCCCTCGGGTGCGATCAGGCCCATCAGATCGACGCGTCCGCCGTACGCGCCCACCGGCATGCCGCCGCCGACGATCTTGCCCAGCGTCGTGAGGTCCGGCCGGATCCCGAGGCGCTGCTGGGCCCCCCCCGGCGCTACACGGAACCCCGTCATCACCTCGTCGAAGATCAAGAGGGCCCCGTGCCGGTCGCACAGCGCGCGCAGCGCCGGATGGAAATCCGGCTCGGGCGCGATGAACCCGGCGTTCCCCACGAACGGCTCCACGATCACGGCCGCGAGCTCGTCGCCGTGGCGCTGAAACACCCCCTCCGCCGCGGCGACGTCGTTGAACGGGGCCGTGAGTGTCAACGAAGCGAAGGCCGCAGGGACGCCCGGGCTATCGGGAAGCCCGAGGGTCGCGACCCCGCTGCCCGCCTTCACCAGGAAGCTGTCCGCATGGCCGTGATAGCAGCCGTCGAACTTGAGGATGACGCTGCGCCCGGTCGCGGCCCGCGCCAGCCGGATCGCCGCCATCGTGGCCTCGGTCCCCGAGTTCACGAAGCGCACCATCTCGACCGACGGCATCCGGCGGCGCACCACCTCCGCGAGCTCGAGCTCCGCCTCGCACGGCGCGCCGTAGCTCCACCCTTTCTCCGCCGCCGCCCGGATCGCATCGAGGACCGCAGGATGGGCGTGCCCCAGGATCAGCGGGCCCCACGAGCAGACGTAGTCGATGTAGGTCTTGCCGTCGACGTCGGTGAGCCGGGCGCCCGCGGCCCGGGCCACGAAAAAGGGCGTTCCGCCAACGGCGCGGAACGCCCGGACCGGCGAATTGACCCCACCGGGGAGGACGGCCCTCGCCCGGTCGAACAGGTCGGCCGAGCGACTCACGTCAGCGCGACCGCTCGATAATCGTAGTCCTCGTTCGCCGTGACCCGCGCCCGCACGAAGGTCCCCGCCTCGGCCCACCCACCGCGCTCGACCAAGGTGACTCCGTCCACGTCGTCCGCCTGCCACTGCACCCGCCCGACGTGCGTGGCTCCGCCGTCGTCGGGGTCGGCCACGCGGTCCACCAGCACGTCCAGCTCGCGCCCCACGAAACGGGCGAGGCGTTCCGCCGAGATGGCGCGCTGCACCTCCAGCAGCTCTTCCAGGCGCTCCTGCTTCACTGCGTCCGGGACATCGTCCGCATACTGCGCGCCCCTCGTCCCCTCCTGCGGCGAATAGGCAAACGCCCCCAGCCGGTCGAATTGCGCCTCCTCGAGGAACTCGACCAGCGCGCGGAAGTCCCCCTCCGTCTCGCCCGGGAAGCCCAGCACGCACGTGGTCCGGATGGCGAGGTCCGGGATCGCGGCGCGGAGCCAGCGGAGCTTTGCCCGCAGAGTGCTCCGGCGCTCCGGGCGGCGCATCCGCTCGAGCATCCGGTCGGAGGCGTGCTGGATCGGCATGTCGATGTAGGGAACGACGCGCGGCTCGCCGGCGATGAGATCGACGAGCCGCTCGTTCAGGCCCGCCGAGTACACGTACAACAACCGGTACCACGGCACGGAGGTGTCGCGCAGCAGCGCCGCGACCAGGTCAGGGAGCTTCGGACCCTCGAGCCCGAGGTCCCGCCCGTAGTGGCCAAGGTCCTGCGCGACGAGGTTGATCTCCTTGGCGCCCTCGGCCTCGAGCTGCTGGGCCTCGCGCACCAGGCGCTCGAGCGGCTCCGAGCGGTGCTTCCCGCGCATCAGCGGGATCGCGCAGAAGGCGCAGGTGTGGTCGCAGCCCTCCGAGATCTTCAGGTAGCGAACGTGCGGCGAGCGCCCGAGGAACCGGCGGACGCCCGGGTGCCGGGCGACCGGGTCGGCGATCAAGCCCCGCGACGCCAGCTCGGGCACGAGATGGTGCAGGTCGGAGAATCCGAGGAACAGGTCCACCTCGGGGAGCTCCTCCTGCAGCTCCTTCTTGTAGCGCTGGACCAGGCACCCGACGGCCACCACCGCTTTGACGTCGCCCTCCTGTTTCAGCTTCGCCGCCTCGAGGATCGCGTCGATCGACTCTCGCTTCGCCGCGTCGATGAAGCCGCAGGTGTTGACGAGGATCACGTCGGCGTGGGCCAGGTCGGGCGTCACGACCGCCCCGTGGCCGACGAGCTCGCCCACGAGCCGCTCGGAGTCGACGGTGGCCTTGTCGCAGCCGAGGGAGACGACGCCCAGCTTCATCCCCGGTAGTTCCCGAACTTGAGCTCGATGCCCCAGTCCTGGGCGCGCAGCAACGCGATCACCTCCTGCAGCTCGTCCTTGGAGGGCGACTGCACCCGGATCTCCTCGCCCTGGATCGAGGCCTGCGTCTTCTTGAACGTGCCGTTCTTGATCGCCTTGACGATCGCCTTGGCCTTCTCCGACGGGATCCCCTGCGTGAGCTTGATCTCACGCCGTACCGTGTCGCCCGCCGCCGGGGTGACGGGCCCGAGCTCGAGGTTCTTCACGGGCACGCCCCGCTTGACGAACTTCGCCTGCAGCACGTCGAGCAGCGCTTTCATCTTGAAGTCGTCGTCGGCGACGAGCGTGAGCGTGGCTTTGGGGCGGTCGAACGCGATCGAGCACTTCGAGCCCTTGAAGTCGTAGCGCTGGGCGATCTCCTTCAGCGCCTGGTGGACGGCGTTGTCGACTTCCTGGAGATCGGCGCCCGTCGAGATGTCGAACGAGGCGAGCGAAGTCATAGAACTAAAGGAAACCGGGAAGCGAGAAACAGGAAAGGGGAAAGGGTAAGCGGTGAGTAAGCGGCAAGCGGTAAGCGGTCCCGCTCACGGCTCACCGCTTACCCTCGTTTCCCAGTCTTTAAAAGAGGAAGCTCTCCAGCGCCCGCGCCCGGCTGACGTGCCGCAATCTCGCCAGCGCCTTTTCCTTGATCTGGCGCACCCGCTCCCGCGTGATCCCGAGCAGCGAGCCGATCTCCTCGAGCGTCATCGGCTCCTGGCCCTCGAGGCCGAAGTAGAGCCGCAGGATCTTGGCCTCGCGCTCCTTGAGCGTCGCGAGCACTTCCTCGATCGACTCGGTGAGGGCGTGCTCGAAGATCTCGTCGTCGGGACCGGGGTTCTGGGTGTCCGGCAGGTAGTCGAGGAGTTTGTTGTCCTCGCCCGGCGTGAGCGGGGCGTCGAGCGAGAGGTGCGCCTGGGAGATCGAGAGGGTCTTGGCGACCTCTTCCTCGGAGATGTCCATGCCCTCCGCGATCTCTTCGACCGTCGGCTCGCGGCCGAGCTCCTGGAGCAGCGCCGAGGACCGCTTGCCGATGCGGTGCAGCGTGCCGGCGCGGTTCAGCGGCACGCGCACGATGCGCGACTGCTCGGCGAGCGCCTGCAGAATCGCCTGGCGGATCCACCACACGGCGTACGAAATGAACTTGATCCCCTTGGTCTCGTCGAACTTGTGGGCGGCGCGGATCAGCCCCAGGTTGCCCTCGTTGATGAGGTCCGAGAGCGAGACCCCCTGGTTCTGATACTTCTTCGCGACCGACACGACGAAGCGGAGATTGGAGCGCACCAGCTTGTCCAGCGCCTCCTCCTCGCCCCGTCGGATCCGCTGGGCGAGCGTCACCTCCTCCTCCCTGCTGATGAGCGGGTACTGGCTGATCTCCCGGAGGTACTGATCGAGCGACCCTTCGTCGAACGAAGCCCGTTTCGCCGTGTTCAATTGCATGGCGCAGTCTCCTCCCAGCAGGGCTCGATTCCACACGGTACCGAAGGGCTCGCCCCGCTGACGCCGCGGACGCGAGCCGGAGTGCTCCGGCGGCTCAGCGTACCAGCGAGCCGAGCCGGCGCCACCGGATATCCGTCAACCAGGGCAGCGCGTCGTGCGCTTCCCGGTCGTAGCTGAAGTACACCACGAGCGGCCGTCCCTTGACCGCGTGCTCGTCCACGAAGCCCCAGTAGCGCGAGTCCGCCGAATTGTCCCGGTTGTCGCCCAACACGAAGTACTTGCCGGGCGGCACCACCAGCGGCCCCCAGGTGTCGCGCGTCGGATGGTACTCCCGCGCCCCGCGCACCCCGCCGGCCAGGTAGTCGCGCTGCCACCCGAACTCCGGGTCGGAGACGTCGTGCCCGGGGTCCACGCGCTGCACGTACGGCTCCGCCAGCCGTGCGCGGTTCACCCGCACTTCGCCGTCGCGCATCTCCACGGTGTCGCCCGGGATCCCGACGACGCGCTTCACATAGTTCAGCTCGGGGTTCTTCGGGTACGCGAACACGATCACGTCCCCGCGCCGCGGCGCCTCGAAGCGGGGCAGCCGGGCGTTCGTGCCGGGGATCTGGGCGCCGTACACCGCCTTGTTGACGAACAGGAAGTCTCCCGCGAGCAGAGTGCGTTCCATGCTGCCCGACGGGATCTGGAACGCTTCGATGAGGAAGGTGCGGATGATGAGGAAGAGAACCAACGCCATGCCCAGCGACCGCATCCAGTTGTCGAACCACCGAGCCAGCGTGGACCGACGTGTTTCCGTGGGAGCAAAGGGCACCGGCGTCGGACGCGCGCCCGAACCCTCCCTCGTGGCCCCCAACTCATGCATGAGGTACTCTAGCCAAGCCGTCGCCCTGGCGCAACAGTCACAGCCCATCCCCGGGCTGCCCCCCAACGCCGGAGCCGGTCCTGGAAATCCTCGCGGACGTCGCCGTGCCGGATGCGCGCCGCGAGACAGGCCGCCTCGCCCTCACGCTCGACGCGCACCCACAGCACGCGCGTGTCCGCGAGCAGGTCCAGGGCCGCGGCGTCGAGCGGCGAGCCGCCGGCCGAGAGCACGATCACCAGAGACTCGTGATCCACCGGACGAGAACGCTAGCGCCGCCGGTGCGTGATGCGTCATCGAATTATTGCGAGCCGGTGCGATCGGACGCGCCCTTACTCCGTGTCGATCTGGGCCCGCTGCAGCTTGCCCGAGAAATCCACGTACACCACCTTCGTCTCCGAGTAGAAGTCGTAGACCTCCCACCCGCCTTCGCGGTGCCCGTTCCCGGTTTGCTTTACCCCGCCGAACGGCAGGTGCGCCTCGGCGCCGATCGTGGGCGCGTTGACATACGTGATCCCGGTGTCGAGGTCGGTCATCGCCCGGAACGCGGCGTTCACGTCGCGCGTGTACAGCGAGCTCGAGAGGCCGTAGCGCACGCCGTTGTTCACCCGGATCGCCTCGTCGAGAGAGTCCACCGCGATCACCGAGAGGACGGGGCCGAAGATCTCTTCCTGCTCGACCCGCATGCCGGGCTTCACGCCCGCGAGCACCGTGGGCCGGTAGAACCAGCCGCACTCGAGGCGCCGGTCGGACAGCGCCTCCCCGCCGATCAAGATCTCGGCGCCCTCCTCCCGGCCCACGCCGACGTAGGACTCGACCTTCTTGCGCGCCGCCTCGTTGATGAGCGGGCCCACCTCCGTCGTCTCCTCGAGACCCGGACCGAGCCGCAGCCCCCCGGCCCGGTCGCACAGCAGCTTCACGAATCGATCGTGCACCCGCTCGTGCACGATCAGCCGGCTCGTCGCGGTACAGCGCTGTCCGGTGGTGCCGAACGCGCCCCACAGCACGCC
>WNGD01019334.1_pt1 | contig 11555 bp, 11 predicted proteins | sample 5400671 | NCBI WGS metagenome assembly WNGD01 (sample SAMN13153369, study PRJNA577476) | soil metagenome | isolation source: 40 cm soil or saprolite under grassland replicate 2 | place: USA:California | collected 2016-06-15
TTTTTGGGAGGCATTGTCGCAGATTAGAGTACCAAAAACATGAGGTATACTTCGAGAAAAAGGAGGCTCACAATGGAAAACATCAGCATAAAGATACCTCAATATTGGCAGCAGAATGAGACATTGAGGCAAAGACCACTCAAAAACATGGAGATGGAGATACCAGGTTACTCATCATCCTATGGGGTTGTTCCCGTTGGCTCCGATGGAGACTATCACCTTGACGTACAAATAAGAGGAGAGCGCCACCAAGAAGTGACAATCACAGCCGATAAAGAGGGGCTTATTGTGCTGGCTCGACATTTATTAACCCTTGCTCAAGACGATGTTCCATCGGGATGTCATATTCATTATGATGAAATTGCCTTCTCTGGTTTCTTAGACAAAGGATCGTGTTCGATGATTGTGAACAAATTGTAGACCATCGGCGCTATCTGGGGAATTGGGGGCTCTGGCACGCTCCTGGTGATGCAGATTGCTTGCTACCTACATCACCAAAAGTGGGCCAGATCCAGGTTATTTGACGAAATACAATGGCACTCCTCGCCGATGGCAGGTCTCGCCTCTTGTCACCCTTCGCTTCGCTCAGGGTGACAAGCCAGGGCAGCGGTCCCTGGCAGTTATGACCGGTTTTGGTGGTGAAATTTCAACATCGGGATACCTGCCCCCAGGGAGGATGCCTACCATGATACGACCTCATATGGCTCTACAGCCAGGATACGTTTTTATGCGCCCGCGCCCGGTTCGGGTTCTTGTTCGGGTTCTCCGACCGCAGCATCAGCGGTGACAGCCTCTTCGGGCTGGGGTTCGCGTTCGCGCAGCAGTTGGTAGATGATGATCGCGCCAAAGGCCGCGGTGCCGATGCCGCCAAGGGCGAAGTTACCGATGTTCAGGACAAGGTTGCCTGCGCCCATAGTGAGAGCAACCGCAGTAGTCACCAGGTTGCGACCCTTGGAGAAGTCCACCCTATTCTGCACCCAGATGCGTCCGGCAGTGGCAGCAATCAGGCCAAAGAGCACGATAGCCAGACCACCGATCACACCCGAGGGAATAGTCGCGATCAGGGCGCCAAACTTCGGCGAGAAGCCCAGCAGGATGGCAACGACGGCGGCAATAACGAAGACGAGCGAGGAGTAGATGCGCGTCACAGCCATTACACCGATATTCTCGACAATCCCCCCTTATTCACACCAGTAACCTGGACAAGCTCACTACCGAATTAGCCCGCCTCTTAGGTCTCTCCCTCCTACAACCGGACTCTTAGTAGATACAGCGTCAGGGTATCCCTGACGCTTTTTTGCACTTGAAAGGAACTACCACCATGAAACAGTGTACCACACAGCAGGGGATAGACCTGCACCGTCTCCTCAATACTCTTGCCGAGCTTGATAGCCTGTACGATGCAGACTCTTTGGCCACGTATGAACAAGCTTGGCAGAGCGTAGTGCAAGAGGTACACGAATGCTTACCAGGCTTTACCGTTGCTTACGCTGAAATTTACACCGCAGGACATGAACGCAACGCAAATGGAGGAATGTGCCATGTTCTCCTGCCGCTCTCGGAAAGGAACGGCCAAAACAGAAAGGCAACAACTTAAAATGACCAGTGAAATGATAGATCAAACATCTTACTTTACCTTGTCGGGGGATAGTCAAAAATACCCCAATTGGAGCAGCTTGCAAAGGTTATTGACTCTTCCTCCAAAGTATTGTAACGTATGATTGAGAAACGGCTGAGCATGCCAGGTTAAAAGCAAGAACAGCTTTTTCTCTCTGAAGCGTAAGTTCTACTCAGTTTGCTCTCACTCCCCTTGTTCCCACATGGAAAGGAGGCATCACACAATCCTTAATCTCTAGTTTCACCACCACCTTTTCAAGCCTGCTCTGCTGTACACCCATTATCTCAAATTATTACGAAGGAGGACAACAGTATGGCAACTGAAACACAACAAGAACAGGGATACTTTCCACATTGGTCTCTCAAGACAGAGGGTATTATTGCGCCAGACGAGAGGCTACCCTGGGGACAATCCATCTTAGTTGGACTGCAACACGTACTCGCTATGTTCGGGGCTACCGTCTTAGCTCCAATCATCATGGGCTTTAATCCAAACACCGCCATTTTCTTCTCTGGTATTGGCACACTGATCTTTTTCCTCATCGTCGGTGGCCGCGTGCCTAGTTACCTTGGTTCGAGCTTTTCGTTTATTGCCGTGGTAATTGCCGCCAGTGGCTTCTCAGGCAAAGGTCTCAACCCCCACATCGATGTAGCCCTGGGAGGTATCATCGCGGCAGGTGTTGTCTATGCCATCATCGGTCTTATTGTCATATTCACCGGCTACAAGTGGATCGAATACTTGATGCCGCCTGCCGTCACTGGCGCTGTTGTGGCTGCTATTGGCCTTAATCTTGCTCCGGTTGCAATCGCTGATGTCAGTGTCAGCCAGTTTGATACGTGGATGGGACTCATCACGTTACTGGCCGTTGCACTGATTGCTGCCTATGCTCCAGGAGCATTGCGCAGGCTTCCCATTCTGCTTGGTGGCGTCATTGGCTACCTCACCTACCTATTGTTTGCCAATGGGTTTGGTTTGGGCAAACCCATTGATTTCACCAACCTGAATAATGCTGCATGGATTGGCCTGCCAAATTTCACGGCTCCAAGCTTCCATCCAAGCGCAATGGCCCTCATCGCCCCTGTCGCTATCATTCTGGTCGCTGAGAACCTGGGGCATGTCAAAGCGGTTGCTGCTATGACAGGTCGTAACCTTGACCCATACCTGGGGCGTGCATTCCTCGGTGATGGGGTTGCAACCATTGTTGCTGCATCAGGCGGCGGGACAGGTCTGACGACGTATGCAGAAAATATTGGCACAATGGCCGTGACACGCATCTATTCGACGGTGATCTTTATTATCGCGGCAGGTGTGGCTATTCTCCTGGGGTTCTGCCCGAAGTTTGGAGCGCTGATTGCGACCATTCCTTCAGGGGTGATTGGCGGACTGGCTATCGTGCTCTTTGGCCTCATTGCTGCTACAGCCGGTCGCATTTGGGTACAGAATGGTGTTGATTTCTCAAAGGCTCGTAATCTGATAACCATCGCAGTGGCTCTCATACTTGGTGCTGGCAACTTTGTTCTCAACATCGGAGGCTTTGCCCTTGGGGGTATCGGTACCGCCGCCTTCGGCGCTATCATTATCTACCAATTGCTGCGGGAGCGCGAACCTCAGCCCGAAGAAGTCGTTCCTGCTGATGCTGCGGTTGTCGAAGCTCCTGGCAGAGAAACAGAGCCAGGTGCTGGCAAGTAGGTATATATCCTGAAAGTACGTTCCTCTATTTAATGAGGATCAGAAGTCGCCTGAAATGGAAGTCGAGGCTTGAGTCTGGTGTTGACGCATACAAATAGTTGCTGCAACAACCAGTAGCAGAGTAACACCAGGAACATCACAAGAAACAGGGGAGGAACAATCCTTCCTTGTTTTTTTATTGTTGACAACTCAGCAGGAAAAGCAAAGACATTACACCTGATCGCGTTGTAGCACGTCCATGAGGCTTGTCTTGACTCATTCGGCTCAGCACTCCGCGCCGAAACGACACGCCCGATACACTCCGATGCCAGCCACCCCACCCCGGCTTGTCATTTCTCTGCTTCGAGCGTATCCGAATGGTCAAGACCCTCCGCTACGCTCCGGCGAGAAGCCTCATGGACTGCGTTTCGGCAAACCCAAGCTTTTGCCTCACTCCATCCCTCAACCTCCTCAGCCAGCCTGAACCCTACTGCCCCCGCCATCGAGCGTGAACGACGAAAAATCATCTCCCAACAGTTTCCGGATGCAGAAATCTGTCCTTGAGGAAATGTGATATACTAAGCTCTGCAATATGACAAATGTAAATACACCAATCACCAGTATTGATATTAGCAACAAACCAGACCTGCTTCGTCTTGCTGAAGAAGTGAAAGCCACCAGAAAACCCCGTCTTCTCAAGCGAAACGGTGAAACTCTCGCCATGCTTATGCCAACAGGAACAGCAGGAAAACGCGAAAGCCAAACACAGAAGCGGAATATCTGGACACACTACGACCCCCAACGTGTCAAAGCGGCACTAAAACATAGTGCAGGAGCATTGCAAGGAGTAGACCGTAAGGAACTGTTAGGCGATCTTGCTGCACAACGCAGCCAGGAAAGCACAGGTCGCTCCTTCTAATGTATGCCTTATCTTATTGACACAGACCTGGTTATTGACCACCTGGCAAACGTCACCAAAGCAAACCAGTTGTTAGACAAACTCGCTACCCAAGGGATCGCCATCAGTATTATCACCTACATGGAAGCATACCAGGGAGTTATACGAAGTGTGAACGCAAAAGAAGCCCGCGCCAAGTTTCAGATATTCCGCCGGAGCGTTCCGGTTCTTCCCTTCTCACTAACTGTAGCAAAACGGTGTGCTGCTTTACGGGAGCAGTTGAAACAAGAGCAGAAGCGGGTGAAATCACGCGCCCTTGATCTTCTCAATGCTGCTATTGCTCTTGAACATGATCTGATGCTTGTTACTCGCAACGTTGAGGATTATAAAGACATTCCAGGCTTGGAGCTTTACCCACTGGCAGCATAACGCCTCTCACGCCGGACACTCTCAAATCTGCGACATGGGAGAGTACCCGTTTATCTCTATATTCACGAAGATACCAAGTATGTTAAAATAGTTCAAACTCAAGAAGAGAGATGCAAAAAGCGTCATGCAAAAAGAAGCCAAAGCGCGGATTAAAATAAATAACCTTCTCCAAGAAGCCGGATGGAGGTTTTTTGATGATCCAAATGGCAAGGCAAATATTGTTTTAGAGAACAATGTCAAAATAACTCAAAAGCTTATTGATGCGTTTGGGGAGGACTATGAAAAAACGCAAAACGGCTACATTGATTTTCTGCTGTTAGATGAAAAAGGATTTCCGCTTGTTGTCCTTGAGGCAAAGTCAGAGGAAAAGTCACCGCTTGACGGCAAGGAGCAGGCTCGACGCTATGCCAAATCGCAGAATGTCCGGTTTATCATTCTCTCAAATGGCAACCTCCATTATTTTTGGGACTTGGAGCGAGGAAACCCGACAATCATTTCAACGCTTCCGACGTTAGAGTCTCTGAAAACATTCAGTACGTTTAAACCTAACCCTGCCAGACTTGCTGATGAGACCGTGCGGGAGGATTATATCGTTCTCACGCAATATCCAACCTATCAAAGTGATCCGCGCTGGATGAATGAAACGCAGCGAGATGCGTTGATCAAAGAACACAAACTCAAATTTTTACGTCCCTACCAACTGCAAGCAATCTATGCGCTTCAAGCCTCTGCAAAGCAGAACCATGACCGTTATCTCTTTGAAATGGCCACAGGGACAGGGAAAACGCTTATCTCAGCAGCAGTCATTAAACTGTTTTTAAAAACCGGAAACGCGAAGCGGGTATTGTTTCTGGTAGATCGTTTGGAGCTAGAAACGCAGGCATGGAAAAACTTTATCATCTATCTCAAAAATGATTTCACCTGTGTGATTTACAAGGAAAAACGCGATGATTGGCGCAAGGCTGAAATTGTCGTTTCCACCGTCCAAAGCCTCTCTTTCAACAATAAATACCAGAAATTATTCTCGCCGACTGATTTTGACCTGATAGTCTCAGATGAAGCGCATCGCTCAATTGGCGGGAACAGCAGGGCAGTCTTTGAGTATTTTATCGGCTATAAACTTGGACTTACTGCAACACCGAAAGATTAGGCAACCCGACGTTCCGGTATAGCCTGCTTGATGGAGTTAAGGAAGGCTATCTTGTCAATCCGATTGTCGCTGATGCCCGGACAGAAATTTCAACAGAACTTCTGTCCGAAAAAGGGTACTCGCTGCTTATTGAAGATGAAGCGGGGATAGAGGAGCAACAAACATTTTTCTCGCGTGATTTTGAGAAAAAGCTGTTTTCTGAGAGAACCAATATCATGCTTTGCCAGACTTTCTTGGAAAATGCGCTCAAAGACCCACTCACAGGCGAGATAGGGAAAAGCATTGTCTTTTGCGTGAGTCAAAACCATGCCTCAAAATTACCCAGGTGTTAAATGAGTTTGCGGATCGGCTGTATCCTGGAAAATACCATTCTGATTTTGCAACCCAGGTCACGTCAAATATTCCAGACGCGCAGCAATTCACCATCAATTTTGCCAACAACAATCTGAGCGGGCAGACCGGTTTCGTCGAGGGGTATAGATCAAGCAAAACGCGGGTGTGCGTGACTGTTGGCATGATGACAACCGGTTATGACTGTGAGGATATTCTGAACCTCTGCCTGATGCGACCCATTTTCTCACCCACTGATTTCATCCAGATCAAAGGACGGGGAACACGAAAATATACCTTTTCATATAAATCGAGAGAGGCGGGAGAGATCGACGCGAAAAAGGCAACCTTTAAGCTGTTTGATTTCTTTGCCAACTGCGAATACTTTGAAGAGAAGTTTAATTATGATGAAGTATTACAGCTTCCTGTGTTGCCGCAACGGACACGTGAACCAGGAGAGCCGGGAATACAAGGCATATCTGTCAGTGAAATTACTCTCGCAATACCTGATCCGTTGAAAGCTTTTTCAGAAACAGCAATCGGGCTTGAGGGCATGAAAGTTGACCGCAAGCTATTTGATAAATTTGAAGAGACAGTCAAAAGCAATCCTGTTCTCAATGAAGCATACAACAATGGTGATATCGCATCCGTTGAAGAATATGTAAAAGAAGAGATTTTAGATAAGCCGGAAGAATACTTTACCCTGGAAAAACTGCGAAAAGCGGTCAAAGCTGACAGGCGTATATCGCTTCGGGAGATCATTGAAAATATTTTTGAGGGAATAACCAAATTCAAGAGTAAGGATGAGTTGCTAGAGGAGGAGTTTGAAAAATTTGTTACAATCTATAAGCCGGACAATAAGTATGTCCTGGGAGTGAAAAATTACCTCAAAGCATACATTACTGATCCAGAAGTGCGAGAGATCGTTGAGTCAAAAGAGTTTGCCCGACTTGCCACCAACCCGAAAGTGAGTCTGGCAGACTTTCGGGCGTTAAACGGCTATCGTGATATTGTCCCTGAATATGTCAAAGACTACATATCATTAAATGCGTTCATGTAGGAAGAAATTATGTTAAACCAAGAAACAAAACGAAGAATAGACTCAGCCCGCGATATTCTGGTTGGGAAAGTACCTGACCCGAAAGCGCAGGTTGAGCAGATCACAACTGCTTTAATTTACAAGTTCATGGATGATATGGACAATGAGTCAGAGGAGCTTGGAGGAAAAGCGCGGTTTTTTGTCAATGAATATGCTAAATACTCATGGAGCAAATTGCTTGATCCCCGTTTTGGCGGCTTTGAACGGCTAAACCTCTACTCTGAAGCACTTCTGAAGATGCCTCAAAACCCCAACCTCCCGCAGCTTTTCAGAAACATTCTTAAAGATGCTTTCTTGCCGTACCGCGATCCCGAAACGCTCAATCTGTTTTTGAAAGAGATCAACGACTTTACCTACGAACATAGCGAAAAACTCGGCGACGCCTATGAATATTTGCTTTCGGTACTTGGTTCTCAGGGAGACGCAGGACAATTCAGGACTCCAAGGCATATTATTGATTTTATTGTTGAAGTTGTTGACCCGAAAAAAGATGAAACGATCCTTGATCCCGCCTGCGGCACTGCCGGATTTTTGATTTCCGCCTATAAACATATCTTAAAGCAAAATACTATCCATAGATCAGGCGACCAGCTCACGCCAGATGAAAAAACAAAGCTCATGCAGCATTTTGTCGGGTATGATATTTCTCCTGACATGGTCAAGTTGTCGCTGGTGAATATGTATTTACATAGTTTTCCTAATCCGAATGTCTTCGAGTATGACACGCTCACCAGCGAAGAACGTTGGGACGATACCTATGATGTAATCATGGCAAATCCTCCGTTTATGTCTCCAAAGGGGGGAATACGCCCGCATAAGCGATTTTCCATTCAAGCCAATAGGTCTGAAGTGTTATTTGTTGATTATATTGCCGAACACTTAACGACACATGGTCGGGGTGGCGTGATTGTTCCAGAGGGAATTATTTTCCAGTCAGGAAATGCGTATAAAGCTCTCCGTAAGATGCTCGTTGAGAAATATTTGTTCGCGGTTGTTTCCTTGCCTGCTGGCGTTTTCCAGCCGTATTCAGGAGTGAAAACTTGTATTTTGCTCATGGATAAGCACCTGGCAAGGAAGGCAGATAGTATTCTTTTTGTTAAGGTTGAGAATGACGGGTTTGATCTTGGAGCACAGAGACGGGCAATTGAGAAAAATGACCTTACGGAAGCTTTATGCATCCTGCAAAAATACAAGCAAGCACTTCAAGAGAATAGAGATGTGGGCGATAATGGAGACGTGTCTAGCCTCGCTACGATAGTCGAAAAAGCGAAGATTGCGAAAAATGGGGATTATAAGATTTTTAGAATGCATGAGATGAGAGATGGCTTTCTTGTGAACAATGGAAATATGAAGTTTGTCGATATATCACCAACTGAATATGCTAAATACAAACTTAATGAGGGTGACATCCTTTTTAACAGAACAAATAGCTATGAATTGGTAGGTAGAACAGGAATTTATAAGCTCGTCGGAGAATATTGTTTCGCCTCTTACCTAATTAGATTGGTTATAAATAATGCGTTAGCGATACCGGATTATATCAACTACTTCATGAATACCGACCACTTCCAAACTACCATAAAATTAAAGGCTACGAGGGCAATCGGACAAGCGAACATAAATGCGAGGTCACTTGCAGAGTATAAGGTTCCTCTTCCTTCACTGGAGGTGCAAAAACAGATCGTTTCGCAACTCGAAGAAGAACAAAGGCTAATTAATACCAACGATAGATTGATCGAAATTTTTGAGCAAAAGATTAAAGACAAAATCGCCGAAGTTTGGGGAGAAGAGCTGCACAAAGAACAAGGGCAAAATGCCTCCTCAAATGGAACAAACAAGCACAGCGAGTCCAGCAGTCAGGCGCATTACAGGGAGAGCTAGGGTTATCGACAGGGTAATATGAGTAAACGGTGTGTATATTGCAGGCAACAATGAGAACTTCTATTCCAGCCAACCTCCATCAAACAGCAAAACGCCAAATAAAAATGAATTGGATAAAAAGTAGGTCAGAGGTAAAATAACGTTATGCCTGATGCGAATACTTCGTCTAAACTTTTAGAGCCAGCACTGCCAGGAGCTTGGATAGCAGAGCATCGCCGGATTTGGCAAATGGATTTTCTCAATGCAGATAAGCTGGCAAGATTTAGTCATGATCGCGGTACATCTTATTTCAATGAAACAGATGTTATTCAACTCTGGCAACTTGGCTTATTAAAGGCCGACCTTATCATAAGTCCTAGAAAACTTCGTCTGGTTGGTCTAACGTATCGTGGCATTGATTTCAATGGGTTTCATATGTATTCAGATGAACGGCAACTTCCTCGCTGGAAGGGAGGCTGGGCAAATGCGCGAAAACCATTGAAACCTCTTCAGAAAGGGATAGAACTACTTTTTCATCCATTCCGCTTTTATGTGCTCTATCATATTGGTCAAATGTTGGATTTGCGTGCATCCTCTATGCAAATGTTACTTCAAGAGAACTTTCCTCGTCTGTTAGAAATCTCTCTGACCGTATTTAATAATTCTTCCCGTTCTGATAACTTTATTGCCAATATCAATATCTGGAATGATGTTGCCTCTCTTGTCATACTTACTGAGCCATGTTTTTATGAACGTATTTTTCTTACATTAAAAGTTTCATTATCTGCAATCAATAGTATTGATGATTGGATTATGCAAATACGGCAGGAGATTGATGAATATTGGGAAGGCTATGTTCAAAAGCTATTTGAACGTATTGGTGTAAACCGACTGGAAGAGATACGGCAGGAGCTTTGTTTTGTGACACAAATGCTTGACCGTAATCGCTGGATACACACCTTACTATGCTTGGGAACGAGTAAGCTACGCTTAGAATTAGAGGGCAACCTGGGAGGAGCACTCCTACTGAGAACAATGGCAGAGATGCTCAGGCGTGCAACAGAAAAAGCTTTTGATAAACTGCTAAAAGATAAACCGCTTAAAGAGGAAGATCAACTAGGATTTGGATGGGTACCAGAGGGGGGTTAAAGAAACCCTTTATGGTTCAAATAGGCTACTTGACGACTATCAAGCAGGAGGCGAATTTGCCAGACGACATGGCCTGGACTATAGACCTCGTGTTCATTTATATGGTGAGGGTGACACCGAATATGGTGCGCTCAATAGCTTTTTCGGGACAATGGGAATACCAGTCACCAATTTACATGGACTTATCAAAGAAGGGAAAGTGAAATCCAAAACCGGGAAACCAATCGGTGCGACGTTTTTCCGAGATAACCTTGCTGCTGACATTAGGGAGCAAAGATATAGCATAGTAGTGATTGATAAGGATGTCGATGACAATGTAAGAGTTTTAAGAAGCGCAGCAAGAAATAATCAAACCTCTGAAGATGATGGGATTTTTGGGAGATATTTCCTTTCTGACCCGGACTTTGAATTTGCTAATTTTGAAGTAGAAGAGCTAGAGGAAGTTCTTTGGAAATTAGCAGGAGAAGAAAATCCCAATCAAGAAGGCCGTGAACAACTCCATAATTGTGTGAAGCAAGCACAAAGATCGACAGAATTTGTTAACGGAGTCAATCAAGCGTCACAGTCCCTCACCCAATTAATCGGGCTTGTTAAAGGCGAAAAGTGGGGTGAAGAGTTAATGCGGTATGCTTGGGAGCATCAAATTAAGCAAAATCAAGAACGGCAGATAGTAAAAATTGTAAAGCTGGCTTTATATTGGGAGAAAACTATAAATTTAGAGCGGTATGAAATCGCAAAGAAGAAGTATACGGTTGATCCACAATCAGGAGAACTTGTTAAACGCTCTTCCCAGTAGCGCAAAATTTCCCATTTAGATCTTCCGGTAGTAATGGAACAAAAACCAACTATCTTTGCCTTGCCGTTGTAAACCGGAAAAAACCAACGCTTTCAGCAATCCGCAGCGAACAGGTCACCCAGGAGCTATATAATTTTCCTGTTTTTTTGCTATACTGGGGTATGCGAATTGTTGAGGTAACAAAAGACGGGTGTATCGTTTTTACCCCGCTGGACATGGAAGAATTAAAGATACTTCCTGGTGAAAAGTATGTGTTAGAGCGCAACGATGATGCTCTTATCTTGACACCTCTTGACCTGCTACCAGCGCAGGAGTAAAACATGAAAATAGGGTAGAAGAACCCAACGTCGCACAAGATAATTTATCTCGACTTTTTGCCATTTTTACGCTCATTTTACGTTGTTGATATATAAACATCGAAGCAGTAAAAACCGGTACAGCCCCATTAACTGGTGACGAGACGTAAGGCCCCCTTTCGTAACCGAAGCAGGGGACGCGGATGTGCTGGACGCCCTGACGCGCGTGGGCGATGAGCAGTGGCGCCTAAGCGTGGGCGCC
>WNGD01006690.1_pt1 | contig 11553 bp, 8 predicted proteins | sample 5400671 | NCBI WGS metagenome assembly WNGD01 (sample SAMN13153369, study PRJNA577476) | soil metagenome | isolation source: 40 cm soil or saprolite under grassland replicate 2 | place: USA:California | collected 2016-06-15
GCTTGCGCTTCCGCACCTCCCCGGACCTGACGACTGGCTGCGACATCTCGGGCGGTATCGTGCCCGGCAACCTGACCTGCTCTGGCGCCATCCAATCGGCGTCGGGCGGCTTCAGGTTCCCGGACAACACGGTGCAGACCACAGCGGCCACGGGGGGCATCAGTGCTCACGAGATTGTGCAGAACACTTGCACAGTCCTAGTAGGAGGGACTAACGAGTGTGTTGCCAACTGCCCTACCGGCAAGACGATCTTGGGTGGTGGGGTCTTCGTTGATCGCGGCTCCGCTTCAATCTTCCGCACTAACCCAGAGGGGGGCGTTCGCTGGCGCGGCGGCGTGAGAGCGGGCACAGACGGCGATGCCCAGATGACCACGTTCGCGATCTGTGCCGTCGTCGGGTAGCCTACGGCGGAAGCGTGTGAGAGTTCGACATTCACCTCGATTCCGCGGTGAGCCAGATCGGAACCATGGGGTGAGGAGGCATCGTCAAGAGTTCAGCCATCTGAACCTGACCTCGACCACGCCGGTGTTGGGATAGCTCGCGTCTCGATTACCTGGCGCGGGAAAGCGGCACGGATACAAGGCCGTGCCCCTTGCTGTTCCGCGGTGCTTTGGTCGATTACCTGGCGCGGGAAAGCGGCACGGATACAAGGCCGTGCCCCTTGCTGTTCCGCGGTGCTTTGGTGTCGCGTTGATCGGGACGCTTCCGACATGTGGAGCTGTTCGCTATCTGTCTGTCTACGAGGAGGTTTACAAGCCACGTTAATAGGGTGATGACTGCTGTCGCGCATCGTGTGGGTGCTACGGACCACCGGCCGCGCCCTGGCGGCGGTGGGCACAGTGCGCCATGATGGGCGCTAATGGGAGTCAGCTGCCGGTCAGCGATTGCCACGGCGTGCCCTAGCCAGCACGAGCCAGCGCGCCATGCGCTGCCATGCGGTCCGCAGCAGACGCGCAAACTCCGAATAGTCCTCGGGATTGCGTAGGCGCTCCTGCTGCACGTATTCAACGCCGAAGGCCAATCCCACGGCCAGAACGAACCCGAGGAAAAACCCCAGGATGCTGTTGCGCACAATGTGCCGGTGACGCACGGCAGATCGTTCCGGCGAATCGATCACCGTGATTACCGGCGTGTCGCGTACCTCGGCGATGCGCGCTTGCTCGTAGGACTGCGCCAGCGTCGTGTATACCTGGCGCCGCAGGTCAACTCCGGCCTGAAGGCGCTGCTGATCGAACAGCAACCGCGGTGAGCTTTGATAAGTGCGGTTCTCCTCAAGAAACCTTCGCATGCGATCCTCGGCTGAATCCAACTGGGCCTGCGCCTTGCCCATCCGTCCCTCAATAAACCGCCGTTCTGCCGAGGCCTGTGACTGGAGCTGCTCCACATTGAAAGTGTTCACCTGGTCAACCAATACGCGGTTTATCTGCTCCGCCAGGGCGGGCCAGTCCGCCGACACCTTGATGGTGACAGTATTGGCCGTCTCATCGACGTCGACGCTCAGTCGCTTGGTCAAGACCTCGACGGCACGCAATACGCTGTCTGCGTGACTCTTGCCGCCCACATCATACAGTTGTAGCAGAGTTCCCGAGACGGTGTCGCGGGCGTTCTCGTTGGTCGGAAAACGGTACGGGGTCTCGACGGCCGTGGTCAGCATGCCGCGCGACTGCACCAGGCTGCCGTAGAAGTCGACCGACTGTCCTCCCGAGAGGTTCCGTACGTTGACGCCGAGTTGGGCAGCCACGCTCGTGAAGCCTTGGAGGTTCGAACCAGCGTTGGCGGTCGTGAATTGCGATTCCGACGTGTAGCGTGCCAGCAGCACGCCAACACTCACGATCAGAACGGCAACCACCAGCGGGGTGAGGAGCATCAACCGGAGATGACGCAATGGGACGCTTCCCAACGCCGCCAGCGAGAAAAGCTCCGCCTCCACCCGAATCTGAGCAGGCCCGATCGCGTTCATCACCAACTCTGGGGCGGCGTTCACTGGGAATTCAGACTGATCGGTCATAGGCTCCTAATTCCGTCGGCGCTGAGGGCTCGATCTTCGCTGCCCACCGCGAGGGACTGTCACGATGATCTCATGCGCAGGCTGGCTTCTAGATCAGCGGCGATGGGCTCCTTGTCAGCAACTGCCAGGAACCAGATATACGAGAGCAGAGGGGCGAGCGTGCCGGCTGGCATTGGTCCAAGCGCGTGGCCCGCCACGAGACTGTGAGCCACGAGCCAGCCAAGCATCATCAGGGCCGTCATGCGCACCGGTTTGCCATACGCGCGGTCTAGGATTCGGGACCGCTTGACAAACGAAACGTAGTAGGCATACAAGAGCACTGCGAACACGGCCCCGTAGGCTCCGAACAGATCCAGCCAGTCGACTTCCGCTGCCTTGCCCGGCACCGTGAGGTCTAGCGCTCGGGCTACGCCGCGCTCGTACCGAACCCTGCCCTCTCCGAGGAGATCCGAGACTGAAGGCCGTTTCGCCAAATAATGCACCGCGCTTACAACGAGGATTCCCCGGACTAGCAACAAGTCTTCGGACGCCAGCTGCTCGAACTTCTCCTGTTGAAAGCGTTCTTGCCGCACGATGTAGTATTCCCACAGCCCCCCGACGAGCAGACCAACACATAGCAGCATGGTTAGGGCTACGGTTCCCAGGCGGTTGCCTTTCGAGAGGAATCGTCGGGCGTTGACCGCGAGCACTGCCATCGGCGCGATAAATGCTCCGAGCGCTGCAGCCCGTGTTCCCAGCAGGAGCATGCCGGGCACCGTCGCCAGACCGGCCAAAACGTACCGGAACCTGCCCGTGGCGAGGAGTGCCTGCACGGCGGCGAACAAGGAGATCCCCATTGTGAGGCCGAGCTCGTTTTGTGAGATGAACAGGCCCTTAAAGCCGGTCTGTTGCCACATGTAGGTAGCCAGTCCGATCCCCAGGACGTTCGTCACTACGATACTCAGGCCCGCGAAGGCGCCGGTAAGAGCTATTGCGGCGAGAACGTCTTCGAGCGGCAGGCTCATCCGGCGGTAAACCAGCGCGAACACCAGGATCATACCCGGTGCGTAGAGGATCTTCGACAGGTCCATCAGATCTGCCATCACGTCGTGGAGGCTGCCTCCGCGCAGGTACCCGAGCAGAGGCCCCAGGACGCCGCATGCCGCGAGAACCAGGAATCCGCGCTTCATCGTGCGCAAGCCGGGCGCGCGTGCGCGCAAGACCAAGACCACCGCGATCAGTGTAAGTAGGCCCCTGACTATCGTGCCCGGCGAGACCTGAGCCGCAGCAGTAGCCGCTCCACCTGACCGGCCTGGGGGGTTGAGCGCGCCGTTGATCAGGTCCACTGACAGGAGTCCCGGTACAAGACCGAATAAGAGCAGCCTGCCCCACAGCTGCCGCTGCCCAAGCCGGAGGCGCTGAGCATCCCCGGGTGCCGCTACTCCCGACCGCGACTCTGCCATCTATACTCCTTCTAGCCGCCGCGAAGGAGGGCGCGGACGCGTGCCTCCTGAAGGTGGACGGGGCGCAGGCAGATCAGGTTGTCCTCGCGGGGCAGATCCTCTCGATTGTGAATCTCCCGTAGCTGGGAGATAGCCTCCTTACCGCGCTCGAGGCAGAACAAGCGGTAGTCGTTCAGGGCCCTGAGCAGATCGTACACATCCGTGTGCACTCCGTTGGCAAGCGGGACGTTCGTGCTGTACTCAACTATGAGTACGGGTGCCGCCGAGTCGGCGAGCGTGTGGCGGCCGCCGAGGACCACCTCGGCCTCCCACCCCTCCACATCGATCTTGATGGCGCGGATAGCTCGCTCGAGACCGGCCTTACGAACGAATGCATCGAGCGTCGTTACTGGCACGGCTCCGCTAGGTTGGACCTCGCCGACGGGGACTAGGCTCGCAGCCCCACGGTTCACGTCTAGATGCTCGTAGATCGGTCGTGTTTCGTCTACCGCCCCAAGGGCAGTCGCCTCGACACATACGTTCCGAGCGTCATTGAGTGCGATATTCCGTTTTAGTAGGGCGATCGTATCCGGCACGGGTTCGAAAGCGTACACTCGTCCCTGCGACCCGACAACGTGGGACGCGACCAGGCTGACAAGACCGATATTGGCACCCGCGTCGAGGAAAACATCACCGGGTCGGAGCACGCTCGACAGTACGTGCAGCGTCCCGGCCTCGTAAGCGCCCTGGTAGTACACCTCGCGCTCGAGGCCCTTGTTCAGTAGGGGATCCACCAGCAGCGAGCAGCCCATGGTCGTCGGCACCACGAGCGGCCCGCGGGGAAGGGGCATCAGGAGGTGGCCCAGCCAGCGACGGAGACGGTTGGCGCCCCGAAACGGATGGCGGATCAGCCACGCTGAGATCGCCCGACATACCCGAACACGCAGGCCACCCGGCAAAACTGGCGGTGCCGTAGGCGCCCCCAGTCTACCACCGGGTTCTACCGATTGGGTCCCGGCGGAGTCTCGCGGGGCCGTCATACCCTCATGCCCGACAAGATGGCTCCAAAATACAAGGCAGTGGTACACGACACCACAGGCGCAAACGCCCCAGCGGTGTGACCAAGCGTTGCCGGCCCGCGTTACGGGCCACGCCAGAGCGAGAAAAGGCGTGCCCTCGAGCGCTGCCGGAACGCCACCAGAACCAAGACGAAGGTGAGCGTGTACCCGACCGAGGATGCGATAGCCGCACCTGCAATGCCGTACTGGGGGATCAGCAAGAGGTCACCGACGATCGTAGCCGTGGCTCCAAGGGCCGCGACTACCGTGTTGACGCCAGGGAAGCCGCGCGCGGTCAATTCATTGGCCAGGATCTTACTCCCACTCAACGCGACGGCTCCGGGCAGCAACAGCCACGTGACGAGGGGCACTGTCGCGTACCCTGCTCCGAGGTATAAGGTAACGGCGAGTGGCGCTGCTAATGCCAGAGCCGCTGCCCCCAGAATCACGATCCCCATCGTGATCGGAAATACAACCCCCAACCGTCGATCGGAGACACTCGTCTCGGAGCGGGACGTGTGGCTCAAGAGGACAGTGCCGACTGCGTTAGGCAGCAGCCAGAGCGCTTCCGCGAAGAGGACGCCGACCGCGTAGACGCCCAACCCGACCGTCCCGACCCACAGTCCCACGAGCAAGACATCGAACCGGTACGAGGCGAACTGAAACACATTGCTCAGCTGGCCGCGCAGACCGTACCACAGCGTCTGTAGTCGAGAACCGCCGGCTAGGTGTGCCTGATGTGCAGAGCGCGACACGTCACGGAGCCCTCGCCACGCCACGAGCACCGCCGCAAGTACTGCTGTCGCGAACCAAGCGAGCGCCAGTTCAGCGTCAGGAGGAAACGCCACCGACAGAGCGACCACGCCCGCCAGATACAGCGACCAGCGAGCTAGGACCGCCAGGTTCAGGCGCCGGATTCGGCCCAGCCCAATTAAGACACTATTGACCATCTGGGCCAGAAACAGACTCGCGAACACAACCGTGGCCGCAAGGGCCGTGGGGCGGTAGGGCGCGAGGACTGCAGCCACTGGCAGAAAGCGGTCTGCCACGGCAAACACTCCGATGGCAAGTAGCATCAGGCAAAAGAGCCAACGCAACCCCAGCTGATATGCCCAAATCCCCCTGGCGGGCTGCAGCGCGAGAAACACCGAAACGGGGATGTTCAGACCGAGACAGAGTACCAGCAAGGCCGAGTTGGCGGCGAACAGTCCAAGTTCGAACCTGCCCCGAAGAGCGGGGCCCAGCCAACGCGCCAAGACCGCCCCTGCTGCGAAAGCGGCGAGCGCGCCGACCGCGTTCCCCAGCGTGGTAGATCCGACATCCTTCCACACCGGGCCGCCAAGTTCACTCAGAAGGTGAGACAACCACACTCTATGGTTCTGTTGCTGAGTGGGCCGGTGTACCTGTTCGCTGGTGGTGACGCGTGTCGTTGGATCGCTCACGCGCCGTCTAGGACTTGCTGGTATGCCGCGAGCAAAGTAGACGCGTATTCCACAGGATCTGGGATGATCACGTCTGCGGGGCACTCGTGCGGCACTGGGTTCCGGAAAACGTCGATGAGCTCCGCCCGCAGCGCCACAGGAGTTGGGACGGTCACCCGGACGTAGGGCGTGCGCCAGGTTTGGTCTCGCGCGTAACCCACGGGAACACTCACGACTGGAGTACCGCAGGCCAGAGCCTCGTAGAAGGCCAAGGGACCACCTTCCCACGCCGACGTGATGATCACGCAATCTGCTGCGTTCAAATAGAGGGGGACTTCGCCGGGAGGAACCCGTGGCATCGCCCGCAACACGATCCGGTCGCCGCGATCGGTGTCGAGCGCCGAGACGGCTGCAAGGGCGAGGTCATAACGCTTGAGCGTGCGCGACGGGTTCGTGGGAAATAGCACTACGCCCTCGTCAACGGGCCAACCCAAGCGGGCCCGGCACTCTGATCGCGGAAGGGGCCGAAACGTCGCTCGATCAACGCCCGGAGGGAGGATGATCGTTCGCGCGCGAAGCGCCGCGGTCGGCAGTGCGTCCCGCAGTACGGCAGATTCGACAGTGATGCGCCGGGCCCGGCATGCCGTTATCACAGACACAACATACTCCAGCAGGCCCCGCGGATGACCTGTTGTCGGCCCCCAGAGGAGATCCGAGCCGCACAACGTCAGCACGGCAGGCACATCGAGGCCGAACGGAAGCGCCGCGCCCGAAAGGCCGTAAACGATGTGGAGCACATCGGGGCGGAGCTCCCGGATGGCCGCACGCACGGCGCGCCGGCTCGCCAGCAAGCCGCCCGCACCCCTCCCTCCCACATGCACGATTCGCGGGGGCGTTCTCAACATGGCCGCAACATCAGCAATTTGTCGCTGGAGGAAGACGCCTCTGATTCGGTCATCAAGCGTCGGCTGGAGATTCGTGATGAAGACCAGCCGCGCATCAGAAGCGCTCGTGCCCGCTTGCAGCGGAACCGTAGCCGCGGCAAGGCGCGTGGGCGGTCTCTGACCGTCAGGAGGCGGCACGGCACCCCGCATTACGCGCTCCGCGCGACGGAAGCGCGGCAGCGGCGAACACTAACAGATCGGGCCTCGTCGAGCCACGCTATTGGGGGATTGTGTCCATCGTGAATCTCGAGAACTCCCACACGCCACCCCGGGCTGTGACGCGCTGGCACACGACGTCACCCGGGCCGCGATAATCCGCCCGCGCTCGAGGCCGCAAGCGCGCGGAAGCACCTTCCTCAACCCAGACCGGCCATCGTTGCGAGAACCGACGAAACGGATAAGGGCACGCCGCTGTCTGGGCATTTCACATTATCGCCCGGTGTACAAGGCCTCAGCAGACGAGTGGGCGAGGCGGATACGCCCGTCGCGCACCGCCAGGGCCAAGGAGTCGAGAAACCAGTCAAGTTGATCTGGGCTTGTAAGCGACCAGGAGTGCACCATGAAGACGGTGAAGCGAGCAGGCCTCTGCGCCTCCTGCCACCAATTCAGCACGGTCGCGACCGGCGCACCGTTCGAGACCGTGAAATGCCCGACGCCCATCGCCATGGAATCCGCCATTGGCAGGGACACGGACGCGGGACGCGCGTACGCTTCGAATACAGTCGCGAACGTCTGCAACACCGCTCCGCGCCAGTTGTCCAGCTTCTCTGGCGTGTCGAAGTAGATCGAGTCCTCCCACGTGCCCGGCTGTACGAACAACGTTGTTCCGTAGCCCCGATTCGCCAGGTCGCTGAGGGAGCCCACAACCTCGCTGAGAAAGATTTGTGGTGACCCATTAGTCCGAGAATGGTTGCGTGAGTGAGCCGCTACTGCAAACCCATCCCGATGCCATTGAGCCACATCCGACCAACTCGCACGACCAGACATCCCGACGAGCGCCGTGGGAATTGCAAGCTCACCATACAGCCCTCGTTGCATAAGACGAGGGATAAAGTCTCGATCCTGCGCCGGAAGGTCATCCACTCGCAGGAGGACGAGAGGGACCCGGTCTTGAGGGCTCAGCATAGCTGGGACCGGGCCCGTCGATTTCGGCACGATCGACAACGAGACCGGCACTCCGACGAGGGCGTAGTCCGTAAGACTCCCTGGGAAACTCAACCTGCCGAATACGGTGTCTCCCACCAGCGACCAAGACATCTGACCCTCGGAGCCGTCCGCCAAGTGCAAAGCCCATGAAACTCCACCATTCACCACGGTGCCCGACGACCAAACAATCCCCAAGCCAGACTGTTGCTCGCCGGCCCAATCACGAGTTTGTAGATCGTGCAGTGTCAGGCCGCCGCTTGTCGTGTCCACGCGGAAGAGCTCAATACTGTTTCGGAACGAGCCGCCATCAATATGGACCACCCAATCGCCCACCATCTGCTGCGCGCGAACCCGAGGCACGGTGACGGCGGACTGCGTAGGCACATCTAAGCACGCGACTACCGCGATTAGAGCGGGGATTGCCAGAATCGTGGCAGGCCGGTGCTTGGTCACACGTTGGTCCCTTTGATACAGCGCTTCATCCGAGAGCAAAATCCCGCACGATTCGTGCCCGTTCAGCGGCTAATTCGGAATCCCTGAGACCTAGCTGCGTGAGCGCAAGGCCCGACAGCACTTATGACCTCCTTAGCGCGGCTTGTCAACCTCCTCACCGTAGGTAGGTAGAGGCACGTGTCGGAAGCGACACGCACCGGATCACTACATACTTGACGACCTCGAGCAGCGTGTATCGAGACTCGAACCGCGGCGACTCCCCCTCCAACAGAACACAACGGGGCCATGGCCGTGAGACGGAACACCAAACCCGGATAGGTCTCCAAGACACATAATGCCTGGAGCATCGAGTTCCACATCGTGACCCTTACTGGTGCGAAGAGCCCCCTGGTGGGATCTGTCGCTCGTGGCATTCTTGTACCGAGCGAGTTCACTTAGCCGACCGTGAGAACATCACCGGTGCCGCCACGTAGCCTCGGTAATAGTGCGGTCTTCGTCAGAGCTGGAGGGTAAGTTCGTGCCGCGGTGCTACTCAAAGGTCATCGCGTGGGGGTTCTCCTTCGTTCTCGCTCCCCGCTCCGTCTGGGCGCAGGATGTGCGCTTTCAAGACCAGGCTCAGACGTTCGTCGTGACCAACGCCTATTACACGGCCACAATCAGTAAGCAGACCGGGGAACAGTCCTCCGTGATTGACGTCGTGCGCGGACGGATCGCGGTCTCCGGAGAGAAACTGACCATTCGTACGGGTCGTTCTCAGCCCAGCAAGCGGGCTGACCTCTCTGGCACCAGTTTTTCCATTCAAGACGGTTTGGATTTCTACGTTCGCGCTGTTTGGACAGGCACTCTCTCTGCCAATGGCGGCTCCTGTCAGATTGAGCGCACTTATGAGTTCACGAAGAGCCCTTATATCTATCAACAGATCGCGATTTTTTCCATACCCAACAAGAGCGCACCGCGCGACTCCTCGCTCGCGCTAGACGAGGTTAGTTGGGAGTTCCAGCGCCAGAGTGAGAATGTCGCCGTTGGACGAACCACCGATGATCTATGGACCGAACTGCCCCGGGCACCGTTAGGCGGCCTTGAGCTGAGACTCGTCGGTCACACGTTGGGCACCAAGTTTGACGGTCCGACAACGAGTCCGCGTCGCCGGATCGTGATCTCCGGGCACCTGCAGGATGCCCGTTCAACCCCTGCCACTCTGGGCCGTGGACGCGGTCTCATTGGGGCGAGCGTGGTATCCCTCCTTGGTCGCTTGCCAGACGATTCCCTGGTCCGCCAGCCGCAATTCTGGTTCTACCCGGGCTATGGTCTCCGTGAGAGCGACGGCGATACCACATTGACCTTTGTCAATTGGAATCGCTACGAACTGTCAAACCGGCTGATTCCCCTGCGCCGGAAGTACCTACGTGATCCAACTGCGAACGATTGGTTCGAAGAGGATATGCTTATCCGAATCACGATGCACTTGGTGAATCGAATGAAGCTTGATGGCGGATGGCCTAGGTGGTCGGCATGGAGTAGTGCCGGTGTGACGTATCCGCAGGGGGATATCTTCACAGCTCATTCTCGTGCATTTCCGGCCATGGCCTACCTCTGGAGCTACCTCACTATCGACTGGGAGTCGGGTGGTTGGCTTCATTCACGCAGGGACGCAGATGTCATTTACGATCAGTTGGATCAGCTGCGCAGGTTCTATGGTGTAGGTGCTGATTCCTCAAGGGTGAACTTCAAGGACCGCCATCAAGGTGTTTACTACATCGCCTATTCCGCCAACAGAAAGGAGGTCCTAGGCAACGGACCTAGGGGCGTGCTTAACACACACGCACAAGCCCTAGAGTTCGCGTGGATCATGAAAGAGGCGAGTGAGCTGCGAGGAAGCCCGGCCGATGCCCGAAGATGGGAGGAAATAATCGAGTTCTATCACCCCGGTAGCAGGATGCTTTACGCGTTGCTCTATCCGGGAGCGAAGACGTGTCACTCTGTGTCTGAGCCCGGCGGGCGGCTCGCTTTCAAGTGCGACTCATTGAGTGGTCACGTCGGCTACAGCATCGGGAACCCCTGCATCTATCCCGGCTGCGCCGGTCCTGCCGCTCACGTGTCGTATAGCATCATTAGTCATGAAGGCATAGCTGTCGGGTACCTGGATGAGCAACAGTACGAGCCAGAATTCGTGGATGTAGTCGAACGAGCTTCGCGTCTGGACTTCGATCCCTATTCCCGGCTCACAGCGCCAAGGCCTGGTGCGCTAATCGCGAGTCTTTGTAGGGTGCTGCCGCTGGCACTGGCATTTACGAGTGACAGTTTCAGCATGGTCCCGCCGACCAACAGACGCGCACTGCCTCCACAACGCTCACAATACGCGATGGCGGCAGCGAGCTTAAAGGAACTGATGACATTTGCTCGGCTACGATTCCGAGATTCGGTGGAGACCCAAAAGGAGCATGATCCTCAACTAATGATAGTCGCACAGGACGGTGACGCTGTACCGAAGGTGATCTGGAGCAACAAGAGGTTCGTCACAGACTGGATTCCGGGCTTCTGGGAAGAGAAAAGCTCGACGGAGGTCCCCTCCGGTCTCACATTCTCCGTCGACGTGCGGCATTCTCGCGGTGGCAAAGTTGGCAACTGGACAGCGTACCGAATAAAGAACCGGATAGAGGTGATGTCGGACTTCGACAGTGGCCTCGCGGTCTTGAAACTGCCGCCCACGGGGCGCGAGACTCGGTATCTGATGGGGTACCGAGACTATGACCCACATACTCTTCGCTGGACGGATCCAGTGAACGACGCTTGGGGCCAGTCGGAGGCGCGGATCAAATGGGGCGAGGGGGTACAAAAGTACCGCACGCTCGCTGGGGACTTCGATGGCGACGGCAAGACCGACCTAGCGTTTCCCTTCCAGGGAGAGGGGGGCCTCACGGTTCGGCTCCTCCTGTCTAACGGCGATGGCACTTGGAGGCAGCCGCCCGAGCAGCGCATCAAGTGGGGCGAGGGAGTGCAAAAGTACCCGACACTCGCCGGGGACTACGATGGCGATGGCAAGACGGACTTGGCGTTTCCCTTCCAGGGAGAGACGGGCCTCACCGTGCGGCTGCTCCTGTC
>WNGD01013517.1_pt1 | contig 11553 bp, 9 predicted proteins | sample 5400671 | NCBI WGS metagenome assembly WNGD01 (sample SAMN13153369, study PRJNA577476) | soil metagenome | isolation source: 40 cm soil or saprolite under grassland replicate 2 | place: USA:California | collected 2016-06-15
AGGGAAGAAATCGCCAGGTCCGGCGCATGGTCCAGGCCATCGGCCACAAGGTGGTTTCCCTCCGACGCACCGCGTTTGGGCCGCTGAGGCTGGGGCGACTCAAGACAGGCGGCTGGCGGGTGCTGTCGGAGGGCGAGGTCGCCGCGCTGCGGCGCGCGACCGGACTCGATGAGCCGTGATCGTCACGATCGATGGAGGTGTGGCCTCGGGCAAATCCGCGGTCGGCAAGCGCGTCGCCGAGACGCTCGGCCTTCCTTTTATAGATAGCGGGTTGATGTACAGGGCGATCACCCGGATGGCATCCGAGCGCGGCATCGACCCGCGTGACTCCGAGGCCGTGACGCGGCTCGCCGACGCTTATCCGATCCGCGTCGATGGCGAGCGAGTGTGGGCGGATGGCGTGGAGCTGACCGAAGGCATCTACGACGTGGATCACGCCGACGCCTTGCCCATCGTCTCTGCCATCCCCGGCGTGCGCAAGGCGCTCGTGGCCCAACAACGGCGCATGGGCGAGAAGGGCGTCGTCATGGCGGGCCGCGATATCGGCACGGTTGTCTTTCCCGACGCCGACCACAAGTTCTTTCTGGTCGCGAGCCTCGACGAGAAGGTCAGGCGTCGCGCCGCGCAGTTCGAACGCCGCGGTGAAGCTGTCGACCAGGAGGCGATGCGCAGAGAGGTCCAGCTCCGGGATCGGGTCGACTCGGAGCGACCGGTCGCGCCGCTCAAACCGGCCGGCGACGCCGTGATCATCGATACCGACAACCTGGACCTCGATGAGGTCGTCGACCGCATCGTGGAAGCGGTCCGTTCGCCCAGATGAAGTACGCATTCCTTCGCGGATTCATGCGTTTCATGACGCGCACATACCTCGTCGGCCTCTTCACGGTCGAAGGGCGAGAGAATGTTCCGCCGGCCGGGGGCCTCATCGTGTGTCCAAACCACTTCGCGACACTCGATCCCCCGATGGTCCCGGCGTTTCTGCCGCGGTCCGATGCCTGGAGCATGGCGAAGTTCGAATACTTCCGAAAGGGCTGGATGCGCTGGCTCTTCACCGCCTACCACGCATTCCCCGTGGTTCGCCACACGGCGGACAGGCTGGCTTTGCGCCGCTCGTTCGACCTGCTCAAAGCCGGCCACGTGCTCGTCATGTATCCAGAAGGGACGCGGGTGGAGGCTGGCGTGCTTTCCAAGCCTGAGCCGGGAGCCGGATTCATCGCTCAGAAGTCCGGGTGCCCGGTGCTGCCAGTCGCCCTCACGGGGACTCGCGAATGTTTGCCGAAGGGTGCCTTCTGGCCGCGGCGCGTCCCGGTGACGGTTCGCTTCGGGAAGCCGTTTCGGGTCCTGCAGCGACGCGCGAGCGGCGAGCGGATCTCGCACGAGGAGGCAGCGGACGCAATCATGCTGGCGATCGCCGAGCTCTTACCGGCAGAAAAACGTGGCGCCTACACCGACGTGGAATCGCTGCGCCGCCGGCTGGACGGAGTCTCTAAGACCCTCTAGCCGATGGCGGGTCGCGCCCAGTCGTCCTCGACCAGGCTGCCGAGCGCGGGGTTGAAGCACGCGTCGAATGCTTCCTTGAGCGACTGGGGGGTCAGCCGGGGCGGCTGCTGGCGGTAGTTGGCGAGGTCGACCAGCCTGGCCACCAGCGCGCGGGGGTGCGATCCGCGCAGCGGCTTCTTGCCGTAGAGGTTGTTCAGAAGGTAGCCGATCGACTTCTCGTCCCAGGGCACGCCCTGGCGGTCGCACTCGAAACGCAGGATGCGCCCGAAGGCCTCCGGCGTCGGGTTGCCGATGCCGATCTTGTAAGCCATGCGGCGGAGGAAGGCTTCATCGACCAGCTCGGTGGGCGAGAGGTTCGTCGAGAACACGACCTGGCAGAGGAAGGGGAGCTCGATCTTGCGGCCCGACGCGGAAAGGTCGAGGTAGTCGATCTTCTTCTCCATCGGCACGATGAATCGGTTGAGGAGCCGCATCGGCGGAACTTCCTGGCGGCCGAAGTCGTCGATCACGAACACGCCCGCGTTGGCCTTCCACTGCAGCGGCGCCTCGTAGTAGCGGTTCTGCGAGTCATAGGTCAGGTCGAGCTGCTGGAGCTTGAGCTCGCCTCCGGCTGTAACGACCGGGCGCTCCACCCTGACGAGCCTGCGGTCGATGGGCTGCTCGCCCTCGGCCACCTTGTGGTAGACGGGGTCGATCACGCGGATGATCTCGTCGCCGAGGGCGACGGCGTGTGGGATCTCGATCGGCGCCCCCATGAGCAGCGCCATTCGCTCTGTGATCGTGCTCTTGCCGTTGCCGGGAGCGCCGAAGATGAACAGCGACGCGCGCGACACCATCGCGCCCCCAATCTGGTCGATGATGTGCTGCTCCAGCTCGAGCTCGCCAAGGGCCTTCTTCAGCTGCGCGTCGGTGACCGGCGACTTACCGCTCACCTGCGAGCGAATCAGCGCGAGATAGTCCTCGAAGTTGACCGGGCAGGGGCCGAGGTACCGGGTCTGGACAGCAGACATCTCAGCCGCCCGCTGGCGGCCGGCTCCGGAGATCGCGTAGTTCATCTTGACCGGGTATGGACGGCCCTCCAGCCCGGGGTCGTTGGACACGCCGCGGGTGTCCATCAGCTGGTTCTTCTCGAACTCGTCGATCAGGGGCGTGAAGGTCTCGAACGGCAGGCCCAGGCGCTGCTCGAGCGCGGCGCCGGTCAGCTGGTCGGCAAAGGCAAGCGTCCGCAGCAGCAGGCTCGCGACCAGGTCACGACGGACGTGCAGGTCTTCAAGACGCTTGGGAGCCTCGATCGCCCCGGTTACCATCGGGCGCACATATTACATTCCAGGACTCACGTTCCAACCGCGATTGGGCGGGGTTCGTAGAATCGCGGGAAAGTTGCCGGAATACGCTGCCCTGGACCTCGAAACGACGGGTCTCGACCCGGCCCGAGACCGAGTTATCGAGATCGGGGCGGTCGCCTTCACCTCTGACCAGGTCACATCCACGCTGGAGCAGCTGGTCGACCCGGGCCGAGCGGTGCCGGACACCGTGCTGCGCCTGACGGGGATCAAGCAGGAGGAGCTGCGGGGCGCAGCCACCCCGGAGTCGGCGCTCCGCCGCCTGGCCGACTTCCTTCGAGGAAGGCAACCGGTCGGGCATGGGGCGCGGTTGGACGTCGAGTTTCTCGAGGCGGCGGGCCTGTGGGACGAATCGCAGGAGATCCTCGACACGCTGGACATTGCCCGCATCCTGCTGCCCGGCGCGGGAAGCCACAGCCTGCCGCTGCTCTCCATGGAGATGGGTTTCATTCAGCCGCGCCCGCATCGAGCCCTCGACGACGCCGACGCGACGCGCCAGCTCCTTCTCCGTCTGCGCGACGAGGCCGTCGGACTCAACGAGTCCCTCAAGGAATCGATGGTCGCTCTCGTGGCGCCCTATGAGTGGCCCGTGGCCAGGTTTTTCGCCGAAGCGCTGACGGCCCCGAATCCAAACCCGCAGCCCGAGATCGCTGTGAGCGTCGAATCCGCCGGCCGCGGCCGCTCGGCAGTGTCACCGCCGGAGGACCCTTACGTCCTCGCCAGGTTGCTGGGCCCAGAAGGCCCGCTCGCCAATCTCCTGCCCGGCTACGAGCACCGGGAGCCGCAGCTTCAGATGCTTCTCGCCGTGGCCCAGATCCAGGCGCGCGGGGGCACGTTGGTGGTGGAAGCCGGCACGGGGACCGGCAAGAGCCTTGCCTACCTCGTGCCCTCGATCGCTCGGGCTGTCCTTCACCGCGAGCGTGTCGTCGTCTCGACCAACACTCACACACTCCAGGAGCAGCTGATGGCCAAAGATCTGCCGGGGCTGCGCGAATGGCTGCCCTGGGACTTCAAGGCATGCCTGCTCAAAGGCCGGTCGAATTACGTGTCGCTGCGCCGCTGGCGGCGCTACCTCAGCGAGCCGTGCAAGGACGCCGAGGAGCTGATGTTCAAGCTCAAAGTCCTCATCTGGCTGCACACCACCGAGAGCGGCGATCGCTCGGAGCTTCGCTTGCACGGGCGCGAGGAGGTGCTGTGGAACCGGATCGCCAGCGACCCACTCGACTGCGTCGGCATCCACTGTACGAAGGAGGACTGCTACGTCCACCGTGCCCGCGCGGAGGCCGAGACGGCCGACCTCGTCGTGATCAATCACGCGTTGCTCCTGGCCGACGTGGAGGTTGGCGGCGGCCTGCTGCCTGAGTTCGACCACCTGGTCATTGACGAGGCGCACCACCTTGAAGAGGCGGCAACGCGAGGCCTGCGTCACGAAGTCGACGGCCCGGGATTGATCGCGCTGCTGGAGCGGCTCGCGAGGCGGGACGATGCCGGGCGGATGGACGGGCTGCTGGAAGAGCTGCAGCGCCAGCCGCACCTGGGCGCCTCGGGCGAGGCCTTCATCGAGGCCCAACCCAATGCCCTCGCCGCGGCGGCCCACGGCCGCGAGCTGTTCCGCATCGCAGACATATGGGTCGCGGCCCGATTGGGCGAGTCCGAGCGCAGGGAGGAGTCCGTTCGCGTCACACCCGCGATCCGCAGCGAGGCTGAGTGGGTGCAGATCGGCATGCCTGCCGAGAACACGGTCACCGCGCTGGCCGCCCTCGATGCCTCGCTGCGCCGCGCAGTTGGTGGGGTGCGCGAGTGGCTGGGGGGCGAAGAGCCGGATCAGCGCATCCGAGAGCTGGAGATGATCCGCGGCCGGCTCGACGCCGCGATGCGGCTCCTCGACGAGGCACTGATGCGGCCCGATTCGAATCGCGTTTACTGGTTCAGCCAGGTTTCGCGCGCCGAGAACCTTTTGCTGCGGGCCGCGCCCATCAACGTCGGCTCACTCCTCCGCGAGCGTGTCTACGCGGAGAGGCGCTCTACCGTGTTCACCTCCGCAACGCTTGCCGTCGGCGGGACCTTCGACTACTTCAGCTCGCGCGTCGGCCTGGGCGTCGAGATCGAGGAGCTGATCCTTCCTTCGCCGTTCGATTTCTACCACCAGGCCCTCGTCTGCCTACCCACCGACATGCCCCTGCCAGAGGACTTGGGATTTGACTCCGCCGTCGAGGAGCTCATCGCCGCTGTCGCTCGACGGGCGGGCGGCCGGACCCTCGCGCTTTTCACCTCGCATCGCCAGCTTCGCGACGTGCACGCGGCGTTGAAGCAGCGCGTCGACCTTGACGAGGTCCTGATCCTCGGTCAGGGCATCGACGGCCAGCGCCGCCAGCTGCTCAAGACGTTTGAGGAGGCCGAACGGCCGCTGCTTCTCGGCACGTCGAGCTTCTGGGAAGGCATCGACATACCAGGCGAGCGATTGAGCTGCGTGATCATCGTCCGGCTTCCGTTTCCCGTGCCGACCGACCCGATCTACGCGGCAAGGGCGGACCAGGTGCGCGATCCGTTCTCGCAGCTGGCGCTGCCGCAGGCGGCGCTGCGACTCAAGCAGGGCTTCGGGCGGCTCATTCGGCGCTCGACGGACCGTGGAGCAGTCGCAATCCTCGACAACCGGATCCTCGGGCGGGACTACGGCAAGGCGTTTCTCGAGGTGCTGCCTCCAGCGTCGCGCTTCGTGGGTCCGGCGGCTGAAGTCGCCGACCGCATCGGCGCCTGGCTCGAAGGAGTTTGAGGATTTTTTATCTTCCCCACTTGCTGGGGAAGGTGGCCCTGCCTTTCCTTCCCCACTCGCTGGGGAAGGTGGCCCCGCCTTTCCTTCCCCACTCGCTGGGGAAGGTGGCCCCGCCGCGCAGCGGCCGGGCCGGATGGGGGGACTTGAACCCGCTCGGCCCTGCAGAGCACTTGAGCTGGCCCCGCAGCGCGGCGGCCGGGCTGGAAGGTGGCGCTTGAGCTGGCTAGGCCGCGCAGAGCACTTGAGGTGGCCCCGCCGCGCGGCGGCCTGGCCGGGTGGGGGTAAGTGAGCCGGCTCTTCACCTCCCCGCTTGCCGGGGAGGTCGGCGGCCAGAGGCCGCCGGGTGGGGGCAATTGAGCCGCCTCTTTGTCGTCGCCACACCAATCGGCAATCTCGAAGACGTGAGCGCGCGCGCGATTCGGGTTCTCGGCGAGGTGTCGGCGATCGCGGCGGAGGACACAAGGGTGACCTCACGTTTGCTGGCCCGGCATGGCATCCGCAAACCGCTGCTCAGCTACCGCGCGCCGGTCGAGCGCCGGGGCCTGCCTCGCGTCATGTCGGCGCTCGAAGAGGGCGATGTGGCGCTGGTCAGCGACGCCGGCACGCCGACCCTCTCCGATCCCGGGCAGGCGCTCGTCACCGCCGCCTGGGCCGCAGGCCACACCGTGGTCCCGGTCCCCGGGCCGAGCTCCGTCACCGCCGCGCTGTCCATCGCCGGCTACGGCGGCCCAGGATTCACGTTCCTCGGCTACCTCCCACGCAAGGCGGGCGAGATGCGCCGCCTCATGGATTCATTACGCGAGGACCCAAGGCCCGCCGTCGCGTTCGAGTCGCCGTTTCGCGTCCACAAATCGCTGGCGCTCATCGCCGAGGCGCTGCCCGACCGGAACCTCACCGTGACCCGCGAGCTGACCAAGCTTCACGAAGAGGTCTTGCGCGGCACCGCGGAACACATCCTGGCCGCGCTAGGTGACCGCTCGCGCGGCGAGTTTACCCTTGTGATCAGTGGGCAGGATCGGTCGGGTAGGGCCCGAGCCGATGAGATCAGGTCCTAGCCTGGCCGATACTGTCCACCAGGTGCCTAGAACAGTGCTCATTGCTCCCGCCTGGCCGTACGCAAACGGTCCTCGGCATATCGGACACGTGGTCGGTTTCGCGGTGCCCGCCGACGTGCTCGCTCGCTTTGAGCGCCTCCGCGGCTCTCGTGTGCTGATGGCGAGCGGCACCGACGAGCACGGAACACCGATCACCTACGAGGCGGACAAGGAGGGAATTCCGCCGCGCGAGTTCGTCGATCGCAACAACGCGTCGATCGTCGACGACCTGGTCCGGCTCGGCATGACTTACGACATCTTCACGCGCACCACGACCGCCAATCACTACCGCGTCACGCAAGACCTGTTTCTCAAGCTTTACGAGAAGGGCTACCTCGTGGCTCATAAGCAGATGGGCGCCTTCGACCCGGCGAGCGGCCGCACCCTTCCCGACCGCTACATCGAGGGCAAATGCCCCATCTGCGGTTACCCCGACGCGCGCGGAGACCAGTGCGACAACTGCGGCAACCAGCTCGACCCGACCGACCTGATCAACCCGCATCAGCGAGGCAGTGACGCCCCCGTCGAGTTTCGAGAGATTTGACCTGCCCGCGTTTGGCGACCGGCTGAAGACGTGGATCGAGTCCCACGACAACTGGCGGCCAAACGTCCGCAAGTACTCGCTCGAGTTCGTGCGCAACCTCAAGCCTCGCGCCATCACGCGTGACCTCGACTGGGGTGTACCTGTGCCGCTACCCGGCTGGGAGGACAACCCGGCAAAGAAAATCTACGTCTGGTTCGACGCCGTGATCGGGTACCTGTCGGCGTCGATCGAGTGGGCGATGCAGCGCGGCGAGCCCGATGCGTGGAAGGACTGGTGGGAGAGTCCCGACAGCCACCACTACTACGTGATGGGCAAGGACAACATCACGTTTCACACCGTGCTCTGGCCAGCGATCCTGATGGGCGCCGGCGACTTCCACCTGCCCGACGACATCGTGGCGAGTGAGTTCCTCCACATGGAGGGAAAGAAGTTTTCGACGAGCCGGGGCCAGGTCATCTACGTCAAAGACGTGCTCGACCGCTACGACGCCGACGCCCTTCGCTATTACTTGATGATCGCCGGACCCGAAAACCAGGACACCGACTTCACATGGGACGAGTTTGTGCGGCGCAACAACGATGAGCTGGTCGCGACCTGGGGCAACCTCGTTCATCGCACGCTGGTCAACGCGCACCGCAACTTCGCGGCGGTGCCGGAGCCCGGAGCGATGAAGGCGGCGGACGAGACGCTGCTCCTGGAGGTCGAGAAAGCCCTCGATTACGTGGGACAGCAGCTGCAGGAGGCGCGATTTCAGAACGCGTTGAAGCACGCCATGGCCATGGCTTCGAAAGTCAACGTCTACCTCGGCACCGAGCAGCCGTGGCACTCGATCAAGACTGATCGCGAGCGCGCCGGCACGGTGCTCTATGTCGCGCTGCGCTGCGTCGATAACCTCAAGACGATGTTTGCTCCATTTCTGCCGTTTTCGTCGCAGCGATTGCACGCCATGCTGGGCTACGACGACGCGATCGCGCCACAGCCCGAAGTCCGGCAGTTCGCGGAAGACGCGACCGCGCACATGGTGATCACCGGCGACTACGAATCAAGTGATCGCTGGCACCCCTCAGAGCTGCGTCCCGGTCGCAAGCTCCCCACCCCCGCACCGCTCTTCAAGAGGCTCGACGAGGTGGTGGAGGAACCGCCATCTTCGTAGACACGCATCTCCACATCGACGAGCTGGGCGACGCCACCGAGGTAGTGCAGCAGGCGGTCGCGGCCGGCGTGACGCGCCTCATCGCCGTGGGGGTCAACCTGGATCGCAGCAGCAACGCAGTTTCGCTTGGCCACGCGTATGAGGAGGTCTGGGCCGGCGTCGGTCACCACCCTCTCGAGCCGTCCGAACCGGACCTGGCCGCGATGCACGCGCTGGCCAAGGACGAGATGGTCGTGGTCATCGGCGAGATCGGCCTCGACTTCGAGCACGTCGGCGGGCCGCACAACGACCTCCAGGTCCAGCGCCTGAACGAGCTTTTCGCGATCGCCACCGAGCTCGACCTGCCGGTCTCCGTCCACAACCGCGGCGCGGCCCAGGAGCTACTCACGGCCATCTCGGCCCACCACGGCCTCCGCGGGGTGATGCACTACTTCGGGCTCGAATGGGACTGGGCGCAGCGGTTTCTGGACGTTGGTTTCTATCTTTCGTTTGCCGGCTTGATCACCCGCCCCAGCCGCGAAGCTCTGCGCGAGGTCGTGAAGCGCTGCCCCGCCGATCGCCTGCTGCTCGAGACGGACTCGCCCTACGGCAACGCCCAGAAACGCATGGGCGTGCCCAATCGGCCCGCGTATCTGGTCGACACGGCGGAGCTCGTCGCGGAGCTGCGAGGGATCAGCCTCGAGCAGCTCGCCGATCAGGAGCGCGCCAATTCGATCACGCTTTTTCAAAAGATGAAATGAAGTCGCCCGCCGCAGGCGACTGATGGATTGACCGATCCTGCCGACCCGCAGCAGCTCGCGAGCCTGTTGCGCCGGCACAGGATCACGCTTCAACACCGCCTCGGTCAGAACTTCCTCATCGATCCGGCGCTGCGCGACGCCGTCGCCGATTCGGCCGGGACCGACGCCCGCGACGAGGTCCTCGAGGTCGGAGCCGGCGCGGGCACCCTCACCATCGCGCTGGCGGCGCGCTGCAGGCGACTCGTCGCGGTCGAGTTCGACCGCGCGCTGATCCCCGCCCTCCGTGAAGTTGTCTCCGGTCACGACAACATCGAGGTGGTGCAGGCCGACATCCTCCGTTACGACGTGGCCGGCGGCTTCCCCAACGGCGGCGAGGTCGTCGCGGGCAACATCCCGTACAACCTGACCGGGGCTTTGATCCGGACGCTGCTCGATCGGCCGCCGCGGCCGCGCCGGCTGTCTCTGGTGGTGCAGAAGGAGGTGGCGGAACGATGGACCGCGACGACCTCCGCGAGTCTCGGCACCGTGGCCGTGCAGCTGTTCGCGGAGCCCAGAGTCGTCATGACCATCCCGGCGTCGTCGTTCACGCCCGAGCCGAAGGTTGATTCGGCCCTCGTGATCCTCGAGGTGCGCGACAAGCCCGCCATCGATGTCGCCGACACCGACGGATTCCTACGTTTTGTGGAAGAGGTGTTTCAGTTCCGTCGCAAGCAGATCGGCGGCACGCTGGCGCGGATCGGCGGCACCACTGCTGTTGAGTCTTCCACGCGGCTGGCCGAGCTTGGAATCGACGGCGCGCGGCGCCCGCAGACGCTCACCCTGCCCGAGTGGGAAGCTCTCTATCGCGCATTCAATCCCATACCCGGTCGTTAACCTCTAGCGACTGTGGATCCGATCAGGCTGCCCGTCGAGGCTCCTGGCGGCTTTCGGGGCGCGCTGTCGCACACCGCATTCCGCAACATCTGGTTCGCGCAGCTGGCTGCCCAGCTCGCGGACAAGTTCCTGCTCTTCTCGCTGATCATCCTTGCCTACCACATCTCCGGCGGCAGCACGTCGGTGGCGGTGACATTGCTCGCGTACACGGTTCCGGCCGTACTTTTCGCGCCTCCCGCGGGCGTGATCGCGGATCGCCTCGACCGCAAACGGATCATGTTGTGGTGCAACATTGGCCGGGCGGCCGTGGTGGCGCTGATTCCCATCGCGTCTCTGATCCCCGGCGTGAAGGACGACTTCATCCATCTACTCGTGATCACGCTGATCTTTTCCGCGGTGGGTCAGCTTTTCGGACCGGCCGAGGCCGCTGTCATCCCCACCGTTCTCCCACGCGAAGCGCTCATCACAGCCAACTCGATGGCGCTGCTCACCATGGTCTTGACCCTGGTCGTCGGCGGCGTGCTGGCTCCGGTGATCTCGCGCATCGATCTCTACGCGCCGTACTGGTGCGCGGTCGCGCTCCTCGTGATCGCGGGCGCGTTGATCTTCGCGTCTGACATTCCGCGTCTCGCGCGTCACACCGAGTCGCCGGTCGAGGAGAGCCGCAACCGATTCCACCAGATGATCGTCGACCTCGAGGAAGGGGTCGACGCCCTGCGCGCGTCACGCGGCCTGCGTCTCGCGTTCGGCCAGGTGAGCATCGCGGTACTTGTGCTTTTCAACCTCTACACCCTCGCACCCGCCTACGTGAGCAAGGTCATCGGCATCGCTGCGGAGGACACATACGTGATCCTCGGCCCGGCGACGGCCGGCGCGATCCTGAGCGCGATCCTGCTCGGACAGTTCCTACGCAACGTCGATCGCTCGCGAGTTCTGGAGGGTTCCCTCATCGCGAACGGGGTGACGCTCCTGGCGCTCGCTGCGGTGCCGGAGGCTATGAAGCATTTTCCCGACCTCCAGGTACACAACCGCATCACCGGCGCGACCTTCAGCCTCCTGCTGGGGGTCGAGTTCGGAGCCATCCTGATCCCGGCCGTCACCTACCTCATGGAGTCCACGAGCGACGCGATCCGGGGTCGTGTCTTCGCGCTGCTCTACATGACCATCAACGGCGTGTCGGCGCTTCCCGTGCTGCTGGCTGCTGCGCTCGCCGACAACATCGGCACCGCCCAGGTGCTCGGCGGGCTCGGGGTGCTGCTCCTGGGGGGTGGGGTGGGCCTCATCGCCGGCGGGATGCGCGTTCCTGAGCGAGCAGCAAAGCCAACACAATGACGACGAGGAACACCAGCCCGCCGATGCCGATGGCGCGGACGATCGTCTCGAGCAGCGCGACGTTGCTGCCCAGCAGGTAGCCGGCGACCCCGATCGCGGCCGCCCAGGCCAACCCGCCGAGCGCGCTGAACAGCTGGAAACGCCAGAAGGGCATCCGCGCCATGCCGGCGAGCATGGACGCCCAGGTGCGCAGACCGAGAA
>WNGD01006412.1_pt1 | contig 11551 bp, 6 predicted proteins | sample 5400671 | NCBI WGS metagenome assembly WNGD01 (sample SAMN13153369, study PRJNA577476) | soil metagenome | isolation source: 40 cm soil or saprolite under grassland replicate 2 | place: USA:California | collected 2016-06-15
GTACCCACCAGTACCCGTACTCCGCTCATAGGCTGCTCCTTTCTGAGCTTCGCGATGTTCGCGCGACGCTCCTTGGCATCCGTGTCTCGATGATTTTCATCCCTTCGTCTCCTTTCCGCTCGTCAAGGTAAATGACCAACATATTTCTCAATTATTCGTCAATAAGTCGAATTGCGAGTACCCGAATCGACACTCCCGGGGAAATAATTTATCATCGGGCATGTTTCCGGAAGCAAACGTGGCTATTGCCCGGCGGGCGCACCGTGAAGAGAAGAAGCCTTTTTTCACAAGAGGCGAAAAAGGTTGACAGACTCTTTATGGGCACGTAGCTTGGACCCGCTCCAAGAAAAACTTGAGGTGAAAAATGCCGTTGTTGCGACCCGACCCGACTTTTTATCCATCGCCGAAACTCGCTATGCAGGCGCCGCCGGAGAAACACGCCTTTGTCACCCTGCTGCGGCCGGACGCGCTGACGGTGGTGGATGTTGACCCGGCCTCCTCCACCTACAGCCAAGTTGTAGGACAACTCGACATGCCCAACGTTGGTGACGAGTTGCACCACTTCGGCTGGAACGCCTGCAGCTCCTGCCTGTGTCCCTACGCTCCCCACCCGCACACCGAGCGGCGCTACCTGGTGGTACCCGGTCTGCGCTCCTCGCGGCTCTACATCATCGACACCAAGCCCGACATCCGCAAACCGAAGATCGTCAAGACTATCGAACCCCAAGAGCTGGCCGCGCGGGCTAACTACAGCCGCCCGCACACGGTGCACTGCGGGCCGGACGGCATCTTCGTCAACGCCCTCGGCACCCCGCAGGGCGAAGGGCCCGGCGGGATCTTCCGCATGGACCCGGAAACCTTCGACGTGCTCGGTCAGTGGGAGCTCGACCGAGGCCCGCAGTACTTCGCCTACGACTTCTGGTGGCATCTGGGCTACGATACTCTGATCACCAGCGAGTGGGGCACGCCGAAGACGTTCGAGAACGGCCTTGTGCCCGACGTCCTGCTCAACAGCGGCTATGGTCACAATCTGCACATCTGGGACCTGCGCCGGCGCCGCCACCGCCAGGTGCTGGACCTGGGCAAGGAGCACCAGCTTGTCTTCGAGCTGCGCCCCGCGCACGACCCCACCAAAGCCTACGGTTTCGTAGGCGTGGTGATTTCGCTCAAAGACCTTTCCTCCTCCATTTGGTTGTGGCACCAGTCCGACGGCAGCTGGACGATCAAAAAGGTGATCGAGATTCCCGCCGAACCCGCAGACCCCGGCAAGCTGCCGCCCCTGCTGAAGGGGTTCAAAGCTGTGCCGCCGCTGGTGACCGACATCGACCTCTCGCTCGACGACCGGTTCCTCTACGTCTCCTGCTGGGGCACGGGGGAATTCATCCAGTACGATGTTTCCGACCCCTTTAACCCCAAGAAGACCGGCTCGCTGCACCTGGGCGGCATCGTGCGGCGCGCAGCTCATCCCAAGAATCCCAAGCAGGCGCTGAACGGGGGGCCGCAGATGGTCGAAGTAAGCCGCGACGGCCGCCGCGTCTACTTCACCAACTCGCTCTACGGCGTTATTGACGAGCAGTTCTATCCCGACGGCGTCAAGGGCTGGATGGTCAAGGTGGACGCCAAACCTGCGGGCGGGATGGCGTTCGACTCCAACTTCCTCCTCGAGGTTGACGAACTGCGCCCGCACCAGGTCCGCCTGGAAGGGGGCGACTGCTCCACCGACTCCTTCTGTTTCCCATGAGCGAAGGGGATTCCCGGATTTGGGCCGCGCTGCTTCTCCTGGGGGCCTACCACGGAATCAATCCGGGCATGGGCTGGCTTTTCGCGGTCGCGCTCGGGTTGCAGGAGAAAAACAGCGCGTCGGTGTGGCGCGCCCTGCCTCCGTTGGCTGTCGGTCATGGCGCGGCCATCGGCGCTGTCGTCGCGCTCGCCGGCCTCGCCCAGCGGGTACTTCCCTTGCCCGCGGTGAAGGTGGCCGTGGCGGCCATCCTTCTCGCCTTCGGCCTCTACCGCCTGGTGCGGCACTGGCATCCGCGCGGAAGCGGAATGCAGGTGGGCTTCGGCGATCTCACCCTCTGGTCCTTCCTCATGGCCTCGGGCCACGGCGCCGGCTTCATGCTGCTGCCTTTCTTGTTTGGGCTCTCGCCCCACCAAGGACACGGAGCGGTTCAACTCGCGTCGAGTGCGGCCCCCGGGGCGGTGGCTGGTTTTTCTGCGGTGGTGCTCCACACGGCGGGTTATCTCTTGGTCACGGGCGTGGCGGCGTGGGTTGTCTACAAGAAACTTGGGGTGGCGCTCCTGCGCAAGGCGTGGCTGAACCTGGACCTTCTCTGGACAGTTGCCCTGCTGGGGACTGCGGTCTTCACTCTCGTGCTCTGAATCTAAAGCGCCGCCATCAACTCGGGTTTCCCGGCCGATCGAGCGGCAAACGCTTCCAGCGGAGGAGGTGCTCCCTCGGAGGCGCACGCTGTTGTTGATCTCCTGACGCCCCAACGGGAGCCGGACGATATTCCATCAGTCTACTTTTGCGCGCTACTTTATTTGAATAAATGGTATGGAACCAGAACCAACGTATTGAGGCAATATACCATTCCACTTCTCGAGAGCTCGCAGTTGAAGCACCAGGGGATTGTTCGCAATCGCTGACGCTTCGACTTGAATCGCCTTAGCCTTGCCGTTGGCAGCCTCGACCATCTGCTGAGCTTCGAACTTGACTTGTTCCAGCTTGTTCTTGGCAGCCAGTGCGTTCTGCTCCGCTGTAACCTTGGCCTCGATTGCATCGTTAAACACTTTTGAAAAGTGAAAGTTAACAATGTTAAGTCCGTCGATGACCATGCCCTGCGGCAGAAAACGTTCTCTCAATAGGGCATTGGTGTCTTCGCGTACCTGCTCTCGCTTGGTGATCACCTCTTCGGCAGTGTACCGTGCAGTGACAGCTTTCAGTATTTCCTGGAGTCCCGGGTCCAGCACATTCGACTCGAAGTTGTTGCCGAATTTTTGGAAGAATTGGGCAATGCCGTTCGGGTTAATGTGATAATTCAATGCTACCTTCGACGTCACCATCTGTAAGTCTTTGGTTGACGCATCTGCATCAACCTCGCTTTTCTTCGTTTTGATATCGAGAATCTCGACGCGATCGATGAATGGGATCTTGAAGTAGAGTCCTTCGTTCTTGACATTCCCAGTGACTGCTCCGAATCGAAGCAAGACTCCACGCTCTCCGTAGTTGACAGTGCCGCAGGAACCAAGCCCGAGCAGTAAAAGCAAGAACCCGGCCAGCACCCACCTGACCGCTCTACCCGCCGTTTTAATACGTGATAGCTCGTAGTTCATTTTATCTCCTTGGTTGGGGTGCAATTAGAAGTGGGAGTCAATTCACGCTGCCGTGAACTCCTCAGAAGCTGTGGAGAATTTAATTCGTGTTAATTCGTGGAATTCGTGGCGGTTTTGTTGGCCACGAATTCCACGAAAACGATCACTGCCGTTTGGATGTCATTGGTTTGAAATACAATCATTCATTCATAGTCTCTCCGACCCCGCTGCTTGACTCGCACTTTTAATTGCACCCCCTTGGTTGAAACGAGACTGGTCGCCAAATCCGGACCTTTAAATCCAGCTTGATATAGCACGAAGCTCCTCGGCAACCCTCGCTGACGGAACCACACTTCAAGGTTGTGGTGTTCGCGCCGGTCGCCGGGGCGGCGCAACGGACTTGTCGCAATTCTTTGTGAACGTCGTGCGCCAGGTTGCTCGAATGTGCTGGAGCATCGATGTTCGGCATCGCCTCCGTATGGCTACGCGGGTAGCGACGTCGCCTGCACTCCTTGGCTAGAGGCTTCCATTCGATCCTATTGCCGCCCACTATTCTTTTGAAAGTACTGTCGAACTTTCGCCGCAATCTGACGATCTGTCATTTTGTCAATGGTTTCAACACCGACGATTCGTTTCCCAAGCGCGTTTTTCTTGAGACGCTTCTCCAGCTCACCCTTGGCCTCACCAGGACCAAAATACCAGAATGGCTTCTGAATCACGAATACACGCAATTACCGCTGAACGGGCAAAGGGGTTCCTTCTTGCGATCGCAAACGGATTTCGCCGCGGCAGTTCTTTTGGGTCGCGCGCCGGAGTAAGGCATCCAGCCTGACTCTATGTCGCAAAAAACCACACGCACGGCAAATTGAACTCCGAACGTGGGCTCTACCGGGGAACAAACTGCTTTTGCTTGACGACGCCCGTTCCTTCTTTCACAGTAATCCACTGATTGGCCTTCACGCCAAACACCTTCTCGGTCTCCCCGGCAGGCCAGCGAATCTCGATCTGATCGACACTGCCCGCCCTGCCCAGGCCGAAGTGAAGTCGCAAATCGTTTTGAGAGATGTAACTCCCGCCGCTGCGGACTTCATCCGTCTGGCTGAGCCTGCCCGACCGCAGTGTGACCTTCGCTCCGATCGCGCTGCGGTTGGACTGCGTTCCCACCAGCTCGATGAGAATTGAGTTCTGTGTTTCTCCAAAGTTCTTGAGCAGGCTGGGCAGGTCGTTCATGTTGCTGACGACCACTTCCAGCCTGCCATCGTTGTCCAGGTCGGCCACGGCCATGCCCCGGGCAGGGCGCAGCTCCGTGATAGCCGGGCCGCATTGCGCCGAGATGTCGCGAAAGGCTCCGCCACCCTGGTTCCAGTAGACCAGCTTTCGCTGCCGGTATGTTTCCTTCGGGCTGTTGCCCTCGACTTCAGGATAGACATGGCCGTTGGCGATGAGAATGTCCTTCCATCCGTCGTGGTCGATGTCCAGAAACGCGACGCCCCAGCCCAGATACTTCGTGTTGTCTCCCAGGCCCGCCCGAGCCGTCACCTCGTTGAAGAGGTTGCGCCCTTCGTTGTGGTAAAGCGTGGACGTGTCGTCGGCGAAGTTGGTCTTCACGAGATCGAACCGGCCGTCGCCGTCGTAGTCGGCCACAGACACTCCCATGCCCGCCTGGGCGCGGCCATCAGCATTGTAGGCAGTCCCGGAGAGCTCTCCGATTTCGCTGAAGGTGCCGTCTCTGTTGTTGTGGTAGAGGAGGCTCGCCGATGAATCGCACGCCACGTAGATGTCGGGCCAGCAGTCGTCGTCAAAGTCAGACACAATGGCCGTGAGACCATAGTGGCTGCCCGGCTGTGCGATGCCGGAGCGCTCCGACACATCGGTGAAGGTACCGTCGCCATTGTTGCGGTACAACAGATTGGTTCCGCCTTTCAACCCGCGAGGGCCGCACATCACGGGGATGCCTTTCCACTGGCAGTACTGGTTGCTGCCCGGCTGTGGAACGGTTTTCTCGTCGAAGACGACGTAGTTGGCGACGAACAAGTCGAGATCGCCGTCACGATCGTAATCGAGAAACGCGCAACCGGTCCCCCAGCGCCGGCCCGTTGCCGGAAGGCCGGCCTGCTGGGTCCAGTCTTTGAACGTCCCGTTCCCCTCGTTGCGATACAGCACGTCGTGTCCGAAGTAGGTCACCAGCAAATCGGTGTCCCCGTCGTTGTCGTAATCGGCGGCGCAGACGCCCTGACCCCAGCCCGAGCGGGCCAAACCAGCCCGCCCGGTGACATCCTGAAACGAGCCGTCTCCCTGATTGCGATAGAGGTGATTGATAGGCTCTTCCCCTGGCGGAAAGCCTTCCGTCCGGCTGCCGTTGGCAAAGAAAATATCCCTGAAGCCGTCGCCGTCGAAATCAAAGATGGCAACGCCGGTCCCCGTGGTCTCGAGAATGTACTTCTTCTGCTTCTCACCACCTTGAACGATTCTGGAGATGAGTCCCGCCCGTGTGGCGATGTCTTCAAATTGGATTTTGGGAGCCGCTGCCCTCCTCTGAGGGGGTTGCCGGGAGTAATGCTCCGAAAAGAACAGAACACCGAGAATGCAACACGGGAGCACGAGCCGTGTGTGTGTCATCGTTCAGTGCGCCGCTCAGGCCACGCGCGCAAGTACAGTGGAAGTGGGAGTCAATTCATGCGGCCTTTAACTCTCTAAGAAGCTGCGAAGAATTTAATTCGTGTCAATTCGTGGAATTCGTGGCGGTTTTTACTGGCCACGAATTCCACCAATTTCACGAAAATGATCACTAGATTTCGTCATCGGTTTGAACCAGGACGCTCATCACCCCGCTCGAAAACGTTGCAGCTGATCGTCGTCAAGGTCGATTCCCAGGCCGGGTTCGTCGGGGATCGGCAGGTAGCCTTCCACGGCGCGCACCTTCTGCCGGGTGATGAACTCGCGCAGCTTGGTTGATTCCTGAACGACGAACTCGGCGATCAGACTGTTGGGGACGGAATTCAGCCAGTGCAAAGCCGCCATGACGTTGATATACGTGGTGAACCCGTGGTTGGCCACGGGAAGCCCGCGGTCGGCCGCCAAACTGGCGATCTTCATGGCTTCTGTGAATCCGCCGCAACGCGTCAGATCCACCTGGACCACGTCGATCTTTCCCCTGTCCATCAGTTCCAGGTATGTGTGGCGGCTGCTCTCCTCTTCACCGGCGGCGATGCGCACGTCTGTGGCCTCGCTGAGCTTTCGGTATCCCTCGTAATCGTCCGGCTGCAAAGGCTCTTCAAGCCAAAAAATATCGAACTCGGAGAAGGCCCGGGCGCGCTGGATGGCCGTTTTGGCGTCCCACACCAGACCGGCGTCAATCATGACGTCACCATCTTTGCCGAAGCCCTGGCGCGCCTGGCGCACCAGGTCGATGTCCTGCCTGGCGTCCTGCCCCATCGGCGCCCATCCGAATTTCACGGCGTTGAAGCCCCGGTCGCGCAGTTGCCGGGCAATGGCGCCGGTCTCAGCCGGCGTGCGCCCGAACAGGGAGCTGGCATAACAGCGGATCCTTCGATGAAACCCGCCGCCCAAGAGCCTCCACACGGGCAATCCCAGCGCTTTCCCCTTGATGTCCCACAAGGCCAGATCGATTCCGCTGATGGCGTGGATACCGATACCGCGCCGGCCCGCATAGATGTTCCCTTGATACATCTTGTGCCACAGGTATTCGGTCTGGAATGGATCTTCGCCGATCAGCAGATGTTTGAGACCGGTCGCGGTCGTGTGCGAATACGGTCCCTCGATGACCTGTTTGGCAGCAAGAGGCGCCGAGTCGACCTCACCGAGTCCCGTAATCCCGGCATCGGTGTGTACTTTGACAATGAGGGCATCCTGTCCGCTGTCGCATTGCTCTGCCACTTCGGGGAGACGAACATAAATCGCCTCAACGCCGGTGATTTTCATGGGATCAGGTCCTCCTTCGCGGCGGGAGTTTCTGCCGCCCTGGCTGGCTGGATCTCCGGTACCGCCATCGCATCCCGCTTGCTTTCCACGGACTGCACGTGTCGGAGATGCCGCACGCGAAATCCCTCGATCATTTCCCTGAAGGATTGCCGGACCTCCTCAGCAGCACCCTTTTTCAGCGACTCAAGCAGGGCATAGTGCTCTTGATTGTCCCGAGAAAAGTCGTAAGCGTCCTTATTGAAGTCGTAGGCCGGGGCGCCGGAAGAGATCCGAAGAAGATAGAAAGCAAACAGCGGGGCGCAGACGAGATTCAAAGCGCGCTCCAACGCCGTGTTGTCCGAAAGCTTCCAGATGTGTTGATGGAAAGCGAGATCGTTTCTCAGAATCTCGAAGAGGTCCCGCCGCAATCTGGCACTCTCCATCATGTCGACGAAATGGTTGAGCCGGGCGGCGTGCTCAGGCGTCAGTCGCGAGTGGGCCAGCGAGGCGGCCAGCGGCTCCAATTCCAGGCGCACGGCGTAGATCCCCTCCACGTCTTTCGTCGTCAGTTTCGTGACGAACGTGCCCCGGTTTTCGCGCTTGGTAACCAGACCGCGATGCTCGAGCTCTTGAAGGGCCTCGCGCAGTGTGCTCTGTCCGACCTGAAGCTGCCGGGCCAGTTTTCCTTCCACGATCCGATCACCCGGGCGCAACTCCCCGTGAAGAATCGCGTCGATGAGGTGATCGGTCAAACGAGACCGCATATTCCCGCGTTTCATTGCCCGGATCATGTATTCGATAATCGAATAGATATTTTGAATTGTCAAGCGGCTTTCCATCAATTTCAAGCTATCATATTCATATAGCTTAGTTTAGATAGCATCAAAGGATGGTTGACAAATAGACTTGACAGCACTCAGGCATGGTGATAGAGATTCGATATTCGATTAACGAATAAGGATTGGAAACCTGTGAGCGAGGTCTCCCCATGTTTCCGTCGAAACAAGGAGGCATTTATGGACGGGAAGGAATTGTTGCGAACGGTCCTCTCACTTGTGTTGCTCGGCAGCCTGTCCGCCGTTCCGTCTGTCTACAGTCAGGGCGGCACGACAGGGACCCTGGTTGGGCTTGTTTCCGATCCGTCGGGCGCGGTCGTCCCCGACGTCAGCGTGACCGTGCGCAGCCTGGAAACCAACATCAGTGTCACCGAAACCACCGGAACGGCCGGTGTGTTTACCTTCCCCAACCTTCGCGCGGGCCTCTATGAAGTGAAGGCAGTCAAGCAGGGGTTTCGAACGGCCACGGTTCCCAGTGTGAAGCTGGACGTGAATGCCACCTTTCGAGTGAACATTGCGCTTGAGGTTGGAGAGGTCAGCGAGACCGTGGAGGTAACGACCGCGGCTCCCATGCTGCAGACCGACGAGGCCACCGTGGGTCATCTGATCGAGCAGCAGCGGATTGTCGACTTGCCGCTCAACGGCCGCAATTTCCAGCAACTGCAGCTGCTGACGCCGGGATCGGTCGACACATTCAACCATCAAACCAGTTCGGGGCTGGCGGGCGGAGCCAGCGCGCTTACCATTACCAACGTAGCTGTGACGGCCAATGGCGCCCGTCCCAATCAGATGCTGTTCCTCATCGATGGCGCCAACGCGTCCAACCAGAATGGCCGGGGGACCATTTTCAGTCCCAACCCCGATGAGATCGGCGAGTTCAGGATTCAAGGCTCCAATTTCTCCGCCGAGTATGGGTATGGAAGCAACGTCGTCAATGTGTCGACAAAGTCGGGCACCAACGAGCTCCATGGCGCCGCCTGGGAGTTTCTGCGCAACAACGCTCTCGATGCGCGCAACTTCTTTGCGCCGGGTGTGGAACCGCTGAAGCGCAACCAGTTCGGCGCCGCGATTGGCGGTCCGCTGCGCAAGAACCAGACGTTTTGGTTTTTCAACTATGAAGGGCAGCGGGAGGCGACCGGTTTCACCCGCCGTGCCTCGGTCCCGACCGAGAGGATGCGAAACGGGGATCTCTCCGAGCTGAGAAATCAGATTTACGATCCGGCGACGACCCGTCCCGACCCGGCCAATCCCGGGCGCTTCATTCGTGAACCGTTTGCGGGAAACATCATTCCCAGGGAGCGGATCAATTCAGCCACTCGCCTGTTTCTGGACTGGATCCCCAAACCCAACCTGCCGGGTTTCAGCAACAACTTCGTCAACAATCCGAGTGTCGATAATAATTTCGACCACTACACGGCCAAGGTGGATCATCAGATCAACGCCAACAACTCGATCAATTTCCGTTACTCGCAGCACCCTCAGCTGCTCCCGTTCGGTGTGGGGCCGTATCGCGGCTTCTCTAAGCCGCCCTACGACCCCGGGACAAACCTGAAGGACACGACCGGCATCAGCACCGTGCTGAACTGGTTCCACAACTTCAGCCCGACAACCGTACTGGAGTCGCGCATTTCCTTTGCGCGGGCCTTCAATGACATCGGCAATCCAAACATCATTCCCAACGGGACCGACTGGACGACCGAGGCCGGGATTCAAGGGTTCGGCAAGGGGATCTCCGACCTGTTTCCAACCTTTCCCGATTTGAGCTACTCGGGCTTTACCGGGCTGCCGGGCGGGGGCTTCGCGCTCACGTATGTTTCGAACAACTGGGACTACACGTCGAACATCTCCATGATTCGCGGCAAGCACACATTCAAGACCGGATTCAGTCACCGCCGCTGGCAGCAGAATCTGACCACGACGGGACAGGGGGCGGGCGGATTCTCTTTTAACGGGTTCGCGACCACTAACCCGGCCAGTCCGGCAGGAACGGGCGAGGGATTTGCCGACTACTTGCTCGGCATACCGTTCAGCGGCAGTCGCTATGTTCCTCCCGGCTGGTACTATCAGCGCATTCGCAACGTCTGGAGCTTTTTCCAGGACGACTGGAAAGTCTCGCCGAAGCTGACCGTCAATCTGGGGATTCGCTACGAAGTCAATCTGCCGACCGTGGAAAACAACGACGCGCTCGCCAGCTTCGATTCTCGGGCTCGTAATGGGCGCGGCGCCATTGTGGTTTCCAATGAGAAGGTGATTTCTCCGCCGTATCCGACCGGACACAGTTCCGTGCCGCTTTCGGTGCCGGCCTACCGGCCACTGATCGTAACTGCGGACCAGGCCGGAGTCGCGGAAAGGTCACTGCGCGACACGGCCTGGAAGAGCTTTGCGCCGCGCTTCGGCCTGTCCTATCGCCTGACCGACAAGACCGTCGTTCGCGGCGGCTTCGGCATTTTCTACGTGCAGCTGGACGGCAACCGCGAAAGCGAGTTCGAGTCGGTTCCGTTCCTGGTGCGGGAAAACGGCTTGCTGAACACGATTGTCGACGGGCGGCCCATCAACACCATCCAGACGTTTCTCCCGGCGGGCTCTTCGTTTTCACCAACACCGAGTCTGTTTGCTCACAATCCGCGCGACGGCAACTTCGGCTACACCGAGCAGTGGAATCTTTTCGTCCAGCGCGAGCTGTCGGGATCGTTCGTGGTTGACGTGGGCTATGTGGGCACCAAAGGGAACAAGCTGCAGCAGTCGCGCGAGTTTAACGCTCCTTTGCCTGGCCCGGGTGCTGTCCAGCTTCGGCGGCCGTTCCCTGACTTTGCCACTATTGCTTTGAGCGAGCAGTCTGGCAACTCCATTTATCACGCCCTCCAGGCGAAACTGGAGCGCCGCTTCTCGGCCGGCCTGACACTGATGACCTCGTTCACCTGGTCGAAGAACATCGACTTGAACAGCGGCAACACCAGCACGGGCACGGACCCGTATAGTTTCTCGCTGGATCGCGGCCTGGCCGACTGGGACACGCCGCGCGTGCTCGTGATCAGTTCCGTGTACCAGGTGCCTTTCTATAGAGGAAGCCGAGGAGTGGCGAACCACTTTCTGGGCGGCTGGAACATCGGAAACATCGTCAGCGTGCAGGATGGCTATCCGTTTACTCCTGGCTGGGCAGGAGACGCGGCAAACACAGGGCGGGGCAGCCGGCCCAACCGCACCTGCGACGGCAAGCTTTCCGACCCCACCATCGACCGCTGGTTCGACACCAGCTGCTTTGGCGCTCCCACACCCTTCACGTACGGCAGCTCCGGACGAAACATTCTACGGGGGCCCGGCTTCTTCAACTGGGATACAGGCGTATACAAGGATTTTCACCTGATCGAGCAATGGCGCCTGCAGTTCCGCAGCGAGTTCTTCAATCTGTTCAACCATGCCAACTTCGGGCTGCCGGCGGCCACCATCAACTCGGGCACACCCGGAGTGATTAGCAGCGCCGC
>WNGD01011617.1_pt1 | contig 11550 bp, 11 predicted proteins | sample 5400671 | NCBI WGS metagenome assembly WNGD01 (sample SAMN13153369, study PRJNA577476) | soil metagenome | isolation source: 40 cm soil or saprolite under grassland replicate 2 | place: USA:California | collected 2016-06-15
CCTGCACCGATTCTTTCATCACTTCGCCGATGTGTCCGGTGAGCGTGACATTTCCTTTGCCCGGATAACGTGTCGCTTCTATGTGCAATATTTCGCCGCCAGCCGGCGTGTAAGCCAAACCGGTAACGACTCCCGGTTTACTGGTCTTGAGCCTTGTTTCGCGCACGTATTTCGGAGGACCGAGCATCTCCGCCACCAGTTCAGGCGTGACCGTTGCATGCTCGATTTTTCCGCGCGCAACCTGCGCCGCAATACCCCGGCAGACAGCCGCGATCTGGCGCTCCAGTTCGCGCACGCCGGCTTCGTGTGTGTAATCGTTAATGATCTTTCGAAGCGCGTCCTCCTGGAATTCGCACTGTTCCGCCTTGAGTCCGTTTTCATCCAATTGCCGCTTTACGAGATATCGCTTGGCAATTTCGACTTTCTCGCGCTCGGTGTAACCGGGTATGGAAATTACTTCAATCCGATCGCGCAACGGTTCGGGCACGCCCTCGATGTAGTTCGCCGTGCCGATAAAGATTACTTGTGACAGATCAAACGGCACGTCGAGGTAACGATCGACAAACGCGTTGTTTTGCCGCGGATCGAGCACTTCGAGCAACGCGCTGGCCGGGTCGCCGCGAAAATCCGCGCCGATCTTGTCGATTTCATCAAGCATGAAAACCGGGTTCCGCGTACCTGCGCGCCGCAATTCCTGAATGATTCGGCCCGGCATCGAGCCAATATACGTGCGGCGATGACCGCGGATTTCCGCTTCATCGCGCATTCCGCCGAGACTGATCCGCACAAATTTGCGACCCAACGCATCGGCAATCGATTGGCCAAGGCTGGTTTTGCCCACACCCGGCGGCCCGAGAAAACAGAGGATCGCGCCGTGTCCTCGTGGATTAAGTTTGCGCACAGCCAGATATTCGATCAGCCGTTTCTTTACTTTTTCCAAATCGTAATGGTCGCGATCGAGGATTTGTTGGGCTTGATCGAGATCGAGGTTGTCTTCGCTCAGCTTATTCCACGGAAGATCGGCAATGATCTCGATGTAACTGACAATCACCGAGAATTCCGGACTGGCAGGTGGAATGAAATCGAGCCGCTTCAGTTCGCGCTCAGCCTGTTTCATCACCGCCTCTGGCGGGTTAGCTTCTTCGAGCCGTTTGCGCAATTGCTGCGCCTGTTCTTCGCTGCCAGCCTCGGCCTCGCCTAATTCGCGCTGGATGGCCTTAATCTGCGAGCGCAGATAAGCGCGCCGCTGTGCATCGGAAAATTGCGAGGCCACATCGCGTTGCAGTCTCTGTTGAATCTCAGCAATCTCCAGCTGCGCTGAGACGTGCTGTTGCACAGCACGAACACGCTTTTCAACATCGAGCTCTTCGAGAATCGCCTGCTTTTCTGCAACTTCGATGTTCAAGTTCGACGCCAGAAAATCAGCGAGCTGCTCAGCGTTATCGATATTCAGGATCATCAAACGCACCTGCTCCGGCGCATCAGGTATCAGCTCGAAGAGTTTTGCCGCCGAGTCCCGCAGGTTGCGGAAGGTCGCTTCCCACTCTTTGGTTTGTGGCGGCGAAACCGCTTTCGGCAAATCGACTTCCGCGCGCAGGAACGGAGAAGTCGCGATGATTTTGCGAAGAGAAAAACGGCGCAGCCCCTGCGCGATGACTACCACGTGGTCGTCCGACTGCCGCAGAAGCTTGAGCACAAGCGCGGCCGTGCCGACCAAGTGTAGGTCGTGCGGGTCCGGGTCTTCCTTTGTCTCATCGCGCTGCGTCAGCAACCCGATCACCTTTGTTCGCGGCAACGTGTCATCCAGCAGTTTGAGCGACGCCGCACGCTGGACATTGAGTGGAACAACCGTGCCCGGAAAAACGACGAACCCGCGCATCGGCAAGATCGATAATTCATCCGGGATCTGCGGCGTTTGGCTTTGGTCCGTGGTTGCCGCGATCGTGTCCTGCGGTCCGGGTTTGAGTTCGGCGCCTTGTTGCAACGCGCTGATTTCTTGGTCGCTCATGACTCCTTTAACGGCAGCGAAATCCAGAGCAGACCGTTCCGTTGCTCTGCGTGCGCCTCGTCGATTTCCACTTCGGTTGGCAATGGCACCTCCCGGATGAACGGGCCATAATCAATCTCCATTGCCAGCAATTGCACGGTATGCCCCTCCGCACTGGTAGGCTCCGGCAACTCGCGCGTGCCGCGAATCACGACCCGGCGCGGTTCAACGGTGAGGTCGATGACGGAGCGATCGACTCCCGCCAGATCGACGCAAATGCGAATGCATGTCTTGCAGCGGTACGCATTGATGGCCGGCTCCCAGGCGTATGCAAATCTGGAAAACTGCGAACGCGACAGTTCGTGGCTGACATCGTGCAATGCACCATGAAGCCAGCGCAACTTGATGTTCCTGATTGGGTCCATTTACAAAATGTCCACCCGCGTGCTTCGTTTTCAACTGAAGGGTCACCATCAGATCTCTGTAGGGGAAGCAGCTTGCTTCCCTCGGGACGCCAACGGTGTCCCCTACAGTTCCAAGGGAAAGCGCAGACAAGTATACGCCGTGAACGTCCCGTTCGCGTGTCTCGGCTTAAGATAGCGCATGCGTCCCCGTTTGCGCCATGCAAGCCAGAGGCATGCGTTACTTGGTTTTCCCCGGTCCCCACAAGGCGCGACCGGGTTTGGCGCCGGTGTGCTCGCCATCTTTAATGACTTGCACGCCATTTATAAAGACGTGCTTCACTCCGACGGCGTATTGGTGCGGTTTCTCGAATGTCGCGCGGTCTGAGATTGTCGCCGGATCGAACACAACCACGTCGGCAAACATTCCCTCCTTGAGAAAACCGCGGTGGTCGAGACCGAGATTGGTGGCTGGTTGCCCACTCAAGCGGTGGATCGCGTCGCTCATCGGCAGAACTTTCTCGTCGCGCACGTAATTCCCGACTTGTGACGCTTCATCCGAGCCAAAGGAAATCCATGGCTTCCGCAATTCCTTCTTCACGTTCTCTTCCGACATCAAATAATAAACCGTGCCGATCCGTGATTCGTCTTCCGCGATTATATCCATGATCGTGTCGATCGGATCCTTCCCCCGCATTTTCGCAACTTCAGCCAGCGTTTTACCGGTGAGCGGTTTCAGTTTGTCCGACTTGAATCCAACCAACAGAATTTTCTCCGGCGAACCGGCGGCGAGGTACAAATTTTCCCATTTGTCGCTGTCTATCTTGACCTCAGCTTTGATCTTCTCGCGCGTAGCCGGGTCACGCAGACGTTTGAACAATGCGGGATAGCCGCCGTCTTCCGTCCACGGCGGCAGACAGGCGTCGAGTCCCGTGCCGGCGGCGGTGTACGTGTACATATTGGCCCGGACATTCACTCCTTCTTTCTGCGCGCGTTCGATTCGGGCGAGTAGTTCGTCTTCCTTTGGCCAATTTTTCTCGCCAGCGGCTTTGATGTGGTAAACCTCGGCCGGAATGTTCGCTTCGCGCGCGATCCGCAGCAGTTCATCGAGCGCTTCGAACAATTGATTTCCTTCGCTGCGCATGTGCGAGATGTATTTGCCCTGATATTTTGCAGCCACCTTGCAGAGCTCGATCAGCTCCTCCGTCTTGGCATAAAACGCAGGCGGATAGATCAGTGAGGTGCCAATTCCAAGCGCGCCCGCTTCCATTTCCGTTCGTACCAAGTCCCGCATTTGTTCGAGCTGTTCCGGCGTGGGCGGCTTATCTTCAAACCCGATCACGTATTCACGAACGGTGGTCGCGCCGAGAAACGAAGCCACGTTGCACGAGATGCCGCGCTTCTCGAGGTACTGCAGGTACTCCGCGAGCGTGTTCCACTTAATGTCGTATTTGATGTCTGTCTGTGTGTGCAGCATGTGCTCGCGCACGCGATCGTTCACCGGGCCCATTGATTCGCCTTCGCCCATTATTTCTGTCGTCACGCCCTGCCGGATTTCGCTTTGCGATCGGCCATCCTGAATCAGCGAGTCCGTTGACCAGGAAAGCATGTTAATAAAGCCGGGCGCAACGGCTAGGCCCTTCGCGTCGATAACTGTTTTCGCTTTTGCCGTCTTGAAATTGCCAATACCCGCAATGCGATCGCCGCGAATTGCAACATCGGCCTGCCGCGGCTCGGTGGCGGTGCCGTCGTAAAGCGTGCCGCCTCGAATGATAACGTCAAAATCTGCCGTTGGCAGCGGTGGAGATGGCTCCTGTGCGGACAGTGCGAATACAATTGAGAGAAACGCGCCGGCCCAAAGGCAATTTTGTTTCATTGCGATTGATGGTATCGAACACCCAGCTTGGCGCAAAAGCCAACGCAAGGCTTGGAGTGCGCAGACACGTCCGCGCTTCCAAAAGCGGCGACGTCTCGCCGCACTCCAAAAGCAGATCTCGCTGTAGCGTCCGCTGTCTCAGCGGATTTCGTGCGTCGCCCTGATTCATGCGCTGAGGACAGCGCACGCTACAGCACTCGCTCGCAATCTAGCAGCAAGCTTGTGCGGCGAGAGAGCAGGAGTCGCTTTCGCTCGATGATTCAGCAGCCGCCATGCGGCGGTCGCGCGCCTTGCAGGTGGCGCGCGGCGGTTCGAGAAACACACGCGTCATGGCATCATCGCTGGTCACTGAACGAACGTGATACGTCGATGGAAAAAAAATTCGGTCGCCATACTCAACGCGAATTTCGGAATCAACATCCAGCGCGATCATTCTGCGCACTTTGTCGAAAATTTTGAGGAACTTGGCTCCTGTCATGTAATCGACGCCCGGATTCTCCGGCACCCAGAGTTGCACGATTGTTTCCTGCCAGCGGTTGGTTTTACCGCCGCAATCGACCGTTTCGAATGAGGCGCCTTTTAATTCTGTGAGATGGTAGCCGTTGTGTACCGCGTGACCTTCCAGATCTACGAACATCAACTCATTGTCCGGTGCAGCACGCAGCGCGGATATGAATTCGTTTGTTGTCATTTGTTTCTTGTTCCTTGTGTCTTCCTCGCAACAAATCTGCAACAGACCCGTTGACGTTGGAGGCGTTCGCCGTTCATTTGCTCGTCTGTTTCCATCCACCCGCGCAAACCGGCGAGCACATGACGCACGAGCGGATCGGCGTGCTTCGCCCAGCGATAATGCATCCATTTACCGTTGCGGCGCGCTTCCACCAACCCCGCGCGCTTCAGATGAGCCAGGTGACGCGACACTTTTGGCTGCACCACCCGCAGCGTATCGGTTAGTTCGCAGACACAGGTCTCGCCACAACCCAGCAAGTTTAGCAAACGCAACCGTGTCGGATCAGACAACGTCCTAAACAGGAACGCTGGCGCAGCATTTCTCGCCTTCATTTCGCGAAAAACGTATACGTATCTCCGTATATGTGTCAACACCGAATCTTACGAACATTTCGCACGGAGTGCTGGACTCGCGAAAGCTTTCGGAGTTGGGAGTGCGATGCGTCCTCGCATCGCTTTCTGAAACCCGGGCAGGTTTGTACCCGGCAACGTTCAGCGGCAAGGGCGACCAATGCGGGCACGTGGTGCGAATCATATTACGAAGGTTTGCTGGTGATACCGTCCTGTTGACGGGGGACCAGCAGGCCAGGCGGAGTCGCATCCGCGGCTTCGCAAAAGAGGAAGGGAAATTCAGAATTCAAGAAAGGGGATATCTGATGAAAACACCAATGAAACCCAAGCGTCACAGTCGAGCATTGCTACTGTCGATCCTTTGCGCAGGCGTCGTTGCAACTTTTCTGGGCGGATGTGCAGAGGGGCCTTACATGACGGCATATGACAACGGTTATTATCCAACCGGGTACTACTATACGCCGTCTTATTACCGGACGTATTCGTATTACGAGCCTGCGTATGACACCGTCGTACGCTCCGGTGTCCGATACAACGATGCTTACGGCCCGCGTTATTACGACAGGACCGTCTACGGCGATTGGTAATTGATTTGCGACGCGCGCTTGGTCGACGCTTCGGTGCCGTCCGCCGATGGCGGATGCGCCGATGCGATCAAGTCGCCTTGCTGGACAGGGGTTCGCGATCCACTTCAGCGGGAACCCCTCCATTCCTATTTCGCCAACGCTTTAGCCACGGGCTGTGCGCCGTCGGCAAGGGTGCTCACAATTCGGACTCCTCACAGAGGCGTGGCTACATCGTTTATTTAGCTTGGTTTTATTTGAACGGCTGCATTAAATGGAATGAACCACCTCCGGGGGAAGGAGTAACTATGAATACATGTCGCACAGTAAGAATCACGCTCTCGCTCGCCTGCGCGGGCGTGTTTGCACTTTCACTCGGCGGATGTGCCGAAACCTATTACGCCGAGAATTATTCGGCGCCGGAGTCGCGCTACAATACCTATTACGGCCCGGATTATTATCCTTACTATCCGTGGTACAGCTACTACGGGGGAGCGTACTATTACGGAGAGTGAGCCGGCTGACTATTTCTCGGTTTCCTTCAGCAGTTCCACTAACTGATCTTTCCACAACGCCGCAACCGTGTGGCTGCCGTGACCGCGGGTTTTCTCAGTTAAAGGCATCACGATGGCGCGTCCATGCGGAACGCGCTTGATCTCGCGCTCGAGAATTCCAAGCTCGGGCGGATTGATCAGATCGTCCGCGGAATTGATCGCCAGAAGCGGCGCACGGATTTTTTCCAGTTTCGGTCCGGGATCGTAATCACGCGAAGCTTCCACGGCATAGAGCACGTCATTTGCGTCATCGGTCTTAACGATCTGCTCGACGAATTTGTCGAGAACTTCATCCGTTTTGGCAAGCGTCGGCGCTTCCTTCTGACGTAGGACCGGATTGCTGCTCATGAACCAAAGCATCTCGGCGGCAGTGTGCAGGCTAGGTGGTTGTCCCGCGTCTGCGGGATACTCGCCGTTGTTCCAGGCCGGATCATTGCGGATCGTATCGATAACCATGCGGCGCCATGCCCGGTTGCGCCCCGAAATCTGCGTCGGCAGACTCGCCAGCGGCATGAGCGCGTCCATGAAATCGGGATGCAACTCGCCCCAGAGCCAGGTGTGCATTCCACCCATTGACGTTCCCATAACGAGGCGCGCATGATTAACGTCGAGGCCTTCGGTGAGCAGGCGGTACTGCGCTTCAATCATGTCGAGGTAACCGTAGCGCGGGAATTTCGCGTGCATTCCGTCACTGGGCTTGCTCGATTTGCCGTGGCCGATGCCGTCCGGCAGTACGATGAAGAATTTCGTCGCATCGAGCGGCTGATCTTTCCCGAATAGTTCGCCGGCAAATTCCGGGCGAATAAATTGCGCGCCGCTACCGGTCGTCCCGTGCATGATGAGAACGGCATTCGTCGTTTTGCCCTCCGCGTCTTTCTGTGGTTTACCCAACGTCCGGTAATGGAGGCGTAACTCCGGTAATGTTTCGCCTGAGGTAAATTTGAAATCGCGAATCGTGTAATCGCCTTCGGTCGGTGTCGGATAATCGGCTGCAAACGCGAAACTCGCGGCCAAGGCAGACAACAGGAGTGCGAAGATTCGGATCGTTCGATTCATGTTAACGATTCCGTTGGCGTTCGGCTTGGATTCGTTTGAGCAGCTCCGTGTGGGTGCGCTCGAGCTCGTTGGCAAATTTCACAGTTTCGTCTAAAGCTTGGGGATATATCTCGAACCGCTTTCGCAACTTTTTGGTGGCCGGATCGTAAAAGAAGGAAATGTCCTGGTCGAGATCCGGCACGATCAGTTCGTCGCTTAATTTCTGATAACGCGCCAAGCGGCTCAGTCCCCAGCGGATAATCGATTCGTCGTTGCGCAACGCGGTGAGCGTCTCCAGGTCGAGCAGCTGAGCCCCGCCAGATTGAAGCCACGTGGCGAAGTCGCCCGGGCTGTAATCGGTCGTAAAAACAAACGGACGCAGCGGCGGCATCTCGCCACCATCTAGCGATCGCCGAAACTCTGCGGCTGCTCGTTCTTGTTTCGCACGACTGATTTTTCCGCTCTCGATTCCTTCGCGAAGCGTTTGCTCGATCCACGCCAGGATTCGGTCGCGTCGTTGGGCATCCTGCTGTTGCTGCTGATAACTATTGAGCCAAAACGCAGCGTAAACGCCAACGAACACCAGAATCAATTCGGCAACCCAGCCGCCGAGGTGCAAGAAACGCGAGCGTTTTCCAGTTGTCTGATTCATGGTTAACGGGAAAATTCAATCAATGAGACAATCGTGGACAGTCAACAATTTGACCGATTTCGTCGTCGAATCTGTCCAGACCGCGCACGCGGACGACGCGCCGTTTTATCACTTGAGATTTGACCGCGTCTTTCCCGACGATTTCTACGCGGAGATGGTGGAAGCGATGCCCGTCGTGGAGGATTACCGGGCAATGTCCGGCAAAAGCAAAGTGGGCAGCAGCAGGCCCGATGGAAAGCCGACTCGCGCCAAGATCGATCTTTTTCCGGAATACATTCGGCACTTGTCGCCACAGAAACGATCTGTCTGGGACGTCACGGGCCGCGTTCTTCGCTCGAAAGAAGTGGAGTCGGCTTTCGTGCGGCGGCTCGCGCCTGGCTTAAAACGCCGGTTCGGAGCGAACTTTGAAAAGGTGCAAATGTACCCGGTGCCGATTCTGACCCGGGATATTCCGGGATACCGCATCTTCAAGCATACTGACAGCCTTTGGAAAGGCATCACGGTGCAATTCTATCTGCCGTCCGACAATTCGACGCCACACATCGGCACTATCTTTCACGAGGTGCTTCCCACCGGAAGAAAATCGAAGAAAGCGCAGATGCCATTCTCGCCGAACACTGGCTATGCGTTTGCCGTGGCCGATAACACCTGGCATTCAGCAGACCCGGTCGGGCCAGAGGTAAAAACTCGCGACAGCATTCTGCTGACCTATTTCGTCGATGCCGGCCCGTGGAGATTTGTGCGCAATCGCGGCCGGCGAATTTCAAACCTTCTGCTCAACGAGTTGCGCAATTTGAAGCCAACTGAGTGAAATTGCAGCCGCTGTAGCCACGGCCCTGTGGGCCGTCTCTCTCGCGTGAAATTGTTGGTTGGCAGACCGGCCACAGGCCGGTGGCTACAATTAACGTGGCAATGGTTGTTCCATATTTGCTAGCGCGTACGCAACGACTGCGACAACGGCGGAATTTTCCGCAAGTTCCTTCGGAGCGATCTTGTCCAGCGTGTCAGCAGCGGTGTGGTGATAGTTGAAATAGAAACGGCTGTCTTGAATCGGACTAAAGGAGGGCACGCCGGGTTTCTCCAACGCCTCAATATCGGCGCCGCAGTGTTCAACTAAATGGAGAATACCCGCGCCTGATTCCTGCAAAATTGCTGCGACAGGCACGAGCATCTTTTTCAGTTCTGGCTTTGCCTTAATGTTGATCCCGAGCGGGTGGCCGGCGCCACCATCTGTTTCCATCGCAGCGAAGTGATTTGCCCAGTCCTTGTCGTGATCTTTTGCGTACTGTTTTGATCCGGCCGAACCATTCTCTTCATTCATCCACGCAATCACCCGGATCGTGCGCTTCGGTTTGAGATGAAGTTTTTGGATCAGATTCGCCGCTTCCATCGAGACTGCGACTCCGGCGCCATCATCGATCGCGCCCGTGCCAAGGTCCCATGAGTCCAGGTGACCAGAAACGATGATCACTTGCTCAGGATGCTCGCTGCCTTTGATATCCGCGATCACGTTCGCGCTCTCGACGTCGGGCAAAGTTTGCGGCGTCAGAACCAATTTCATTTTCACCGGCCCCTGTCGGACCAGATCAGCGATTAAATCGGCGTCCTCTGCGGTAACTGCGCCGGCTGGAATTTTGGGAGCATCACCTGCGTAATCTGTCAGTCCCGTATGCGGCAGCCGATAGTCGGCGCCACCCACTGAACGAATCAAACACGCGACAGCGCCCTGTCGCGCGGCTGCGCTCGGGCCGTCGCTTCGATAAACAACCGCTTCACCGTAGGCTTCGTTGCCACGACCTTCTGCGGCCATCTGTTTGTCGAAGGGATAACTGAAGAGCACGATCTTGCCGGCGACTTTTTCGCGAGGCAGCGATTTCAGCTCATCGAAATTTCTGACAGCAACCACGTCTGCTTCAATTCCCTGCGGAGGTGTTGCCACGCTTGCGCCGAGGGCGCACAAAACAATCTTCTGCGTTGTGCTTTGTGCCTGGCCGGGAAATTGGACAAGCGCCGCTGTCTCTTCACCGCGCACCCAATGGGGCACTATCACTTTTTCCAGCTGCACTTCACAGCCGATGGTCTTCAATTCGCTCGCGACATACTCAACTGATTTGGCCGCCTGCGCCGATCCGCTCAAACGCGGTCCGATGTTATCCGCCAAATGCGCGACCTGCCTGTATGCGTAATCGCTATTCAAAGCCGCCTGCTGCAGTTGTTTCAATTCAGCCAGCGTCTGCGGCGAAAAGACAGCCGGTGTCGGCGATGGCGAAGCAGTCGAGCTCGACGCTGCCGCGGGCGTCTGTTGCGCATCAATCCGCGGAGAACACAGCAACAACGAAAGCGACAGAAGCCAAATCACCCGAAATTGATCCGATTCAGACATCCAGCCATCCCCGCTACAACATTTTCCTCTGATTCGCCATGCCGAATCATGCGAAGCGGCGATCACGTCTCTTTGTTGAATTGGATCTCTTCACCGAGCAGATCAGGATTGGTCGCATTCTCCTCCTCTTCTTTTGGGATTACGTCGCGGTTAACGCTGCGTAATCTCAGTTGCTTGCTGTCGTCCGACAGTTTCCAAACCACGTAAGCATACTTGCGATCGTCGGAGTTAATGTCCTGGACACTGACAAACGGTGTGTCGGCAACGTCGGAGTGATAAGCACGGAACAAATCGCCATCGTAGTAAACGATGTATATATTCTCATCCAGCTGTCGCATTCTCATATGTTCCTTGCCGTCCTGCGAAATCCAGTTGCCGAGAACTTGTTCCTGCACTTTCCGCGTGGGACTCGATGTGATCGGATCTTCGTATTCGCAAGCGCTGAAAGCCAGGATGCACAGGCTAACCGCAATCCCGAAGCCTGATCGTCGATAAATCAAAGTCGAAGAAGGCACCGCAAGAAGTTCAGGAACGAGATCAGTTTCTTCCCTTAATTACTTGGGGAGCTTCGACGCAATCACGTCGATCTTCTCGATCGAAGGCGGTTTAGCCAGAAGTTCGCCGGCTTTCTCCATCAACGCCTGCGCCACCTTACCATTCAGATGCGCATCCCGACCGGAGTCATCCGCGAACGTGTCGAAAATCCCGTACCTGGACGGTCCGATTTTAATTGCAAACCATGACACCGTTTTCGGCTCGGCCTCCACTAATGCCTGCCCAGCCTGTAAGAACTTCTCCACTTCCGCTTCCTTGCCCGGCTTCGCCTCCAGCACTACCCACAATGCCTTTCCGTTCATGATTCCATCCTCCTTTTCGATTCTTCCATCGCATTCAGCAGCGAACCTGTCCACCAACAAACAGGGGTTCTTCGCGTTCTCCTCTAAAAACTTAGCAATGCCCGTGGAGTCTTTCTTTTCCTTTGGGATTACGTTGCGGTTAACGCCGCGGAGTGTCAGATG
>WNGD01006128.1_pt1 | contig 11548 bp, 13 predicted proteins | sample 5400671 | NCBI WGS metagenome assembly WNGD01 (sample SAMN13153369, study PRJNA577476) | soil metagenome | isolation source: 40 cm soil or saprolite under grassland replicate 2 | place: USA:California | collected 2016-06-15
CCCACGCCCTGCGCATCATCTGTAGCGGGATCTTCGACGCCTTTCCCAGGGCCATCATGTTGCTCGGACACATGGGCGAGGCGCTTCCCTATGTTCTCAAGCGCATTGACGACGGGTGGGGAGGAACGCCCCAGAGCAACCATCTGCAACACCTCCCCTCATACTATATCAAGAACAATGTGATGATCACCACCAGCGCGAACTGTTCGCCGGAAGCACTGAGCTGTGCATTGCTCGCGGTTGGGGCAGATCATCTGCTCTTTTCGACAGACTATCCGTATGCATCGATGGAGCACACCACCCGGTTTGTGGAAACAGCTCCCATCAGCGAGATGGACAGAGAAAAGATCTTCCATGTGAATGCCGAGCGCTTGCTCAACCTGTCATAGCGGTACGAGACTCTTCCAATCCTGTCAAGGAAAGAAAGGAAACAGCAATGACCCTGATTGTCCCGAGTTTTGATGACGCCATCGTCGTGCGGGAGGCCGATGCGGAGGTCCTTGGCATGGCGCAGCTTTCCACGCGTCTGCTTGCTGACAGCGATGCGACGGGGGGAGCGCTCAGCGTTATGCGCACGACGATGGGGGAAGGTATCGAGGGAGCGAGGCCGCACACGCATAGCAAGTCAGCCGAACTCTTCTATGTCCTGGATGGGCAACTGCAACTGCTCGTAGGTTCGCAGGTGATCACTGCCGGGAAAGGAGACCTGGTGGTGGTCCCACCTAATATGGCCCATGCTTTTGCAACCACACCAGGCCATTCCGCCGATTTTCTGATTGTCCTTGCCCCAGGACTGGCGCGGTTCGGCTACTTCCGGCTGGTCGAGCGCCTGAGCCGTGGGGAGGCGCGACTTTCGGAACTGCTGGCCTCCCAGGAGTTGTACGACAACCACTTTCTGGAGAGTCCCGTGTGGCGGGCCGCCCGAGAGTCGGCTCACCACCATAAGTAAACGCCTCCTCTGTTGGCACAGGAAGATTGGGTGATCAGGTATGACGCTCTCCATCCAGATTACTCCGGAGTCGAGGCCCTCAACGCCGGCCTTTCTGGGCGAAGTGGCGGTCTTTGCTCAAGTGCTCTCGCATACTGGTCTGCTGAAAACCATTCAAGAACAGGTGCGTTTCGCCCGCGCACGCTTTGGCCACTACGATCTGATCGATTTTGTCGCTGTGTTGATCGGCTATGCGGTTTCGGGCGAACCCACTCTCCTGGCCTTTTATGAACGGCTCGCTCCATTTGCCGGGCCGTTCATGGCACTCTTTGGTCGCCATCGGTTGCCCCATCGCTCGACGCTTTCTCGTTTTCTTGCTGCCCTTGATCAAGCCAGCGTGGAAGCTCTGCGCACGCTCTTTCAACGCGATCTGCTGGCGCGCAAACCCTTTGCCGTCCCCGGTGGCTTGTTCGATCGGACGGAAAAACAGTGGATCATGATCGATGTGGACGGGACCCGACAAGCCGCCCGTCAACGTGCACTGCCGCAGACAGAGTCGCTGCCCGCACCCCATCGTCGTTTTGATCAGGTCTGCGCGCCGGGCTACCAGGGGCGCAAACGGGGAGAAGTCGTGCGCAACCGCACGGTCCTGCTCCAGATGCATACGCATCAGTTTCTGGGCACGTTTGGTGGGTCAGGCAATGGGGATTACCGAGGAGAATTGCTGCGGGCTGTCCAGGTGATCACCAGCTATGCGACCAACCTTGGGCTCCCCACCGCTTCCATCCTGCTTCGTTTGGATGGCCTGTATGGCAACGCCGCTCCCCTCATCGATGTCTTCTCGGCTGGTCTTGGGGTGATCGCCCGAAGTCGTGACTACAGCCTCCTGGATCTGGAAGTGGTCAAACTGGCGCTAGCGCGTTCCCCGGATCAGGTGAGCACCCATCCGGAAAGTGGGATGACGCGTGCCCTGTACAACTGCCCAGCCGTTCCCTTGACACCAACTGGACCCGAAGTCCGTCTGGTGGTGGCCACTCACGCGATCACCTCCTCGCCCCCCAAAGTCGGCGTTGAGCGAGACAGCATCGTCTACGAACTGTTTGTCAGCACACTCCCCTCCTCGGCATTTACTGCTTCGGATGTGCTTGACCTCTACTTGCATCGCGGCTCGTTTGAGACGGTGCTCGCAGATGAAGACGTCGAGCAGAATGCGGATCGTTGGTACTCTCATACCCCGTGCGGCCAGGAGTTCAGCCAGATCCTCGCGCAGTGGATCTGGAACCTGCGCCTGGAGATGGGGCAGACACTCTCCCCGTCCGAACGACGCACCACCGAATTTGCCGCAGCTCTGGCCGTCGAACCTGCTCAGGCAGGCGAGTCTGCCGCTCTCTCCACGTCATCGCCTGCAATGGTGTACGGTCCGCCCCAATGGGCCCGCCCTTCGTTTACAGGAGGCTTTCCAGGCTCTGCTTTTACTCCGCAACCGGATGGGACGCTGCGTTGCCCAGCCGACCGCCCACTCTATCCCCAAGAACGGCGTCCCGAGCGCGATGGTTCCCTGCGAGTTCTGTATGCTGCGCGCATCGGCGATTGCCGCTCGTGCCCATTACGCGCACAGTGTCAAGAAAGCGCTGAAAGCCGCAAACCTCGGCGGGTCAGTGCGGTGTTGTGGCCACTCTCCTCCTCCCCCTCGAATACCTTCCCCACACACATCGGCGTGCCTGTCCCGCCGCCTCGAGCTCCAGTGATGTGGAAAGACTGGCCACGCTGTAGCATTCGGCGCGCATGGCTCAGAGTGATTCGCAGCCAAACGGTTTGCTTGAAAAGCTCCCCCCAGCCTGAGCCTTTGCCTGTCACCAAGCCCTCTGAGGGCATCTTGACCCGCGCACAGCGCGCGCATTGGCGTCTCTCCTGGGAGCAGCGGTTGGCGCGCAACGCCCGTCCCTCTGACGCTCCCAGGCTTTGCATCACACTTCACGGTCTGCCAGTCACCTTTGCCCACGCCTTTGGCTTTGAGCTACTCGCCACCGCCTAAGCGACCGCCACGGACCTGGTTTCTTTCCTCGATGTCGTCTTTCCTGGCTCCCTTTCTGCATCGACAGACATTGATTCTCGGCACTTTTTTCTGCTTTTTACGATGCAGCATCCCTGGCGGTCTTTTTCTTTTCTCTTTACTTGAGCTTATCTCGTTGCGCACCCCGTGGGCAAGAAACAGCTTCTCAATCTCTTTTTGCGCTTGCAGTTTCTGCCACAGGTCCCACGGATCGAAGTCGTCAGGCTCGCAGAGAACGTGCTGGCGCAGAAACCGCTGGTGCTGGCGACCGATGACATCGTCAACGAAGAGACTGGCCGACCAGAAGTAACACGCGTCTTCCTGATGGAGCCGACGGAAGCTCTGCGCTTTGACTCTCATTTTACTCCCTCCTGGCACGGAAATATGCGTATTCTCGAACTGAAGACGACGGGAAAGGGAACCAATACCACGACTCCACCAACCTCATTAGAAGTTGCCTGGTCCGAGCTCCAGAACATCATCAATGGACGCTACATCGTTGCCTTCGATCTCCTGCTGGCCCAGATCCAGTTCGATGTCACTGCCCGCATACATGGGCTTCCTGTTCCCATGCTGATTGGGCACTCTCTGCTGGATCTGCTCCTCCTCTATGTGGGGGTCAAGGAACCCATCTCATATGAGCTCGATGGTCCCCGTTTGTCATTGACAGATGCCCAGTTGTGCGACCTGATGGAGCGAGAAGACGTCGTGCCATTCTACGACAGCTCATTGGCCCCCGCCGATCAACGAGCACGCCATCTCTTGCATACTTTGCAGAAGATGGCTGGCGGGACGCTCTCGCTGAACGGGCCTCGGCGTGTTCCACCGATGGGGTCTCTGGACCACTTTTCGTAGCAGAAAGGAAGAATGCCATGACACCATCGCCTGATTCATCATCTGGAGAAGTCTTACTCTCGATTCCCCAGGTGGCGCAACGACTGGGGATCTGTCGAGCGCAGGTCTACAGGCTGATCAACGCATCTGCAGACGATCGCTTGCCTGCCGTGCATATCGGACGTTCTGTCCAGATCTCATGCCGAACACTGGAGGAGTGGATACGAGCACGCGAGCAGTAATCGGCCTTCCTTCAACAGAGGGAGTCTCTAGAAGAACGATACGAACCCGTAGCGCGTCGGACTGAAGCTCGCCTCTCCTCACAGGAGAGCGTGAGAGCGTCTTCTTCTCTGTACATCTGTACCTAGAGGGATGTAAGAGTAGACGTACTGACGTACAGATGTACATCTCAATTATTCGCGATCAGCGAAGAAAGAAAGGTGACCAATCATGACTGATGACATCGAGGACGTGTTTCCTCCGCAACTAGAGCGCGTCTTAGGGCGCTTATCCGGCGTCCGCAAGTCGCTCAAAGGCTGGACAGCCTGCTGCCCAGCGCATGATGACCGCACCCCGAGCCTGAGTATCGGGTTAGGAATTCGTGTCCGGCTGTCTACTCCGTCTAACCGACGTCTCCTGCGAGCGCGAAAACGCGGATGCGTGTCTATGGAGGAGTTGCAAAACGAACCGATGTCTACCCTCGTTGCTGTCAAAAGGACGCGCACCCGCGACAGCCTGCTTGGAAGGTAGGCATCTTCTTATTTACTGCTTGCTTCTTTTAAAACGGCTCTACAATAGTATCGAATGCTCGCGAACTAAATTCGTACTCAGAAAGAAGCTGCGTTCCTTTATTATGAGCCAGGGCACAGCTTCTTTCTGAGGACAGGACCATAGTGAATGGAAAAAGTTAGCCAGCTTCTCTCTCATGCCTGGGTGAAACTGAGCGGTGTGTTGACGTGCCGAAAAAAGCTGGCACATGCAGCAGCAGCAACGCTGGTAAGGCCACATCAGCAATGAGGCTGTACCCCAAGGTCGTCGTGCTGTAGTGGGCAATGGCGAACGTGTAGGTGAGGTTCGCGAGCAAGGGAATCCAGCAAGCCCACCAGGCCCAGCGCGTGCGTCGCCGAAACGGGATGGCGACAATGATGAGAAAAAGCAGCCCGAAGACGAGTTCATGAACGGCGTACGTAACCTCTAGCAAGGTCACATACTGCGTCAATTTGGGCGATGAAAGCTTCGCACTGGTCCAGGGCACACCTGCAATAGTGTGGAATGCCTCCAGGTGGTCAGAGGGAAGACCCGTTCTGGCATCGGCTACAAGGTCGGAGACTGATGCAAAGAGAAAGAACGCTCCGAGCAGCAGGAGGAGAATCCAGGTCACCAGCAAATAGCCGGGCTGTTTGGGAGAGATGTGGTTCTGGGTCACCTGGTTTGCAGATTCGCGTCGAGCTCTCTCTTCTGATACACTCTCATCTGGTCTACGGTTCATGATGATTCCTTTCGTGCGCATACGCTGATTTTTCTTGCCTTTGCAAAAGTGATAGCACAAGTATATCCTCATCAAGGTCCGCCTGACATTCGTCCAGAGGCGCGATTTCTCCCCTCCTTAAGTCCTGTTTCAATGAGAGGAAAGATTGAGCAGTTCAGTCCAAACGATACCATTTTTTGATGAACTTTCAGGGTACAATGGTTGTAAATGGGACTCCTGAAAACAGGAGATTTGTCGCATATCTCGCGCTCTTTACGTTTCTTTCCTGGAAAGCCCCCACGCTGTTTCACCCTGTCTCCATCGCATCCTATAATACGCGTATAGTGATATAGAGCTCTCATTCTGCGCATCTTAGTTCTAGACCAACACAACGGCGACGAGGTAGACGATATAGGCTCCCACGAGAAGACCACCTATCCTTCGCGTAATCTTTCCATACCAGACAAGAGCCAGAAGAACTAGATGAACAATGATCATGATTGGTAAGGCGATAAAGATCTCGGATCGGTCCACTGGAAGAGCGTGGATGGTAGCAGCCAGTCCAAGTGTGACGAGCAGGTTGTAGGCGAAAGAGCCGAGGATACCACCTACCAGGATATCAGATCGTTGCTTGCGAGCAGCATTCACGCCAAGAGCAAGCATCTCTGCCCCAGTTCCCAGCGAGACAATGGTTGCCCCAACTGCCCCTTGACTCAGCCCAATGCTCTCGGTTAGCCGAAGGGCACCTTCCACGATGGCCGGACCTCCCACCGCCATCGCCGCCAGGCCGCTAACGGTCAGCAGGATCGGTTTCCAATGCAGACGGGGGCGCGAATGCTTCTCCTGGTCCTCATCGTCCTCATCATCTCCTTCAGACGCTGCCAGACGCTTCACCGCCTCCTGGTCGGTCCGAAACAAGAAGAAGGTGTAGCCGACAAACACCACCAGAAGGAGAACTCCCTCTCCTTGCGTGACGACACCGAAGAAAAGCAGGACCACAGGGAGAATGGACACCAGGGTCGCGATGAGGGCTTGTCGTCGCACACTCCGGTCGATGACCATGGGAAAGATGAGCGCGGAGAGTCCCAACGCCGCCGTGACGATGGTGACATTGGTGCCAATGACATTTCCCACGGCAAGGGTTGGAGCGCCGCGAGCCGAAGCAATGGCTGCGGTCAGCATCTCCTCTGGTTCCAGACCAGCCAGGAGGACCCCTAATACTAGCGCGCTGACACCAAGAGCGCGGGCAAGATCGCCTGCTCCATCAAGAAACCAATCAGCTCCAACGATGAGCAGCGCGGTCCCGATGAGAAGCAGCCCAAGCGCGAGGAGGAGTGGGAGCATCACCTGTCCTTTCTCAGAGCATCAGTCGCTCTCCGCACTCTCACGCAGCGCATGAATGGCTTCCCGGATGCCGTAGTACACAATGACGAGAGAGGCAAGCGGATCTGCCCACCACCAGCCAAAGAGGGCATTGAGCACGAGTCCAACCAGGACAGCCCCTGCAAGATAGGCATCGACGAGCGTCACGTGCCCTTCCGTGAGCAAGACCTCATTCTTCAACTGCTGCCCTGTTGTCCTCTTGCCAAAGGCGAGCAGGAGCATGGCAATGAAGGTAGCTGCAATCCAGGCAATGCCGCCAAATGACGCAACAGCATGTGTTCCTGTGAGGAACGTGGAGAGCAATTGCACCACAATGTAGATCACCAGAGCAATGAAGGCGATCCCGATGAGACGGAGTGCCAGTTGCTCACGGTGCTGGTTGACTCCGGTCAGTTGCCAGACGACGACGACTGAGGCAAAGATTTCGATGAGGGAGTCGAGCCCGAACCCAGCTAAGGCCACGGAATGGGCAGCGTAGGCCGCGATCACGACAATGACAACGCCGACCACATTCCAACCGAGCGTGATGTATTCGAGGACGAGTCCTCGCCGCAGGAAAGGGGCTTGTGCCACAGGAACCTCCAGATACGTTTTCGTCGAGAGACGCGCGACCACTTGCGAAATCTCCTCTTTTCTCAGACTGCTGCCTCGGATGGACGAGCAAGGAGAAATTGCTCTCTTATGATCTCCTTGACTCCCTCTTGCCCGGCGATGCGAAGCCAGATGGGACCCTGTGTTGGTTCAAAAAGCAATGCAAAGAGAAAAAAAGGACAACACGCTCTTTCCTTTCCCAAACAACAACTCAGCAGGAGCAATCTTCCTTAGCACAGCTACACGCCTCACCCGTCCGTGCCTCATGCAGAGCCTCACGTCCCTCTTGAACCAGAAAGAAGACCAATCCAAGAGCCGCCAGTGGATCTGCCCACCACCACCCAAAGACGCGATTGAGTAGAAGACCCGCTAGTAAGGTAAGCGACATGTAAGCACAGGTGACGCTACAGGCGGCATCTGCCTTGAGAGCAGCGCTTCCAATCCATTTGGCGACGCGGATCTTGCTCTGCCACAAGAGCGGCATGATGATGGCAGCAGCTACGGCCAGACCAACACCCCACCAGGATGCTTCTGGTCGTGTTCTGGTAAGGAATGCCAGGGCACTCTCACCGACAATATAGATGGCGAGGGCAAACAGGCTGAGAGCGGTTACCCAGGAGGCACGCCGTTCAGCCTGCTCAATACGCTCGATGGACCCGCCTCGTTGCTCAACGAGCAAACGCCAGAGCAGAACGCCACCCGCAATCAGTTCGACGATGCTATCAATACCAAAGCCTTGCAAGGAGACACTGCGGGTGGCAAAGCCTACGCTAATGGCGATACTCGCCTCAATGATCATCCACACGATCGTGACCAGTTCGATCCCGATTCCCTGGCGCACATTGCCTTTCCGGGTGGACGTGGGTTGCTCCACAGGCGCAGAGTTGAAAACTGGAAGTTCTCGTGCCATATCTGGTTATCCTTTCTGCGCCGGCGTACTCGCTGGATGCGTCTCTTCCTGCTCCTGCTCATGCGCCTCTTCCATTTGACAATAGAGACCATCGATCTCACTGCACTTGCCCAGGTGTTCGTCACACTCCAATTGGAGTGTGGAGTGGCCAATGCGATACTTGTCACGTAGCATCGCCTCGATCTCTTGGAGGATCGGGGCACATTCATTGAGTGGTACATTGGCGGTTTGAACATGGGCGGAGAGGGCATACATTCCACTGGTGATACTCCAGACATGTACGTCATGGACATTTCTCACTTCTGGAACCCGTTTCATATCATCAACGAGGGCAGAAAAGTTGATATCTTTGGGGGTCGCTTCCAGCAGGATGTCGGTTGTTTCACGCACGATTCGCCAGGCTCCTACCGCAATCAGCACCGCGATCCCAACGGAGAGAATGGGGTCTATAGGGCTCCACCCAGTCAGTAAAACGACGAGGCCCGCAACAATGACGCCCACGCTCGCTCCCACATCTCCAAAGACATGCAAGGCGGCGGCTTTGGCATTGAGATTCTCTTGCTCTTTGTTCAACCCAAAGCCAATATACAGGTTGACAGCAATGCCAACGCCTGCTGAAGCAAACATGAACAGCGGCTGGATCGGTTCGGGATGCTGAAATCGCTGCACCGCTTCATAGAGAATCCAGACCGTGACGAGGATGAGCGTGATGGCATTGATGAGGGCAGCGAGGATACCCACGCGATGATAGCCAAAGGTTTTGCGGGCATTGGCAGGCCGTTCAGCTTGTGCCGTTGCGAACCAGGCCAGGCCCAAGGCAAAGATATCGGTGAGTGCATGTCCTGCGTCAGAAAGGAGCGCCAGTGAATGGGCGAGCAGGCCACCGCCGACCTCTGCTGCTACAATGATGAGGGAGAGGAAGAAGGCGAGGCGCAGCTTCTGCATTGTCATCCCATGCGTATGATCGTGTCCAGCATGCTCATTCCTCATGGCTCCTCCCTTTCTCTTCAAAGCAAGGATCTCCTTCCATGTAGTTCGTACATGCATAGACGCCTCGTGCAATGTCTCGTAAGATCTGCTCAGTCAGTGCAAACAAGGCGGCGATTTTCGGATGGCTCAATTGATAGAGCGTGTAACGTCCTTGCGACTCGGAGATCACGAGATCGCAGTCCGATAAACAGCGTAAATGGTTGGAGACGTTGGTTCGAGACAGATTGGTTTTCTCCACAATGGCGCTCACCGTGAGCGGTCCTTCGCGAAGGGCTTCTAAGATAGAGAGGCGCGAAGGATCAGCAAACCCACGATAGAGCTTCGCTTTCAGCGCCGTCGCTTGTGCTTGGAGGGTAGGCATGGTTCTCTCCCTTTTACGTTTACACGTCATTACATAATGACATATTAGCCGAAACAGAGAGGGTGTGTCAAGGAATCGCCCCGCAAAAAAGAACGAGAAGTAGACAAAAACCCTGATGCTATGCTATAGTCTACAGAAGAGAATACATGGGTGATGGAGTCCACCCTGCTAAAGCTGCGCTTTGGCAAAACCGCATAGACGCTAATAACTCCTGATGACGTGCCTGGGCGCGGAATCAGGGGATTTTTTTGGCCTCTGTCCTCCTGGCAGTCCAGGCAGGGTGTACCAACGTAGCGTGGAGGACCTGCATGACAAATATCTGGTTTATCGCTGCTCTTTGGATGGGTACCGCCTTACTCGCCAGTCTCATTTCCATTCGCATTGGCATCTCCGTTGCCCTGGTCGAAATTTTCTTAGGCGTGCTCGGGGGCAACTACCTGCACTTTCAGACCACTCCCTGGATTGATTTCCTGGCCAGCTTTGGTTCGGTCCTGCTGACCTTTCTCGCAGGTGCTGAGATTGATCCTGCTTCGTTCCGCAAACATCTGGGTCCCAGTCTGGCTATTGGCAGCATTTCCTTCCTCCTCCCTTTTCTGGGAGCGATGGCCTTCGCCTTTTTTGTTGCCCACTGGGATCTCCATGCAGCCCAGATCGCTGGGATCGCCCTGTCAACGACCTCGGTGGCCGTGGTCTATGCAGTCATGGTCGAGACGGGCCTCAACGAAACAGAACTGGGGAAACTCATTCTTGCCGCCTGCTTTGTCACCGACTTTGGCACCGTGCTGGCCCTGGGCGTGCTCTTCGCCAGCTTCAACCTCTGGATGCTGGTGTTCTTGGTGATCCTGGTGGTGGTGCTCTGGAAACTGCAACCAATTACACACTGGTTGATCGGGAAATGGGGAGGGCGCGTGAGCGAAGTGGAAGTGAAGTTCCTCTTTGTGCTGCTCTTCTTCCTGGGAGGACTGGCGACAACGGCTCAGAGTGAGGCGGTATTGCCAGCGTACCTGGTCGGGCTGATTATCGCAGGAGTCTTTGTGCGCGATAAAGTGCTGGTCTACCGCATTCGCAGTATCGCCTTTGCGCTCTTGACTCCCTTCTTCTTCATTAAAGCGGGCATGTTGATCTCGTTACCAGCCGTCGTTACGGGCGCGCTCCTCATTGTGGTGTTGCTGGTCGTCAAAGTGGGCACGAAGTTCCTGGGCGTCTGGCCGCTGACACGCGTCTTCAAGTTGACCCCTCGCGAAGGCAACTATACCACATTACTGATGTCGACCGGTTTGACCTTCGGCAGCATTTCGGCGCTCTACGGATTGTCGCATGGGATTATCAATCAGGCGCAGTATACGATCCTGGTAACCGTCGTCATTGGGTCTGCCCTTCTTCCCACATTCATCGCACAAACATGGTTCCTTCCCAGACGGAGCACGCCTCTTTCGTCAGAGGCACGAGGAGAGGTGGAGACGCTTATGGAAGAAGACGCGGTTCTTGAAGGTGGAAAGGAGTAAAATACAGCAAAGTGACGCGCGTATTGATAGTGGGAATGAGAGAACAGCAATGATACGACTTGCCATTCCAGGCAGAGAGACGATCGAACTGCATCACGCGGTCTTTGATATCAATGGAACGCTGGCCATCGATGGGGAGCTCATACCGGAGATGATCGATCGCTTACAAGAACTTTCGACCCATCTCTCTTTACATGCATTGACAGCGGGAACCCATGGGAATATGACAGAGATTGAACACCTGCTGAGATTTCCTCTTCATCTCGTGATCAATGGAGAGGAGAAGGCCCGTTATGTGCAACAATTGCATCCAGAAGGTGTGATTGCCTTTGGCAACGGTATGAACGATGTGGAGATGCTTCGCCTGGCGGCGATTGGCGTGGGCATTCTCTTCTGAAAAAGTCCATGTCTAACCGCTTCAACTGAGAAGAAACCGCCTCAAAGGAGACAATGAGCAGGTGTTTGAGAAGAGGAAGGAGTCAGGCACAAGCAGACAAGGTTCATATCTGATGGTGGGAGAACCCA
>WNGD01006129.1_pt1 | contig 11547 bp, 14 predicted proteins | sample 5400671 | NCBI WGS metagenome assembly WNGD01 (sample SAMN13153369, study PRJNA577476) | soil metagenome | isolation source: 40 cm soil or saprolite under grassland replicate 2 | place: USA:California | collected 2016-06-15
GTTCATCGAAGGGCTCCAAGCCGATCTCGAAGAGATCGCCGCCGTCGGCGACGACGCCGTCGGTGAAGCAGCTCGCAGGCTGACCGCGGCTGTCGGCGCTTCCGCCGGTCTCCGTCTCCTCGACGCATTGACCGAGGCCGCGCTCGAGCTCTCGAGCCAGCTCCCGTCGGGACATGTCGAGATCCGGATGTCCGGCCAGGATCCCTCGCTCCTTTACGTCGAGGACGAGCGCCAAGCGCCCGCGCCTCCGGCTGCGGAGGACGCCTTGGTCGCCCGGATCTCGCTGCGGCTGCCCGAGGGTCTGAAGGTGGCGATCGAAGCCGCCGCCACCCGCGAGGGCGTTTCCGTCAACTCGTGGCTCGTGCGCTCGCTCGCCCGCGCCGTCAGCTCGGGCGGCGGCGGGCGCAGGGGCCCAGGCAACCGACTCACCGGCTTCGGCCGGAGTTAGGAGGAAGAGATGTTCTTGCATCTGCCGTTCGGACATGCCGAAGTGCGCGTCGATGCACGTGATCCCCGCAAGCTCCGCCCGGCCGGCGCTCTCGACGTCATCCGTCGGGTGCGCGCCCGCAAGTCATGAGGCGGGAGACGTTCGAGACTCCCGGCGAGCTGACGCTCGACGTCCACGTCCCGGCAGGGCGGATCGAGATCGAGACCGTGGACGCGGCGACCACCGAGGTCGAGCTCGACGCCCGCGGCAGCTCCGATCAGGTCGCCGAGCTGCTCGAGGACGCTCGCATCGAGCTCCGCGAGGTGCCGGGCGGGCACGAGCTGAGCGTCGACGTCGAAGGGCGGCGCGGGATCGGCTTCGGCTTCCTGCGGAAGCTCGACGTCCGACTGGCCATCCGTACGCCTCATGGAGCCAACGTCCGCAGCGAGAGCGCGACCGCCGATTTGCGCGGGCGCGGCCGGTTCGGATCGCTCGAGGCCAAGGCGGCGTCGGGCGATATCGACTTCGACGAGGTCGCAGGCGACGCGCGCGTCGAGGCCGCGAGCGGCGACGTGCGGGTGTCGTCCGTCCAGGGGGACGCCGACGTCAGTACGGCCTCCGGCGACGCCAAGCTCGGCCGGGTCGAAGGGACTCTTTCCGCGCGAGCCGCCTCGGGAGACGTGTCCGTCGACGAGGCCGGCAGCGGGGTCGAGGTGAGGACCGCCTCCGGCGACCAGCGGATCGGCGCCGTCGCTGCGGGCAGCGTCAACGTCCAGTCGATGTCGGGCGACATCAGCATCGGCATCCGCCAGGGCTCCAACGTCTGGGTCGACGCTCGCGCGATGAGCGGCGACTTGAGCTCAGAGGTCGAGCTCGGGGATGAGCCGCCGGCAGAGGACGCGCCGCTGGTCGAGCTGCGGGCGACGTCGATGAGCGGCGACGTCACGGTTCGCCGGGCACGATGACCGTCGAGGCCGGCGCCGCTCCGCGGTCGGGTCTCGTGCCACGGCTGCTGCGTGAGAACCGCGGCTTCCGCGGCTTCTTCACCGGCCAGGCGATCTCGCTCGTCGGCGACCAGATCACGCTGATCGCCCTGCCGCTCGTCGGCGTGCTCGTTCTGCATGCGGGTGCGGCCCAGATGGGCTTCCTGACGACGGCGGAACTCCTTCCGAATCTGCTCTTCGCGCTGCACGCCGGGGCCTGGATCGACCGACGCGGTCGTCGCCGCCAGGTGATGATCGTGGCCGATCTCGGACGCGCCGCGGCGCTTGCCTCGATCCCGATCGCGTACGCCTTCGACGCGCTGACGCTCACGCAGTTGTACGTCGCCGGTTTCGTCTCGGGAACGCTCAGCGTGCTCTTCTACGTCTCGTACAGCACCCTCTTCGTCTCGCTCGTGCCGCGCGAACGCTACGTGGAGGCGAACTCGCTTCTGCACGGGAGCCGTGCGCTGTCGTTCGTCGGCGGCCCCAGCCTCGGCGGCTTCCTCGTGCAGTTGCTCTCCGCGCCCGTGACGCTCGTCACCGACGCGGTCTCGTTTCTCGTCTCGGCGTTCTCGCTGAGCCGCATCTCGCCGGTCGAGCCGCCGCCCGACGTCGAGGGGAGCGGCCGCCTCGCGGCGGGCGCGAGGTACATCCTCGGCTCGCCGATCGTGCGGGCGTCGCTACTCGCGACCGCGACGATCAACTTCTTCAACTTCGTCTTCTGGGCGCTCTTCATCCTCTACGCGACGAGATCGCTCCACGTGCGGCCCGGCCTACTCGGACTCGTTCTCGGCGCCGCCTCGCTCGGAGGCGTGATCGGCTCGCTGCTGACGGGGCGGATCAGCCGGCGGATCGGGATCGGGCCGGCATTCGCGCTCGGCTGTGTCGTCTTTCCTGCGCCGCTCGTGCTCGTGCCCCTCGCAGGCGGGCCGGAATGGGCCGTGCTCGGCTTTCTCTTCCTCGCGGAGTTCCTCTCGGGCTTCGGCGTGATGATCCTCGACATCTCGGCGGGCTCGATCAAGGCTGCGCTCATCCCGGATTCGGTTCGCGCCCGCGTCACGGGCGCGTATCTGCTCGTGAACTACGGCGTACGACCGGTCGGCGCGTTCACCGGCGGTCTGCTCGGCAGCCAGCTCGGCCTGCGGCCGACGCTCTGGATCGCGACCGTCGGAGCGATCGCGGGCGCGTTGTGGCTGCTGCCGTCGCCGGTCATGCGCCTGCGCGACCTGCCGGAGATCGAGGTGGCCTAGTCGACGCGGTCCTCGACCTCGTTTGCTTTGGCCGTCAGCGCGGCGAAGCCGGCCTGCAGAAAGTCGTTCACGGCGGCCGCGCCCAGCGACCAGGTCAAGAGCCGGCCGAAGCGAGGCGCCAGGATCTGGGTCGACGCAAGGCCCGCCGCCGTCCATGTGCCGATGCAGCGGGTGCAGGTGACGAGCTCGCCGATCGCCTGCTCCATGCCGCCCTCGACCGGCTCCTCGTCTCCGCTGTGTGCGTGGCCGCGGACGAACGGCTGGCGGATGAAGCTCGTCACCTCGTCATGAGAGAGCGTCCGCGCCGCCTTGAACGAGGCAGCCGCGAGCACGGCGAAGTCCAGCGGCGTCTGGCACTGAGGATCGCGATCGAGCAGCCGCCCGAGCGCGCCGGCGGTCGCGAGCAGGCCGGTAAAGGCGCCGGCGATCGCCGCGTAGGAGCCGTAGGGCGGGCGCCTTTCGAACGCAGACATCGCAGCTAGCCTGTTCCTGATGGCCGAGTTCAAAACATCCGCCGCCTACCAGCCGACCGGCGACCAGCCGGACGCGATTGCCACGCTGTCCGAAGGCCTGCGGGCCGGCGAGCGCTACCAGACGCTGCTCGGGGCGACCGGCACGGGGAAGACGGCGACGATGGCGTGGATCATCGAGGAGGTCGGCAAGCCGGCGCTGCTGATCGCGCACAACAAGACGCTCGCGGCCCAGCTCTGCAACGAGCTGCGCGAGTTCTTTCCGAACAACGCCGTCGAGTACTTCGTCTCCTACTACGACTACTACCAGCCCGAGGCCTACGTGCCCCAGGCCGACCTCTACATCGAAAAGGACTCGTCCCAGAACGACGACATCGCGCGATTGCGGCTCGCCGCGACCTCGGCGCTGTTCACCCGCCGGGACGTGGTCGTCGTCGCGTCCGTCTCCTGCATCTACGGGCTCGGCTCGCCGGAGGAGTGGCGCGAGCGCGTCCTGATCTTGAGCGTGGGGGAGGAGCACGACCGCGATCTCGCGCTGCGCAAGCTGATCGACAGCCAGTACGTCCGCAACGACTCGGTGCTCGGCCGCGGCCGCTTCCGGGTCAAGGGCGACGTGGTCGAGGTGCAGCCGGCCAACTCGGAGACCGCGTACAGGATCTCCTTTTTCGGCGACGAGGTGGAGCAGATCAGCCACTTCGACCCGCTCACGGGCGAGATCTACGCGCACCTCGACAACGTCGCGATCTGGCCGGCGACGGAGTACGTCACTTCCAAGCCGACGATCGAGCGCGCCGTCGACGAGATCCGCCACGAGCTCGAGCAGCAGGTCAAGCAGTTCGAGTCCGAGAACCGCCTGCTCGAGGCGCACCGGATCCGCCAGCGCACCGAGTACGACCTGGAGATGCTGCAGGAGCTGGGTTTCTGCAACGGGATCGAGAACTACTCGCGGATCCTGGAAGGGCGTGCGCCGGGCACACACCCGTTCACGCTGCTCGACTACTTCCCCTCGGACTTCGCCGTCTTCGTGGACGAGTCGCACCAGACGGTGCCGCAGCTCGGCGGCATGTACGAGGGCGACCGCTCGCGCAAGCAGACGCTCGTCGACTACGGCTTCCGGCTGCCCTCGGCGCTCGACAACCGGCCGCTGCGCTTCGACGAGTTCCTGGAGAAGGTCCCCCAACTCGTGTTCGTCTCGGCGACGCCGGGCCCGTTCGAGCTGCGCCACTCGACCCGGATCGCCGAGCAGCTGATCCGCCCCACCGGAATCGTCGATCCCGAGGTCGAGCTGCGCGCGACGAAGAACCAGATCGACGACCTGCTGAACGAGGTTCGTCGCCGCGAAGAAGTGGGGGAGCGTGTCCTCGTCACGACGCTGACGAAGAAGATGGCCGAGGATCTCACCGACTACCTGCTCGAGTCCGGCGTCAAGGCGCGCTACCTCCACTCCGAGATCGACACGCTGGAGCGGATCCAGATCATCCGGGAGCTGCGGCTCGGCGAATACGACGTGCTCGTCGGCGTCAACCTGCTTCGCGAGGGTCTCGACCTGCCGGAGGTCTCGCTCGTCGCGGTGCTCGACGCCGACAAGGAGGGCTTCCTGCGCGGCAAGACGGCGCTCGTTCAGACGATCGGCCGCGCGGCGCGGAATACCAACGGCAAGGTGCTGATGTACGCAGACAAGCTGACCGAGGCGATCAAGGGTGCGCTCGACGAGACGAACCGCCGCCGCGCCAAGCAGCTCGCCTACAACGAGGAGCACGGGATTACGCCCGAGTCGATCCAGAAGGGCGTCTCCGACATCGCCGAGTTCCTTTCGCTGGAGTCGCCGACCGTGCCGGGGCGGCGCCGCCGCGACGGCCGCAAGGTCAAGGGCCTGAGCTCCGAGGAGCTCGAGCGGCTCGTGATCACGCTAGAGGAGGAGATGTTCACGGCCGCGGAGCAGCTGCGCTTCGAGTACGCGGCGAAGCACCGCGACGAGATCAAGGACCTGCGCCGCGAGTTGCTGGCGGCGGCGCCCAGCTAGGGTCAGCCGTAGATGACGCTCGGCTTCATCATTGCGATCTTGATCTGGGGCTTCATCATCGGCGGGCTCGCGCGCTTCGCCGTGCCCGGCCCGGACCCGATGCCGATCTGGATGACCACCGCGATCGGGATCGGCGGCTCGCTGATCGGCGGCATCCTCTCCCGCCTCATCTTCGGCACGCCGACGAGCTTCTTCTTCGCCTTCCTCGGCGCTGTCCTCCTCGTCGTGCTGTACCGGAAATTTGTCCAGCACCGGCCGATCACGGGTCCGGGCGTGCGACGGCCGCCCGCCTGAGGTTTCCTCGCCGCGCGTCCGGAAACAGCGCGGGCATGCACTGGATCTGGTTCATCATCGTCGGCGCCGTCGTCGGCGCCCTTGGAAGGCTGTTTCACCCCGGTCGCGACCCGATGGGCTGGCTCCTGACGATCGCGATCGGAATCGTCTCGATGATCATCGCCGCGGCGATCTCAGGCGGTTGGCTCGCCTTCGTCATCGGCGTGATCGTCGCGGTCATCCTCGTCGCGCTCGTGGGCCGATTCTTCGGCGAGCGGCGAGGCGGAGTCACAGCCGGCGTCTAGGCCGGTTCCACCTGGAGTGGCTCACTGCCGCGGGGAAATTTCCTCACGGCGGTGAGCCCCCAGTCGTCCTCGCGCCAGACATAGGTCTCGACGACGAGCTCGTGCTCGTGGACTTCGTAGACGTGCAGGCCGCGCGCCTCTCCGCGACGGTCGGGGCGCGGCTGGCCGAGCCCGGGCGCGACGGAGACGGTCGCACCGCGCAGGCTTCCCGGGGCGACCTCGAACTCGTGCCGCTCCGACACGGCGGCCTGGTGGATGTGGCCTGCGAGGATCAGCTCGGCGCCGGCGTCGACGAGCGAGGCGAGCACGTGTGTCCGCCGAGCGACCGGCTTCTTCCGCGAGCGCCACGGGGCGCCGATCAGGTGGTGGTGGAGGACGACGACGCGAAGCGCCTCGGCTGGGGCCGCTGCGAGCAGCTCGGCTGCCCGCCGTAGCTGCGCCGAGCGGAGGCCGCCGGACTGGTGGCGCCACGGCCGCACCGAGTTGAGGCCGACGACGAAGAGGTCGTCCGCTCGGTGCACCGGCTCGCAGGTCTGCCAGTGCCGCTCGAACTCGCGGAACGGATGGGTGAACCGGGCTGGGATCGCCCAGGGAATGTCGTGGTTGCCCGGGACGACGAGCAGCGGCCGTTCGAGCCGCTTCAGAAACGCCGCCGCGCGGTCGTGCTCGGCCGACTGCGCGCGGTGGGTCAGATCCCCGCTTGCAACGATCAAGTCGGGGTTGACGCGCTCGATCAGGGTCGCCAGAGCGCGCTCGACGTCCGGCTCCTCAACGGTGCCGACATGCAGGTCGGAGAGGTGGAGGAGCCGCGCTGGCACCGGCGAAAGAGGCTAGTACACTGAGTTACGTGCCCGACGAAACGACCGAGATCTTCGATGATCTCTATCTCGGCCTGCGCGCCGGCGGCGCCATGCGCAAGCAGCGCCGCGGCGAGCCGCTGACGGACGAGGAGCAGGAAGCCCTCGGTCGCTGGCAGCGCCTCTCGACCTGGCGCAAGGCCGCAGCGGTCGGCGCCTTCGGCGTCGGCACGTTCGGGCTCGGGTTTACTTTGGGTGGACTCGTGTTCGGAAAATGGCGTAAGGCTTAGTCGCGCGAGCCCTCACTCTTGAGCGGCCGTGCCGGGCGGCCGGCACGGCCTTTTAACCGGCGTCGCAAGCGACGCCTCAGGGGCTCGGGTTAACGTTGGGTGGACTCGTGTTCGGAAAATGGCGTAAGGCCTAAGCTTCCGCTAAACCCGGCTGAGGACAAGGCTCAGCTACGCCTCAGCGTCTTTCGCCGGGAAGAGAAGTGTCGGGACTTCTTCCTCGGCGGGATCCTTGTCTCGAACGATCACGTCGACGAGCGTGACGAGAACCGCGGCGATCGGCACCGCTAGCAGCACGTAGATGCCGCCGAGCAGCAGGCCGATCGCGGTGACGGAGACGAGGACGACGAGCGGTGAGAGGCCGACTGCGTGCCCGAGCACCTTCGGGACGACGATGTAGTCCTCGAGCAGGCGCACGACGAGAACCGCGAGACCTGCGGCGAGCGCGATCTGCCACGAGTCCGTCAGCCCGACCCCGATCGCGACGCCTCCGGCAGTCAGCGGGCCAATGATCGGAATGATCTCGACGACCCCGGCGAAGATTCCGAGCAGCAGCCAGAAGGGCACGCCGATCGCCCAGAAGGCGAGTGAGAGAACGGTCCCGACGAAGGCGATCAGCAGGAGCTGGCCGCGAACGAAGGCGCCGAGCTTCGCGTCGATCAGGTCCCAGGTGTCGCGAACGGTCTTCCTCTGCTCGCGCGCGACGAGGGATAAGACCACGCGCCTCGCCCGGTCGCGCTCGAAGATCCAGTAGGCGGCGACCGCGAAGGTGAAGAAGATCGCGATCAAGACCTCGAACGCGGTCTTCGTCACGCTCACGGACGCGTGCACGAGCGAGCTCGCGGCCGGGAGCTTCTTCAGGCGCTTCTGCAGGGCGCGCAGGATCGTGTGCTTGATCCCGGTCGAATTCCTCGTCGCCTTGTCCAGGGCGTTTCTCGAGGTCGGGACACTGCCGAGCGCCTGGCCGACCTGGTCGACGGCGCGCGGGACGACCAGCCAGAGGAACAGCGCCACGACGCCGGCGAGGACGAGGTAGTGCACCGCGAGGCCGACGCTGCGCGGCACCCGTCGCGCGTGCAGCCACTCGATCCCCGGCCGCATCGCGGCGGCGATCACCAGCCCGAGGAAGAACAGCGAGACCAGGATGCGCAGCTTCCAGAGCGCGAGCACGAGCGCGACGATGCTGACGACGACCAGCGTCGCAACGGCTGCCTTTCGGGCGACTTGTCCCACGGTTGAGTCTTCCCCTCTGTTGCGGGCGCGGCAAACAGTGCTGAAAAGGGCGGCGAAGCCGCCTGTCCGCGCAGCGGACCCGGGGAGGGGTCTGGGGGAACTGGGAGGTCCCCCAGAGAAGGAAGGCGCCATGCAGCGGCGAAGCCGCGCGCGTGCGTGTAGACGACGGTGAGCGCATCTACCTCGACTCCCGACGTCACGGGATCGTCTTGGCGCCCGCGCTCGCCCGCGCGTTCCTTCTCGCCGCTGCGGGAGGGCTGCTCGTCTCGCTCGCCTGGCCGTTCGCCGTTGCCGGCGCCGCGCTCGTCATCGTGGCTGCGCTGCTCGCGCTCCGTGCCACGTGGAAGTGGGAGCGAACCCATGTGATCGTCACGGACGACAGGCTCGCGCTCGTTCGCGGCACGCTTCGCCGCCGGATCGCGGCGGTGCGCCTCGAGCGTGTCGGGGCGGTGGAAGTCGAGCAGAGCCTGTTGGGCAGGGTGCTCGGCTACGGAACGCTGATCGCAGGGCCGCTCGAGATCACGTACGTGCCCCAGCCGCGCAGCGTCTACGGGCTCGTTGCGAGCCGCGCCCCGTAGGCTGGCTTGCGCCTCGCGTGATCGAAGTCGAACATCTCACCAAGCGCTACCGCAGCGCCGTCGCGGTCGACGACCTGAGCTTCAGCGTGCCGCGCGGGCGGATCACAGGCTTCCTGGGGCCGAACGGGGCCGGGAAGACGACGACGCTGCGCGTACTGCTCGGGTTGGCCCTGCCGACGGGTGGGCGCGCGACCATGGCGGGACGACGCTATCGAGAGCTGGACGCGCCGCTCCGAACGGTCGGCGCGGTGCTCGAGGCCTCCAATTACCACCCGGCGCGCAGCGGACGGAACCACCTGCGAGTCCTTGCGGCAGCGGCCGCGATCTCGCGGCAGCGCGTCGATCGCGTCCTCGCCGACGTCGAGCTGACGGGCGCGGCCAAGCGCAGGGTCGGCGGCTACTCGCTCGGGATGCGGCAGCGTCTCAGCGTTGCCGCCGCGCTGCTCGGCGAGCCCGAGCTGCTCGTCCTCGACGAGCCTGCCAACGGGCTCGATCCGGAAGGCATTCGCTGGCTGCGGAACTTCCTCCGCTCGTTCGCGCAGGGCGGCGGGACCGTCTTCGTCTCGAGCCACGTGCTGGCCGAGGTCTCCCAGCTCGCCGACGAGGTCGTGATCATCCACCGCGGCAAGCTCGTCGCCCACCAGTCGGTCGCGGAGCTGACCCTCCAGGCGGCCGGCGCGACCCGCGTCCGCTCGCCCCGGGCGGAAGAGCTGCTGGCGCGGCTCCACGCTGCCGGGATCGAGGCAGAGCCGACGCCCGCGGGGCCCCTCGCCGTCCACGCGCCGCCCGAGCGGGTCGGCGACCTCGCGGCCGAGGCCGGTATTCCGTTGCACGAGCTCGTCGCCGAGGCGGGCTCTCTCGAGGAGGCGTTCCTCGAGCTGACCGCGGAGACTCGGCAATGAACGCATTACGCGCGGAGCTCCTCAAGGCCGTGACGACCCGCCTGCTGCTCTGGTTTGGAGTGGGGTTGCTCGCTTTTCTGACGCTGGTCCTCTCGATCCACATCGGCTCGACCGACCCCGAGACCCTGCGCGAGCTCTCGACACAGCGCTCGACGCTCGCTTTCGGCGGCCTGGCAGCGATCGTCGCGGTTTTGATCGGCTCGCTGCTCGTGACCGCCGAGTACGCCCACGGAACAATCAACCAGAGCTTCCTCGCCGTACCCGTCCGCGAGAAGTTGCTCGCGGCCAAGCTGGGCGCGGCGGTTCTCGTCGTCTTCGTGCTCGCGATGTTCGTCGATGCGGCCACGTTGCTGATTGCCGAGCTCTGGTTCCACGGGCGCGGCCTGAGCCTGCATCTCGGGCGCGACACCTTGACGCCCTTCCTCGGCTCCGTCGGCGCTTCGATGCTGGCTGCGGGGATCGGCGTCGGAGTCGGGGCGGTGCTGCGGAGGCAGACCGGCGCGATCATCGCGATCCTGCTCTGGCTGCTGATCGGAGAAGGCGTGATCAGCGCGGCCGGCGACGCGGCGCGGTTTGCGCCGGGCCATGCCCTAGGAGCGGTCGTCACCGCGCACGCGAGCGGGACAAGGGACATGCTCGGTGTCTGGGCGGCCGCCGTCGTCGGGCTCGTCTACGTGGCGGTTTTCTGCGGCGCCGGCTTCCTGGTCGTGCTCGGCTCGGACGCGCCGAGCAGCGGCGACTAGAACTGGCACCAGCGCGGCATTTCGTCGGAGACGCCGAGGAGGATCTCCAGCTTGGCCGGCAGGTAGTGCGGGAAGAGCGCGTAGGCGGTCAGGCGAGCGTGACCCTCGACGAGGACGAGCGGCGTTCGTGCCGGGGTCGTGACTGCAATCAGTTCTGGCGGCGGCGGCGTCGTCTGCAGCGCCGCCGCCAGCGGCTCGTGCTCGGCGGCCGTGGCGTCGGCGCCCTCATCTTCGAGGATCCTGCGCGCGGCGTCGCGCGGGCGGCGAGTGCCGCCGGACAGCTCCAGCCACCAGTCCCAGTCGATGTAGAGGATGTCGAGTACCTCGTCACGCTCGAGCGCCGCCCGGAACCACTCGACGTGCTGCGGGAAACCGCCGAATAGCCCGTCGCGCCGCTCATAAGCCCGATGTTCCTCGAGGAGCCGCCGCCGATACGCGTTCGCGTCGACATCGCCGAGGTCAGCGCGGCGCAACACGTCTTCCGTACGCCTGTCACGCGCCAGTAGCGCGCGCAGCTTCTCGCCGTAGCGGCCCGAGTCGAGCTCGCCTCGCAAGAAGACGGCGATCATCTCGTCCTCGCTGCTGGAACCTAGAAGCCGCATGCGCCGAAGGTAGCCAGTGCCTCGATCAGCACGCCCCTGATCTATCACGAACACTTGTTCGATCGTCAAGCCGCGGCTAAACTGGCTTGCTCATGGCTGCTGCAGACGAGCTGGTCGTCCACGGCGCCCGCGAGCACAACCTCAAAGACATCACCGTCCGGTTGCCGCGGAATGCGCTGATCTGCGTCACCGGGCTGTCCGGCTCCGGGAAGTCGAGCCTTGCCTTCGACACGATCTACGCCGAGGGCCAGCGCCGCTACGTCGAGAGCCTCAGCGCGTACGCGCGCCAGTTCCTGCAGATGATGGAGAAGCCCGACGTCGACTCGATCGACGGTCTCTCGCCGGCGATCTCGATCGACCAGAAGACGACCTCGCGGAACCCGCGCTCGACCGTCGGGACGGTGACGGAGATCTACGACTACCTGCGGCTGCTCTACGCGCGGATCGGCAAGCCGCACTGCCCGGTCTGCGGGCGGCCGATTTCCGGCCAGAGCCAGGAGTCGATCGTCGACCAGATCCTTCAGCTGGAGCCCGGCACCCGCTTCACCGTCAACGCGCCGGTCGTGCGCGACCGTAAGGGCGAGTACAAGGACGTCTTCGAGCATCTGACGGCGGAGGGGTTCAGCCGGGTCAAGGTCGACGGCGAGCAGCGGCTGCTCGAAGAGGGCGTGCCC
>WNGD01008652.1_pt1 | contig 11547 bp, 10 predicted proteins | sample 5400671 | NCBI WGS metagenome assembly WNGD01 (sample SAMN13153369, study PRJNA577476) | soil metagenome | isolation source: 40 cm soil or saprolite under grassland replicate 2 | place: USA:California | collected 2016-06-15
GACAACTTTGCGAGGCACTATGCACGGATTCTGACACGCGATGGCATCGAGCTAGAGGTCCGCAACTCCGCTGGCGCGGTAGAAGATTTGGATCTGCTGCGCGACGCCGCCTCTGGGGTGCAGGCGGCCCTAACCACGTTCGGGATCGCGCAACCGAACGATGCAGATACCCTCTATTCACTCGGTGGAATATTCGATGCACCGATATTCATTTTTTACAGGGATGCCGAACCGATCACGCAGTTTGCGCAATTCCGTGGCAAGCGCCTTTCCATTGGCATGCCGGGAACCGCGCTTCGATCGCTTATCTTACAGGTTTTAAAAGCGACCGATGCAGTGGATGTTTCTACGCATCTCCTGGATCTTGGTACCGCCGAGGCAGTCGATGCATTGATCGCAGGCGAAATCGATGTGGCGGTCTTTCCAAGTCAGTTGGATGGCGGCCTCTTGCAGCGCGCGCTCGGTGCCGCTGGAATCCGATTAATGAATGTCGCGCAAGCGGAAGCCATCGCCAAAACGATCCCCGGGCTGAAGCATGTGGTGCTGTGGCGGGGCCTCATTAGCTTGGGTCGCGACATTCCCAATTCGGACCTTGACCTGCTTGCCTCCCGCAACAGATTGCTCGTACGGAAGGATCTTCACCCCGCCTTGCAGTATCTGTTGCTGGAAGCGATGCGCAAAGTCCACTCGACGCCGGGCCCCTTCAATCGTCTGGGTGAGTTTCCCGCTGAGCAACCCAATGATTTGCCTCTCTCTCCAACGGCAGAGGCATTTTACCGCTCCGGCCCGACTTTCTGGCAGCGATACACGTCCTTCTGGCTTGCCTCACTCCTCAACCGCATCGTGTTCTTTATCATTCCGGTCGTCGCGACATTGATTCCCGTCATTGGCTTCGCGCCGCGCCTTTACAGGTGGCTGTACGTTCGTCGTATCGACCGATTGCACCGACTTTTAGGAACCCTCGAACGCGAACTCGCTCAGAGCGCAGCCAGCTCTCAATTGATCGAGTATGAGACACGGATCGCCCGAATTGAATCGACAGTGCAGTTGCTCAAGGTTCCACGCCGGTTCGAAGTGGATCTGCAGCGGCTCAGGATCCATCTGCGCATGGTTCAAGAAGAGCTAGATCGAATGCGCGCGGTACATTGATGATGCAATCAGGTCGGTGGTTCGCGACCGATCCGACCAGGGTGAAATTGCCGGCGAGCGTGGCGGCCATCGCGACCACGAGCCAGGCGCGCTGTGGATCGTCGAGCTGCGTAGCACGGCCGGTACGTTGCTGACCAGGTTCGAGAGCGCGGCGGTGACGGTTGCGAGCACCGGCATGGAAGCAAGATGCATCCGCCCCATCGCGGCGATCGCCTGCGGCGACAACACCGCGCGCTCGACTCCGGCGATGACGATGAACAGGCCGACGAACATCAGAAACAGCGACCAGCCGATCTGCAGGTAGACCTTGACGGCCTTGATGCTGCGGGTGAGGAGCAGCAGCGCGCCGCCGACGATGGCCGCGATCGGAACCGGCGCTCCAGCGAAGAACAGCGCCATCATGCCGGCGGCGACGAGCACCGATTTGACGACTAGTGGCCCGTGATACCGGGACGGGCGGCTGGGCAGGGGCTCGAGCCGCTCGCCGGTGAAGAAGTCGCGGCGGTGGATCGCGGCGATCAGCAGGATGGTCAGCAGGATGGTCAGCAGGAGGCCCTCACATTGGCCTGGACCCCGTGCCGGCGTGACATCTATACCCGTGGTGCTCGCTCTCATGCCGCCTCCCGCACCGGCCCGGGTGCGACCCATACGTCATCCGGGCACCGGTCGCGCTGTTAAAAAACAGTGCCGAGCACGGCGGCCATGTCAATGGCCCTCGTTCATCGCCTCGGTTAGGGCATAGGAAATGCCGGCGCGCACGCGGACCATGGCGGTCTTGTCGATGCCGAGCCTCATCGCGATGGCATCGGCAGTCTTGAACCCGATGCCACGGATGTCGCGGGCCATGCCGACACCGTGGCCGTGCAGGAAGACCATGATTTCCCGCACCGCCTTCTGCTCGGCCCAGGCGGCAAGAATCCTGGCAGCGCGAACCGGCCCGATGCCGTCGACCTCGCGCAGTCGGTCGGGCGTCGCCTCGATCACGTCGAACACCTTGTCGCCGAAGGCGCGCAGGAGCTTCTTGGCATAGACCGGGCCAATGCCACGGATCATTCCCGAGGCGAGGTACTTCTCGATGCCCTCGACCGAGGTGGGCGCAGAAGCCCTCAGGAACTGGGCTTTGAATTGCTGACCGTGGGTACGGTCGTTGATCCAGTTGCCGGAGGCCGTAATCCACTCGCCGGCCGAGATCGCGGGCGTTCTGGCAGGTGACCCGCTCGACCTTTGCTTTGGTTTGAACGTTGACTTTCACGATACGATCCCCGCCCGCAACGCGAGCGCCTGCGTCGTGCTCCGGCGCGCCGCAACCCTCTTTAGCTCCCCATGTTCCGCCGCCGCTGGTGCGCGATCCGTTAGCTGTGACGCCTGTCCTGAGTGGCTTAACGTAAGCGCTATACCCCCTGACCCGGTGGAAATACCAGAACGGGCGCGCCGATTTTCGCCTGATTGTAGAGATCGATCGCGTCCTCGTTGGTCATTCGGATGCACCCCGACGAGATGGCGCGGCCGATATATTCCGGCTGATTGGTGCCATGGATCCGATAGAGCGTGTCCTTGTCGCCTTGATAGAGATACAGCGCTCGCGCGCCCATCGGATTGTGGGGGCCCGGGCTTACGTAATCCGGAATATTGGCAAGTCGGTGCTTGATCTCCGGGGTGGGAACCCAGGCCGGCCATTCTTCCTTGCGCCCGATCCTGGCGACACCCGACCACGCGAGTGCTTCCTCGCCGACAGTGACGCCGTAGCGAATGGCCTTGCCCTGTGGCAGGACATAATAGAGGTACCGGCTATTCGTATCGACCACGATGGTGCCGGGCACCTCCTTGCGGCCATAATCGACGATTTGGCGCTGGTATTGTCCGGGAATCGACGCCTGCCGATAGGGAACATTGGCCAGCAATTGCCGGTCTCTCGACGTCCAGTTTGCCTGCGAAGCCGGCGCGAGCGTGCCCTGCACGCACCCGCCCAGTGCCCAGGCGGCCAAACAGAGTAGAACTAACCCTAACCCCTGGCGCATCAATCCTGACCTGACCAAAGCTGATGAGAGTGTGACGCTCCTCGGTCCGATCCCCAGTCCCGAACCGCCTCGATCTTTGACCGAATCATAGCCGATTGTGTGGGGATCTGGGCTTACGAAGCCGCTTCAGGCCGAATTTCGTCAAGTGTTGCAATTAGGACACTTAACCCCTTCCAAGCTGTAGCCGCTTAAATTGTCAAAAATCGTCTCGAACCTCTTCAAATACAAATCTGATGCCGGCCCCTCAATTATCACCATCTCGATCGGGACCGTGATCTCTGTCTCGGGCGGGTACCAAGGTGTAATTATAACGCATTACGGCCGAACTCCGGTGATGTCGAACGTGGCCGAGGCCGAACGCGGCGCTCAGCGGATCGTCAGGGAGGCGGGAATACGGTATCGCCACGACGGTCAGCTGGGCGGGTGTGGTGATCGATAATCGATGCACGCGTGCCGATTGGCGGCCGGCAGCTGCCAAAGGGCGGGGCGGTTTACCCCCGGGGCACTGAGCGGTCGGACTCTTGATGTACCAGATGGAAATAAAATACAACGACTACACAGCCGGCCCTTTGACTACTTCACCTGTCTCCGGGCCGTTAAGGCCAGTTCCCCGAGCTTGCCAACATAGTAGTCCAGCTTTGGTAAAGACTTCATCGAGTGTGGGAATGTCACCGAGCCTGCAAACAGGGCCGCAAACTGGTCGCGCTGCCAATACAGCGTCGAACTCAAACCGATGACCAGGAGCAGTGCGACCACCGGCCGGATCCAGATGCTTGCAGGCTCGAGAGTAGGGCCAAGTTGCTGCCCTCGATTGTCAGTTTCTAAATGCACCTGTGTCGATTGCACAATCGTGGCAGCAGGGGATGAGTACTCTTTTTCGACTCTTCGAATGGCCTCGTCCAATGCGAGGCGTTCCCGCATCATATCTGCTGGTGTAAGGGCTGGATCAAAGCCGCATAGTTGGATCTCCAACTCGGTCCGGGCAAGTAAGTAAAATTCGTGCCGGGCAGCGGTATTCCGCTCGACATCCGCTACGCAGCGAGCCATCACTGGATAGTAGTCGGCCACGGCAAACGCAAACTCCGCACGGGCATCGCGACTGGTGAACATACTTGCGAGGTGATTTAAGGAAGGTAAATACGAGGCCGTGGGTCCTGGATGTGAACCGTCGGACAGCGAGGACGCGCCCCTGCAAGCGTGGGCTTCGCTGGGGGCAATGATCTCTCGCCTTATCGGGGCCGGAGTGGCGGCTGGTCAGGAATTTGTCGGCTCTGCAATAGATAAAATCGTGCTAGGTTGACGGCGTTCCGATCCGACTGGGAGCCAAGATCATGCTGCGATTTGCCGCCATGCTTGCATCGTTGGGCACCCTACTGGTGAACATGCCCGCCTTCGCGATCACTCAACAGCAGAAACTCGAGACGTGCACCTTCGGCGCTAACAGTCAGAAGCTGACGGGCGAGGCGCGCAAGGCCTTCATCACGAAATGCATGGCCGACGAAGACCAGTCGGCCGCGCCCGGAGCTCCGCAACAGCAGAAGTAAGGAATCATGCAGGCCTAACGCGCCCCTCATCGGAGCGCCCTTTTCATTCCGGAATCCGGCCGCCGTAGCGGCGCGTCACGCAACTCAGGCCGCGCGGGGCGATGGCAAAGGATCGTCCACCTTGGTCCAGTCGAATCACCTTGGTCGCGGGCGGATTTGCTCGCTGGCTGACGGGATACAAGCGGATCTTCCCCAGCATCGCCTGCCGTTCCTGCGGATCGGTCGCGAGCAGGCGGAGAAACATGAAATTGTTGAACGTGGACGACCGCACGACGATGTATCCCTCCGTCCCCCCAGGCGCGGTCTGGCCCGGACCGAGCACGAGGACCTTGCCACCCTGGCCTTTGTCCGGTCCCGGCAAGCCCAGGTCGGTAACGGGCCGCTGCCAGAGATCATCGACCATGCCGGCAGTCGGGCCGGCGGGTAGTTCGACCACGTAGGGGCCACTCTTGGCCAGATTAAACCAAGCGAGCGTGTAGGGCGTGGTGGCATTGGCAGTGAGGAAGCGCGAGAGGTCCGGGAAAGTATCCAAGGACATGATGTCGCCGTACGCCGCGCCCGGACCTTGCATATAAACGTGCTCCAGTTCGCCGGCAGACACCATCGGCAGCGCCCAGAGGTAAGCCTGACAGGCGCGCTGAGCCGCCCAATGCCCGTTTTGGCGAAAAGAGCACGTTTGGACCAAGCGAAACGCCCTACTTGTCGATCCAAATAGGACGTACCGGAGGTCGATGACTGTTTCATCAAGGCAGTGGAAAATTCCGAGCGAGCAGCGTCGGCGAAACGCGCGGTGGATCGAGATTTCTATCTGCGAATGGAACGAAAATGGCTGGGGCTTGCCGAAGGGCTGCGTTGGATCGCCGACCTCGAACGACGTCACGGGTGATGTGGTGCCATGGGCTCCGGCTCAAGATACCGCGCAAGCGGGCGCGGAACGTCGACGACCCCTGCGACGTGCGGTGCCCCGATCTGCCCGCGCGCGGCACCACGTCATTCGGATCGCTGGCACGAGCCGCAGCGGAGCCTTCGCGAGATCGCCGGCCGCAAGGACTGCTGAAGTCCGCTTTAAAGCCGAAACCAGCCATTACCCATGGGATGCAGCAGTTCCGAGAATGCCAAACTCGGAAGTCGCCGGGTCATTCGATAGCCTCATCATCCCAGCGCGTCGAGCAAGGTTTTGGCCTCCTTGAGGTCGAGCGTGTCGAGACCTTCGGTGAACCAGCCGTACACCGGAGCGAGGAGATCGCGGGCTTCATTCCTCCTGCCCTGATCGCGATAAAGCCGCGCCAAGCTCATCGCCGCGCGCAGCTCCCATGACTTCGCCTGCTGCCCGCGCGCAATTGCGAGCGCACGCGCGAAATACGCTTCCGCTTTCGTCGCATCCGGCTCGCCCGATAGCGCGATTTCGCCGGCCATACGATGGATTTCGGCCTCGAACCACTTTTCCTTGGTTGTTTCCACCGCCTTCACCGCTTCGCCGATGCAGCGCCAAGCGTCGCCGAGTTGGCCGGCATCAGCGTAAGCCTTCGCTAGAAACGACAAATTCGAGGGCAACCACACTTTTGCTCCTGTTGCCCGAAATGCGGTGATCCCGGAGGTCATCTTGCCGACCGCGTCCGAGGCTCGGTCGGCGAGGGTGAAAAGGCAACCTTGGTTCATCATTCCGAAAGCCTTCCAGAGCAAGGCGCCTTTTTCGTCTGCCAAAGCCACAAGTTCATCGGCGAGCGCGCTTGCTACCGCGTAGTTTCCGCATGACATGTTGATGAACGGTGCAAATTGCAGCGCGTACATCAGCGTGGGGGCATGGTCGATCTCGCGCGCATCTTTGAGCACCTGCCCGGTGTCCGCGAGCGCGGCGTCGGGGTAGCCGAGCACCCACAGGGCCCACGACCGATAGCACAAAATCGACACGCGGACGTCTTGGCCAAAACTCGTCGCCAGGGGACGATGAGCCACGGGATCATAAAGCGCGATCGCCGCATCGCAGTGGGTTCGGCCTTGGGCAATATCCCCGGTAAAAAGCAAGGACGTGCCCATGAGCCGATGCCCGATCATCAGCTGGACTGTCGCCCCTTGCTTGCCGGCGAGGACGAGGAACTGCGCCGCAAGCTCGCGCACCGCGGCGCCGTCGAAAGCTATGAAGTTAGCACCCCAGAAGCCATAGAGAACCGAGAACAGCAGCAGCGGATCTTCGGCAGGCTCGCCCATCGCCTCCGCCCGCTCAATCAACGAACGAGCCCGATCAAGCGACGCTTTCGTCTCGGGCGCCGCATAGCCTTTGGTATGCATCAATGCATTTGTAAGCCCGATCTGCTGCTTGATCTCTTCGCGGCGCAGCGCCTTCGTGGCGGGCAAGGCCGCGATCTGGGCAAGTGCGCGGGTAAGCTGTGCCGCGGCTTCTACCAGTGCCGAACGCGCCAGCGACCTCTGTCCCGCCTTGCCCCAAAGTCGCGCCGCCTTCTCGATCAGTCCGGCATTGGTGCAGTGACGGGCCAGCAGCTCCGGCTGGCTTTCGGCGATCTCGGCAAATTGACTTTCGAGCGTTTCGGCGATGCGGGCGTGAAGCGCGCGTCGCGGCTCGCGCAGCAGCGTGCCATAAGCCGCGTCCTGCACCAGGGCATGCTTAAACAAATAAGTCGCATGCGGCGGCACGCCCTGCCGGAATAGCAAACCGGCGGCAATGAGACGCTCGAGCGTGGATTCCAGCTCCGGCTCCGGTTTACGCATCACCGCAGCCAGCTGATCATGCGAAAACTGCCGCCCGATCGCCGCCCCGATTTGCGCCACCTCCTTGGCCGGACCAAGCCGATCGAGCCGCGCCATCAACGAGGCTTGCAACGTCGCGGGGACCGCCAGGGCCGGCGACGGAATCGCGGCGGCGGTCCGTCGCGCGTCGCCTTCGCTCTCCGCCTCCAGTACCGCCTTCGTCATCTCCTCCACGAACAGCGGGATGCCGTCGCTGCGCTCGATGATGTCCTGCCGGATGTCCGCCGCCAGCAACTTATTGCCGACGACGCCGTCGATCATGGCGCCGACGTCGCGCATCGCCAGCCGATTGAGGGTGAGAACAGCTACGTGCGGCCGTCCGATCCAAGCCGGCTCGAATTCCGGCCGGAAGGTCACGATCAGCAGCACGCAAAGGCTCGCGATCCGGTCCACCGCCCGACCGATCGCTTCCAGGCTTGTGGGGTCGCTCCAATGCGCATCCTCGAAGATCATAAGCACCGGACTGAAACGTGTGAGTGCCTCGATTTGCGCGGTAAGGGCTTCCAGCGTTCTTTGGCGGCGCTGCTGCGGCGTCAGCTCAAGCGCGGGATAGCGTCCATCGTTGGGAAGTGACAGCATTTCGGCAAAGAGTGCCGCATGCTGGGCTGAGGTTGAGCTTTTCGCCAGCACGGCATCGAGCTTGTCGAGCTTTGCTTGCGGCGTGTCGTCGTGCGCCAGTCCCGCGGCACGTTGCATTTGGCCGATGATCGGATAGAGCGCGCTGTCGGTGTGCTGCGGCGAGCAGAAATAGCGCAAGCGCGTGTGCGTCTCGCCGGCGAGGCGTTCCAGAATCGCGGCGGTGAGTCGCGATTTGCCGATCCCTGCCTCGCCGGAAAGCAGCACCACCTGGCCTTCACCGCTCTTTGCCTTCGACCAGCGCCGCAGCAGCAATTCGGATTCTTCTTCCCGCCCGACGAGGGCGATCAGGCCGGCCGCGTGCAGCGCCTCGAAGCGGCTTTCCACAGAACTTGCCCGCAGCGCGGCCCACGCCTGCGTCGGCGCGGCGATGCCCTTGAGGTTTTTTGCCCCGAGGTCCTTGAGCTCGAAGAGGTTGCCGAAAAGTTTGCGCGTGCCCTCGGCGATGACCACCATGTTCGGTTCGGCGATGCCTTGCAGGCGCGCCGCAAGATTCGGCGTCTCACCGACGATGCCGCGTTCCTGCGCCTCTCCCGATCCGATAATATCGCCGACCACGACCAGCCCGGTCGCGATGCCGACGCGGCTTTGCAGCGAAGCGTGCGTCTTGAGTCCGGTCACCGCCGCGATCAGCTCCAGGCCCGCCCGCACCGCCCGTTCCGCGTCGTCCTCATGCGCCTGCGGGTAGCCGAAATACACCAGCACTCCGTCGCCCAGATATTTCGCCACGAACCCGCCGAAGCGGCGCACCGTTTCGGCGACGCACTTCTGATAGGCCGAAATGACCTCGCGCAAATCCTCCGGGTCCATGCGAGCGGAGAGCGCCGTCGAACCGACCAGGTCCGAGAACATCACCGTGACTTGCCGGCGCTCGGCAGCATCTTGGGACTTTGGCTCCGCCAATGCGGGCTGCGGCGATGCGGGTGCGGCGGCGCCAAGCTCCGCAATCGCTGCCAATAGCTTTCGTCGATGCCCGAGCGAGACGCCGATCTTTTCAAGATCAGCATCCGTCAAATGCCGGAGCACCATGACGTCGATGTCGTTGTCAGCGAATGCTGCGGCGTACCGTTGCAGGCCAATCTTCGCGAGCCACTCCGCGATTGGCTGCATTGCGGTTCCGCCTTTTCGGGTCTAGACCGAGTTTTAAATGCACAAGGGCCACGGAGAGTTTATCCGACAAGCCCCAGCATACTAGACCGAAGAAGCCAAAAGCCCAAGCGGCTGTACTTGCCGATCATCATGCCGTGATCTCCTGTCGGGTGGGCGCGTCCTCATGTAATTTCGAGCACCAGCGGAGAGACCCGGCCGTACAGCAGCAAGAGCCTGCGCGATTGCTACCGCCAGGGCGCGGAAGCGTTCGGCTGGGACAAGCGCATCCCCGAGGCGCGCTCGATGCGCGACGGCAACGAGTTGGTTGGCTGGGGCATGGCGACCGGCATCTGGGAAGCATTGCAGATGCCGATCGCGGTGCGCATCGTGCTCTCCGCCAATGGCCATGCGGAAGTTCTCGGATACGACGTCAAGGACCGCAAGCTCGTGGTCAACGAAGACGAGGCCGATCGCGTTCGCCTGATCTTCCGACAATACCTTGCGAGCCCACCCGAGGGTCGCGCCCGTTGGACCCTGGAGCTGTTGGCGGACGAACTGGTCAGGCTCACCGAGCACGACAGCATCTCGCGCGAGACGGTGCGCCGGCGTTTGGTCGAAAACGACCTCAAGCCGTGGCGCAAGGACATGTGGTGCATTCCGCAGGTCGATGGCGAATACGTCGCCCGCATGGAGGATGTGCTCGACTTCTATGCGGAGGCGCCCGATCCGAAGCGCCCAGTCGTTTGCTTCGACGAAAGCCCCACCCAGCTCATCGGCGAGGTGCGCCAGCCGATCCCGGCCAAGCCGGGGCAGATCGAGCGCTACGATTGCGAGTATCGCCGCAACGGGACGGCGAACCTGTTCGTCTTCCTCGATGTGCACCGCTCCTGGCGCAAGGTGAAGGTCACCGAACGGCGCGCCGCGCAGGACTTCGCCGCCTGCATGCGCGAACTTGCCGATGTGCACTATCCGGAGGCGGAGCGCATCCGGGTGGTGCTCGACAACCTGTCCACCCATTCGGCCGGCGCGCTCTACCAAACCTTCCCGGCTGAGGAAGCGCGACGGGTGCTACGCCGACTGGAGTTCCACTACGTCCCCAAGCACGCCAGCTGGTTGAACATGGTGGAGATCGAAATCGGCGTCTTGGCCACCCAGTGCCTCGATCGGCGCATCGAAACCTACGAGCAGCTCGCCGCCGAAACCGCCGCCTGGGAGCAACAGCGCAATGCCGCCGGCGCTCGCATCAAATGGATGTTCACAACCGAAAAGGCCCGCGTCAAAATGGAGCGGGCCTATCCGCAGCCCTGGGGCACCTCAGGCCAAAATGAACGAGTCAAAACCTCTGTGCCGAGGTACTAGTCGATTCAGGCATGTTGTGATCTTTTAGTGCGACCGCTACTTGGTCGGCCGCTCCAACGAGCCGCCAGTCGTCAGAACCAGATAGCTGTTCAAGCTATCCTGCCCGTCCAATTTGCTTGCGCTTTCGAGCAGCTCATCTCCTAGGTCATTTAACTGGCGGGCGACATCTAGATCAAAACAAGCGCGGCCAAGGTTATAACATCTCGCCGCAACGTCACGAAGGTAGCAGGACTGGTGCATAGTATCCCCCGTCCAATAGAATTTCACCCCGGGGTACACTCAAGACGTTAGCCGACATTGTGGTAACATTGTGTTAATGTGGCATCTGCGTGGATGCAGCCTTGGCCGAAGCATTCTGGTCGCGCTGGTCGCCCGGCTGCGCAAAGACGGGGTTGCGTTCGTGCGCGGAAAAGGGCCAACCGGTTCGCGTCGAGAGCGCATCGAATTCCTCGATCGCCGGGCTTTCACGCCGCAGGAATGCTTCAACTATCTCTCGGCGCCCCAGAGGGCCTGGCCTAGTATGCGTTGGACGGGCGCTCCGAGCTGTATGCGTCTCCAGAAAAGATCTGGCCGATCGCCACGAACCGTCAAGTTGCGCCCGTGCGCTCATAGACGTCTTCGTCGGATCGGGCCATTTTCGTCGGGGTCCGCGTTCGTAGAGGCCGGCTGTCAAACCGCGTCGATTTTTTTCCTCCTTCCCGGCCCTGATAACCCAACAAAAAATGCCTGTTTCGAAAATCGAATCTCCCTGTTATCGATCATCGAATTCCCTGTTAGGGAAAAACAGGGAATCAGGCGCCAACCTATTGCGACAATTGCATTTTCGCGAGACACTCAGCCCCGAATGCGAACCGACGGGGAACAATGCTCCGAAGGGAACCACAGGAGCGGATGCAGAACTCGATTGAGCAGGCTGTAAACCAAGGAAATTTTGAGTTTCGAACCTTGCGCGTCGACAATCGTGGGAGAGTCGCATAGGGGGCGGC
>WNGD01009271.1_pt1 | contig 11547 bp, 11 predicted proteins | sample 5400671 | NCBI WGS metagenome assembly WNGD01 (sample SAMN13153369, study PRJNA577476) | soil metagenome | isolation source: 40 cm soil or saprolite under grassland replicate 2 | place: USA:California | collected 2016-06-15
TCCCGCCTCCACCCGGGCAAGGAGCCTGTCATGAGATCGCTGGTCTCCGCCGAACTGCTCAAACTCCGCTCCACCCGAAGCGCCTGGATCCCGCTGGCGGCCGCGCTCGCCATCGCCGTCGTCGCCGTGCTGGCCAGCACCACGGAGGCCGGCCACGGCGGCAGCCCGCACCTGTCACCCGCCGTGCTGCCCGGCCTGCTCCGCGCCTCGGGCGGGCAACTCGTCGACGGCGCGGTGCTGCTCGCCTGGATCGTGCTGTCGGCCGGGGAGTTCCGGCACCGCACGTCGGTCACCACCTTCCTGGCAGAGCCGAACCGGCTGCGCATCGTCTCCGCCAAACTCATCGCCGCCGCGCTGACCGGCGCCGCGGTCGGCCTGCTCGCCGAGGCGCTCGGCGCCGCCACCGCCACCGCCGCGCTGTCCGCGCACCACGTGCCGCTGGCCTGGAGCCAGCCCGGGGTCCTCGGCGCGGTGGCCGCGGTGCCGCTGCTCGCCGCCCTGTTCGGCATGCTCGGCGTCGGCCTCGGACTGCTGCTGCGCCACACCGCCGCCGCGGTGGGCCTGGCACTGATGTGGGCGTTCGTCATCGAAGGGATCATCCCCGCGCTGACGCACCAACCCGGCATTACCCGCTGGCTGCCCGAAGCCGCCGCGAACGCCGTGCTGCACGGCGCATCCCCGGCCGCCACCACACTGTCCGCGGGCGCGGCGCTCGCGGTCCTCGCCGGGTATGCGGCTGTGCTAGCGGGTGCGGGTGCGGCACTGACCGTCCGGCGAGAGCCGCTGGCTACATGACTACGTGAAGCCGAGGCGGTGGGAGATGCCGAGGAGCTCGCAGGCGCGGCGCTGCACGGGTGTGGGCGTGGTGATCGTGGTGAACGCGGGCAGGCCGCCGGGGGGCTGGATGCGGCTGGCGGTGATGGTGGCCAGGTCGGCGAGCAGGGTGGCGAAGCTGTGCACCGGCTCGCCGTCCGGGGTGGTCTTGGCGGCGATCTTGGCCAGGGCGGCCGGGGAGCGCTGGGCGGGGGCGACCGGGCTGGGGCGGGCCGCGCGGCCGGCGGCGGGGTCGTGGTCTTTGAACAGGACCGGGGCGAGGCGCTGTTGCATGTGCCAGGTGAGGTAGTAGGCGAGCATGCGGATCAGCACGTGGGCGCGGACCCGGCCGGCCAGCCGGTGGCGGATGGGGCGGATCAGCAGGTCGGTGTTCAGGCCGCGGAACACGCGCTCGACGTTCTCCAGGGCCTTGTAGGACTGCACCGCGCCGGCGGCAGGCAGGGCGTCCGGCGGGAGGCTGGTGCGGATCACGTAGATGCCGTCCAGGGCGGCCTCGTCGGCGATCTTCTGCTCGTCGCGGCGCCAGGCCAGGCCGTCGTCGGCGATCTCCACGATGAAGTGCTTGCCGACCTTCCGCTTATTGATCACCTTGCCGACCGCCAGGGCGATGTTGTCCCTGCCGCGCAGCGCCCGGCGGGCCCGCCGGGTCGCCGCGGAAATCTTTTCCAGCTCGGCCTCGGTGCTGTCCAGCAGCTCGCCGCGCTTGCGGGCCCGCTCGGCGGCCAGGAACGGGTTGTAGCAGGCGATCAGCCGCTCGCCGGGGTAGTCGGGGTGGGTGATCTCGGCCATGTCCTGGTTGTCGAACAGGGTGGGCTGGATGGCGCCCCTGGCCATGAGGGCCCTGATCGACGGGCCGCGCAGCGCGGTGATCCAGTCCAGCTCCGCGGGCTTGACGTCATCTTCGATGCGGGCCTTGGTGAGCATGCCGCGGTCCCCGACCAGGGCCACGTGGGTCAGGCCGAACCGCTGCCTGAGCTTTTTGACCTGGCTGGCGAGGGTGGCCGGGTCGCCGGTGGCCCCCTTGAACACCTCGACGGCGACCGGGATGCCCTCAGTGGTCGTGAGGACCCCGTAGACGATCTGCAGGCGGCCCCGGACCCCGTCGCGGGGATGCCCGATTTCCCCCAGCGGGCAGGTGCGGCCCTCGAACGCGGCCGAGGACACGTCATACAGCACCAGCGTGCCGCCGGCCAGGTGCCGGGCCGCGAGGGTGTCCTCGATCGCCTGCTGCCGGGGCAGCAGCCAGTCCATCGCCTGGTACAGGTCGTCCTCGTCGCAGTCTTCCAGGCCGAGCACCGCGCCCAGCGAGCTGGCGGCGGTCTCGCCGCGCAGCCCCCGCGCGGTGGCCAGCTTCGACGACCCGTCGATGGCCGCGGCCACGATCATCGCGGTGACCAGGTCCCGCTGCCGCGACCCGGCCGGGTCGACCACCTCCTCCAGGCCCAGCGAGCGCAGCATGCCCAGCACCGCAGCCACGTGCCCGTGTGGCAGCGAGCGGGTGATCTCGAACCCCTCGGCCGCGCTCGCCGCCGGCGCCACTCCCTTCAGCACCTGCGCCAGGGCATCGACCTGCCACCCGGGCCAGCGGCTCAGGTTGGCCAGGGTGCGGTTCTTGACCTTGCCGGCCTCCCGGTAGCTTTCCCGCAGCAAGACCGCAGGCGGTGAGCCCCGGTTCGGCACCCTGGCCACGTACATGCCGACAATGCTACTAACCTTACTCACGTTCATGCAGGCAGACACGCGGAGCGGAGCACCCTATAGCTGATCTACATGACTACGCCTCTGTCGCTAGCGAGCGCAAAACGCCTGGTCACAGCCCAGAAGCCGCGCTCGCGGGGAAGGAGTCAGGGGAACTTCGGGGCGCATTGCCCATATTTCTGGTATCGATCAGGTGGCCGGTAGAAGTGTCCGGATGCTACTGTACGGCCGCTACTAGCCGAGTGCTGTGGGTTGAGGCTAAGGCCGTCGTGGGAGGAGGTCATGGGCGAGGTCAGTGAGGACGAGCTTTTAGCTGCCGCCCGCGCGGGCCGCGTCCTTGATTGTGGTGACGCTGACGCGCTCGGCCGGGTGGACGCCGTGTTGCTGCGCCGCTGCTGCCAGGAATTGAAGGGTCTGATCGATCGCCGTGGGATCAGGCTGCGGCGCGCTGAGATCATGGGCTGCGCGGATCTGTCTGGGCTGGAGATACCGTTCTCGCTGAGGTTTGCTGAATGCGCCTTCGATGAGCCGCTCGTCGTGGAAGGGGCGCAGCTTTTTGAGCTGATGCTGACTGGGTGTATTCGGCTGCCTGGCCTGCTGGCCAACGGGGTGCAGATCCGGCGTGACCTTGACCTGTCGGGGACACATCTGGATAGCGCGCACAAGACGAGCGCGAGCACGTCGAAGAGTGCCGCGATCTGGCTGTGTGAGTCTGACATCTCGACTTTCGCAGTTTTGGGTGGCGGGCTGGTGGTGATGGCACGGCGTTGCCGGGCGGATCGGGTGGCCTGGGCGGCTGTGAGCATCAGATCAGCCACGGCAGGCAGCGGGCACGGCCTTGCATCAGAGGTGCCCGCGGTCAAGCGGGTGCCGCCGCCTTGGCTGAGATGATGACCACGTGGGTGAAGGCGTGACTGGCGCAGCCGTAGGCGAACTTCGCTTCGGCCATCGGCTGAACCGCCCCGTCGGCGAAGCTCGCGCGCACGTTGCTGGCATAGCCGCCGCCTGCCGCGCCGCCGTTAAGGCCGGCCGTCAGGCCGCGGTGGGACAGTTTTTCCCCCCGGCGCCACTGCCGTCCGGCAAAGGCAGCGATCATCGCGCGCCCGCTGGCACTGGCCCAAGCATGCCGGTGAAGGGTGTCTTGGTGCTTGGCGGCCATGTCGAGAATGCCATTGGCGGTGAACAGCCGTCCCAGGGCTGCCGCGTCGTGGTGGTTCCAGGCGTCGAAGAAACCGCTGATGGCCGCCTTGACCGCCGCCCGCGTGCACACGCTGGCGGCCGGTGCGCTGGAGGCCGCGCTGGGTGCCGCGGCACCCGGGCTTCCCGCCGATGGCTGGCCCGGGCTGCCGGTGCAGCCGATGACAGAAAGCAGCAGGGCGGGGAAGGCCACGAGCCCGGCCATCGCGGCCAGTCCCCGCTGCCGGGTGACCATGGCAGCAGTATCCGCCCAGGGGCACCAGGCCCAAAGTTCAGGGACGTGAATGGTTACGGCTATGACACGCCGGGTGATCGTGCGGTTCAGCGCCTGAAGCCGTGATCAGCAGAGGAGCATCAGCGCTGTTGACGACGTCTCGCGAGGAGGGTCACGCTGATGCTCCCGGCCCTGACCTTACCGCCGTCGCTGCTGGCGCTGCTTGTTTCGTTCCGGCCGCTGGTTACCGCCCCGTCGTTCCGCACTTCTGCGCCCTGGCAGCCGGGTCCTCGCCCAGCCGGGGCGGCGGACGGTCTGCGGGATGCTCACCGGTTCTTCTCTCATGCCCGCTGGAGCGCCGAAGACCTGGGCCTGGCGCTGGCGAAGCTGGTGGCGGCGCTGCTGGTCCCCGGCGGCCAGCCGGTGACCGTGGCGGTCGATGACACGCTGGTCAGGCGCACCGGCAAGAAGGTGCACGCGCTCGGCTGGTTCCACGATGGGTCCGCCACCGGCCCGCACCAGGTGGGCCCGGGCAACAACGGGGTGATCGCCGCGATCGTGGTCAGGCTGCCGTTCTTGACCCGGCCGGCGGCCTTGCCGGTGCTGGCCAGGCTGGTGCACAGGGACCTCAAGCCTGCCCCGGCGTCGCGGCTGGTGCTGGCCCGGCAGATGACCGCCGCGCTGGCCCGCGTGCTGCCTGGCCGCCAGGTCCACGTTGCGGCCGATGCCGCCTACGCCGGCAAGGAGCTGGCCCGCCTGCCCGCCGCGGTGACCTGGACCACCCGGCTGCGCAAGGACGCCGCCCTGTACGGCCTGCCCGGCCCGCGCACCGGCAGGCGCGGCCGGCCCCGGGTCAAAGGCCAGCGCCTGCCATCCCCGGCCCTCCTGGCGCAAACGGCCATTTCCGCCCCGGTGACCGTGCGCCGCTACGGCCGCACCGCCACCGTGCAGGCCACCGCCCTCACCTGCCTGTGGCACGGCGTCTTCGGCGCCCGCCCGGCCCAGGTGATCCTGGTCCGCGGCCACGCTGCCACCGGCTATGACATCGCCCTGGCCACCACCGGCCTCGCCGCCGCCCCCGCCCAGGTCATCGAGCGCTACGCAAGCAGGCGGAGCGCGGAAGTCGCGGTGGAAGACGCCAAGCAGATCTTCGGCACCGGGCAGGCCCGCAACCGCCTGCCCGCCGCGGTGCACCGCACCATCCCGTTCACCTCGCCTGCCAGAGCCTGGCCGTGCTGTGGTACGCCACCGCCGGGCACCACCTAGCCGACGCCGCAGAACACCGCGCCCGCGCCCCCTGGTACCGCACCAAGGCCGAGCCCTCCACCGCCGACATGATCGCCAAGCTCCGCCGCGTCCTCATCGCCGCTAAATATCGCCCCGTTCAGCCCGCCACCCCGACCCCCGCGGAAATCCACGCCATCACGCTGGCCTGGGAAGCCGCAGCGGCATAACCGCGAAAGTCGAGTGACATCGGCGGCCGCGTTATTTGCGTGGACACTGTCATCGACGCTGGCGGCGGCCGTTCCATTCAGGGCGACCGCATGCACGTCAGCGGCAGCATGCGGCTGCTGCACCAGTTCACTGCGCACGGCGAGGTGCGGCTTATCGGAGCTCACATCGACGGATCGCTCGACCTCACCGGTGCCCGTATTGAGTCCGATTCCGCATCCGGGCTCGCCCTGGATCTCGGCGAAGCAGTAATTGATGGCAGCGTCTTCGTGATCCCTGACGAGCTGTCCGGCCGGCGGCCGCACGTACTTGGCCGGATCGACATGGGCGGCGCTCGCATCGGCGGCCAGTTTCTGGTCCGCGGCGCGCGGCTTGAGGCACAGCGCGGCGTCCCGGTCGGAGGCTCCTATTCGAGGTACAGGACCGCCGGCACGGTGCTAAGCGCGCCGCGGCTCACGGTCGGCGCGGAGATGACCCTGGACGATTCCTGTCAGGTGCTCGGCGGCGTTGACTTGTCCATGAGCGAACTCAGCAGCTTGTCCGTGGGCCCTGGCTGCGCGCTCGATGCACCAGCGAGCACGGCACTGGACCTGACCAATGCACAATTGCTGTCCACTCTCACCATCGCCGAGAAGGTGACCGTACAGGGCACTGTGCGCCTCAGCGGAGCGCGGATCCACGGCAGCTTGTGCCTGCGGGGAGCGGTTCTCAGCGCCCCGGCCGGGCGGTCCCTGGCCGCCGCGCAAGGCGTCACGGTGGACGGCGAAGTCGAACTGCAAGGATTAATACTGCAACGGCACTTAGCTGATCCTGTGAGGGATCCTTGAGGCATGGTGGTGGATCTTGTCGCGGCCGAGCTGGACCGGGTGCGTGAGCGGATCGCAGGCCGGTTCGGGCGGGCTGAGCCGCGGGCCCGGGTGCGGGAGTATGTGTCCGGCTGGTCGCGGGCATGGAGCGGAAGAACGGGTGGACGCTGGCGGAATGGGCGGGTGAGGTCAGCCCGGATGGGATGCAGCGGCTGCTGCGCCGGGCCGGGACGTGTCCTATGTGATGGCGATCCGGTGCAGCGACACGCTGGCCATGCCCGAGGGTGAACGGCGGGCTGATGCGCTGATCACCGCGGTGCCCCCGCGGGCCTGGCAGCGGATCTCCGCCGGGGCTGGCGCGCACGGCCCGCGGGAGTTCGACTGGCACGGATCCCGGTCCGGACCGGCTGGCAGCGTGGCCGCGGGCACTGGCTGCTGGCCCGCCGCTCGCTGAGCGACCCGGATGAGATCGCCTACTACGCCTGCTACGGGCCCCGCCGCTCCAGCACCGCGGACCTGGCGTGGATCGCGGCAAGCAGGTGGCACATCGAAGAGTGCTTCCAGCAGGCCAAGAACGAGGCCGGGCTCGACCACTATCAGGTGCGGTCCTGGCGGGCCTGGTATGCCCACATCACCTTGTCCATGCTCGCCCTGGCCTGGCTCGCCGCCAGCCGGGCCCAAGCCGAAAAAGGGGGATCGGCACCAGCGACCCGGGCATGATCGGCTACACGTTACCGGAGATCCGCCGCCTGCTCACGGCCCTGATCCAGACCTGCTCACCCGACCCAGACGGCGTGTGGTCCTGGTCCCGCTGGCGCCGGCGACGCCAATACCAGGCCCGGCTATGCCATTACCGGCAACGCGGCTATGCATTCGCTTAGCCGATCCGTTGACTGATCATTGAGGGCATGACGGTGGATCTTGTAGCGGCTGAACTGGAGCCGCCGGCCCCGGTGAACGTTCCCCGCCTATCCTCAGGAGGCCGCTGAAATGGCCTATGCCCCCGACCTAGACCAGATGCTCACCGCCGGCGTGCATGTCGTTTTAATCGGTGTCGCCGCCGGCTGGGAGCCAGTACACATGAGGGATGGCCGAAGTCCCGCTGCCCGGCGGCAACACCACCGGGGCTGTGCTGATCGATGGCGTGATCCACAAGCGAGCGTCGCCGTGGACGCCGACCGTGCACGCGTTGCTGCGGTACCTGGAGAAGGCCGGGTTCCCGGGCGCGCCCCGGGCGCTCGGCTTCGACTCGTCCGGCCGCGAGATGCTGAGCTACCTGCCGGGCGAGACCATCGGGGACCGGATGCCCTGGCCGGCGTGGGTGTCGGCCGGCTCGATGCTGGTGCAGGTCGGCCAGTGGCTGCGGCGGTTGCATGACCTGACCGCCGATTTCCGCCCGCGGGCGGACGAGCGATGGTTCATCGGTGGCGTTATGCGGCCGGGGCTGATTGTCGGCCATCAGGACGCGGCCCCCTACAACGCGGTCGTGGACGGCGAGCGGCTGGTCGGGTTCTACGACTGGGACATCGCCGGGCCGTCGTCGCGGGAGTGGGATCTGGCCTTCTCGATGCTCCCCTGGGTGCCGCTCGCGTCGCCGTCGCCGGGTCCATCGGACGCGCCCGGTCCATCGGCCGCGGCCGGTGCGGGCGGGCCGGATGCCGGCGAGCGGTCGCGGCGGTTCCATCTGCTGCTCGACGCGTACGGCTTCGAGGGCGACCGTGAGGTGTTCGGGTCGGTGGTGCCGCAGCGAGCCCGGCGACAGGCCGGGGTCATCCGGCGCGCGGCCGCGGCTGGCGATCCGGCGTCCGTCGCGCTCCTGCCGATCGCCGGCCTGCTGGAGTCCTCCGCGGTCGATGTCGAAGCGCTCCCGCGCGACTTCTGGCTGCGCTGACCATCCCCGGCCCTTGATGCGTAGAGCGGTGCAGTCGGGACTATGGATATTTGGCGAAACCAAACCCAGCTCAGCAGCGAGGCAGTCACGGCTCCCTATTCGGCCGCCGCGGGACCGCCCAGACTCAAATTCACCACCCGTAATCAGTCCTGCTCGATGACAACGCGCATTGATCCGCCGTTCGGGGTGCTCGAGGCAGCTTTGATGCTCGTGTCTCTCGACCGCACAGATCTGGCTCTATGGGGGCCGGGCGTGAGGCCGGACCCCCTTTCCTGCTCAGCCCGGTAGCGCGATGCTCCGGGTGACATTCGAGCTCGGAAAGGAGGCCGGCAATGTCTGTTTACGTCGGGATCGACGTGCACCGCAAGCGCTCCCAGGTGGCGGTGGTCACCGGGGACGGCCAGGTGCGGCTGAACCGGAACGTGGTTAATGGGACGGAGCCGATCCTGAAGCTGATCGGGGATCTGCCGGCCGGGACGCCGGTGGCGTTCGAGGCGGCGTTCGGCACGGGGTGGCTGGCGGGACTGCTGGAAGACTACGGGTTCACCCCGCATCTGGTGCACCCGCTGCGGTGCAAGGCGATCGCCTCAGCCCGGTTGAAGAACGACAAGGTCGATGCCGCGATCTTGGGGCAGCTGCTGCGCGCCGACCTGCTGCCGGAGGCGTGGATCGCCCCGCCGCAGGTGCGCCAGCTGCGGGCGCTGCTGCGGCACCGGGTGGCGCTGGTGCGGCTGCGGACACTGCTGCGCAACCGGATCCATGCCGTGCTGGCCGACTACGGTCATGACCGGCCGGGCGGGTGCTGGAGCGGGCCTGGCCGGGCCTGGCTCGCCTCGCTCCAGCTGCCCGCCGTGTCCCGTGAGGTAATCGACGACGACCTGGCCGTGACCGGCGCGCTGGAACTCACCATCGACCGGCTCGACTGGGAGATCCGCCAGCGGGCCCGGTCCGACCCGCGAGTCAAGGTGCTCACCCAGCTGCCGGGGGTGGGGCCGTTCACCGCGCTGGTGATCCTCGCCGAGATCGGCGACGTGAGCCGGTTCGGCTCAGCGCGCAAGCTGGCGTCCTGGGCCGGGCTGACCCCGACCGTCCGCGGCAGTGACCGCGTCGCCCACTACGGCCACATCTCCAAACAGGGCTCGGCGTGGCTGCGCTGGGTGTTGTGCGAGGCGGCGCAGACCGCCAAGCGCTCCCCGCAGTTCGCCGCCACCTTCCAGGGCATCGCCCAACGGCGCGGCAAGAAGATCGCCACCACGGCGATCGCCCGCAAGCTGCTCACCCGCGCCTGGCACCTGCTCACCGACGCCGAGGCCACCACAATCTCCCAGGCCACCACCGCAGCCGCACCCCAGACGGGGATGCGGTGACAGGCCCGGAGGGGGTCGCCAGGCCCCGGGCGAGCTCGAAGAACACCCTGAGCCGGGCCACGGCCCGCGCTCGAAGATCTGACTGAGCAGCCCGGGTCCCCGGATGCCACGGTCATGGCCCCCGCCCACCCGGGAGGCGGCCGAATGGGTGGATGTGAGACCACTCCGACGGACCGCACCCGGGGAGCCCAGCCCAGCGAACCCCCGGCCCGGCAACCACAACCGGCGGGCCTTCCTCGCTTGCGATCATCGGCCGCCGCTTGCCGGCGTCAAGCTCGTTCGTCCTCGCCCGCGCCCGGACGGGCGCTAACGCTCCGGGCGCTCCAGCTTGACCCACGGCCGCGCGGCGGCGCGAAACCGGCAGCTGCGAGGAAAGCCAGCAAAACAGTCCTCACCAGCCCGACGACCACAGCAAGTCACCGGGCCAGCCCACCACGCCCCTTGACAGACGGTTCCCCCATGGGTGGCCGTTCTGGCCACCTGGCGTGACGTTCTTGGAACGGGCGCGTTTCCCCGCTGCCATCCACGGGGCCGCCTGTTTTGGCGGACCTGTTCGGGCTTGCTGGCGGACGGTGGCTGCCTCCAGCGGATCGGCGTCGTCGGCAGGCACAACTGTCGTCAGCCGCCGTGGGCCGCTTATGCTCAGCTGAGCCTGTGCCGGCGGCGAGCGAGGGGGCTGCGATGACGCACCAGCGAACAACCAGCACGCTGGCCTTGACCGGCCGGCTTGAAGCCTCGCGGGTTGCACGTGCCATGGCGGCCGTCCGGCTCGGGATCGGGGCGATCGGCGTGCTCGCCCCCGGTCGGCTCGCATGGCGGCTGTTCTTGCCTGGCAGGCAAGCCGATGAGGCCACCGCGCTGGCGCTGCGCGCTGCGGCCGCCCGCGACCTCGCGCTGGGCCTCGGCACGGCGCTGGCGTCCCGGCGCGGACCGGGGCCACTGCGCGGTTGGCTGCTCGCCACCGCACTCGTCGACTGCTGCGACGCGCTCACCATCGCCAGGAGCAAGTCAGCAAGCGCCGCCGTACGCACTGTGACCGCGCTGGTCTCCGGCCTGTCCGCCGGCGCGCAGATAGCCCTCGCCCGGCGGCTCGCCCGCTGACCGTGGTCGCCATCCGTCACGCCAAGTCATCGGATATGAACTCGGGCCTATGCGCGCGGCAGCCGCCGATCTGGCACTGAGTCCCGGTCAGCTGATATGACATCGGAGCCGCACCAGAACGGCCGATCTGAGTGCGTGTTCTGGGTGCAGGGCCGGCGGGATGCTCACGCGGTGGGATAGGACTGGGGCATGACCTCACTGCGCTATGGCCTCAAGCTCAGCCAGAACGCCACGATCGAGCAGTACCGGGCGGTGTGGCGGATCGCGGACGAGGCGGGGCTTCGATCATTGCTGGTGCATGGACCACTTCGCCACGCTCGGCGGGCGCGACGATGGGCCCATCTTCGAGGCGTGGGCGCTGCTGGCCGCGATGGCGGCGGCCACCTCCCGGACGCGGGTTGGCTGCGCGGTGACCGGCAACAGCTACCGCCACCCGGCCGTGCTGGCCAAGGCCGCGGTTACGGTCGACCATCTGTCTGGCGGCAGGCTGGAGGATGCCTGCCAGGTCATCCGGTCGCTGTGGACCCAAGAGCGGGCCAGTTTCGCCGGCCAGTACTACCAGCTCACCGGTGCCGTCGCCGAGCCTAAGCCGGTTCAGCAGCCGCACCCGCCGATCTGGGTCGGCGGTGCCGGGCGCCAGCGCACGCTGCGCATTGCGGCGCAGTACGCCAGCGTGTGGAATGCGCCGGGTGGCTCACCGGAGGAGGTGCCCGACCTGTGCGGGGTGCTGGATCGGCACTGCGCCGACATCGGCCGCGATCCCAGCGAGATCCGCCGGTCGGTCCAGGTCCGGATGCCGGCAGCACCTGATGAGCTACTCGCGTTCGCCGCAGCGTATGCCGCGGTGGGCGTCACCGACCTTCTGCTGATGCTGCACGCCGCCGACCCGGTCGCCCAAGCCGAGCAGGCGGGGGAACTGCTGTCGCGCCTGCGCGCGGTGGCGTGACGATCCAGACCTGCCGATCTGGGTTGCTTTCTGATCGCCTG
>WNGD01006131.1_pt1 | contig 11545 bp, 9 predicted proteins | sample 5400671 | NCBI WGS metagenome assembly WNGD01 (sample SAMN13153369, study PRJNA577476) | soil metagenome | isolation source: 40 cm soil or saprolite under grassland replicate 2 | place: USA:California | collected 2016-06-15
GGTTGATGCCTATTACCGCCGATAAATCGGCCTCGGCGGATGCCCACATTAAATAGTCAATCTGCACAACCTGTCTCCTGAGCTAGGTATGGTATAATCGAGCAAGCAATCAAAATATTGATGAGGCGTTGAGAAACAGTATTGTGGCAGCAAACCATGCGACTACCGCACCTGACATCCTGGGTATTCTCACCTCTGATGGTTATAATCTGATTCAAGACCCAACCGGTACCGGCTTTACGCCAAACAATCAGCAGGCTACTGATATCATTGGTATCCAGTTTAGTGATTTGCGAATTGATCCTAAATTAAGCGGGAAGCCAACTCAAACGCAGGCCCTACTTAAAGGAAGTCCAGCCATCGATGTCATCCCTGTCGATGCCTGTCATATCGATGGCATCACCTCCGACCAACGCGGTGTAAAGCGACCCCAGGGGACTAAGTGCGATATCGGGGCTTATGAGTATGTCGCGTCCTCTGGATCGAGGTAGGTGGCGATGACGTGCATTAACTTATTAATGCGGACACTATAACATCTACCGAGGCCGATAATGCACATTGACTATTAAATACGGACAGAGGCCGATAATGCAGTTTCAAAATTAAATGTGGATGATAAAAGAAGTCATAGCAGCGTACAGACTGGTTTCATAATCGGTATTAATTTTTGAAAGTGCATAATCGGCACCTACGGGTGGCTGGGTTATTTTGAGAGTCGCTGAATAACAAATGGATGAACCTGGTCTAGTGTCAGTAATCGTTCGCGGGTCATTGTTAGTGCGAGTTCGCTCTGGTCGGACGCGATCCAGCGCCGGCCAAGTTGTTCAGCCACTGTTGGAGTTACTCCACTACCACAAAAGCAATCAAGTACGAGATCTTTCTCTTCGGATGATGCAAGGATAATACGTTCAAGTAGCGCCGCAGGTTTCTGGGTAGCATATCCATTGCGCTCCGGGTCTTTCTGATGCAAATGACTGATATCGTTCCACACATCAGCAGGGGTCATAGGTGTATCTTCGTCATAGCTATAGAGTCGTCCGGCTGAACGGATTGTCCAGTGAACATGCCCATTCGTATCCACGTTTTTTTTCATATGATTGCGTTTTTTCGGACCTCGCAGCTCTCCGATCCTCTCCCCATGAAAACGATACCGTGCTGATTTGCTGTAGAACAGAATAGTGTCATGTTTACGCGCATAGCGTTTGAGCGAGCGCCCTCCCGATTGATAATGCCAGATAATCTCATTTTGGAAGCCTGGGCCGTTCGCGCTGGAGTTGAAGCCGAATACTTCGTCTAATATAACTCGGGCATAATGGGTAACGCGCCAGTCCAGGTGTACATAGAGACTGCCATCCGGAGCAAGGAGAAGTTTTAACAACACAAAGGTTTCATATAGCCATTGAAGATGAGCATCGAGATCATTGTCCCACTTATCGCTAAAGGCAAGTTGCGTACCACTTTTAAAATTGCGACCTGTCATGAATGGGGGATCGATGTATATCAGGTTGACTAGCCCGGCAAATTCGGAAAGTAACGCTGGAAGGACAGCGCTTTTGTCTCCTAGAATCAAGCGATTGTGCCAACTCTGAGTAGAGGCAACGGGTTTATTGGAACGTGTATGTGTTGGTTGGCCTTCGAAGCTCTCATACGTACAAAGCTGTTGTGGGTCTTCTTTAGAGTCGATGAATGTTTCTTGTTCTCTGGCATGCAGTTGCTTTACGGATTGTTTGCCTTTCCATACTAATTCGGCCATAGTGGATCCCTCGATTGCTCATTTTTGAACACACTATAGCACAGATAGCCCGAATTACCCACACTATTTCTTATGGAAGCCAATTACAGAACTCCTAGCATGATACAATAGCAGTGTTGGAAAAATGAGCACTATGGCTGGGCTTTATGGATGCGCAAAATTTTGTATGGAGTTAAAGAAAATGCAAATTGCTTTATGGATACTGATTGGTTTAGTCGCTTATGTTTGTGGGTTATGGATTGTTATGACTATGACACCGCGGCTACTGAAACTCAGATTTGATGAGGGGCTGTTTATGGGATTCGCTACCGCGGATGTATTAGGTGGTATGATGGCTTTTGCTCCTTTAGCGATCACCTTTGCCCTTTTTAATGGCTCCTTTGGCGTCAAAATATTGGATTTTTTGCTGCTTGTAGGCATCTTCTTTGTTGGGTTACGCATGTCTCTTCGTAGTTTTCGGCCTCGCTCCTCCGAAGGAACGTTTCAGATTTCACGTATTCTTGTCGGAAGCTATTGCTTCTTATTGTTGGCCGCGTCTGCCTATTGCATTGTTTTACTTTTTCTGCCGTCTCAATCCTAAGCTAGTCTATCTCCTTTGTCCATCTAGCCTGATGGCAGCGATGACAGGGTCAGTATGATGCTCTGCATGGCGCATTTCCGCTTTTTTGAGATTGTACGCACTATTGATCAACGCAATATGTGTAAACGCCTGCGGATAGTTCCCCAGTGCTTTGGTCCCGTTGGTACCAATCTCCTCCGAAAACAGCCCAAGCTGACCGGCATAACTGAGCAGCCGCTCGAAGAGCGATCCTGCCTCGGCAACACGTCCCTGCATAGAGAGGTTGTCGACCAGCCAGAACGTACAGATAGTAAAGGTGCCCTCACACCCCGTCAGTCCGTCGTCGGCATGATACCGGTAAACGAAGCCACGCTCATCGGTCAAGCGCTCCATGATGCGATCCACGGTGGAGCGCATGCGCGGATCATCGGGAGCAATGAAGCCCACCAGCGGCAACAATAAATTTGAGGCATCCAGCACCGTACTCTCGTACGACTGGGTAAAGGCCCCAATCTGGGTATTGTAGCCATGTGTCAGAACGTCCGCGCGAATCTGGTCACGTACCTGCCACCAGCGGGGCAGATCGGCCTCCAGGTGAAGTTGTTCTGCAGCTTTGATGCCACGATCAAGCGCGACCCAGCACATGACTTTAGAGTAGACAAAATGGTGTAGACCATCTCGCACCTCCCAGATGCCGAAGTCAGGCTCCTGCCAGTGTGCACATACATGCTCGATCAGCAGGCACATCATTGCCCATAACGGCCCCTCTAGCTTTTCACCATAACGTTCAAAGCCCCCCTGACGCCGGAACAGGTGAATGCAATCCAATACTTCACCAAACACATCCAGTTGCTTCTGATCTGCTGCACCGTTGCCAATCCGTACTGGCCGGGAGTCACCATAGCCACTCAGGTGCAGCAATTCTCGCTCCACCAGCTCGCGCTCACCACGAATACCATACATGATCTGCAGGTCTTCCCCGTTTGAATACGAGAGACGGCGTAGCCAGTGGGTAAAGGCGTGCGCTTCTTCCGTGAAACCCAGCACATTGAGTGCATAGAGAGTGAAAGTGGCATCGCGCAGCCAGGTATAGCGGTAATCCCAGTTACGGCCCCCACCCAATTCTTCGGGGAGCGAGGTCGTGGGTGCTGCCACAATCGCACCGGTGGGCGCGTATGTCAGCATTTTGAGCACCAATGCGCTACGTTTGACCCAGGCTTCATAGGGTCCATGATAAGTACATCCTTTCAACCACGTCCGCCACCAGTGCAAGGTATGTGCCAGTTCCCAATCGAAGTTGCGCAGGTGCAATTCCTGTTCGGCCAGGCGGCGAGCAGCTTGCGCATTGCGCCCCACCCCAAGAGCAAATATCAAGCGTTCGCCTTCTTGTAATGTGACCTGCACCCGCACAGAGGGATGCAGGTCTCCGGCTTGCTGGGAGATAGACATGGAAAACGAGGGTATGCGATAGGCTCCCACCACACCTAGACCCACATGCTGATGTCCACCGGAGATGATCGCACCTAGATGATCGGGAAGAATAGACACCTCACATGGCGATGCTGCGTAGTCGGGGCTGACTTTGAGTGTCATCGTGATCGGCAGTTCGCCCTGTGTGCATTCCACGATGCGCACCAGGCTATGGCAGGAGCCATCTTCACGCGTCCAGGTGTTATTGTTTAATTCGCGGAACTGCCAGGCGCTGAGTGTCTCAACGGGCATAAAATCCGTGAGCATGATCTCACCGGCAGCGCTGGAAAACCTCGTTTGGAGCACATTGCTGCCACGGAGATAGCGTTGCGATCCCGTAATCGTAGAATCAGTGGGAGCGATCTGAAAGTAGCCGCCGTGCGCCTCATCGAGTAAGCGACAGAAGACGGCCGGACTATCAAAATCGGGCAGACAACCCCAGTCGACAGAGCCATCAGGAGCGACCAACACTACTGAGTGGCAGTCGCCAATAACACCATACGAATCAATTGGTTGATACGTGCGTGGAGTACTATTCATTCCATACCATCCCTTTCACAAATGAGAATCAGATGATTGCGTAAAAAAAAGAAATGCTTATATCAGAAGTAAACGGAAATGCTAACACATCGGTAACAGGAAATTGTACTAAGTACAGGGAATTTTGTCCGATTTTACACATTTCTCATTTCAGTATTTATAACGCCAAATACTTGAAAAGTATTCGATTGATTCGGCTAAAATCCTTCGATTTTTATGGATAAAACGTACATGTTTCACTTTTTGGGGAAAAGCTAAAGCCTGTTATTGCTGCCTGGTTGATCAACCCAAAGAAATTGTATGTTCAAAGCAACCAGGAAAAAGTACTATAAGAGACTGCCTGATGGGCCAATACTTCAGCGATTACCTCTAAACGTAAACTGTTTGGCGGCATTATGCAGGCGCCCTGGTTGTACGACGTATCATTAGAGTTGAATTCAACCGGATGAGCTCGGGCGACTGCTGGGGATTCTTCATGAGCACTATCAGTTTACTGACTCCTAACTCACCTAACTGCCGCATGGGTTGCTGAACTGTACTGAGTTCAAGTAGTTCCGCTACTTCGATGCCATCGAACCCTATAACAGACAGATCTTCAGGTACTCTTAAATTGAGATCTCTAGCCGCTTCAAGCACGCCTACTGCTTGCATGTCAGACGCGGCAAAGATAGCCGTTGGCCGCTTTTCTTGTGAGAGCAGTTGGAATGCCGCCTGTTTCCCACCATATCGATCCCACTCACTCGTCACCAAGAGTTCTGGTTCAAAGAGGAGACCTGCCTCCCCAAACGCTCTATGCAGCCCAATCAAGCGATCATTGGCCTGGTTAAATTTGATGTTTCCTTCGATCACACCATTGATGAAGCCTATACGCTGGTGTCCTTGCTCAATCAAATATTTCACGGCCTGGTAAGCTCCCTTTATATTGTCGACGACCAGTGAGGTGAAGAAAGGAGAATAGGCATCTAAGAGTATCACCGGGATTCCCGATTCTTTTATATGGAGCGCGAATGTGTCTTCTATTTGGAGCGATAGGATCAGCAGGCCATCTACTCTGCGGTGCATGGGTAGTTCAGAGAAGTAGTGATCGCGCTGGGTATCGGTCATAACGTTGTAGAGCACAAGTTCTTTGCCTAACTGCGTAAGGGCTATCTCCACACCGCGCAACAGTTCTGTGTTGAAAGGACGGGTGAAAAACGGGACGATGACTCCGATTGCGCCGGTACGCTTTGAAATCATACTGCGGGCAATGGGGTCAGGCCTGTAGTTAAGCTGAGCAATGGCTGATAATACCTTCGTTCGAGTGGCAGGTTTAACTCCCGGGTTATTATTAATGACGCGTGAAACAGTCCCAATGCCCACCCCGGCGATTCGAGCTACATCATGGATGGTAGTTGTCATCTCATTCAGCCTTTGCTCAATAAGCTCACCATTATTGGAAACGTTTCCATCATCCGGCATGTTTTATGTTTTGAGAATAGCATACGCGACCAATTCTGTAAAGGGAGTTCTTTAGCTCTACAGTAAGATGAGAGGATGATCAAGGATGCCTGTGTAGCTATTTACAAGTGGAAAATATTATGGTATTGTTAAAATAAGTCATGGAATCGTTTCCAATAGTAACACAGCATACTTGACGCCATCGGCGACTTGAAAAAGTCTTCCTGTCAGGCAGAAAGGGGTGTAGCTAAACTTCAGCGTGAGACGTGTATTGTATAGATGCATACTGGTACTGAAAAGTTAGTTGCCTTGAGCTTCTTTTAACGCAGTTATGATTTGATTATGTCAGGTGAAAAAGGAACTAACGATCAGCCCAATTACTTTGAAGGCTGAAGTGAAAAAGATTAAAGTGAAGTGAGTCCCGCACAAGGGTTAGGTCTGCAAGCTTCACATAATGTGAGGTTGGTCGACAAAATGGCGTACTTTGATTGAGCTTTCAATTCTTCATAGAAAAGAGAGCTGAGGAGAACTTCTAATCTACTGGACATAGGTGCCCGGTAGAATGGAAGTCTGACCAACGCTTGAGAGCGTCTGGTATGTTTATCTACGTCAGCCTATATTTACTCCAAAGGAGGACTCTCTATGTATCTTGAGCAAGGTGAAGTGATTGATGAAATAATCACCAAAATCCGGGCCGGGCGCATAACGCGCCGGACATTCCTCGAGCGCGCCATCGCCGTCGGCTTGAGTAGCACTGCAGCAGTCTCGCTGCTGGAAGCATGCGGTGGCACTAGCAACAGTACTACCGGCGGCGGGCAAACCGTCAATATTAACTATCTTGAACGTGACACCAATGGCGTTTACGCAGGGCTTGTGAACGACTTTAATGCGCAAAACAATGGAGTCCACGTCACCTACAATAGTAATGCACCCGCACAAACCGATCAGCTCCTGACGCTTCTCACGACTATGCTACGCGCCCGCGGTAGCTCCATCGATGTTATGCCGATGGACATCATCTGGCCTCCTGAGTTTGGGGCCAATGGCTGGACGGTTCCCCTGGACGATAAGTGGCCGGCCAGTGATCGGGCGAATTATCTGCCAGGACCCCTGGCTGGCTGCACCTATAATGGCAAGGTGTGGGCTGCGCCTTACCGTACCGATGCGGGGCTGATCTACTACCGCACAGATATCATCAAGACAGCGCCAACTACCTGGGAACAAATGACGTCAATGGCCAAGGCGAATGCTCCATCCAAAGCGAAGTATGGTTATCTCTGGCAGGGGAAGCAGTACGAAGGACTTGTCTGTGACTTTACCGAGGTCCTCTACGGCTATGGTGGTTCCGTACTGGATCCTAACAATCCCAAGAGTGTGACCGTCAATAGCCCGGAAGGTGTAGCCGCCCTGACGCTGATGACAAGTTGGGTGGGTGGGATCTCTCCATCGGCTGTGACCACCTACAATGAACCAGATACTCTTGCGTCCTGGCAAAACGGTGACGCTGTTTTCGCGCGCAACTGGCCCTATCAGTATGCGTTGAGCAATGACCCGAAGTCTTCCAAGATTGCCGGCAAGTTCGAAGTCCATAACATGCTGTATGGCGGCAGCAATACAACCGGCCACTCAAGCCTGGGCGGCTGGCAACTTGGTATCAATGCTTTCTCAAAGAACCCCGACGCGGCCTGGAAGTTCATCCAACACCAGCTCGCCCAACCCGCGCAGAAAACCTTTGCAGTGCAGTTGTCGCTGACTTCCACGCTCTTGAGCATCTACGATGATCCTGATGTGCTGAAAGCGAACCCGTTCTTCGCCAAATTGAAGCCGGTATTCCAAACGGCCCAGCCACGCCCGGTGACTCCATTCTACCCGGACGTCTCGAATGCCATCCAGGTGCGCATTCATAATGCTCTAACCGGTCAGGCCAGTCCTTCAGCTGCTCTGGCTGGACTAACGTCTGATTTGCAGGCCATCGTGAACAAGTAGTACGATGTTGTTCGTAGCTAGTAGTGGAGTATCCGTACAGATACTCCACTGTATGAGATACTTTTGGTAAAGCAGTCGTCCGTGTACCTATCTGTACTTATCGGGAGGTTGTCTTGCGTGTCATTGCGCTTTGCAGTTTTGCTTGTAGGGCACTCTCGATGTGGATAGCGATCGAAAGGGATACGTGCAAATGGCAACACAAGCAGTAGAAGTAGCCGCCAAAAGGCAAAGGCTGAGTCTGCGGGAACGCCTGGATGTGGGAAGTGGCTTCACACCGTACTTACTGGTACTCCCTACCATCATCGTGATTCTGGCGGTAGCGGGCTATCCCATCGTCAATTCTTTCGTGCTCAGCTTGCAAGATAACCCGCTCAGCGCTTCCTCAAATTTTGTTGGATTGCAAAATTATGTTCAGGTACTCCAAAGTCCCGAGTTCCGTACTGCCGTTGCTGTAACATTCGGCTTCACGATCATCGCTGTATTCCTGGAGACAGTCTTTGGTCTGGGAATCGCCCTGCTCATCAATGCCACATTTCCAGGTCGTGGACTGGTGCGGGCCGCTATTCTTGTACCCTGGGCCTTTCCCACAGTCATCTCAGCACAGATCTGGTATCTGATGTACAATGACCGCACAGGTATCGTCAGCTATATCATGCAGCGGATTCACCTGCTGCGACCGGGTGCTACATTGTTGCAGTCGAATAATGGCATTATACTTGCTTCCATCATCACCGACGTCTGGAAGACGACGCCTTTTATGGCTCTCTTGCTCCTGGCCGGTCTCCAGGTCATCCCCCATGAATTGTATGAGGCGGCCGGCGTCGATGGGAGTACACGATGGCAGCAATTCTGGAGCATTACCTTGCCAATGCTGACCGGGCCACTGCTGATCGCGTTACTCTTCCGCACGCTCGCTTCGATGGGGGTGTTCGACTTGCTCTACATACTAGGAGGCAACCAGGTGGAAAGCATGGCATCGTACTCGTATAATTTCATGTTTACACGTTCCGCATTCGACTTTGCTGCTGGAGTGACTGCCTCAATGATACTCTTTTTTACCGGAATTATCATTGCGTTGCTCTTTGTCTTATGGATGCGTGTAGCACAACGGTAGGGTGTCAATCTAGCCGTCCCTGAAAAGGAAGGAGATGTCTTATGGCAGTTAAGGAGCAAGTTTCCCCAGGTGCTAAAGTGAGCGCAGGCACTGCGAAACCGCGAAGGGGCATACCATGGGGCAAGATAGGACGCTATACTGCAGTAGTGCTGATTGTGTTCATTTGTTTGGCTCCTCTTTACTGGTCATTTGCAACGGCAGTAAAGAGTGGACTCGAACTGAACGTTTCACCGCCCACGCTTTTTCCCCATACTTTCAGCCTGGAGAACTTCGCAAGCGATTTTGCGCTGTCCACCTTTTATCGTGATCTGATCAACAGCACGATCATCGCAACCGTTACCACAATCCTGGCACTGATCGTTGGCATACTTTGCGCCTATGCTATTGCGCGTACGAAGTTCCGCGGCAAAGGCATCGTGCTCGGGATCACTTTGTCGGTGGCCTTGTTACCGTTTATCGCGATGGTCGGGCCGCTTTTTGCGATTTTCACCGGCCCGATTCCGGTCTACAACACGTATATTGCCTTGATTATCCCCGACCTCGTAATCACCCTACCCATTACAGTCTGGTTCATGACTTCGTTCTTCCGCGAGCTGCCACCAGACCTGGAAGAGGCAGCCCGGGTGGATGGGGCCAGTCGGATGCGCGCCCTGTGGGAAATAATTGTGCCACTCACCGCGCCTGGTGTCTTCGCGGCGGCTATTCTCACGTTCATCGCTGTCTATAACGACTTTATCTTCGGTTTGACACTGACGACCGATGAAAGTGCACAGCCGATCACCGTCGGAGTCTCACGCTTTGCCGGAGAACATACCATCCCCTGGGGCGAAATTGCCGCCGCCGCGGTGATTGTGACCGTTCCACTTGCGATTTTGGTGCTGATTTTACAGCGCCGGATCGTTTCTGGTCTGACCGCCGGAGCAGTGAAAGGTTAACAAATAGAGGAGTGAGAATAGGACGTGTTACATAGCACGTCCCATTCTCCTCAACCAGCAACACTACACACCTTTGCCGCAGGTATTCTCAGCATTGTTAATGCCGTTGAAGGAGTTGACCAGAGTGACCGAATCCCTCATCACCCTGGGAGCCCTGCGCTCCTCCACTTGCGAAGGGCGTGTCTTCATCCTCGACTACGATGGCCCGCGTGTCGCGATCACGGTCCTGACCGATCGCATGATCCGAGTGCGGCTGGCACCTGATGGAGTGTTCGCTGCGCGCCGCTCCTGGGCGGTTGCGCGTGCGGACGATGCCTTCCCGGAAACATCTTTCGAGATAGAGGAGTTGGACCATGAGCTGGTACTGCGAACAGCCTCACTCACGGTGCGAATCGAGCGCGACCTGGGAAGCCTCTCCTTCTTTGATGCGCATGGGCAGCCGTTCTGCGCTGACGAGGCGGGTATGCAGTGGGATCGGGTTGCATCGGAGCCACGCAGGGTCGCCTGCGCCAAGCGCATCGAGGTCGGCGAGCACTTCTTCGGCTTCGGTGAGCGCACCGGACCCCTCGATAAGCTCGGGCGCCAACTGATCAACTGGACAACCGATCCGCCACACGGCCACGGCCCTGGTACCGACCCTCTCTACCTCGCCATCCCAGTCTTCCTGGCGCTCCGGCCCGGTCTGGCCTACGGCGTCTTCTTCAATAACACCTGGCGCAGCCGCTTCGACATTGGGGAGGGGCGGCCCAGCACATGGTTGATGGAGGCAGAGGGTGGGGAGCTCGACTACTACGTGGTCTACGGGCCGGTGCCGGAGCAGGTGAGCGAGGGCCTGGGCGCGCTGCTGGGGACTATGCCACTGCCACCGCGCTGGGCGCTTGGCTACCACCAGAGCCGCTGGGGCCACGCGACGGAGTCGATGGTGCGCGAGTTGGCGGCCGAGTTTCGCACACGCGACATCCCTTGCGACGTGATTCACCTGGACATCGACCACATGGATGGCTATCGCGTCTTTACCTGGGACCCGCAGAGCTTCTCAGATCCGCAAGCGCTGCTCGGTGACCTGCGCCGTGACGGCTTCCGCGTCGTAACGATCGTTGACCCCGGCGTAAAGAGCGATCCCGATTACCGGGTCTACCGTTCAGGGTTGGAGCGCGATATGTTTATCCGCCGGGCAGATGGGAAGGTGTTCCATGGATATGTCTGGCCTGATGACGCGGTCTTCGCCGATTACACGCGACCGGAGGTGTGTGAGTGGTGGGGTGATATGCAGAAGGCACTTGTGGATGTTGGCGTCAGAGGCATCTGGAACGATATGAACGAACCGACATCGTTGGAGCTCCCGTTCAGCCAGGGTGGTGGCCAGGTTGGGACGATCGATCTCGACGCTATTCAGGGTCCCGAAGGGGAGCGAACGACCCATGCTGAGGTACATAATCTCTATGGCTATGGCATGGCCCAGGCTTCATACGAGGGACAACGGCGATACCTCAACAATGAGCGGCCTTTTGTGCTCACGCGCTCGGGCTTCGCTGGTGTTCAGCGCTGGAGCGCGTGCTGGATGGGCGATAACCACTCCTGGTGGGAGCATCTTGAGCTGGCAATGCCGCAGCTCATGAACATAGGTCTGTCGGGTGTGCCTTTCGTCGGCACAGACATAGGTGGCTTCTCCGGCAATGCCAGCGGCGAGCTGTTCGCCCGCTGGATGCAATTCGGCGCCCTGGCGCCCTTTTGCCGTGCCCACTCAGAGA
>WNGD01007917.1_pt1 | contig 11544 bp, 16 predicted proteins | sample 5400671 | NCBI WGS metagenome assembly WNGD01 (sample SAMN13153369, study PRJNA577476) | soil metagenome | isolation source: 40 cm soil or saprolite under grassland replicate 2 | place: USA:California | collected 2016-06-15
CTCAGCGGGGCGCCTGCACGGGTGCTGCTGGTGATCACGCCCGCCGGCTTCGAGCGCTACTTCGACCAGATCGCCGCCCGCATCACCGGCAGCGAGCCGCCGCCGGAAGCGGCGAAGCCGATCCCCGAGGTCGTCACAGTCGGCCCGCCACTTGGAGGCCAGCAGACATGACCGCATGTACCCGCCAGCGCGAAGTTCATGAGCCTCGACGGCCTGATCAACGAGTTTGAGTTCCGCAGTCCACCTGAACCCCAAACCCTGGAGGAGTTATGTCTCGTCTAATCCTGTATATGGCGATGTCCCTGGACGGATTCATCACCGGGCCCGGTGACGAACCAGGGAACCCGGCTGGAGTTGGCGGGATGCGGTTGATGGAGTGGCTCGGCAAGGGAGGGCCCGAGGTTGCTGACTGGCGGCCGGCTGATCCCCAGAGCCAGATCGTGTTTGACGAGAGCCTGTCGACTGGTGCCGTCGTGACCGGCCGGCGGACCGGCGACTTCGCCGACTATTGGGGGGGCGATCATCACGACGGCGTGCCGATCTTCGTTCCGACCCACACCGCCCCGGCGGACAACCGGTACGAGCGTGTCCACTTCGTGACCGACGGGATCGCGGCGTGCGTGGAGCAGGCAAAGGCGGCTGCGGGCGAGCGAGATGTCCTGCTGCACGGCGCCTACACGGCTCAGGAGTGTCTGAAGGCTGGGCTGCTCGACGTGCTCGAGATCCAGCTGATGCCCGTGCTGCTCGGCCAGGGCCGGCTGCTGTTCGAGCGCCTCCCAGCCGAACACATCGAGCTCGACCTGGTCCGAACCTTGGAGGCAGCGGGCGTGCTCCATCTTCGCTACGAGGTACGTCGCGCGTGAGTGCGTCGCGCTCACCGGCCAGCCGCCGTCGCGGAGACATACGAGAACAGGAGGGCTTTATGCGCAGGCTGATTCTTCAGACGGGCATCTCAATCGACGGATACGTGGCGGCACTCGACAAGTCGCACCCGTGGGGGGTCGAGGGGGAGGACGAGGGCATCAAGCGCTGGGTCCTCGACTCGGTCTGGGCCGCGGGTGCGCACTTGATGGGTCGGGTCACCTACGAGGAGATGGCCGGCACCTGGCCGACATCGGCGAGTGAGTACGCGCGGCCGATGAACGAGATCCCCAAGGTCGTCTTCTCGAAGACCCTGCAACACGCCGACTGGCCCGAGGCGCGGATCGCCAGCGGCGACCTCAGCGAAGAGATTTGGCGTCTCAAGCGCGAACCGGGCAACGATCTGATCGCCTACGGCGGCGCCACCTTCGACCAGGCGCTGACCCGACTCGGACTGGTCGACGAGTACCGGCTGATGATCCAGCCGGCCGCACTCGGCGCCGGGCTGCCCCTGTTCAAGGATCTGCCCGCCCCGCTACACCTCGAGCTCCTCGAAGCGACGACATACCCGACGGGCGTCGCCATTCACATCTACCGCCCGCGTTCACGTCCGGCAGACCAACCGGTTGATCCAGACCAACCCGACGAGGTCGGGTAGCGCACCGATGCGTGAGCCTCTCTTCAGGGAGACGATGGGCAGGGGTTTTGCAGGCTGTTGGTCTTGCTTGGTGCGCCGACAGGCGCGTAGGGACGTGAGTGTGCCGGGGCGAAGGGAGCGCTTGCTCGGAGAGGAGGGTCGATGATGGCCGAGCGGTTGGTCGAAGCGAACGGCGTCGAGCTCTGCACAGAGGCTTTTGGGAATCCAGGGGATCCGCCGATCCTCCTGGTAATGGGCATCGGCGGGGGAGGAGGGCTTCTGCCAGATGCTCGCGGATGGGGGCAGATTCGTGATCCGCTACGACCATCGTGACACCGGGCGCTCGGTCACCTACGAGCCCGGACATCCCGGCTACACGGGCGCCGACCTCGTCACGGACGCCACAGGGGTGCTGGACGCCTACGAGGTCCCGTCTGCGCACCTGGTCGGCGTCTCGGCGGGAGGCGCCTTCGCACAGCTGCTCGCCCTTGCCTTCCCCGCTCGCGTTCTCTCGCTCGTCCTGATCAGCACTTCCCCTGCGAAGCCGATCGGCCGCCCGCTGCCGGCGGTGACCGAGCGCTACCGAGAGTTCCTGGCGAGCGCGGAGGTGGACTGGTCGGACCGGGCGTCGGTGATCGAGTACCTCGTCGGCTATGGGCGCATGCTCGCAGGCGGCGAGCGGCCGTTCGACGAGGCCGCGACGCGCGAACTCGTCCGTCGCGACGTCGAACGCGCGCGCAACACGGCGTCTGCCCAGAACCATGGTCTCGTCGCGGAGGGTGAGTCGCCTTCCGCGCCGCTGTCGTCGATCAGCGCGCCCACGCTCGTGATTCACGGCACCGCCGATCCGATGTTCCCGCTCGAGCACGGGGAGGCGCTTGCCGACGAGATTTCCGGAGCGAAGCTGCTGACGCTCGAGGGAGCCGGCCACGGCGTCGATCGAGCAGACTGGGAGACGACCGTCCGCGCGGTCCTCGAACACACCGCCGCATAGGCACCACGCTGGACACCCGCAGCCGGCTAGGAGTGTCCGAGACGAGCGAGCGCGCCCGCTCAGGGTATTGCGGTGGGTGAGAGCGTGTCGCTGTCGAGGGGTGACCGAAGGGTTGGCGGACTTCGGCGTTTCTGACCGTCTGCTACACGTCGATGCCGAGCTTGCGGAGTTCGATCATCGCTGCTCTGCGCCAGCGGATCGTGTCGGGCGAGAACGGCAACATGAACGGCATCCCGTTCGCTCTGCGGAGCGGCTTGCCCTTGCGCAGCACGCGATAGTGGCCGGGCGTCGGTTCGACGGTCAAGCCGGCGGCCTCCAGCCGACGGATGAACTCGCGGACGTCTTTCCTCATCTGTTCCCGTGCTGGCTCACGCTGCTGGGATTAACCGGAAGACGGCATGTCTCGCGAGTTCCGCAGCAACGGCCTCCTCTGACGAGTTCGGGCCAGCGTCGAAGTAGGGCCGGGTCACGCGGATCTCGGCGATGTACCTGCGCAGCACCGGGATCGCGTCCTCGGTCCCGACTTCCTCAACCTTGTACGTCTTCGAGCGGCCGCCGCGGCTGAGCGTCACCTCGCCGGCTGCGCGGGCATTGAGCACCCAGCTCGCGGGGCCATAGCCCGCGACCAACCAACGCTCGCCGCCCGCCCCGATCACGTCGACGGGGGTCGAGTGTGGCCGTCCGGTCTTCCGCCCTCGTACAGTGAGGATGTGGCGGTATGACGCTCCCAACCCGAGCCGGGTCAGCGTGCGGAACCACCAGTTGATCAGCCGGGTTCCGAGGTGTCGCCGGTAGATCTTGGCCATCCCTTGACGAGCGTGAACGATCGCAGCTGCTCCCGCAAACGCCTGGCGCTAAGTGCGTGACGAACGGTGAAGCTTCTACTCGCCGCCGGGATGGACGATCAGGACGTCGCAGCGCGCTTGACGCGCGACGTCTTGGCTGACGCTGCCGCCGAACAGCCGCTCGAGAAAGCCCGGTTCGCGCGTGCCGACGATGATCAGCCCGGCCTGACGGTGCTCGGCGGCGTCGACAAGCTCCTGCGCCGGCTCCCCGGCGACGCCAGCGAATTCGACTTGCAGGTCAGCGTCGGCGAAGAGAGCCTGCACCCGCTCGCGATGTTGTTCCCACAGCTGCTCGTCCCGCTTCACAACTTGATCGAGGTCGCCGGCCGGATATGCGCCGTACGGCATCAGACCGAAGGCTCCGGGGGCGCCGACCTCTGCGAGCGGCTCCGGCGCGGCGACGCTGACGACCACCACCTTCGCGGTAAAGGCGCGGGCGTACTCGGTCGCGCGCCGTAGGGCGTGTTCGGCGGGCGCCGTTCCGTCATAGCCGACGACGATCGTCTTTTGCCCGCCGCTTGGGGCCTCGGCTCCCATCGACCAGAAGTGTTCCCGCGCTACACGCCGATCATGCTTCAACGGCGAACGGCGTCGCTCGCCTTGCCTCTCGGTGGCTTCGCCAAGTCGGAGCCTGCTCTCAGCCCACGGGTTGTCGTGGACGTCGAGGCCACCAGCCTGGGACCACACGGATGTACTGCTCATACTGTGCTCCGAATCGCCGTCGCAGCGACGGTTCCTCATACCAGTGCACGAACGACCAAACGATTGCGCCGAACACGAGCGCGTAGCCGACAAGCAGCCATCGCCCCAGCAGTGCCGCCTGTCCGAGGATGACCGAGGCAACGGCGAGGTACATCGGGTTGCGGACGTAGCGGTAGAAGCCGCTGACGACGAGCTTTTCGGTCGGCGCGGCTGGTGCGGGCGTGCCGACGCCCTCGGCGACGAAACGGCCGAACGCCTCGAGCAGGACAGCCGCTCCCGCAGCCACCGAGATCCACCCGAGCGCTTGCAGCCAAGCGGGTGCGCCGGCCGAGTGCCACCGCGTCAGCAGCCAGGGCACAAGCCCAGCGACCACGCCGGGTGCGAGCGCCAGAAACAGGATGCTGCCAGCCGCCGCTTGAACGCGTCGCACACCGGGATTCTGAGCCGTGACGGATCGAGATGCGAGGTCATCTCTTGCGACTACTGATGGGAGCAGCCAGCGGTCCTCCCAGGCCCTGGCGTGGCCGCTCGCCACACCAGGATGTGTCCCAAATTTGAGCGCGTGCGAGCCTGCCCAGCGTGAAGCACCTCGCCGCAACGACGGAGCGTGCGTGTCTTCGGGGGCCTGTGAGGTCCACGCCTCCCCCCGCCTCTCATGGATGTTGTTCGTACTCGTCATGGCGGCGAATCCAGGTCTGGAACGCATCGCCTTCGTCGCGCCCTTTCGGCGTCCGGTCGAGGATGGGGTAGTAGCCCATCAGGAACTCGACTCCGCGCCCCGTGGTCCAATAGGTTTGGTAGACGGCGCCGTCCTGGAGCGTGAAGGCGCTCGCCCCAAACATTTCCGAGATGTATGCGGGAACGTCGGTCCCGGTCGCGGCCGCGTTCTGACGGGCGATCGGCGGGAGCTCGGCCTCGGGTGGCATCTGCTCGCGCACCTGCTCCTCGGGGTAGGAGGCGCCGAAGTCGAAGTTGAAGTCGGTGTCCGCCGACGAGACCCAGGGAATGCGCCAACCCATTCTTTGCTTGTACGCCTGAAGCCTCGCCAGCGGAGCCCGCGAAATGAGCAGCAGGGTCAGGTCGCGGGCATGGAGGTGCGAAAGGAGGCCGTCGAGGCCGTCGACCATCGACGAGCAGGTTGGGCAGCCCGCCTCGTAGCTCGGTCCGAACATGAAGTGGTAGACGAGCAGCTGACTGCGGCCGTCGAACAGCTCCGCCAGCGTGCGCGTGCCCTCGTCGGTTTCGAAGCGGTACTCCTTGTCGACCGGGACCCATGGCAGCTCGCGCCGCTGCCGCGCCAAGTCGTCACCCTGGCGGGTGTGCTCCTTTTCGCGGACGAGCAGCTCGTTGCGGGCATCGGTCCATTCTTCGCGGTTCACGATCTTGTGATTGGTCATCGGCGGTCTCCTCTCGAATACGGAATCTTGCTGACGAATGCGTGGTCTCAGGCTGGGATGAGATCGGGTAGGCCGAAGCGCGCGAAGGCGTCGGGGGTGAGGAAGGCGGTGATCTCTTCGATCTCGGCGCCGCGCAGGGTAAGCACGTTGACCTCGTGCGGTATGAACGTCCGCGTTTCCTCATCCCAGGTGTAGCCGCCGAAGGCGAGCTGTGCGTTCGCGCGTGCGGGGACGAGGCGCCAGCGCTTCGCGCCGGAGAACGGCCAGCCGCGGAGGAACGTGCGGATCGCGTCTCGGCCTGCGTACCAGCTGGGCAGCGGCGGCATCGTCATGCGTGCGTCGTCGGCGAGCAGCGCCACGAGGGCGTCGACGTCGTTGCGTTCCCAGGCGGCGACGTAGCGGTCGACCAAGTCACGCACCGTTGCGTCTCCGAGCTGGCGCAGCGTCGTCTGCTGACTCTGCTTTGGGACGCGTGCGTCGACAGCCTTGTGGGCGCGCTGGAGCGCGCTGTCGACGGAGACGGGCGTTGTCTCGAGCGCCTCCGCCGTCTCGCGGGCCGAGAATCCGAGCACGTCGCGGAGGATCAGCACGGCCCGTTGCCGTGGCGGCAGGTGTTGCAGCGCAGCGGCGAAGGCGAGTTCGATGCCTTCGCGTTGCTCGTAGCGGGCATCCGGTCCGAGCAGCCCGCCCTCGAGCCCGAGCGTCTCGTCGGGGTAGGGCTCGAGCCACACCGACTCTGTCACCGGCTCGGCGGGACCGTCGTGCGGGTCGGCCGCGGGTGCGTAGTCGATAGGCAGCACGCGCGCGGGACGGCGCTCGATCGCCCTCAGGCACGCGTTCGTGGCGATCGTGTAGAGCCAGGAGCGGAGGGAGCTTCGACTCTCGAAGCGCGGCAGCCCGCGCCAGGCGCGGAGCAGCGTCTCTTGGAGGGCGTCCTCGGCGTCCGGGACCGAGCCGAGCATCCGGTAGCAGTGCGCGTGGAGCTGAACGCGGTAAGGCGCGACGAGCTGGGCGAAGGCGTCCTCTTCGCCGGCGCGGGCGGCTGCGAGCAGCTGGCGCTCGTTCGCCGTGTCGTCGGCGCGGGCGGATCCGGCTCGGCGGTGCGTCGTCATCGCTTCGGCTCCCAGAACGCGACCTCTCCGCCTTCGGGGCTGGAGACGACGCTACGCCATCCCGCGGGCCCCTCGCGCGGCTCGAGCAGCACCGCGGCGCCGAGCTGGCGCGCGCGTTCGGTGCACTCCCCGATCCGAGCGACCTCGACGTAGGGCAGCCAGAGCGGCTGCCGGGTGGCGCACTCGACGATACCCCCGCCGAAGCGGCCGCCGGCGTCGAAGGCGAGGTAGGAGCCGCAGCTCGCCCGGATCAGCTCCGGCCGCCAGTGCAGGAGCCGCTCGTAGAAGGTGCTCGCTCGCGCCCGGTCGCCGGTGTGCAGCTCCAGGTGGACGATGTGTCTCGGGGCCGACTGCTGCGTGCGCATCTCCGCTCTCCCGCCCTAGTCGCCGAGGATCGCGTAGGAGCCGATCTCGGTCAGCGAGCTGACGACGGGGGCTTCGTCGCAGCGATCGGCGATGTTTTCCTGGAACCGCTTGAAGGCCTCCACGTTCGTGAGCGGGTTTGGTCCATCGTTGGCGTGCGCGGAGAGGTGGAGGAAGCTGACGCGGTCGTCGAGCCGGAACGTGGCGTAGTGAAGGCCGGGCGGCTTCGTCTCATGCAGCTCCGCGTAGACGGCACGAACGAGCTCCTCGTTCTCGGCCGCGCGCTCGGGCCTGACCCTGTAGCGAACGATGACCTGCTTCATTGCGAGACCTCCTTGATCCGGTCGGTTGTGGTTTTGGCGGGAGCTGCCCTTCACTCAGCTCACGCCTCGGCCTCGAGCGCCGGAACCGGACGCTCGATGCCGGTCGCCGTTGGCTTGCGGCGCAGAAGGACGACGGTCGGCAGGGCGAGCAGGCCGATTGCTCCGCAGACCCAGAAGGCCCACTGGAAACCGCCTGTGAGCGCCGCGTTCACGGTCTTGCCGTCGCCGGTCAGCGTGTTGAAGTGCGTGGCGGCGACGGTCGACGCGAGCGCGACGCCGATCGCCCCGCCGAGCTGCTGCGAGGTGTTGAGCAGCCCGGAGGCGAGCCCGGCTTCCCGCTCGGAGACGCCGGCGAGGCCGGCGATCGAGACGGGGATGAACGCGAAGGCCGTCCCGGCCCCGGCGACGAAGAACGGTCCCGCCAGGGCGCTCCAGAAGTGCCCACCCACTGGAACCTGTGTCGCCCAGAGGGCACCGCCGCCGACAAGGGCCATCCCCAGAGCCATCACGCGCCCCGCCGAGACGCGCGTGACGAGCAGCTGCGAGAGCCCGGCGAGGGCGACCGAGGTGAGCGAGGCCGCCAGCCAGGCAACCCCGGTCTGGAGCGCCGAGTAACCCAGCACCTGCTGCATGTAAAGCGTGCCGATGAAGATGAAGGCGAAGAAGCTCCCGCCGAGCAGAAGCCCGACCGCGTTCGCGGCCGCCACGGTTCGTAGCCGGAAGATCCGCAGCGGCATCAGCGGCGCCTCGACGCGCGTCTCCACGAGCAAGAAGGCGAGCAGCGACGCCGCCGAGACGGCCAGCAGCGTCACCGTGCGCGCCGCTCCCCACCCGACCTCCGGCGCCTTGGAGAGCGCGTAGACGAGCAGCAGCAACCCGCTGGTCACCGTGATCGCGCCGAGCGGATCGAACCTGCGACGCACGCCCTCGAGCCGGCTTTCCGGGACGATGCGCGGAGCGAGCAGGAGCGCAGCGATTCCGATCGGCAGGTTGAGGAAGAAGATGTACTCCCAACCGACGTAGCGGGTGAGCAGGCCGCCCGTGATCAGACCGACCGTCGCTCCCGCGGCCCCGATCCCGCCCCAGAGGCCGAGCGCTTTGTTGCGTTCGGCTCCCTCCGCGAACATGTTCATCACGATCGAGAGGGCCGCCGGCAAAACGACGGCCGCGCCGAATCCCTGCAGCCCGCGCATCGCGATCAGGAAGCGGTCGCTCGTCGCCAGCCCAGCGCCGAGCGAGGCGGCCGTGAAGATCGCCAGGCCGACCATCAGAATCCGCCGCCGCCCGAGCAGATCCGCGGCACGGCCGCCGAGCAACAGGAAGCCGCCGAAGGTCAGGCCGTAGGCGGTCACGACCCACTGCAGGTCCGACTCGGAGAAATGCAGGTCGCGTCCGATGGTCGGCAACGCGACGTTCACGATCGTGAGATCGATGATCGTCATGAAGTAGGCAACAGCCAGCACGGCGAACGCGCGCCAGCGGTGAACCTCGGCGTTTGACTCTGTCTTCATCACTACCTCCTTGACATCGCTGGTGTCCCGGCGAGTCGATCCGCCGTGCTTGCAGGTAGTGATCCGGGAAACGGTCGCGATCCATCGCTCGCGTGCGGAATGTCTTCCGGTCATCGCTACGCCGCGAGTTCTTCGAGCGGGGGCAGTGGGTTGCACTGCGCTGGAAGCGCTGTGACTCGGCCGGTAGCGGCTGGTCGTGTGATGAGGGCGGATGTGGTCGCGGCCAGGCCGGCGACGAGTGCGCCGGCGGCGGCGTCGAAGAAGAAGTGGTTGCCGGTGGCCACGATCACCAGGAGCACGAACGGCGGGTAGAGCGCGCCGAGCGCTCGGACGAGGAGGTGCCGGCCGTGGCGGAGCAGGCTGGTGGCGACGATCAGCGCGTAGCCGACGTGCATGCTGGGGACGGCGGCGTAGGGGTTGTAGACCGAGCTGATGAGGCCGCGGTTGAGATCGACGCGGCCGCTCGAGACCGTGTCGACGATGCCGACGCCGGCCAAGCGCGGCGGTGCGGTTGGGTAGGCGAGAAAGCCGACGAGGGCGAGCCCGCTCGCGAGTAGCAGCGTCGTACGGACGAAGGGGAAGGCGGCGGCGTGACGTCGGTGGAGCCAGAGCAGTACGGCGGCGGTAACGGCGAGGTGCAGCGTCAGGTAGGCGACGTCGAGCAGGCTGGTGAGGCCGGGGAGGGCGTGGGCGGCGCGCTGCAGGTTTGCTTCGACGAACAGGTGCAGCGATCGCTCGAGCGCGACGAGCCGGTGGGCGTGACGCTCCGCTTCCGCCGGGTCCCCGACGACGAGGCCGCGCGCGAGCTCGTAGAGGCCGTACAGGACGAGAACCGCGATCGCCTCGGCGCGGAGCGAGTGTCGCACGGACAGCCAGCCGCGGAGTTGGGCGGCCGTCCGTGCAGCGATCGCGGCTGCGGCGGTGGTGGTCATGCGGCGTTGCCCAGGCGATCGGTTGCGGTGCGGCGGGCGACGTCCGCGAGTCGCCAGCGCAGCTGCTCGAGCATTCGTTCCATGGCAGCGACCGCCGGGGTGTGCTCACGGCGCCGGGATTCCTGGAGCTCGAGCGTGAGCGTCTGGATTCGGCCGACGAGCTGGGCGAGCTCGCTTCGCTCGGCGCTCAGCTCGAATGGGTTCAGAGGGCCGTTCGTCATGGCGATGCTCCTTCAGGGCAGACAATCGAGCGGAGTCCGGGGGGAGCCGCGCGCGACGGCTCCCCCCGCGTGTCTAGGCGGCGAGGTCGAGTGCCGGTTCTGGCGTGCGCTCGTCATCGACGACCGGTGTCGTCTGGCGGGTGTTGCCGGCCAGGAGCGCGACGGCTCCGGCCGCGAGCACGAGGAAGGCGCCGATCATGAGTGCGTGTTGGTAGCCGCCGGTTGCCGCCTGGGCGACGCTGTCGTGGCCGCCGTGGAGCAGTGACGTGGTACGTGCAGTGGCCAGCGCCGAGAGGACCGCCAGCCCGAGCGCGGTGCCGAGCTGCTGCCCGGTGTTCAGGAGACCGGCGGCGAGGCCGGCTTTCTCCTGTTCGACGCCGGCGTTGGCCGCCGTGGTCAGCCCGGTGAAGACCCCGCCCATGCCGAGCGAAACGACCAGGAGGCCGGGCAGGATGTTCGCGACGTAGGAGCCGTCGACCGGGATCCGCGACAGCCAGTAGAGGCCGCCGGCGGCAGTCAGGATGCCGGCGAGCACGACCGGCTTGGTGCCGATGCGCGTGAACAGCTGCGACGAGATGCTGGCCGCGATGATGAACCCACCGGTCAGCGGCAGGTAGGCGATCCCGGTCTGGATCGGCGAGTAGTGCAGCACCGTCTGCATGTACAGCGTGAGGAAGAAGAACATCGGCAGGAAGCCGGCCAGGGCCACCATCTGTGTGGCATCGGCGGCGGCGACTCCCTTGACGCGCAGGATCGACATCGGCACGAGCGGGTTGACGACCCGCAGCTCGTTGGCGACAAAGGCCGCCAGGATCGCCACGGAGCCGGCGAGCTCGGCGAGTGTGCGCGTCGCGCCCCAACCGACGTCCGGCGCCTTCACGAGCGCGTAGACGAGGAGCAGCATCCCGCCGGTGACGAGGAAGGCTCCGAGCGCGTCGAAGTTCGCCAGGGCTGCTGGCTTGCGGCGCTCCTTCTTGAGCAGGACGAAGGCGCCGACGAAGGCGACCGCGCTGAAGGGGACGTTGACGAACAGCACCCAGCGCCAGCCCGGTCCCTCGGTGAGCAGGCCGCCGAAGAGGACGCCGGCGGCGCCGCCGATCCCGGAGACGGCCGCCCAGACGCCAAGGGCCGTGTTGCGGTCACGGGTCAAGCGGAAGGTGCTCGTCAGGGTCGAGAGGGCGGCCGGGGAGAGCATGGCGGCGCCGAGCCCCTGGGCGAAGCGGGCGCCGATCAGCAGCGATTCGCTATGGGCGAGGCCGCCGACAAGCGACGAGCCGGCGAAGACGAGCAGGCCGGTGAAGAGGACGCTACGGCGGCCGAGCAGGTCGGCCATTCGCCCGCCGAGGAGCAGGAAGCCGCCGTAGGTGAGGATGTAGCCGTTGATCACCCACTGCAGGCTCTGCTGACTGAAGCCGAGGTCGCTCTTGATCGACGGCAGGGCGATGTTCAGGATCGAGGCGTCGAGCACGTCCATGAACTGGACGAGGCTGAGCAGAAGCAGGATCGCGACGCCGCGTCTCGACGACAGCGACGACGCATCGGGCGCCTGATCGGTTGACACAACAACGGACTGGGGCTCTGCGCTCATGCGGCGGGCCTCGCTTTCTCAAATCGACTTCGTGGCATGCAGTCGATGGTGCTGAGGC
>WNGD01013221.1_pt1 | contig 11543 bp, 13 predicted proteins | sample 5400671 | NCBI WGS metagenome assembly WNGD01 (sample SAMN13153369, study PRJNA577476) | soil metagenome | isolation source: 40 cm soil or saprolite under grassland replicate 2 | place: USA:California | collected 2016-06-15
GCATTGTAGTTGTTGCTTCCACCTAACTGAATTATCGAACCGTTCATTAACTGAATAGACATCTCAGTATTATTAACTTTATAAATTATTTCTTTTGGGATCATCTCTATAAAAGGAGTGCCATCTCCTATTATCCCCCGCCATATAACCTTACGAGCCTGCGTATGTAGAGGTAAAAGATATAGATAAGTGCCCACACGCTCACATGCCGCCCCCCATAGTACATTCCAACATAATAAGTCTTTTCCGGCTCTTCTGTGACAAAAGAAAAGAAAGTTCTTAATCTTCTTTTCAAAGAATGCATGAAGAAACTCGGTCTGGTAATGCCGAGGTGAAAAAGTAGGATATTTTAATATCTGTATATTTATATATCCTTTTTCTGGGCGTCACCCTCTTCAGCTTCTATCTCATCGATGATTTTATCAACTGAACCGGACGGTAAGTGAAGCTCTTGCTCAATAACCGCTTCAGCTATATTCTCGATGACATTATTTTTGCCATAAGCAACGATAGAGATAACACCCACTATAATAGCTACTACGATTATAGCGATGGTATATACCCACTTGTATGCCATTAGGGACAGAAAGATTCTTTTCATTTTTTCTTATTTTTTTCTTTCATTTCAGCTTTCTTTTTTAACATTTCCTTTCCTTCATCAATTTCTTTCTTATACTTTTCTTTTTTGCTTGGTGCTTTCATCTTTTGTCTCCTTGTTTAAAAACCTAAAATAATTCCTAATGAAATCTTCCTTTACAGCTCTACCTTTCTCAGTATTCCAAAACTTCTTGTAATACTCCCATAAAGCATCAATATCAGAAGTTGCTGGTAATCCAGCTGTTGCTCTCAAATAAAATATTCTAGCCATTGCTGTTGAGTAGAATAAATTAAATACTAGCATGCTTGATAGTGGTTTTGTGCTCATCTGACAAGTTGTCATTAATCGATGAGTAACTTCTGAATGATTGGGCATAAACTTGGACCAGATATCATCATGGGTAACGGGTTCCATTTGATAAAGACCTAAAGCGGGTCCATGATCTTCTTTTAAATAAGTTCCGCCTAAACTCTCATGAGCTGCGGTTGCTATTAGAAGCTCTTCTGCAACAGGCGAATCTAGTTTAAGACCCACAAGAACCGGTCTTATTATACATTCCCTTAACTGCTGATGGTCTATCATACTTCGTGCCTCTAATATATTCCGATAAAATAATCCGTGCCTCAAACCAATCATACACCACTTCAACTCTGTATCCAGCATCTTTGAGTTTGTCATGCATATTTTTTTGGATTTGTGTAACCGAGCCACCCTTAGATTTAAACTCAATAAAGAGACCGTGGCATCCATTAGATGGAATAGCAACCTGAATATCAGGAACCCCGCTCTTAACGCCCATTCGCTTAAAGGCTATAGCTTCCCGAATATTACGCTTTCCGCCATTAGGCGTATGCCAAACCAGACTCGATATGTTCGGGTTTAGATTTACCCAGTTCATAAAAGCCTCTTGATGTGAGGCTTCTAATCTTCTTGCCATTAAATTAAATTAACAGTGGTTACGTTACCGCCCGCATTCGTGGCTACATAAATAAGATGATATCCTGGATCGTTACTAACAACCCAAATTAAATCACCTACTTTTAAGTATCCGTTGGCACCATTGAAATAATTAGCCGCAACCGTCTGCGCTGTTGAGTTATTTGCACCGGCAGCGCTTGCATTAAATGTCCACATTTCAATGGCTATACCTGAAGCTGAACCCGTTGCTGCATTATAAGTTCTTTCAAATTGATTCTGAGATAATTCGATTTTTGCTAAATAATCTAATGCGAATGCCATGACTAATGTCCTCCTTTATGTTCGCCTTTTGGATATGCCTTCCTTGGCTGAGCCGGAACTTCCTTTTTAGGATTCTTTCCTTCAGGAAATTTAAAGTTTAACTTATGATTGCTATCTCCTATAACCCCTTTTGCTTCTCTAGGGTTAACAGACGATCCCACATAATCATTAAACTCAGTTCTCATGGTATGCTCAATCAGCCTGTCCTTGACGTGCGTGCTTTCATGCATTCTGGCGCCTGTTCCGGGCATGACAGAATTTCCTTTGTTCATGTTAACTGCGAACTCGCTCGTATAATGCATATCAGATGCAAACTGAGGTTCTTGACAATCATGATATGAATTTGCACCTTTGTTTTTTAAAGCCATACTAACCTCCGATATGACCGCTATTGGGTCTTTGCCTATGAAGCTTAATATGCTCGTCTCCTAAGTTGTTAGGTTGGGCAGTCATATAAGACTTGGGAAATCTTACGAAATCTTTCGTCTTATATTTTTCTTCAAGCATGTTGTCATAAGCCTCTATGATTTTATGTCCTTCCTTTCTCATTTAAATCTCCTTTTTGGGATGTCCAGCCCAGTAGAATGGATTTTCTTTATGTGCACCCGCTCTATCTAGCGCTTTGCTATAGATGTTAAGAGTGGGAGGCGCATGGTTTTTAGCATTATTTCCTACTTCCATATCTGAACCAAGACTCTTTCTGAGCATTGGGCTATCAGACATGCTACTAGGATGAACCATATGATTTTTAACCTCACCAAATGGTTGCTTTTGATTAACCAAATCTGATTTCATTTCTTGTCTCCTTTCTTTCTCTTTCTAGATTCACTAAAAGCAATAGCAACTGCTTGCTTTTGATTTCTGTTGGGATTAGAATGCATTAGTTCAGAAATGTTTTCTGATATAACTTTTTTTGATTTACCTGGCTTTAAGGGCATTATGATCTCCTTGATATGCAAACATTGTAGTAAAGTCTTTGAGGTTAAGCCATACAGACAGTATACTGCTATTTGTTGCTCTAGAGCATGCCTTTGGTTTGTAACAAAAGATCAAAGAGAAAAGCATAGGCTGAAAGCAATAAGAGGTAAAAAGGCTGTTAATAACAACGAAATCAAACATAGATGCAAACACTGCAATAAAGTATTTTATGACTCTCCAAGTGTAAAAAGAAAATATTGTAGCAAGTTTTGTATAAATAAAAAAAGCAAATCTACATGGAAAGCTGTTTTTAGTACGGTTAGAAAAAACATGATTAGAAGAGGTCTTCTTAAGAAATGTCAATTGTGTGGATATGATAAACATAAAGAAATAATAGGTGTACATCATATTGATAGCAATAGACATAATAACTCTATTACAAATCTTATGGTTTTGTGTCCAACCTGTCACTCTATTCAACATATGAAACACATAGTTCATTAAGTGGCATATAATCTCCTTAAGACATTGGAACGACGATAACCTCTACAGCCCAATTAGCAGTGCTTAATCCACCCGCAGCATTTGTAAAAGCTGCAGTATCATTAGATAAACATAAATCTGCGTTTACATATCCTGCAGAAGCCAAAGGACCATAATTAGTATTACTAAATAAAACATCATATTGAGTAGCAATAGCCCCCGTAAAGAATCCGGCTGCAATTGTATTTGCTGCTCCATTATTTATAAATGGTTGTCCACCCCCATGAATGGTGTGACCATATTGCGGAACAATTGCACCACCGTTAGCAAAAGCGGCTGTGTTAAACACAATCTGTAAGTATATAGTTTTAACTATATAAGCATATCCAGCAGGGACTATCGCACTTAGTAAGGTTATAGGGGATCCATACATTGCCAATATTTGAGCATTAGTTAAAGAACCAGACAAGAAATATGTTGGAGTTGACCAATAAGTTTGACCGTTTGCGAAAGTAAATAAAGCTGCATTGGGTATGGTTGGAACAGCTGTGGGTATTAAATAAGGAGAACTAGCGACATTACCTGTTGTATTTGAAAAATAAGCAAAAGAATTTGTTGTTGATGGGACAGTAACCGAGCCCCCAGGTCCCAAACCAGTAACGGCGACTATAGCAGTATTCGCATTATTCTTCATCCAGACAGCATTAGGGGGAAGTACTGGAAGATAAGTATCCACACCTGCACTTAAGGGACCTGTATTCTGATTAATGGCATCATTGGTATTATAGTGAGGAGCTATAACTCTCTCAAACATAGTATTGGTTTGAGCCATCATAACAGTTCTGTCAAAGTCTGTATTGAATTGCGTAGCAGACCATTGTCCTCCATCGAGGTAGTTCACCAATCTATTTTCGGGCATATTTCTAATAATGGTAATAATATCGCCCGCTGTAGCGCCAACATTAAGCGTAATAATTCCACCAACTGCTGGGGCTACATTGTTGGTTACCGTATAATTCGCTACATAAATGAGTAATTGTGTTGAATCATTAGCTATAGTGGTTGCAGCTCTTTGAAATACTATTAAATCTGTATTGGCATAAATAGGAAAAGGATAGGGAAAGACAGTTTATGGTCGCGCATCAGCCTTTGTTTTAGGAAGACCTAGCGATTCAACTCCTTTGTTTACAGGATAGCGCAAATATGGTGCTGTTAGTAGAGGAGTCAAATCTCTGAGCTTTAAAAGTTGCTTTTCATTGATTTTCCCTGATAAGAACATATTTACTACTTGAGCTATACTGTTCATCGTTCCGCCTAATGGACCAGCCAATATATCCAATGGCTCCCTGTTGTATCTAGAAGATTTAAATTCTCCTATAAGTGGCAAATCTAAGACTGCGTTGGCTCTCTGGATCCAATCTGCAAAGTATCCAAATGCTCCACTATTCCCTACGGCGCTTATAGATAACGCCTTGAACGAAAGATCTGGCTCTTTTCCTTTATAAAGATCTCTTGCAGCATCTACAAATGCAGATAATCCCATCATTACAGAAATCGCTGCTATTTTTTTAGCATCTGGTTGTTGTAACGTCGGAAGCAAAATACTATTAACAGCTCCAAATCCATAAGACATAAATTGAGTTATCATGCTCACAACTGGATCGCGAAACGCAAAAGGTACATCTAGCATGTTGGGTTTTATAACGGTGGCATCTATTCCTTTTTTGATTGCTACCATCATAGCTTGCGAGGCTTTAAAGTCGGTCCACTGTTCAAAGTTTCCTTTGTAAACTCCCCATTCTTCTATGAATTCTACAGGGCCACCCTCTCTTGCTTGGTGCATTATTCTTGTTGCCCACTTTTCGTCAAGATTTAGAAACGTCAGCATTTCTCTATCTTGTATGCTTAGCTCTTTCTTTTTTACAACTTTATCCAAGGCTTTGAATATTTTGTATTGATAGATATGACCTGATATAGACTGTAATAAATCGGTTGCATAGTTTGATAAGAACACATTTCCTGACATTTTAGCTGCATTCTCTGACAGTCTTCCCCACCAATACTGTGGTTGATACTGACCTCCATGTCCATATACTTCGTTTAAGTGAGCGGATACCACGCTATTTATAGCGGCCCCTAACTCTCCAAATGAATCCTGAGAAAACTCTTTATATCTTCCAGAAGCTATAGATTTAATGGATGCCCTCACTATGGGCGCCACTTCTTTTAGTTCGTTTCTGAATAGATTCATAGCTATTTCTGGTAGCTGAAGGAATACCAATCCAGACAACATGGTTGATGCTGTATAGTTTTTAAATGCTTTTGAGAATTCTTGTAAACCTTGACCTGATTTTCCAAAATGAAAGTTCCCATTATAAACAGAGAAGCAGTTACTTAAAAATTGAATATCTTTTTTATACTGTTCTCCAGACTCAAAAAGAGCTTTTTCTTTTTCTGGCGTATGGGTGTATGGTTCTTCTATAAGCTGCATCTCTGCCGCTTCTTTACTCATCCCTCCTTTTACTTTTGATTCTACTTCTTCTGGAGTTAACTTTCTATTAACCTTTTCTTTTATCTTAAAGTCTCTGGCATTCTTTTCGGCCTTTAAAGCATTAACCACACCCTGTAGCCTTTCGTGATAATTTCCGCCGTATTCAGAAAGTGCATCACTTAAAGCTATTCTCTTTCCTAAGAAGTTTGTGTGTATATTCGTCAATTTTATAATATCGTTTTCTAGATATTTAGTCATATGGAGATCTCGAACCATCATGGTCCTAGACTTCATGGGGTTAGTTCCACCTGACTCTACAGCTTTAAATAGTTGTGCAAAAAGTTGTTCGTCATTTTGTTGAAGATAGGAATCCTTAAAGGCTTCTGCCATTGAGTCATAATCTTCTATTTTTGGTCTGAGTTTTGGGTTTCTATTTTTATCTAGGAAATGTATTCGCCCTTTCTTGTCTATATTGTATAACTCTTGATCTACCTTACCCTCCATAACTCGCGTATATTGTTGTTCTTTGGCATGTTCTAGTATCTGTTCTTTCTGTTTAACTGTTTTGCGCATATCAGAGTGTCGCTTTTTAAAAGCTTCCGCCCCTTCCTTGGTTACTCCTTTTGAGTACTTTGAAACCACTTTCAACTCTTTTTCTAATTCCTCAGCGGTAACGTTTCTTTGTGACAAGAAAGGTCTTAAGTTATCTAACACTGTTTTACGAGATATCTTTTCCAGTTCAGTTGCAAGATTGCTAGCCTCACGGATGTCGATAGCGGATTGGAGGTCTTTATACTCTTTTGATTTTTTATTTATATTTGACAGCCTTTCCTTCATTTCCTTAATAACACTCTTCTCCACCTTCCATGTATTTAGAGAGTCGTTTCTTAGTTCCGTCAATCGACGAATGGTTTCTTTGGCTCCTAAATTCCTTACATCCTTCAGGGCCTCAGATAGGTGTTTTTCAGCTAATCCTTTTAGTTCTATATTATTGAAACTCTCAAAACTCTTAACAAGGCCAAGACTAGATAATGTTTTCTGAGCTTCTTTTAGTTCATTCTCAGCAAACCTTATGGGGGCTGTAAGACTTTCAAGCTCATCTAATTGTTTTGGAGTAAGAATGACTCGACCATCTAAAAGCATTTCAGGAAATTCTGATAGCCCTTCTAGCTCAGGATAAGCATCTAGTTCTCTGAAGTCTTTGTCTGCTATTTTTCTCTCTAGTTCTCTTTCCGCATTTATCTTTTCTTGCCTTAGTCTTCTAAGTTCGTTCCTAACGTTTACTTTGTCTTGGCCCTTTATATTCTTTCCAAGCTCTCTAAGCTCTTTCATTTTTTTGTTTATGTTGTTGGTGGGCCTATTAAGTATATCTATAGCAAAATCCTGATCTCTGTATTCTTTTGTTATAACAGATTTAAATCCTTCTGGATCTCCTTGGATAGCTACTTTATTGCCGACCTTGTTCAAATAACTTGGAGCTGTTAATGGATTTAAGCCTTCCGGAAATTCTTTCAATCTAACCATTTCTGTATACAGTTTCTTGAATAAGTCGGAGTTTTCTTTTGCTACTCGTGACACTATAGGAATATCACTTTTATTATTATTTCGTTGAGCAACTGAGACCAACGTTTTAAAATCATCTAATGGCATCAAGTTTTTAATCTTTGCTTGAGTTTGTTTTAGGGGGCCAATAATACCTACATGCTCCGCCCATCCTTGAAGGATTAACCTCTCTCTATTTAAGGCCATTCCTCGCCAGACATCTAAAGTCTTCTCCGCTGTTTGCGACTTAGTTTTTAAAGCCGCCATTCCCTTTGTAACTATATTAGATTCAAATACCTTGGAACCAACATTTCTTATAGTTGCAGATGCGCTTGTCATGGCTCGAACACCAGGAGAAGCACTGAATATCTTTGAGAATAAAGGTCCCTCTCCCCATACAACCATTCCTTGATCAATAAATCTTTGCATGGCATCGACTTCAGCAGCACCTACGCTTGCTCCTTCTTCTTTAAAAACCTTTATTCCTTTGTATTCGCCTTTTTCACCAGCAATAAACTTGAAATCCATTCCTTTATATTTAGCCTTCAATGATTTTATATTAGCTAACGTTCCTGCTGTCGCCTTGGCCCCCATTCCGGCCACTATTCCGGATGTCATTGCTAACTCAAAGAATGAATGTGTCGCCCAGTCTTCTAAACTTCCAGTATACTTATCGCTTTGTATAAGCGCGTTTTTAACGGCTATCTGACCCGCTATTCCTGGCATTTGACTCTTTAAGGTATTAAGAACCCCTTTGCCAACCGTTGCATATTTCATTTGTCCCGCAATAGGGATTAGAGAAGAAAAGCTAGCCACGGAACCTGCGAAAGATCCCAATGTACCTGATAGCCATCCTGAGCGAGCAACATATTCTTCATGCGCCATTTCTTTTAAGGCTTCTCTTCTGGCCATTCTTTGTTTTAATGGAGAGCCTTCTCCCCATATTCTTAACCAGTATTTGTTCGGGATATCTTTCACAGATTCTTCGTTAATGGAATTCCACCCTTCTGGAACCTCATCCTTCTTTGGGTTTGGCGCAAATAGAAAATCATTAACATCGCTCGCAACTCTTCCAGCAACGCCTATAACAGACGATATATCAGATGCTTTCTTGGCGCTTTCCCAGAACCCTTCGAATGTTCCGAGCTCTTCTTTTGGTTCTCCCAATGGAACTGGGGATATTCTTCCAGGCAGTATATTTAAAGTTTCAGGGTTGACGTAGTGTCTATCTTCATCTTCTAGTTCCATAAGTCATCACCATATTCATCTTGATACTTCTCGATGTTGTCATGGTATTCTTTGAGCCTTTCATTAATTGCTCTATTTTGTTCCTGTCGCCTTTTAGCTTCCTTCTTTAATCCTTCAGTTGTTTGTTGCTCTTCTCTAATAATGGGTGCATAAAATTCTGTTAAATCTGTTTTATATCTAACGTAATCGCCTAGAGTCATTGTCTTGGGGTTTAATATGTCTTGCCCAACAGGAGTCTTTTTTGTTTTAAACTTAACTGCGTAAGAAGGCATTCTTGTTATATCATTGGCTGTGGTGAACTTATCGGCATCGAATGACCAGTACCCTTTAATAACCTCGCCACTTCTCCAAACTTGTTTTACCTTTATTTCTCCTAGGGTTGCTACTGAACGCGTTGGAATAATTTCAAAGTAGTAATCTAGTCCTCCTGCCTCTCCTTTCTCTTTTCTTTCATAAAGTTCTTTATAACCTGCGCATAGCTCTTTCGTCTTATCTAGCATTTGCTGTTTAACGAACTTCATCGCTTCCATCTTTCTGTCAGGCGGTAGATACTTTTCTATAGGAGCATGAGTAAATTTCTTATTCCTCTCTCCATCTATTATGGTTTCTCCATTCGTCCTATCAAAAGCTTTGGTTGTTCTCTCAACTGCTCTATCCATATCTCCAGTAAAGTTTCTTCTTAATTGCTCCATATACTCTTCAACAAAGTCTGGAGTAATAGATAGGTTTGCTTTTGATGAGAACCATCCTGCTCCGCTTATCTGTTTTGCTACAAAAGAATCTCTCTTGTCTATATCTTTAAAGTTATATTTACTAGACTTATCAGAAGTAATATTATCCCACTGCAGATCTCTTCTCTTTAATTCTTTTTCATCTACCTCATAGACTTCTTTATGAGCACCTATAATCGCATTCTCTTCTGTTTCACCAGCAGCTTTCCTACTAAAAAATGAATCAGTGAAATCTAGAGCATTCTTGCCTAAGCCAGATATTAGGTTAGGATTTTTCATTTGAGCATAATCTATTGCATTAGCAGCATCTATTTTGTTCTGAATCGATCCACCTTTAGCTGTCTCATTTAAAGCTTTCTGTATAAAAGTGACAGGAGCCTTCCAGTTAGTTAAAGCTTGGGTCTGCTCAGATAGACTTAGCTTCCCATCGCCCGTTTGTATTTTCTTTGCATTACTATAATTTGATAGCTCTACCTTCGCTGCTGCATTTATTTTCTTTTGGTCGATTTCGTTTATCTGATCTGCATGACCAGCTACTGAGCTAACAAATCGGTGGTTCTCCGTATTTACAGCTTCTTTAAGTGATATTTTATTTTGAATCTTTCCTAGTTGCGCAAGTTGTAGTCCAGATAGTGATTGTCTAGCCTCCTCCATCATTTCTGGGGTAAAACTTTTATTTTCTATTGCATTAGAATATTTAATAAAATCTATAGATCTCTGACCCTGAAGCGCGCTCTGATAGCTATTCCCAAACTGCTTAACGCTATCGATAACTCTATCTTGTTGTACTTTATTTAGCCCTTTAAGGAAGTCGTGATTGTCTGGATCTTTTCTTATGCCAGATATAAACTCATCTTTTTTATCTTCATCTTGTTTTAAATACTCCCCCTGACCAACGCTAGCATTATAAATCTCCATGATCTCTTTTTTAGCATTTTCTTTTTCTTGTGGTGTATGATCGGGATCGATATCAATACCATTAAATAATGATTCTCTGAACTTACTAGCAACCTCATATCTTCCTTCCATATTCGCAGAGCGCATATTTTCAGAATCTGAATCAAATTGTGCAGCCCTTTCTTTTTTTATAAACTGTCTATTTGAGTTCTCTACTTTATTAGTTAAATTATAGAAATGACCCTCATAAACTTGTTCAAGTGATCGCTTAAGATGCGCTCGATTAGAAGGATTAGAGTTCTCAATAAGCTTCTCAATTATACCCTGAGCATTCTTCTGATATCGATTAAGTGTTTCGCCAGTTGGATTTGGATCCTTAGCAGACTCTTCATACATCTTCTTTAATGCTTGGCTACCTCTATAGCCAACAACCTGAGCTTCTTCTTGCTTATAAACATCATTAAAGATTTTATCCGTTACTGTAAAAGCTGGCCACAACTGTCTACCTGGGTTCTGAGCCGCCTCAATAGCTTTTTCCTGAGCTATCTGATTGGCAGAATTCTGAGCTAATTGAGAACCAAATTGAGCTAAAGCTTCATATGCTCCACCCATTGCCGCATATGATGCTGACATGGATTGAGGTTTAGCCACTTCAATTCCTGAGGGTTGCGTTTGAGGTTGCACTATTTCTTTCTTTTCGTACTCAGGAAAGTCTCTAGCCATTAAGCGCTCCCAAATGGATTCTCACCAAAAGCATTAAAGCTAAACATATTCATGCCCCTCATCATGAGATTGGCACCACTTTGAGCCTTTCTAGCAGTTCGCCCCATCTTAATACCCGACATCTTGCTAATCGATTCTAAATTAAAATTACCTTGTTGAAGCTTTAATAGAGACTTTCCGCTCTTAATCTTATTCTCCGCAAAGAGTTTAGATAGATTCCTGGCCCTTTCATCTGCGCCAAATGCATTTAAGCTCTTATTCGTAATAGCGCCCGCAGAACCAACCCCTGGCATTTGGCCTCTAGCTGAGAAGATAGCCCGTTGAGTTGCCATCACCTCCCTTAATCTTTCCGTATCAAACAGAGCTTGTTGAGAGAACGCTAATTGCTCTTCTTGCATTCTGGTATCCAGCTGTCTCTGAGCATTCTCGAATTGTAAATTTGCTGATTGCATTTGATGCTGAACACCCAAGATATCCAGCTTTTCACCAATACGAGCAAATTTCTCAGCCCTTCTTTCGGCATACATGCTCATGCCGATCCCAGCAGCTTGTGCAGCTAAAAGCATAAATGGCAGCATTAAATCTCCAAGATATACGATACAGCCATAATCGTCATAGGAAGCGGTAACGATTGCTGTATGCTTAAATCAAACTCAAATCCATTCCATCCTTC
>WNGD01006837.1_pt1 | contig 11541 bp, 18 predicted proteins | sample 5400671 | NCBI WGS metagenome assembly WNGD01 (sample SAMN13153369, study PRJNA577476) | soil metagenome | isolation source: 40 cm soil or saprolite under grassland replicate 2 | place: USA:California | collected 2016-06-15
AACGGGACTCTTGATAAGCAGGTCTGGGTTCGCCCTAGACCGCCGGGGGCGACCGGTCTACAGATCTCGCCGAATGGTGAGGTCCAGCTTTCCATGTCGGGTGGTCACAACGAGCCGTTGACCGCCCCCTGACGAAGCAGACGCCGCCTAACAAGCGCTTGAAGCTGCCGGGCGGCGATCGCTCTAATCGAGCTCGTACCGGAGGGCGAGGCGCTTGCGCCCGCTGGTGCTCGCCCCGCAGCTTAAGCGCGATCGGTTCGGCAGCACCACTTCTCCAGGTGACCTCCATGCCCAATGTGACACTGAAGCGCTTCGAGGTGCCCGATGAAGTCCGACGCTTTCCCCAGGGTCGGCTCGACCTCGTCGCTGTCGGCGGCCTTATGATCGGTCGGGCGACGCACGAGCCAGGATATAGATGGTCAGTGGATAGCGCTCCGTCCGTCGGTACCTCCCGCTGCCATCTTGAGCACGTCGGGCTTGTCCTGCAGGGTCGGGCGACAACAGCCTTTGACGACGGGCGTGCGTGGGAGCTGACGCCCGGCACCCTATTTCACGTCCCCCCAGAGCCCCATGACCTGTGGGTAGTGGGAGGTGAGCCGTACGTGTCTCTACATTTTCTCGGTGAAGCGTACTATTCCAAGTAATGGTGGTGGGAAGGTGCTGCCTAACAAGCGCTTGAAGCTGACGGGCGGTGATCGCTCTAACGGAATCGGAGTGTTGTGCTCCGGCGTGCACGAACTAGCGTTCAGGATCACTGCGCCCTGTGGGCCAGTCGCCCGCACCTTAAGCGCGATCCGTTAGGCGGCAAGTCGGAGATCAAAGAGATGCGTTCTAGTCGCCTGAAACGGATTCTCCTTTGCCGTTTGCCCTGGGTGCTGCTCGTGGTTTGGATTCCGCAGGAAGCCCATGCGCAGACCAAAGCTTGGAAGTCCTACACGGACACAGTCCACGGCTACGCGTTCAACTATCCCCCGGGTTATGAGATCGATAGCTCCGCCGTTGGTCTCTCTCTGAAACATGGAGACACCAGCACCGCGTTTTACATCGAGGACTGGACTCGGTCCGTCAGGCGAGGGGAGACGCAGTGGGACCTGCCAAAGGTCGCAAGCGAGCGCGCCCTGACCGCGTGCATGGCAGACGGTCCCGACTGCTCTGTTAGCTGTAAACTGCAGAGTTCAGAGGAAGTTCCGAACGGCCATGGTGTGCCCGTCCTGGCGCTCACTCGGAATGAATTCGACACGTGTAAACGCGGAGTGTCGCGGAGACTTGATCCTACCTATATCGTGGATCTTTCAAGAACTGGATCTTACCTCCTGCTGATTTTCGGCACCTTGCCCAACAGACGCGGTGTCGCACCGGACGTTCTCCGTTTGATCGTCGCGACGATCACGCGGGTAGAGAGGTGAGGTCTCTTGCCGCCTAACCTGGCCTTGAAGGTGCCCGCGCCCACTCTTGGCAGAATTCCGTTTGTGCCCCAGCTTACCTGATGCTCGCCTGTGATCTCCGGTGTGCCCGCCGCTATGGACGCCGCAGCTTAAGCGCGATCCGTTAGGCAGCGCATCGCGCACCGCTGAGCAGGCGCAGGTCACAGGCAAACCCCATGCTCAATTGGACGGATGAAGCGTTGCTGACGTTCCTCGAGCGGTATTGGTTTGCTGTCGCGCTGGGCGTTGGAGCCGTAATCTGGGCCTGGCGGACGCGACGCAGGGTCCGGGCGGCCGCTCACACTGCTCCACGTCCTCGCCCACCGTTGGGATCGGTCGGTCCTGTCCCCTTTCGGGGTGCGAACTTCGCCGGGAAGGTCGCGATCGTGCGGCGCTTCCACTGGAGGGCGATCGGCGGCATGGTCGCCTTGAGTCTCGTGAGCGTCGGCCTCTTGGCGATGCCGGGGATTTCGCACGCCACGCGCACCGTAACGGTAATCGTGGCAGCGGTAGGCGCGCTCGTCTCGTTCTTGGCTCTCGCGATCGGCGAAGGGTCATTGCTGCGGCGGCTCGGCCTATATTGTCCGCAATGCGGCACGCCCTTGGTTGGGGGTTCGGACGACAGGGTACCTACGGAGGAAGTCGTAAGAGGGACCGGACAATGTCGGTGCGGCGCTTGGCTGCTCGATCCGGGCGACTTACCCTCCGGACAGGGGCCCGACGAGCGCTATCTACCCCTTTCCTGAATCGCTCGCCGGGCAAGCACACTCCTGAAGCCTTAGGCGGGGCGCTGCATAACAAGCGCTTGCAGCTGACGGGCGGTGATCGCCCTAAGGGGAAGGGGAGAGTTGTGCGCTGGCGTGCACGAACCATCGTTCAACGACACGGCGCCCGGCGGGCGAGTCGCCCGCAGCCTAAGCGCGATCCGTTAGGCCGCACACGGTGTTCGTGCGCTTGTCAGCGGACGCGTTCATTGGCTCAGCGCGATGAAGCAGCCCGACCTCAACCGGCTATACAACACCACTCCCACTGCGGGCGCTTGGCGGTTCTCGAACATCGAGGTGTAGTCGGACGAAATGATCTCTTATGAAGCGCGTGGTCATACTCGGTCGCGGAGCAGCTGGGAAGTCGACGCTTGCACGGCAGTTGGGCGAGATCGCGCGCCTGCCGGTGGTGCAACTCGATAAGATGTTCTGGCGATCCGGCGTGTTCCCTACTCCCCGTGTTGAGTGGATCCAGTTGCAGCAAAGACTCATTGAGGAGAAGGAAGAGTGGGTCCTGGATGGTGATCTTGGTCCGTACGATGCCGTCGAGGTGCGGCTGCGAGCGGCGGATACGATCATTCTGCTGGACTTCTCGCTCTTCCGATGTGCGTTACACGCCTTCCGCAGAGCCCCCGAACGCGCCGACTTCTGGCGCTGGGTTCTTCTCTATCGTCGCGAAAGCGTGCCCCGTCTCACGGATGCGATTTCCCGAAATGCCCCGAGTGCCACTGTGCATATCCTTCGCACTCCTAAGGCTGTTACAGAGTTCCTTGCCGACGTAGGCGGCCAATCGCGGATCGCCAGGTGACGCCGTTGAGGTGCCGAGTCGTGATACATAAGAGCGCTTCTCCTTGGTAGGTCCGTAGCTCAAATTGGTAGAGCACCGTGGGTGCCGCCTAACAAGCGCTTGAAGCTGACGGGCGTTATCGTCTTAAAGGAAGGCGTTGTGTCGTGCCCTGGCGGGCACGGGACGTTCGTCCACTCCTCTTGCGCCGGCGGGCGGGTCGCCCGCAGCTTAAGCGCGATCCGTTAGGCCGCCGCCGACAAACATGAGACCGCTACCCTTTGTGTGGCCGTACTGGCCGCTGTTCTGGGCCGTCTGGATCTGGGCGTTCTCACCAGAATTCCGAATCGTCCGGAAGGCGCAGAAGCCGGCTACCCATTCCGATTCACCGGACGCGGGCTCCGTCCGGGTGATCGTCCTCGGGGGGGCGATCGCCATGGCTATTGCCTTTCCGCTCGCCTGGGTGCGGTCCCTGCGTGTGCCCACTGGTCTCGACCCCGCCGTCTTCGTGATCGGCCTCGCGAGCATTGTCGCCGGGAGCGTCCTCCGCCGACACTGCTGGCGGCTCTTGGGCGCCTCCTTCACGGGCGACGTACGGGCTCACCCCGACCAACCCATCGTTACTACAGGGGCCTACGCGCTAGTCCGCCATCCTGCTTATAGCGCTGGGATTCTGATGAACACCGGCATGGGGCTGGCGCTCGGGAGTTGGGCCAGTACCGCCGTGCTCGCTCTCGCAGCCGTTGCCGTCTATAGGTACCGGATTGCCGTCGAGGAACGCACCCTTCTAGCGATCGTGGGCGAGCCCTACCGCCAATTCATGCGCTCGCGGCGACGACTCATTCCGTTCATCTACTAGCGGGCGACGGCCTAACATGCGCTTGAAGCTGACGAGCGCTCTCGTTCTAACGGAAGCCGTTGTGTCGTGCCCCCGCTGGCACGGGACTTCGTCCAACACCCGTTGCGCAGCCGGGGCGCTCGCCCGCAGCGTAAACGCGATCCGTTAGGCGGCTGCGCTATTAGCACCCTACCTCAGCAAGCCGGCGACTGGCTTCGAGACAAGTCGGTTCTCGTCGGTTCCCCGAATTGGATGCGCCAGAATCGCGCTTGGATCCGCGAGGCTGAGTCCGACCGCCCCGGTTCTAGCGACATGTTACGGGTAGCAGCTCTCGAGTGGCTCGATGCGCTCGACTCCGACTGTGTGCGCAAAGGCATCGCCGTGCTCGCCGTAGTAGGGACCTCGGACGACGTGCCGGCACTGCGACGTCGTGCTGCGCCTGGCGGCGGCTTTGAGGCGGATGGTCAGGCCGCTATTGGTGAAATAGAGAACCGCGTCGCAGCTGGGCAAGAACCGCTCGAAGTCCTGCGAGGTCCTTCGCTGCGCACCCGGGTTATTCGTTCAGTCGCCGGATTTTTCGGAGTAGGGTCTGTCCTTATCGGTCTCACCGGCTTGGTTCGCCTTTTGCTCCGCACGGGCCCCATCCACCTACCATTTCTGCTTCGAGGGCTGAGCGTCATTGGTTTTGGATGCTGGATGTTGTGGATCGCGAGGAGAGGCAAGCTGCCGCATGAACTGCCCTGAGTGCTTGAGGCAGCCGCCTAAGGCTTTTTGTCTGCCCCTCCTACTCCTTGCGCCCGCAGGCATTGCGCCCGCAGCTTAAGCGCGGTCCGTTAGGCAGCCGGATTCGGTAGCAAGGCTCACATGAACGATGTCCCGATTGAGGTTCGACGCGGCGCCCTTTGTCTATCAACGGATCGCGGGCGCCTGCACCTTCCTGCGGTCCTCAATCTCCTTCGGACCGCGTATTGGGGGAGCTCGCTTAGTGCCGAGGTCCTCGCTCGCGCGATCGACAACTCCATCTGCTTTGCTGTTTTCGATGGTCAGACCCTTGTGGCGTTCGGTCGGGCAGTGACGGACCTCGCTACGTACGCCTATTGGACCGATGTTGTCGTGGCCGAGGCGTTTCGGAGACGAGGCATCGGCCGTTGGCTATCAGAGACCATGTTGGCTCATCCGCAGCTCCAGGGACTTCGGCGGGTCGCGTTGTTGACGCGGGATGCGGCTTCGCTATATAGACAAGTGGGTTTCACGCCCGGACCGGGATCTCTCACCTACATGGAGTACCGGGTTCGGGAAACTGGTCCAGGATCGCCGGCTGCCTAACAAGTGCTTGAAGCTGGCGGCGCCTGGCGGTCAGGATAGAATTCCATTTGTGATCGACAATCTTGTGCGCCGCAGCTTAAGCGCGAGCCGTTAGGCAGCGCGAAAACGTCCCACCTTGAGCCGGCAATGCCCAACTATCCGATGACCGAGGTGATTGCCTCGCGTGACTACGTAATCGACAGGGATTCGGCGCGCATTCCTCTCCGCGGCGAAGTTGGGAAGCCAGCTCCATGTCCCGATGGGCGTGACTGGTATTGTCCCTTCACGATCACTGGCGCCGGCCAGACTCGCACGTCCAGCGCCGTGGGGATAGACTCGGTCCAAGCCCTCCTCTTGGCGTTTTCCGCGCTCCACGCGACACTGGAGTACCGAGCGAAGGGGGGCAATCTGACCTTCGTTGATGGCGCTCCTGGAACCGGCATTCAACTGGTTGGGGTGAGCCGCGGGGAGTGACCGGCGCGCTGCCTCACAAGCGCTTGAAGCTGGCGGCGCGCGTAGATTAAGGAATGACTCTTTTGTCAGCGCGCCGCAGCTTAAGCGCGATCCGTTAGGCAGCGCCACGAAGGCGCATCACGCGTGCCAGCTTATCTCCCAGCGGCCTTTCGTGCCTTAGCAGCCCGACTGCCCCATGTGATGGTTGGCTATGCCGCCCCCATGACTCTGGCTCTTCTCGCCCATGATTTCGCAGCTGCGCATGACCTCGATCTTGTCGCATGGTTGGGTGGCGCCCAATTCGCCGTCGCCATCTCCGTCCTGTTTACAACCCTCGCGCTCTATCGCGACGACGATCCTATCCCGACCGCGATGCTCCTAACGCTCATCACCGCGGTTGGTGGCATCGTGGCGCTCATGATCCAGGCCACCGCTCAAACCCACTCTTTCTTCGCGGCCATGGTGCTCGCCATTGTCGCTCCTTTCACCTACTTCGTTCGCGCTCTGGTACTCATCCCGGTCTTCGCCGCCCTGGTCTGGGTTGCGCGCAAATTGAGGCGCTTCCTTGCTCCAGACACCATGATCCCGCCCAACGGCGCTGCCTAACAAGCGCTTGAAGCTGGCGGCGCCTGGCCCTTGGGATAAACTTTCATTTGTGACGAACCAAGCTGGGCGCCGCAGCTTAAGCGCCGGCCGTTAGGCCGCCACTCTATGGTTTGCGTCGAGGTGAGGTTGGACGGCGCCCTCTTTCGCAAGGCGGGAATCAAGGATGCGTCGCTCATTACACCCATACTTTCGGGCTTTGTCGGGGACGAAACGCCGGCGCGCTTGAGCCTCAGTGGAATGTGCGACCTCCCCGTAGCCCGAGCGGCGCACGTCTATTGGGGACCAGATCAACTCGAACTGAAGACCGGGACCGAGGTGGCCTTTCGATTTACGACCTGTGGATCTCCCACCCCACCGGAGCGGATCGTTCCCACTGATTCGGCAGCGTACATCGACGAACAACGCGACTTCGAGGCCTATAAGAAGTCTTTCGTACCGGATACCAGTCGCTCGCCTCGCAACTTTCCAGAGTTGGCCTTTCATTGTCGAGTCAACGGCAAAGCGGCAACGGTTGCAACACTGAATCCAAGCGATGAGCATGTTCTCTGTTCCCTGTGTTGGGACAAGTGGCATCCTGATCGCGTTGTCGTGTCAGTCAGGTCATTTGGCAAAGAACACAGTGGGAAGACCGAATGGCTTCGTGAGCATCTCGCGCTGGGAGACGAGCTCGCAATTCGCGTGGTGGCCTAACAAGCGCTTGAAGCTGCCGGGCGCTCGCGCGTAGGGAGGAATTGCGTTGCCACGCCAGCAAACTCGATCAGCGGCTCGGCCACCTTGCGCCCACCGCCATTGCGCCCGCAGCTTAAGCGCGATCCGTTAGGCGGCTGCAACGCTTTGCAATCGGCAATGGCATCTCTCAAAAAGCTCCAGGCAGTCGCGCATGATATCGCACACCATGCCCAGAGTTCCCTGAGCTGGATCCATCCTCATCTCGGCGAGGCCTGCGCCGAGGCTGGAGTGCTCGATACGAGTGTGGAACTGCTCATCAGTTCTTGTCCGCGGGGACTGGCGGCACGGAAGCCGCTTGAGCTTGCATTGTCCTCTCTTCGTGAGAAGTTCTTCGAGATGCTATCGACGTATGGTTTGAGCCGCGAAGACGTCAGAGCTGTACGCCTTGAGTTTCGGTTTAGCCCACTACCGCGGGACAATTTTTCATGCGCAGTGCGCTCTGTAATCACGGTCCGGACGGGGCGCGTCTATGACCGGACCTTATTCTGAGTGTCCAGCGCAGCCACCTAACAAGCGCTTGAAGCTGCCGGGCGCTCTCGTTCTAAAGGAGGCCGTTGTGTCGTGCCCTAGCGGGCACGGGACATTCGTCCACTACTCTTGCGCCGGCGAGCGGGTCGCCCGCAGCCTAAGCGCGATCCGTTAGGCCGCAGTCCTTGTACACGGAGGTCTCGTATGTCTCTAAAACGTTCGCGCATGTTCCCACTCCTTACAGCAGCGCTGGCGTTCGCGTGCGAGTCGGAACCAGGCCTTGGTCCCGGCCAGACTCTGAGCATTGATGCCACCGTGCAGCGCTTCACGTCCGTCGAGTCATCCTGTTGGGCTCTCGCCACTTCGAGCCGCCAGTACGAGCCCGTAGATCTTCCCGCCGAGTTCCGAGTCGATGGTCGGGCTGTACACGTTGTGCTTCGTGACGCGCCTGGATGGGCGACGATTTGCTATGCGGGACCCCTCGTTCACGTCGTCAGCATCATGAACCGGTGATCGCGGGACTGCGGCCTAACAAGCGCTTGAAGCTACCGGGGCCGGCTTTCAGAGGAGGCGTGCGTTTGTGCGCCAACGAGCTCGTACCGCAGGGCGGGGTGCTTGCGCCCGCCGGCGCTCGCCCCGCAGCTTAAGCCCGATCCGTTAGGCGGCAGCACAGAGATCGCAGCGAGGCCAGCATGGCCCTTCCACCGCTGAGCTGGGGTCGGTACATAGCCATCGTCCTGCTCTACTGGGTTCTGGTCGTGGGTGGTTGGATGTTTTATACGACCCGCCCCTCGACTCAACGTCGGGCTCGCGAACGAGCCGTGATCGCCGAACGAAAGGATCCCGTTACAGGCGCGACGATCCTCACAATCTCATCTAGAATCAATCTCGGGCCAATTGGCGCAATGCTCTTCGGCCCGCCGGTGGCACTCTTGATCGTATGGCTGGCGCTTCGCAGGCAATGAGACGTGCTGGGCTGCTGCCTAACAAGCGCTTGAAGCTGGCGGGCGCTCACAAGTAGCGAGGAGTTGCGTTGCCTCACCGGCCAGCCTTTTTGTCTGCCGCTCGGCGCCTTGCGCCCGCCTGCATTTCGCCCGCAGCTTAAGCGCGATCCGTTAGGCCGACGCCCTGACAGCCGAGACTACATGCGAGAGTATCTGCAGTCCCGCTGGGTTCGCGTCGGCCTCGCTCTCTTCATCCTTGGCTGCGGGCCGCTGATCCTCATCATCGTGGCCGCTGCGATCGGGCTGTGGCCCGATCCCAATCCGAATCCCATCGGTCCAGGCCTTCTTGCTTTCCTCACGTTCTGGCCGAGTGTGATTTGTCTGGCGATTGGTGTCACGCGAGTCCGACTGCGCCGCAACAAGGGCGCGGCCTAACATGCGCTTGAAGCTAGCGGAGTGTTGTGTCCTGGCGGGCACGGACTGTCGTCCACGTCCCTTGCGCCGGCGAGCGAGTCGCCCGCAGCTCAAGCGCGATCCGTTAGGCAGCAGCACAGCAAAGCCTGCCCCAACGTTAGACCGATGACCGTTAGTCCTGGTGACGGACTCCCAGTGTGCTTCCCGTTCGCCTTCGAATCGCCTCATGCTACTCTTTCTTGAGGTCGTAGCGGCAGTGGTGGCGCTGATGGTGAGCATTGCCGCCTATGGCACGTGGGAAGAGCACCGCCGCGGACGAGCATACGTTGCGTACTGCGTCGAGCGTGGCTATGAGTACACGACGGCCTTCGCTGGCGAGGAGAGGCCTAACGAGGCAACGCGGGGACTCTTTGACGAGGACGACAACCCAACGTGGGGACCAGCGATTAGAGGGAGGTGCAACGGCGTTCCCTTCACCGCGTTCGAGTGCAACTGGTACCGTCGCTGGACCAGCCCTCATAATGATGGGATCGGCGCCATGCGATGGACCATGGACCGAACGCTCCCGCGGTTCTTGATGACCTCAGGACGGAGCCTCTGGACTGGCGACGTCCTAATGAGAGCGTACTACGACGGGGCAATCGTCGAGTTCGACGACTCACCGGACTTCTCCCGACATTACAGCGTCCAGGGCAACGACGCGGCCGCGGTGCGTGCCCTATTCACCCGCGATCTTCGGCAGGCTTTGGCGGTCCACTCGCGTTGCTGCGTGGCAGGCTGCGGAAGCGAACTGATCTGGTGGCGGGGAGAAACACTTCCGCCAGCAGGGGTTCTTGACCAGTTTCTGCTGGACGGCGACCGGATCCGCACCTTATTCGCGCGGGGGTGACGCGGGCGGTCGAGCCGCGACCCGACCTCCCAGCACTAGTGCGAGGAGGCTGCTGCCTAACAAGGGCTTGAAGCTGCCGGCCGCTAACGAGTAGTGGAGGATTGCGTTGCCTCCGATGATTCGTCCATTGGCCTTCCTGCTTCTCGCCGCCGTCGTAGCGGGCGGCTCCAACTACAGTTTCTTGGGCGGAAGGTTGCAGTTCAGCGCGCCCAAGGGTTGGCGGGAAGTCCGTCGCACGAGTAGCGACTCCGTCGATTTCGTAGCCTTCGTAGTTCCTCGGCCCCAAGGGAACACCAACGCGCCAGCAGGTAATGTCATGATCGATGCCTCCCTCAGCGGTCGGCAGTGGGATCTTCGGAGATACAGTGACCTGAAGGTGAGCCAAGTCGCGGCCGGCCCTGGTAGCCCTGTCATTGTCGATGACAAGGTTTGGGAGGGTGAGCAGACTCGCACCGTCCTGTGGACCAGTCGCCTTCGCGAGACGCCGTATGCGTTGTGGGACAAACTCGCCGTGCGGGACAGCATCTACTTGGACATCCGGACGGTCATTCCCGTTGCGTATGCGAACGACTCAGCATGGGAAATGGATTACGAGAAAGACCTACAAGAATTGCTCAGGAGCTTCCGCATTCGTGGCGCACCGGTCTTCGCGAACACGAAATAGGTCGACTCCGTGCGCTGGGCCGTCTACCAAGCGCTTGAAGCTGGCGGCGCGCGTAGATTGTGGAATGAATCTTTTTTCATCGCGCCGCAGCGTAAGCGCGATTCGTTAGGCAGCGCGGATAGCACGCCTCGAGCGTGGCCCGGACGAGCAGAACGTGAAGATCAACCCGTACCTGTCGTTCGACGGTGAATGCCAGGCCGCGCTGAAGTTTTATGCACGGTGCCTGGGAGGCACCATCGCGTATAGCATGACGTACGGCCAATCGCCTATGGCTACGCAGGTTCCACCGGAATGGGGCGCAAAGATCTACCATGCCACATTGTCCGTGGGTGATCAAACGCTCGGAGCTGCTGACGCTCCCCCGGGGGCGTATCGAAACCCACAAGGCCTTTCACTTACTCTCGAGCTAGACGAACCGACCGAAGCCGACCGCCTTTTTGGGATGCTTTCAGAAGGGGGCACGGTGCAGATGCCGATCCAAGAGACCCATTGGGCACAGCGGTTCGGGGTGCTTACCGACCAATTCGGTACGCCCTGGATCATCAACTGTGGGCCATCGTAACAAGCGCTTGAAGCTGACGGCGCGCGTGGAGTAGGGAATGAATCTTTCTTCAGCGCGCCGCAGCTTGAGCGCGATCCGTTAGGCGCCGGCACGTCACCGATACATGTCAGTCTTCGACGATCGAGTTACGAACTACGCCGTGGAGCCCGCAGCCAAAGCAGGTGGCCTGGCTGCGGGCGTCATTCTGCTCGCCACAATTTTTCACCTCCCGCGCCCGGCTGGCGTTCGGGCGGATGTCGTCTTCGTCGGTACTTTTTTCGCGGTCTTCCTGGGCTATCTGATTTGGCGCGTCATTCGACGTGCTCAAGACGGATCTCTCTACCGCGCTCGTGCGACCGGCCTAACCACGCTCGACGAGGACAGATCGGATGCTCGGCGGATCACAGCGGTCGGTGTTCTCACAGGTGGGATGGTTGTGCTAAGCCTCTGGCTGGCCGCTCGCTAGGACGAGAGTCATAGGAGGCCGCCGCCTAACAAAGCCTTGCGCCCGTCAGCATTGCGCCCGCACCTTAAGCGCGATCCGTTAGGCAGCGCACGCTCTTACTCAGATCACACACAATCACATGCAATCGCACCCTACAAGGCTGATGATCCTCGTGGCCGGCCCATATCGATCGGGCACGGGGGATGACCCGGCCAAGTTGGCAGCGAACGTGGCCGCGATGGAGGCGTTCGCGATGCCGCTCTTCCGGGCTGG
>WNGD01015755.1_pt1 | contig 11538 bp, 9 predicted proteins | sample 5400671 | NCBI WGS metagenome assembly WNGD01 (sample SAMN13153369, study PRJNA577476) | soil metagenome | isolation source: 40 cm soil or saprolite under grassland replicate 2 | place: USA:California | collected 2016-06-15
GCGTCGGGCTATGTCGGTCACGAGCTGCTCCGGCTGTTGAGCGGGCATCCCAACGCCACCGTGGCATTTGCGACCGCCGAGTCGGCCGCGGGCGAATGGGTCGACGGCCAGCAGCTGATCAAGGCCGACGACGCGCCCTGGCAGGACGCGGAGATCATTCTGTCGGCACTGCCACACGGAGTCTCCGGCCGCTACGTGCACGAGGCGCGCGCGGGCGGCAAACGCGCGGTCGACCTCTCGGCAGACTTCCGGCTCTCGCCGGATGCGGTGTACGGACTCACCGAATTCACGCGGCCGCGCCTGGCCGATGCCGAGCTGGTGGCGAATCCGGGATGCTATCCCACCGCCGCGCTGCTGGCGCTGATTCCCCTGGCGCAGCTCGGACTCATCGATCCCGCGCGGGAAGTCATCATCGACGCGGCATCGGGCGTGACCGGTGCGGGCCGCAATCCCAAGCGTGAGCTGCTGTTCGGCGAAGTCGCCGAGGATTACCGCGCCTACGCGATCGGTAACACGCACCGCCATCTCGCCGAGCTGAAGCAATCACTGGCGCGCGAAGGCGGGTTTACGGGCGACCTCGTCTTCACGCCGCATCTGCTTCCGGTGAAGCGCGGCATTCTGGAAACGATTCACGTGCCGTTGACGCGGGTGCTCGATCAAGCGACCGCCGAAGGCCTGTACGGCGCGGCGTACGACCACGAGCCGTGCATTCAGGTGATGCACGGGGCGTTGCCATCGCTCAAGGATGTCGTGTATCGGAATCGCGTCGCCATCGGCGTCGCGGAAGTCGCCGATGTCCGGCGGCCGCGCCTGACTGTGATCGCCGCGATCGACAATCTCGTGAAGGGCGCGGCGGGCCAGGCCATTCAAAACATGAACGTGATGCTCGGACTCCCCGAGACCGCGGGACTCGCATGCTGACCGTCCGCGTCGTCAAGATCGGCGGTAACGAGCTCGATCGTCCCGAATGGGTGGCCGAGTGCGCTCGCGCCCTGGCCGGCATCGGACCTGCCGTCATCGTGCACGGTGGCGGGCAGGCCGTCAGCGCCTGGTCGCGCCGTCTCGGTCTTCCGGTGGAACAGAAAGACGGTCTGCGCGTGACGACACCCGAGATCGCCCAGATCGTGGAGATGGTGCTGGCTGGCCCGATGAATCGCCTGCTGGTTACGGCGCTCAGGGCCGCGGGACTCGATGCGATCGGGTTGTGCGGCGCCGACGGCGGCCTGCTGACCGCGCAGCCGCTCGAGAACGGCGTCGACCTCGGTGAGGTCGGCGCGATCGTAGACGTGCGCGCGTCATTGCTCCAAAGCCTGCTGCTCGCCGGCCTGACTCCAGTCGTCGCGCCGGTTGCTCCCTCGCTTACCCCACCGATCCGTCCGCTCAACGTCAACGCCGACCAGGCGGCCGCCGCGATCGCCGCCGCCCTGGGAGCGCATGAGCTGCTCTTCGTGTCCGACGTACCGGGCGTAACGATCGAGGGCGTCGCGCAGCCGACCCTTGCGGCCGCGGAAATCGAGCCGCTGATTGAAGGTGGCGTCGCGACCGGCGGCATGGCCGCCAAACTCCGCGCCGCCGCGCACGCGCTCGGGGCGGGTGTTCGGGCCGTACGGATTGGCGATCTCGACATGTTCGAGCACGCTACCGCCGGCACCCGCCTCCTTGCCGCACCACCGGCGGTCCAACCCGCGTGACGACGTCGCTCACCACCCCCGACGCCACGGCATTGCTGGGCGTCTATGCGCGCGTCGGTCCCGTCTTCGTCGCCGGCGAGGGCTCGGAGCTCATCGCCGAGGACGGCACGCGCTACCTCGACTTCGTTGCGGGGATCGCGGTCAACGCACTCGGCTACAACCATCCTGTCTTTCGTGACGCGGTGCTCCGCGCCCTCGAGTCGGGGCTCGTACACGTCTCCAACCTCTACCGCACCGGACCCGGCGAACGGCTCGCCGCGGAGCTGACCAGCCGGGCATTTCCTTCCGACGCGGGGGGGCAGGCGTTCTTCTGTAACTCCGGCGCGGAAGCGAACGAAGGCGCCTTCAAGTTCGCGCGCAAATGGTCCCAGAAGACCGAGATCGTCGCGTTCAGCGGGTCGTTCCACGGCCGGCTGTTTGCGTCGCTCGCGGCGACCGATCGACCCGATTATCGCCGGCCGTTCGAGCCGCTGCTCGCCGGCGTGCACATCATCCCGCTCGGCGATGAAGACGCCGCGTCGCGAGCCATCACGGAGCGTACGGCCGCTGTGATCATCGAGCCGCTGCAGGGTGAAGGGGGCGTGCGCTGCGTAGCGGATGAGTTTCTGGTCTTCTTGCGGAAACGGTGCAGTGAAACGGCCACCGCATTGATCTTCGACGAAGTGCAGTGCGGTCTCGGCCGCACCGGGACGGTGTTTGCGGCGGAGCAGTCGGGCGTGGTGCCGGACATCTACACGCTGGCGAAGCCGCTGGGCGGCGGGCTGCCGATGGGCGCCGTCCTTGTGAACGACGGCATTGCGGCCGCGCTCGCCCCCGGCGATCATGCGACCACGTTCGGCGGCGGCCCGTTCGTCGCAAGCGTCGCGCTCGACGTGCTGCGCACGATCACGGAGCCGGACTTCCTGGCCGAGGTGCGGTCGAAAGGCGAGTGGTTCGGCGGGCGCTTGAGCCGCCTCGTGGCCGGCAGCCCTCGCGTCCGCGAGGCGCGGGGTCGGGGATTGATGTGGGGGCTCGAGCTCAATGATGTCGCCGCGCCGGTCGTAGCGGCGGCGCGCGAGCGCCATTTGCTCGTGCTCACCGCGGGGCCGACCGTGATCCGCATCGTGCCGCCGTTGACGATCAGCCGCGACGAGCTCGAGCGCGGGGCCACCATCCTGGCAGAGGTCCTGGCGTGACCAGCTTATCGATCAAGACCGAGACGACGCTCCGTCCCGCCACCCTCGCCGACGTCTCCGCGATGGAAGTCTTGATGGCGCCGTTCGTTGCGACCGGTGATCTCTTGCCGCGGTCGAACTACGACCTCTGCCGCCACATCAAGGAGTACGTCGTCGCCACGACTGCGGACGGCAGCATCGTCGGCACCGGAAGCCTCAAGGTCTACAGCACCGAGCTCGCCGAAATTGCCGGGCTCGCCGTGCGCGACGACCAGCAGGGCCGCGGCGTCGGCAAAGCGCTCGTGGAGGCGCTCGTCGTCGACGCGCGGGCGCTGGGGCTGAACGAGGTGTTCGGCCTGACCCGCAAACCGTTGTTCTTCATGCGCCTCGGCTTCCGCGTCGCCGAGAAGGAGCAGTTCCCCCTCAAGGTCTGGGCCGATTGCGCGCGCTGTCCCCGGCAGCACGCCTGCGACGAGGTGGCGGTAGCACTGGCGCTGTAGCCCCTCACAGTAGTTGACCCCTCCGCGCTTCGCGGAGAGATTCCCCCGTTGCCGATCCCTCCAGAGGAGTAGATTCATGCCCCGCGTGATTTTCTGGGACGTGGACACGCAATACGATTTCATGAAGGCGGACGGCAAGCTGTACGTGCCGGACGCCGAGCAGCTCATTCCCAATCTCCGGAAGCTCACCGATTACGCGCATGGGCATGGCATTGCCATTGTCGCGAGTGCGGATGACCACGTCCCCGAGCACCCCGAGATCTCGGCCACGCCCGACTGGAAGGAAACGTTTCCACCGCATTGCCTGCGCGGCACGCCGGGGCAGCGGAAGATTCCCGAGACGGCGCTGCGCGATCCTCTCGTGATCGAGCCCGAGCCGCAGGATCCGGCTGCGCTGGCGGCGCGGGTCAAGAGCCATCGTGGCGATATCCTCTTCCACAAGCATCGGTTCGACGTGTTCACCAATCCCAATGTCCTGCCCGTGCTCGACGCGCTGAATCCGCACGACATCGTGCTCTACGGCGTCGCCCTCGACGTGTGCGACAAGTACGCCATCGAAGGCTTGCTCCAGCACCGCCCTCAGGTTCGGCTCTTCGCCGTGACGGACGCGATGAAGCCCATCGACCGCGACGTCGCCGAGCATCTCCTCAAAGAGTGGGGCGAGGAAGGCGTGCGGCTCGTGAAGACGAGCGAAGTCGTGATGGGCGGGCTGGTCGACGAGCTGGCACGAGCGACCGCATGACGTCGACCGCATCCGCTCCCACTCACGCGGTCGCCGTCCCTTCCTTCGGCAAATTCTTCCTTCCCGGACCGACCGACGTCCATCCCGACGTTCTGGAAGCGATGATCCGGCCAATGATCGGGCATCGTTCGTCGGGGATGGAGAAACTGCTCCAGAACGTAGCGCCCAAACTCGGACTGCTCGCCAGAACGGCGCGCCCCGTCTTCATCGGCACGAACTCCGCCACCGGCTTTATGGAGATGGCGGTGCGCAACGGCGTGCGGCGCCGCGCGCTGTCGCTCGTCAACGGCGCGTTCAGCGAGCGCTTCGCCGGCATCGTCGGCGCCTGCGGCAAGGAGTGCATCCGCCTCGACGTGCCGCTGGGTGCCGCCGTCGAGCCGGACATGCTGCGCGACGCGCTGAAGCGCACGCCGGTGGACGCGGTCACCTGCGTGCACTCCGAGACATCGACGGGGGTGTTACAAGATGTCGCCGGGTATGCCGAGGTGATCAAGGAGTTCGACGACGTCCTGCTGCTTGTCGACGCGGTGACCTCGATGGCGGGGCTGCCGGTCGAGACTGACCGCTGGGGGCTCGACTTCGTATTCACGGGCTCGCAAAAGGCGCTGGCGCTGCCGCCGGGGCTGGCCCTGGGGGTCGCATCGGAGCGCCTGGTGGCGCGCGCCCGGACGCTGGAGGAGCGCGGCTCGTACTTCGACGTCATCAGCTTCCTCACCGCCACCACCAAGTTCCAGCCGACCAACACGCCGGCGGTGTCGCTGCTCTACGCGTTGGAGGTGCAGCTCGGGCGCATCGAGCGCGAAGGCGGGATCGAAGCGCGCTGGCAGCGGCACGACGCGATGCGCCGGCGCGTGGAAGCGTGGGGCGCGGAGACGGGCGTGAAATTCCTGCCGCGCGAAGGGCGCCACAGCTGGACCGTTTCCTGCCTGCGGCTCCCCGAGGGCAAGCATTCCAAGGACGTCGTCGCCGCGCTGAAGCAGCAGGGGTGGACGATCGGCGCCGGCTACGGGGCGCTGAAGGATGCGACCATTCGCATCGGCCACATGGGGGATCACACTGTCGCGGCGCTGGATGAGCTGTTGCCGCTGATCGGCCGGGCCTTGGAATGACGTGGCGCGTCGTCGTGGCCGACCGTGTGGCAAAAAGCGGCCTCGACTTGCTTTCCAACACACCGGACATCGAAGTGGTCGACGTCGCCGGCAAGCCGGCGGAGCTCGATCGCGCGATCGCCGCCGCGGATGCGCTGATCGTCCGCAGCGAGACCCGTGTCACCGCCAGCTTGATGGCGCACGCGCCGCACCTGCGGGTGGTGGCGCGAGCCGGCACGGGCGTCGATACGATCGACGTGCCGGCCGCCACGCGGCGCGGCATCGCCGTGATGAATACGCCCGGGGCCAACACCGTCAGCGCCGGCGAGCATGCGCTGGGCCTGCTGCTCGCGCTGGTGCGCCGCATATCGGACGCCGCGGCGGCGATGCGCCGCGGCGAGTGGGATCGCAAGCGCTTCGAGGGCACGGAGCTTCGCGGTAAGACGATGGGTGTGGTCGGCCTGGGGAGGATCGGCGGCCACGTCGCGCAGCTGGCGCGGGCGTTCGGCATGCAGGTCGTCGGACACGATCCGTATCTGGCGCCGGAACGCGCGACGGAGATGCACGTCCGGTTGCTGCCGCTCGAGGCGCTGCTGCGCACCGCCGATGTCGTCACGCTGCACGTCGCGTTGACCGACCAGACGCATCACCTCATCGATGCCGAGCGTCTCAAGCTGATGAAACCGACCGCGGTCTTGATCAACACCGCCCGCGGCGAGCTGGTGGATGAGGCGGCCCTGGCCGACGCGATCAAAGCGAAGCGCATCGGCGGCGCCGCCATCGACGTCTTTGCGGTCGAGCCGCTCCCCGCCGACTCGCCGCTGCGGGCGCTCGATCGCGTGATCCTCACGCCGCACCTCGCGGCCTCCACGGCCGAGGCACAGGAGCGCGTGGCGGTGGAGATCTGCACCGCGGTGCGCGAGTCGCTGGTCGCCGGCGATCTGTCGTACGCGATCAACGTGCCCGGCATGGGCGGCGATCTGCTGCGGCGCCTGGCACCGCTGCTCGATCTGGCGCGCCGCCTCGGCCGCCTGGCCCTGGCGCTGGCGGACGGCCCCGTGAAGGCGGTGGAAATCGCCTATGGCGGCAGAGAAGAGGCCGCGCAGCGGCCGGTCCTCGTCTCCGCGCTCGAAGGGCTGCTCGCGGCGATGAATGCCGGGCCCGTGAGCCTGGTGAACGCGCAGGTGCTGGCGGAGGAGAAGGGCATCCAGCTCGGCATGCGCACCGGTGCGCCGGAAGCGGGGTTCGAAACGTCGGTCGGCGTGAAGGTCGACACGGCGCGCGGCCGCGTTCGCGTCGCCGGCGCGCTGATCGGCGGCAGCCACGGCCGCGTGATCCGCATCGACGATTATCACGTCGACGTCGCGCCGGACGGCTGGATGCTGGTCATCCGCAACCGCGACGTCCCCGGAGTGATCGGGCGTGTCGGGTCGGCGCTGGGGAGCGCCACAAGCTGCAGACGCTGCCGGATGTGGTGGACGTCCGGCTGGCGAACTTCGGGGACTAGCGGAGCAGGTCCGTTTACCGCTGTTGAAACACTCGGATGTAGTCGATCGCTAGGTCGCGCACCAGTGTCGAGTCGAGCAATCCCACATTCCAGGACCGCTGCCAGGTGTTGTCGACCATGACGTCGAGAATGATCTGCATCATGCCATTCTCGATCGTCGCGGCGTTGCCGTCGAACTGCGCGCACTTGATGCCGTCGATGTACTACGCGACGTGATCGGCTGGCAGTCGGCGCAGGTTGGCTGGTGCGAGGCGGATGCTTCATCCGCTGGTCGCCTCTGGAAGGCCTTGAGCCGTCGGCGTTGGTGAGCATGTCGTGATCCGCAGTGGGACAAACGATGGGTCGAGTCGGGACGGGGGCGGGGTGGCTGATCGATTGGCAGGGGAGGGTCGGGGGTACGGGGGAGCTGGCCGAAGACGGAGTAGCGAGTTGGTCGTTCAGATAGTCTCGCCAAATTCTGGCGACCCACCAATATTCCTAGCCGCTTTTGGCGTCAGCTGCTTGGGATTGAAGACGCTGTCTAACCCATGTTAGGCGTCGCTGTGCACCTGGTCCCTGCTTCCGGAGGCTAAATGACGCAAGGTCATCCCGATTGGGTGGCGTCGCCCATTGGCTTGGTCCCAAAACCTGTCCTTCCGTTGGTTCTGGTTCTGGCCACGCTGCTCGCGCTGCTAGTCGCGGCTGGTGTGTTTCTGCTTTTCGGTTGGCCCTTTATCTTATCGGGGTTCTGGAGTGATGTTCAGCACTTCGCGCAAACCCCTTGGAAACGCATCCTAGCGTCGGCAGGGTTGGCAGTCGTCGCCTATGTGCTGTTTCTGGTCCGCGAGAATGCGCGGTCTTGGTACGGTGCAGCGGAGATCATTATTGGAGTCGCACTTTGTTGGGCGGGGCTCGGTGCAGCGCAAACGGCGTCACTTGCTGCCAGCGCGTCCGCGATCGGTGGGGTTTACGTTACAGTCCGCGGCTTAGACAACTGGAAGCAAGGCAGGGGGCCCGCGGATAATCCACCGAGTGTCCGGTGATCACAACGTACGACTTGGGGTAGAACTCGAGCCCCAGCAACCCGGAACCCGATTTTGAAGCGTTTCGTCGTCTTCGTCGTTCTGCTGATTGTCGATTCCATGGATGCTGCCTTCAGGTACTGGGAAGCGACGAGTACGCGACTGCCGACCAAGCTCCAGCCCAAGCGGTGGCACAAGTATTTCGACGACCCTGTATAGGACTCTGGCCGCTCAAAAACCTTCGGCAAACTCTGTCATGCACCGCTAGTCTTTATCTCGTCGAACGTATCTTTAGGGGACAAGCGATGCCCGACGACAACGTCATTCGCAATTTGGAAGCCCAAGCGGCGCAGAGGCGAAAGCACGCCACGTTCTTTACGTGGCATGACAGATCCGCAGAGGGGAAAGGCGTTGCAGAGGCGGGAATCGCTAACGACCTACTCACTGCCATGGAAGCCGAGCAGCGGCGCGAGTACCGCAATCTCGGTCCCTCAGGTGATCAATGGCCGGATGTCTGGCTCCAGGACTCGACTGGACGACGCGTGCCGTGCGAAGTGGCGGAGCTTGTTGATCAAGCGGCATTACCAGCCGGTGATGCCCGTCCGCAGGTACTAGGGGAGCTGGTCGAACGACTCCAGAAAATCCTCGAACGCAAAGCGATGCGAAGCTTAGGCGGGAGGTCCGGTCAGCAGTCGGTTTTGGTTATCTACTCGGACGAGTTCTACCTCAACGCAGACAACGTGGCTCCTGTGCTTTTAGCGACCCGTTTTAAGAAACCGTTGACCATTCAACGGGCATTTCTGGTCCTGAGCTATGATCCGAACAGAGGCGGTTACCGATATTTCGAGCTTCAGCTCGCGGGTACGCCGTGAAGGCTCTCGTCGTCCTAGTCGCGCTCGTGATTCTCGACCTTGCGGTCAGGCGTTGGGAACGGAGTGCAACGCCGGCACAGCCCTCCAAGCCGGAACCCAAGCGATGGCACCCGCATTTCGACGACCCTGTGTAGGAAGCCTCTCAGCGCATTTTTTGTTGGTGGTGTGCTAGACGCTCGACCGATAGGCCCGCCCTGCGAACCTTCTCGAAAGGGGCGATTATTGCAGAGCGCCTATGAAGCGAAACACGAACGGTCCTGCCGGACGGGTCGCAGACCTCTACACACGAGGGAAGCTCCCATTAGTCATACGGGGCCGTGCATTTGGCCTTCGTGACCTACGAGTAATTCTCAGTTGCGCAGCAAACCACCGTCTTCGTGGACGAACTTTCATTTCACAGGAGATTTGCAGACAACTAGACTGGCGGCAACCCAACGGATGGCTGAAGGAGCGAGCTTGCCGCGACGTGCTGCGCGTCCTTCACCGGCGGAGACTCGTTCGCCTTCCCCGGTCCCTCGTTGGCAAGCGGCAGCCTGCACAGCGATACTCCGTTCTTTACGCCCGGCGCGTGCAACACATCGACCTCAAGACGCCGGTGCGTAGTCAGCCGAAGGTCGTTCGTCTGGAATTCGCCAAGGGAAACGCAGCTGCAGAGAAGGTGTGGAACTACTTGGTGGACAAGTACCACTATCTCGCCTACAAGGCATCAGTCGGTCGGTCCCTCAAGTATCTGGTGTGGGCAGACGAGCGCCTGGTTGGTGCGATTTCGTTCTGTTCGCCTGTCTGGCGCCTGAAGCCGCGAGACGTTGTTTTGGAGAAGCTTGGGGTGTCGGTTGCGGAACTACACGAACGTGTGATCAACAACAACAGGTTTCTCATTCTTCCGAACGTGCAGGTTGCCCACCTTGCCTCTCGGGTGCTGGCTCAGGCCACCGAGGCGGCGTTCAAGGACTGGTCGTGGTACTACGGAATTGTACCCCTCGTCGCAGAGACCTTTGTTGCGCCCTCCCGATTCGATGGTACGTGCTACCTGGCGGCCAACTGGCTCCGAGTCGGAACCACGCGGGGGTTCACAAAACAGGGACCAACGCACCGCAACGGTCAGGAGAGGAAGCACCTGTTCTTGTACGGGCTCAAGCGAGGAATGAGGCTAAAGCTTGCGGAGCTTGTATCTTGTATGACGCAAGTAGAAGGTTCGGAGGTTGGCCGTGGGCCGGTACCAGGACGGGTTAAGGGGCGCAAGAGAGTTCGTGGCCGCGCAGGGCGGTCACGTCGCTCCGCTGTCAATCTCGGAAGAAGAACTGAACCCCGACGTGCAGGACGACCTCTCCGTACACGCATACGCGCTTGAAGACACCGCACGCACCTATTCGGTAGACTACAAGTACCCTGACGACGCAGGAACCAGCGAGTTCCGATTCTTTGAAGACGGGCGTCAGCGCACGATTCAGGTCGGTCACATTCCGGCTCAGTATGGCGACAACCTCGTAATCATCCCTGTTCATTACTTCGTGGTGGGGGCGGTCATTCTCCAGCGAGACAACCGCAAATTGAATGTCTGGAACGAGCCGGAAATCATTCAAGGCATTTTCGTGTCCCGTTCGCTTGTCCCCAACCAGACCGAGCTTGAGAACTTCGAGAGACAGGGCCTGCGAGTCATCGATACGGAAGCCACGACGGCGGGTCGAAGTGACTACTACGACATGCGGCGCCGGGCGCTTCGAGAAGCAAAGAAGCTTCGCCTTGGTGCTGAACAGACACTAATAACTCGGTGGCGAGAGAGCGGAATAGCTAAGGAGAGTTTCCTCGTCGTTGACGGAACATTGATGAACATGCGCGACGAGCGCAATGTTGACCGGTGCATCGGCGTGAGCAAATCGTTTGGGTCTCGGTACTTCGATGTGAGCACGCATAATCGCATCCTCACGCTGCAAGAGGGCGAACGGTCGTGGACGTTCCGCTTCCATGACGCTGAAGATGAGCAAGACGATCTCAGAAAGGGCGGGCGTGAGCGAATCAGTTGGTACCTCCGGCTGAGGTCTAGGGTGAATGGCGAGCCAGAGTTCGGCTTGATTAGGGCCGAAATCAGCAAGCGACACGCGGACCAGGCGCAGGAGTATGCCGAGCGATTCTCTAAGTCGCTGATCTCAGATCGGCTCCCAACGTCGTATCCGGCGCCACGGTGGGACAAGCATCTGTATCCGATTCGCCAATGCGAGAAGTACCTGAGCAGCGTCATGCCGTCGAGCGCAACGATCATTGCGAGTATGAGGGGATGATATGCCAGACCCAACGCCAGTCACATCACAACTGACCCTCGGGTCAGACGAGGAGGCGTCTCGCACTCCCGCTTCCGACGTTACGCGCTTCCTGAACATTGAGCACGGTATCATCGGCAGAACCGTCTCTACCAAGTTCGAGCCAAACACTTCCAGCCGGTTTCTTTTCTGGCTCGGTGACCAAGAGAAGGTCGGCGATGGCCGTGGGGAGTCTGGAGGCTTGGAGATTGGCAACATTGTCGCGGCCAGGGCGAACGACGAGACTGATGTTACCTTCGGCACCGTTGTCGAGATGCGTTCCTACAGCGACGTGGACAGCTTCATCTCCGACTATCTAAGTCACAACTTCGGCGACGCGAGCGTTGAGATTCCTACTGATGTCTCGGAAGTAGTCGTTGTCACCTGCGAGGTGATGCGAAACCTGTGCGGCAAGACGAAGCCAATCGGAAGTTCGCAGGTCTATTACCCTAGCCGCTTGGGCATCGAATTTTCGTACGGCGTCGTAGATGGCGACGGCAACAACGTCTTCAGCGGCGCCGCCATACCGGTCGGCTTGTTTGAGAATGGAGACGGGACGGTCGCGCCGGTGAGTGTTGACGAGGACTTCTTGGTCGGGCCAGAGAGCGCGCACTTGAACGTGTCGGGGATTTCTGGACTCGCTGCGAAAACGTCCGCCGTGGAGTTTATTCTTAAGTCGTTGCTCA
>WNGD01006632.1_pt1 | contig 11536 bp, 10 predicted proteins | sample 5400671 | NCBI WGS metagenome assembly WNGD01 (sample SAMN13153369, study PRJNA577476) | soil metagenome | isolation source: 40 cm soil or saprolite under grassland replicate 2 | place: USA:California | collected 2016-06-15
ACGAGTAGCATCAGTACGCGGTATGTGCAACATAGGCTTGTTCGCACGGAGCACCAGTACTGGAATGAAACTCTGATGGACAATTCTGTGAGCTACGCTTCCTAGCACCCAGCGCGAGAGACCCGTTCTCCCATGGCTGCACATAACGATGAGATCTACAGACCTTGACTCGGCCACTGCCAGAATATCCTGCGCTGGCAGTCCAAACAGGACTTCAGTTGTTGTTGTAATTCCAGCAAAAACTCCAGATTTTGCAACTTCGTTGAGGTAGGTGTTCCCCTCAGCCAGGTCTGACTCGATGACCTGCTCTGTCATGAGCGGTGCAGGAGACAGCCCCCCACTAAAGTCAATAAGCGGACTGACGACTTGCAGTAACAGGATAGAGCCGCCTGAAGCTCGCGCTATTTGCGCTGCTAGTGAGAGAGCTAGCTCCGCGCGAGGAGACGCGTCCAGGGGGACCATAATTTGCTGAAACATGCTTTTTACTCCATTTCTTCCTTGCCTTTTTCGCCACCTCGTCAGCGCTTGCCTGCTTCTGCACTTGCGGTTTGTAAGAATGAGGAATAACCGACAGACGAAAGCCACAGGGAGGAGCTTGTGGGTAAGAGAAGTTATCCATCCCTTGTAGCCTATTAACAGTATAGGCTTTACTGCTCACAGCAGCATCACGGTGGATAAACTTGAGCAGAAGACGACATCGTTCTGCCGAAACAGTATCCATTCACTTCCCTCTTGAGATACAATAGGAACCTGATGACTTCCCGTCACCTTCATCAGTTGCTCGCTGGCGGAGGAGAGCCAACATAGCGATGGGGGAAGGGTATCGGGAGGGGTCTGAAGAATGGAGAATGGCTATGAGAAACGATTTCCAGGATAACCCCGGGGTGATAGCCCCACCGCCGCTGATTTATGCGGGTGTTTTAGTGGTAGGATTGCTCTTGCGTTTGATATTCCCCACAAGGTTTCTCCCTCGCCCAATAGTCCTCATCATTGGCACAGGCTGTATCGCCGTAGCCTGCATTCTCGCTCCTACTGCATTTCATCAAATGCGGCGCGCAAAAACCAATGTAGACCCAACCCAACCAGCCACAGCCATCGTTACTGAAGGGCCATTTCGCTTCACACGCAACCCCATCTACCTCTCGCTCACACTCTTCTACATTGGAATGGCCCTTATTGCTCAGTCGCTCTGGGCTCTACTCCTGCTTCCGGTGGTGTTATTTGTGATGAACCGTGGCGTCATTGATCGTGAGGAAAGGTACCTGGAGCGCAAGTTCGGTGAACAGTATGTTGGCTATAAGGCGCGAGTGCGGCGCTGGATTTGATCGCGATGATAGACCAGGATTTTGGCGACCAGCGAATGAGTCAAAGAAGATCTGCTCTTTTCGTAACTCTCCCGCAAGATAGCCGTATAATTAGAGAGAGTAACCATTGACTATAAGGCATGGTTCAGCTAGGATATGTATCGGTAACATAAAAGGAGGAAGGCAGCATGATAAAACGATTGTTGGTCTTATTAGGAGGACTCTTCTTCCTCAGGACGCTCCTGAGGAACAGGAGAAGGCGGCAATTCAATCAGTACGATTAAGATCGTAGGTTAAAGCTAAAAACCAGCAAGGTCAGTTATGTGATTGACCCTGCTGGTTTTTTTGCTCATACCGACAAACACAAAAAGCATGGTTTGCCCTACCGTTTCTAAAATATGACACTATAGCATCGCTATATGTTTTTGTCAACTGTTAAAAACCCCTTGTATGAGGGTGCGCTACGCGAATAATTTCCCCCTTGAGATACCATCAACTATGTGACACTATACAATCAGACCAGGGGAAGTATGGAAAAAACCTTCTCTACTTACCGAAACAGTGTATAAAAAGAGCAAGCGACAAGGGGGTTGCACGCATGAGAGTCGGTGTTGGACTGCCTTCAACAGTGCCGGGGGCGAATGGAGCACTTGTCATTGAATGGGCGCGGCGGGCCGATGCAGGTCCGTTTTCGAGCCTGGGTGTCCTCGATAGGCTTGTCTATGACAGCTATGACCCTCTGACTGCCCTTGCCGCCGCTGCCGCCGTGACGCAGAGAGTCTTGTTGGCTACAACCATTATCATTGGACCTCTGCACAATGACGCGCTGCTGGCGAAAATGGCAGCTTCTATTGAAGCACTTTCAAATGGTCGACTAGTGCTCGGATTGGCGGTTGGGGCACGTAAAGAAGATTACGATGCCGCGGGAATTGCATATCAAACGCGAGGGAAGCGGCTCTCAGAACAACTCTCCACATTACGCGCTCTATGGGAAGATGGCTCTATCAATCCAACAGCGGCCCGGTCAGGAGGACCGCAATTGCTTGTTGGCGGGTTGAGCAACCAGGGTTTTGCACGGGTAGCTCGTTACGCGGATGGCTATGTCCATGGTGGCGGACCGCCCAGGGCATTTGCCCGCGCTGCCGATAAAGTTCGCGCCGCCTGGTACGACGCCGGGCGACCTGGCAGGCCACAATTCTGGGCGCAAGGATACTTTGCCCTTGGCAATGAGCATATCGAGGCTGCCGGCACGCGCTACCTGACGGATTATTACGCTTTCACCGGTCCTTTCGCGGAGAGAATAGCCGCTGGGCTCCTCACCAGTCCACAAGCCATTGCCCAGTTCATGCGCGGGTATGAGGAGGCGGGCTGCGATGAACTCGTTCTTTTCCCAACAGTGCCCGATCTGGACCAGCTCGAGCAGCTGGCAAATATTCTCAATGGTCTGGGTAGAAAGCACCCACACCGCCCACGTAGCGTTGATCGCATAGCCCTGTAGGAGGCCACAGTGAAGATAGTCATCCTTGGTGGCGGGCCAGCAGGTCTCTATAGCGGCCTGTTGCTCAAAAAAGCCAACCCAAAACACGATATTACGATTATTGAACGCAACCCGGCGGACGTGACCTATGGCTGGGGAGTGGTCTTTTCGGATCGCACACTGGCTTCCTTCCAAAGAGCCGATTACAAGACCTATGAGCAAATAACCAACCGCTTCGTCATTTGGGACGCCATCGACGTCCATTACCGGGGAGAGACCATCCGTTGTGGCGGCCATGTCATCGCTAGCATCTCAAGAAAGCACCTGCTCAATATCCTGCAAAGTCGTTGTGAAGAAGTGGGGATTTCATTGATATTCAATAAAGAGATCCACGATCTTTCTGAACTTCACGATGCGGAGGGGAGCGTATGGCGAGGGAGTGGGGAGCGTATGGCGAGCGGAGCCGATATAGCGATGCGAGAGGGGTATCGGGAGAGGTATGACCTGCTGATTGCCGCTGATGGAATCAATAGCCTTGTCCGTAAAACATACGAAGCTCACTTCAAGCCGAGCGTGGAATTGGGCAAGGCCAGGTATATCTGGCTTGGGGCCGACAAGGTGCTTGATGCCTTTACCTTTATCTTTTGCGAGAACGAACACGGCCTATTCCAGGTCCATGCCTATCCATCAAGCGGTACAACCTGCACCTTTATCGTTGAATGCGACGAAACGACCTGGCTGAAAGCGGGATTGAATGAAGCAGACGAAGAGCAGAGCCTCGCCTATTGCCAACGCCTCTTTGCCGATGATCTGGGGGGTGCAGCTCTTTTATCGAATAATTCAAAGTGGATCAGTTTCCCCGCGCTGAAAACCAGTCACTGGCACCACCAGAATATAGTCTTGCTTGGCGATGCCGTACACACGGCACACTTTTCTATTGGTTCTGGCACAAAGCTGGCAATGGAAGATGCCATTGCTCTTGCTACAGCTATCGAACAACACGCGGATCTCGAGACCGCTCTTAACGAATATGAACTCGAACGCAAACCCGTGGTTGAGATTTTCCAGGACGCTGCACAGGTGAGCCAGGCGTATTTTGAGACGATCAAGCGCTACCTTGGACTGGAGCCGATGCAGTTCACCTTTCAGCTGCTGACACGCAGCGGCAGGATCTCCTATGATGACCTCAGGCTCCGCGATCCCCGCTTTGGCGACATGGTTGACCGGTGGTTTGCACATGCGTCAGGGAACGATCATACCACTTTCGCACCACCACCAATGTTTGAGCCATTGAAATTACAAGCGCTCAGCCTGTCGAATCGCGTGGTCTTATCACTCGCACACGGCGCAATTCCTGCTCAAGAAGGAGTGGTCAACAAGGATTACCTGGCTTTGGCCAAATACTATGCTGACAGTGGTGCCGGTTTAGTACTGACAGATCCAGTAGCTGTCTCTGCCGAAGGACGCATCACACCTGGCTGTCCTGGATTGTATACTACCAGTCATACAGAGACATGGATAGAGATCGTGAGTGCCGTTCATTCCAGTACGCCAGCGAAGATAGCGATCCAGTTGGGACACGCCGGGCGCCGGGGTGCAACTCAAGCAAGAACGGTGGGACTGGATAGGGCGCTGCGCCAGGGGAGTTGGCCGCTGATCGCTCCATCTCCACTGCCCTATACTCTACATGGCCAGGTTCCCAGAGAGATGAACCACAGTGACATGGAAAGCGTCTGCAATGATTTTGTCCGTGCCGCCCACATGGCGCTGGAAGCGGGTTTCGACTTGCTGCAATTGAACGTTGCTCATGGATATCTCCTGGCCAGCTTCCTTTCCCCACTCACCAACCTGCGTTGTGATCCCTACGGAGGAGGCCTTGAAGGACGGATGCGTTACCCCTTAGAGGTATTTGATGCGGTGCGCGCAGCATGGCCAGAACATAAACCTCTGTCGGTCGCCCTCACCGTCAGTGATTGCGTCAAAGGAGGCTTTGGAGTTGAGGACGCGATCATTTTCGCAAAATTACTGAAAACGCATGGGTGTGATATACTTGAGATACAGGCAGGCCAGACGACAATTGAGAGCGAACCCGCCTATGGGCGCGGTTTCCTGACTCAATTCAGCGAGTGGGTGCGTAACGAGGCACATATTTCAACGATGGTTGGCGGCTACCTCATCACAAGCAATGAAGTCAGCACTATTTTGGCCGCTGGCCGCGCAGACCTATGCATCATGGATATACCACTGCTCAACGAGTAGGACCAGTATTGGTCTCTGGCGCGGAAGATGATCATCAAATACCGCCCGCACTGTAGAGAGGATAGATATTTATGTCAACTAAGGATGGCTTTACACTCGCAGGCAAGAGAGCAGTGGTAACTGGCGCGGGACGTGGTATTGGTCATAGCATCGCCCTGGCACTTGCTGAGGCGGGAGCAGATGTTGCTGTTACCGCCCGCACAGCTCACGAAATCGAGCAACTTGTCGCTCAAATTCGAGAGAAGGGGCGACAGAGCCTGGGGGTCTGCTGCGATGTGACCGATCCTGAGCAGGTTCAGCATATGGCCACAACACTCATTGAGGGATTAGGCGGGGCAGATATCCTGGTCAATAACGCTGGAAACGCCGGCAGCCATAAATTCTTGAACCATCCCGATGAGCTCTGGCACCGCATGCTGTCGGTCAACCTGACCAGTGTCTACTATGTCAGCAAAGCCTTTGTGCCGACGCTGGTTAACCAGCGCAGAGGGCGCATTATCAACATCGCTTCAATAGCCTCTCGGGTCGGCGGCCAATACATCGCGGCCTATACCGCAGCCAAACACGGCGTGCTTGGCCTGACCCGCGCCCTCGCAGTAGAATTGCTACCATATGAGATTACCGTCAATGCCATCTGTCCCGGCTACGTAAACACGCCGATGACCGATGCAAGCATCAGCAATATCGTGGCCCGTACTGGGATGGCAGAGGCGCAGGCTCGGGAAGTACTGGAAAAGACCAGCCCACAACGGCGGCTGATCGAGCCGGAAGAGGTTGCCGGTATCGCTGTCTTCCTGGCACAGGAGAGTAGTAAAGGTATCACTGGACAGGCCATCAATATCGATGGCGGAAGCGTCATGTCGTGAAAGAGTTCTGCTATGGCTTATGATTTTCTTTACGATGTAAGCGAAGGCATTGCAACCCTGACCTTCAATCGCCCCCAGGTGATGAATGCTCTCACCTTCGAAGTCTACGCGCAGCTTCGCGATGTATTTGAAACACTGCGCTATGACGAGGCGGTACGGGCGATCGTGCTGACGGGGGCCGGGGACAATTTCTGTTCCGGGGGCGATGTGCACGAGATTATCGGTGAATTGCTCAAGCGGGACATGAAGGGTCACCTGGAATTTACACGCATGACCGGGGCTGTGGTGCAGAATATGCGGATGCTGGATAAGCCTATCATCGCGGCTCTTAATGGGATGACCGCCGGCGCTGGATCAGTCATTGCCCTGGCTTCCGATCTGCGTATTGCTTCAGAGAAAGCGCGTTTCGCCTTCCTTTTCACCAAAGTTGGACTGACGGGTGCCGATATGGGAGCCGGTTACTTATTACCACGGGTCGTCGGCATGGGACGAGCTTTCGAGCTACTCCTGCTTGGCGATACCATCGACGCCAGCACCGCCGAGCGTTATGGATTGGTGAACCGGGTCGTTCCTCATGCAGAACTGCTGGCGAAGGCTCACGAATGGGCCAGGCGCCTGGCCGATGGTCCGACGCTGGCTATTTCGATGACCAAGCATATGCTCAACCGTGAGCTAAGTATGGACCTTGTCGCCGCTATTGAAGCAGAGGCGCAGGCACAGGCATTGATGCTATTGGGGGAGGATCACCGTCGTTTCTACGCGGCATTCACAGCGAATGAGAAGCCTCAATTCACTGGAAGATAGGAATTTGCGCTATGGGAAAAATTCTCGTCAACCCGCCGTCATTAGCGCGCCCCAGCGGCTTCAATCACGGCATTCTCGTCACGGGTGGGGACCTCCTCTTTTTAGCAGGGCAAACAGGCAGCAATGCGGAAGGTCAAATAGTCGCGCCAGGCGACCTGATGGCCCAGTATGAGCAGACGCTGCGCAATCTTCAGACGGTGGTTGAGGCAGCGAGTGGAAAGATGCAAGATATAGTGAAAGTCAATATTTTTGTGCGTGACCGTGACGATTATCTTGCCCATCTCAAACCGCTGGGTGTGATACACAAGTCCTTCTTCGGCGCTTATTATCCTGCTGCCGCACTATTCGAGGTTTCACGCTTTTTCCAGGACGAGGCACTGATCGAGATAGAGGGTCTGGCAGTGATTGACGCGGATAAGTAGTTCCACGAGGGTAGCATATGAACTTTGAGCTCACTGAAGAGCAAGAACGCATCCAATCGCGAGCAAGTGCGTTCGCCGAACAAGAGGTGGCTCCCGTTGCACGCGAAGCGGATGAGAAGGGCGAGTTCCCCCGACACCTTGTCAAGCGCATGGGCGAACTGGGGTTCCTGGCCGGGCCAATCGAGCCAGAATACGGTGGCTCAGGCATGGATTACGTTGGCTACGCACTGCTCTGCGAGGAACTGGGAAGAGTCGATTCATCTGTGCGTGGTTTTTTGACCGTGCATACCAGCCTGGTATCCTTGTGTATCCGCGATTGGGGGACGGAGGAGCAGAAACGCCACTATTTACCACGGCTGGCCACAGGCGAATGGATTGGTTGTTACGCTCTGACTGAGCCAAACGCAGGTTCTGATGCTGCCAGTATGGAGACGATGGCCCGAGAGGAAGGGGACAGTTACGTCCTGAACGGTGAGAAGATCTGGATCACCAACGGCACTAGCGCTCATGTTGCCATCGTGTTCGCCAGCAGGGATCGCTCTGCACGCCATAAAGGTATCTGCGCATTTGTGGTTGAGACAGATACTCCCGGGTTTCAGCGCAAACCCATGGCTGGAAAGGAACTGGGTCACCGCGCATCGGAGCATGCCCATATTACCTTCAAGGAGTGTCGCGTGCCGAGAAGCGCGCTCCTCGGTGCGCCGGGAGATGGTTTTAAAGTCGCCATGTCTGCCCTGGATCGCGGTCGGCTAGGAGTAGCCGCGGGCGCAGTTGGAGTAGCTCAGGCGTGCCTCGATGCCTGCGTAGCCTTTGCCAGGGAGCGCCGCCAGTTCGGACAACGGATCGCGGACTTCCAGATGATCCAGGCAACCCTGGCAGATATGGCTGCCGATGTTGAAGCGGCAAGGCTGCTGGTCTATCGTGCGGCGTGGGTGAAAGACCAGGGCCTACCAGCCACAAAGGCGACCTCCATTGCCAAGCTTTTCGCGACAGAAGCTGCGATGAAAGCAGCATCTGAGGCTGTGCTGATGCATGGCAACCGCGGCTATTCAAATGAGTATCCTGTAGAACGCTACTATCGCGATATCAAAGGGCTGCAAATCTATGAGGGCACCAGCCATATCCAGCGCGTTATCATTGCCCGCGAACTTGTGGGTAGAGATACATAACTACTGACGATCACCACCGGTCAAACTGATCATTGCCGTACAAATGCTCAAGGAGGAGTTATCTATGGCCTATTCAGAGTATTGGAACCCCAAGAACGAAAAGTTATCCCGTGAGGAATTGCAGGCGCTGCAACTGCTCAAGCTGCGCCGCATGTGTGAGTGGGCGTATGCCACTACCCCATACCACCGGCGCAAGTTCGACGCGGCAGGCTTCAAACCGGAGCAATTGAAATCCCTTGATGATATACGCCGCATCCCCTTTATGACCAGGGAAGAGTGGATGGACTCTCTGCTAGAGAAACCTTTGTTCGGCGATATACTTGCCACTGATCCGAAGAACGCCATTCGTTACCATCTCACCTCGGGTACTACGGGTCGCACCCCCCTGCGCGTACTCGACAGCATGAAAGACTGGGACTGGATCAGCGAGATGTGGTGCTATGGGCTGTGGGGATTTGGCATTCGACCGGAAGATATCGTCTATTTCGCCTTCGGCTATGGATCGTTCATCGGTTTTTGGGGCGCGCACTACGCGTGCGAAAAGATGGGCGCACTGGTAATCCCCGGCGGGGCGCAGACCACCGATGCGCGCATCCACCAAATTATTGAGATGGGCGTCACCACCGTCTGCTCTACGCCCACTTACGCACTGCACCTCTGGCAAAAGGCCAGGGAGAGGGGTATCGATCTTGCCAAAGAGAGCAAGGTCAACAAAGTCATCCTCTCTGGCGAGCCTGCAGGCTCGATACCGGCGGTAAAACACCAGCTAGAGGAGGCATGGGGTGCGAAATGCGGTGACACGGCGGGTATGACCGAGATAGGGACCATCATGATTTTCGAATGTTCGCACCAGTCAGGGGGCACGCATATCATCGAGGATCACTTCATTGAAGAGGTACTGAACCCTGCAAACGACGAGCCGGTGGGTTATGACGAACTGGGCGAGCGTGTGGTTTCCTCCTTCGGCCGCGGCTTCATCCCCCTCATTCGCTACCGCACCAAGGATATGGTTATGAAAGTGCCAGCGAGCACGTGCTCATGCGGGCGCACCTGGGATCTTTACAGCGGCGGAATCAGGGGACGTTGGGATGACATGAAAATGATCAGGGGCACGAACGTCTACCCACGTGCGGTTGAAGCGATCATCCGCGAGTATGTTGCCATCGACGAATTTCAGATTTACATCTGGCGCAAGGACGACATCCAGGACGAAATTACAATCAAGCTCGAGATCAAACCCGGGCACGAGGTAGAGTGGGTTGTGCTCCAGCATAAGCTCGCCAAAGACCTGGCGAATGCACACGAGGGACTGCGCTTCAATATCGAGCGCGTGGATTATGGGATACTGCCGCATTTTGAACTGAAGGCAAAACGCCTGGTTGATGTACGTCCGGTAGCACAATATTAAAGGAGAAATGAGCATGTCTACGACAGATACCGACCTGCTGGGCAAAGCACTGACCGAACAAGAGCGGGAATTGTTGGATGCGTATGAGGCACTCAAGAAGCTGGCGGCACAGGAGGATCTGCCGCCCTGTGCTGCACGCAATGTGCGGAGAGCTTTGATGTCGATGTGGCAGGCGACCAATGATTTGGATTTGCAGTTTGAGCAGTTGTATGAGTTTGGGGTGTAGGGAGATCATCGTCACATCATTATCACGCTGTATCTCGTCGAGGGGCTCGTGCAGCAGATTGTGCAGCCAGCGCGCCAGATTCCTCAATTAGATCGAGACTCTTAATGAAGTATTTACTTGCCATTAAGAAACTCGCTCTCTTTTTCCCTCATGGCGCAGCAACTCTGCTTTGATGTCCAACCCACCCCCATAGCCAGTAAGATTACCATTCTTACCAATAACACGATGGCAGGGAACCACGATAGGAATGGGATTAGCTCCATTGGCAGCGCCGACGGCTCGAATGGCCTTTGGACGCTGTACCACCTGGGCGATTTCAGAATAGCTGCGCGTCTCCCCATAAGGAATGCGCGTCAGGGCCTGCCAGACGGAGACTTGAAATGCTGTTCCGCGAAAATCTAGCGGGAAGGTGAAGGTTGTTCGTTGTCCCTGCAGGTATTCGAGAACTTGTTTCTCATAGACAGCCAAAGCCTCGGGGTCTTCTATCAAGTGAGCATGAGGGATGTGCAGATTAACCCAGTGCGCGAGCGTGTCGAACGACCCATTGGGGAGGGTGAGGCAACACAGCCCCTTATTTGTAGCCGCGAGATGCAGTTTCCAGTTGTGATATTCGACAGCACTCCAATAAACTTCTTGCAGTGTATTTGTATTCGAGATCATTCTTGTTTTCCTCCATTTGCAATATTTTCGCTGAAGTTTCTCAATATCTCTCTCGTTTTCCTTGTGCATTCGCAAGACTTGTCCACAGGTGTATAGTTGCATAACTGCGCCAGGGACGCCAGGATTCAGCATAAGCCGTGATGCTTTGAGGGTCAGTAACGCGTCCATACCTGGAGAGGGCAGAACGCAGTCCCAGGTCAGTAGCCGGAAACGCATCGGGATCACCGAGTGCTCGCATCGCGATGTATGCAACCGTCCAGGGTCCTATTCCTGGTAAAGCCAATAGCTGTTTCATCGTCTGCTCCCTGTCCGCGCTGCGATCCAGCACAAGATCACCACTGACGATGTTTTGAGCAATTAAACGAATCGTATCGATGCGTCGTTGCGTTATACCCAATCCCTGCAGGTCTGCCTGTGACACAGCTTCCGGATTGGGGAACAGGTGGGAGACTGTGTCATCAGAAGTTGATAGGGGTTCTCCAAGGGCCTTTACCAGTCGTCCAGCAAGCGTCCTTGCACCTGCCACTGAGACTTGCTGGACCAGGATGGCACGCACGGCCAGTTCAAAACCGTTGATCGCTCCTGGTATGCGTAACCCAGGGCGTATAGATAGGAGTGGTGCGAGTAGAGGATCAGCAGTCAGCACATCGGCAATGGCAGCTGGATCAGCATCCAGGTCGAAGAGTTGCCGGCAGCGCTGCACCAGCAGGTTGAGATCTCGTAGATCATCCAGTTGCAAGCGCAGCAGCAGGTGATTTTTCTCTGCCACCGGCTCTATCTCGATGATGCCCCTGGTATGCGGGAGTACAATCGTCCGACGGTAGCGTCCGTTACTAACTTCCTCAACACCTGGCAGCGCTCGTTGTCCCAAAAACGCGAGTAGTGATGCGGCATCATACGGTGGCCGATAGGGTAATCGGAGCGTAAGATGACCGTTGCCA
>WNGD01006137.1_pt1 | contig 11535 bp, 6 predicted proteins | sample 5400671 | NCBI WGS metagenome assembly WNGD01 (sample SAMN13153369, study PRJNA577476) | soil metagenome | isolation source: 40 cm soil or saprolite under grassland replicate 2 | place: USA:California | collected 2016-06-15
CCGCCCTCGGAGAGGCGGACGAGGTTGAACATCGACTCCTGGGTCGTCGCCTGCGCCTCCTCGTCACGCGCCAGGACGGGGAGGATGATCGCGGTCCGGCCGCGGCCCTGGACGTGGCCCTCGTTCAGCTTGGTGGTGATCGCAATGCTGGTCGGGATCTTGCGCAGCGCCGCGGCGGCCCAGGCGCGGTCGGGGTTGCTCGCGAAGAGGTTCCCGCCGAGCAGCACACACGCCTGGATGCGCCCCTCGGCGGCGGCGACCAGCGAGGAGTAGGTGTCCTGGCCCGCGCCGGGCACGACCGTGATCCCGTAGAGCTCCTGCAGCTTCGCCGCGAATGCCTGCTTCAGGCTCGGCGTCGCGCCGCACGAGCCCACCCCCTGCACGTTCGAGTGCCCGCGGATCGGCAGGAGCCCGCACCCCGGCCGCCCGAGCCAGCCGCGCGCCAGCGCCAGGTTGGCGAGCGCGAGGACGTTGTCGACGCCGTGCGCGTGGTGGGTGAGCCCCATCGCCCAGCAGAAGACGCCGCGCCGGGCCGCTGCGAGCAGCGCGACGGCGCGCTCGATCTCCGCGCGCGCGACGCCCGAGCGCTCGATCAGCTCCTCCCACGACGCCGCCGCCAGGTCCGCCGCGACCGCGTCCCAGCCGCTCGTGTGCTCGGCGACGAAGGCGCGGTCGAGCGCGCCCGCCTCGGCCACGCCCTTGAGCAGCGCCTTCAGGAGCACGACGTCGGCGCCCACGTGCGGCTGGAGGTAGAGGTCCGAGACCGTCGACCCGAAGAGCATGCTGCGCCAGTCGGAGGGCACGCGGAAGCGGACGAGCCCCAGCTCGCGCAGCGGGTTCACCATGATGACCTTGCCGCCGCGGCGGCGAAGCTGCACGAGCTGGCCGACGAGCCGCGGGTGGTTGCTCGCCGGGTTGGCCCCGGCGACCAGCACGAGGTCCGCCTGCGCCAGGTCCTCGAGCGTGATCGACGCCGTGCCCGAGCCGTAGACCTGGGCGAGCGCGACGCTCGAGGCGTTGTGGCAGTAGAAGGAGCAGTTGTGGATGTTGGCCGTGCCGTAGGCGCGCGCCACGAGCTGCATCAGGAACGCCGCCTCGTTGCTCGAGCGCCCCGAGGAGTAGAAGAAGACCTCCGAGGGACGCGCTGCGCGCAGCGCGGCGCCGGCCCGGTCGAGCGCTTCCGCCCACGAGACGCGGCGGAAGTGCGCGTCGCCGTCGGCGGCGACGAGCGGGAAGGCGAGGCGTCCCAGGCGCTCGAGCTCGGCCGAGCCGAGCCGCTCCATGGCCGCGATGGGTGTCGCGCGGAAGTACCGCTCCGCGATCGGCGCGACCATGTCACCCGCCTGCGCCTGCACCGCCTTCTTGCACACCTCGGGGAAGTGGCCCGCCTCGTTCACCATCCCGCCCTGCTGCCCGCCCATGCCGAGCGCGCACGTCTTGCAGGCGTTGCGCGCGCGGAGCCGGCGGTAGAGGCGGAGGAGGCCGCCCGCCTCGCGGCCCTTGCGGAGCACGTAGGCGACGGCGGCGAAGCCGCCGCCCGCAGCGACCCGCGGACGCGCCATGCCGCCGGAGGCTAGGAGACTCGCGCCCCCACCGCAAGGCGAGGGCGCGAGTCCGCTCAGGAGCGTGACCCGAGACGGCGGTGCGGGGAGGCGGGGGCGCCGTCTCCGCTTCGATTCGGCGCCGCCGAGCCGGGTGCCTCGATCGGCCGCCGCGGACGGCGCCTCATAGGCGCTCCGACGGCGCCCCCGCCTCCCCGCTGCGCTATTCGGCCCCGCGCGCTGCCGCACGTCTTTCGCCGGCACGCCGAGAGCAAGCAGGCGATGGGCTTTCGTCGCTTCATGTTCCGCGGCGTGACGAAGGTGCGCGACGAAGGGGACCTGGCCTGCGTCGCCTTGAAGCGGCGCTGGCTGCAGGCGCTAGGCGTAGTAGTGGCCTAGCTAGCTAGCCCGCGGGCCGCCCGCGCGGGGAACCCACGGTCCGTGACGGCGCAGCACGGGAGCGGGGGCGCCGTCGGAGCGCCTATGAGGCGCCGCACGGGCCGGTCGCTCCCGGACCCGTGTCCAGCGGCGCCGAATCGAAGCGGAGACGGCGCCCCCGCTCCCGTGCGCGGCAGTCTCGGGGCACGCTGACTAGCCCGTCGCCGGCACCCGGCTCGGCCGGGCCGGCGCTCTGCAGCGGGGCGCGATGCGGTCGAGGCTCTTCTGCTGCTCGCGCCACTCGCGGAGCTGGCTCGTCGCCCAGCGGTACTCCATGTTGTCGCGCCCGAGCTCCTGCGTGACGCGGAACCAGTCCGAGGCCTCGCGGTAGCGCCCCTCGCAGAGGCACCGGAGCCCCACCGCGTACGCGCCGTCGGCGCGCGTGCGGGCGTCGGTGGCACGCTGCCAGACGTCCTTCTCCGGCGCCTTCCCGATCAGGAAGTTGCCGAGCACGTCGGCCCGGTCGGGCCGCGGCGTCGAGAAGTACTCCGCGAGCATCGCCCGGCGCGCCCCGTCGCCGCGTCCCCCGCGCACCTCGGCCAGCGCGCGCACCAGCCATACCCACTCCGGCGCCGGGTGCTCGATCGCCTCCCAGAGAAGGCCGTCCTCGCCGCGATCGAAGAAGACCATGCTGGCCTGGTTGCGAAGCGCCGCCGGCAGGCGGGCGCGGATCCAGTCGAGCGCCTCCGCCTCGCCCCTGAGGCGCCTGAGCGCCTGGTAGCTCGCGGTCAGGAACTCGATCCCCGTCATGCTATGCTCGGTCAGGCCGGAGCTCATGCGGAAGGCGAGCTCGTGGCGTCCTTCGAGCTCGAAGGGGTACCAGAGGCAGGCGAGGCCGCGCGCCGGGAGCCCGCTTCGCGCGAGCGCCTCGAACGCCCGCAGGGTCTCCTCGTCGGGCGCTTTCCTGAAGGCCTCGTAGAAGCGCGCCCGGATGTCGTCGCGCCAGGCCTGCGGCTCGAGCGGCCCTTTCCAGGCGCGCAGCGCGTCGGCCGCGTCCTTGTAGCGCCCGTGCTCCCACAGGAACTGCACGTAGTAGGTCCGCACCCACAGCAGGTCCGGGTAGCGGTCGATGTCGAGCAGGAAGAAGGCCTCCGCGTGCTCGGGGTCGGCGAGGCGATCGCGAATGAGCGCGGCGCGCGCCAGGGCGCCGGCCTGCCAGCTCGGGATCGCCGGCTTGATGGCCTCCCAGGCTTCCGCGTACCTCCGCTCCTCACAGTACGTGCGCGCGATCGCCGTCTGGGCCGAGACCCCCTCCAGGCCGGCCTGCGGGACGCCGCGCGCGAGCCACGCCAAGGCCATCTCGCGCGCCTTCGCGTACTCGCCCTTCCACTCGAGGTGCGTGACCAGGTCCTCCGTGAGCCGCCAGCTGTCGGGGAAGTCGCGCAGCAGGCTCCGGTAGAGCCGCTCGATCGACGGGTCCCTGGCCGGGCGCAGCGACGCGACGTAGCCGATCGCCCGCCGCCGGCTGTCGAGCGCCAGGGTCGGGTCGTCGACGTAGCGTTCGAGGCGGGGCGTGTCGCCGAAGAGATAGGCCGACCAGACGGCGTCGTCCGGCAAGCGCCGCTCGGCGACGCGCAGGAGATGGCGGTAGAGCCGCTCGGCGAGGTTCAGGTCGTCGAGGTGGCGCTCGGCCGTGCGCGCGAGCCACGCCGCATGGAGCGGGCGCGAGTCCATCGCGCTCACCATCCGGCGCACGGCCTCGAAGCGCTCCGGCTTGTCGACGATGTAGGGATCGAGGGCCTCGAAGGTGCGGAAGCGCGGCCGCGCACCGAACGGAGCGGGGGCGGAGAGGTCGGCCAGGAGGAACGGGACGTCAGCCTTCCCCGCCCGCGCGTCGATCCGGTGACGGTACCAGCGCACGAACGCCGCCGGGCGCGGCATGTCGGCTCCGGGGAGCGCGCCTGCCAGCTCCTCGGCGGCGGGCAGCGAGGCGAGCTGATCGAGCCGGAACTGGGCGCTCGCCCACAGCGCGGAGTAGAAGTAGCCGGCGTAGAACGCGGCGTACGTGTCGGCGTCGAGCACGGGGCCCGGGTAGTGCTCGCCGGCCAGGTCGAGCTCGCCCTCGAAGCGCAGCACCAGGTCGCCGGCCTGCACGTGCAGCGCCCGGCCAATGAGCGCGGCGATCACGCCCACGGCATCGTCGCTGCCCGTGTAGAGATCGAGCTCGCGCACCTTGCGCGTCCAGCTCGTGTCGGCGGTCTCGCGGAAGAGGTAGGTGAGGACCAGGTACGGCATGACCTCGGGGAAGACCCGGTTGGGGAGGAAGGCGTTCAGCTCGAGCGCCGACTTGAGGACCGGGAGCGAGAAGGGGCGCTCGACGAAGTGCGCCTGCACCCACGCGAGCCAGCCCGGATAGTCGTGCTCCTCGGCCCGGCGCACGAGCACGAGGAGCGCGCCGAGCTCGTCGCGCGACCCCTCCGCCAGCGCCACGAGCGCGCGGTCGTCGTGCAGGACGAAGGCACGCACCGGGTCGGCGCTCGGCAGCCCCGCGCCCAGGCGCCGCGCGCTCTCGGAGTAGTCGAGCAGGTAGGCGAGGAGCGCCGTCTCCCGCCGCAGGTCAGCGCCGCCGAGCGCGGCCGACATGGCGAGGAAGGCCCACGCCTTGGCGCGCAGGCGGTCCGTCACGTCGAGCAGATCGAGCGACTGGAGGGTCAGGTAGACGAGGTCGCGGCTCACGCGTGCCAGCTCGAGCGGGTCCGCGCCGTGCGACGCCTTCGCGTCCGCGGCGCGCAGGTCGGCCAGCAGGTCGGCGGGGTTCAAGCGCGGCGTGCGCGGCGCGGACGCGCCGCGCCCGCCGTGCGCCGCCCCCTTCCCCTTCCCGACCACCCTCGCCCACTTCTCGAGCGCGGTCATGCAGTCGCCGAAGTCGGGCAGCTCGGGCAGCGTCCCGACCCCCTCGCCCGCGATCTCGATCCGCCACGCGCTCCCGACGAAGGTGGCCGACACCGGGAGCGGGTCGCGCCCGCCGAACCACGCCTGCACCTCGGCGAAGGCCGTGAGGCAGCGCCGATCGGGCTGGAGCCGGTACTCGGCGTGCAAGGCCTCGCGCATCCGCTCGGGCGGGAGCGCGAGCAGCGGCGAGACGGGGCTCGCGGGCGCCGGCGCGGCAGCCGGTACGGGCGCCGGCGCGGGCGGCTCGTGGGGGACGACGGCCCCGGCCCACCAGAGGTAGGCCGCCTCCGCGAGGAACGCGGTCAGGAGGAGGACCCCACCGAGCCCCCCCGGCCGACGCACGGTCTCGATCACGAAGCCTCCACCACCCCGCTGGGCGCCGCCGGAGGGCGGCCCCTCCGAGTAGAGAGGGAGCTGGGGCGAGTGTCAACCCGCCGGCAGGGCCGACCTTCACGCCGCCGCCAGCGCGCGGTCCGCGAAGGCCTCGAGGAGCTGCACGTCGCCGAAGCCGGGGGCTTGCGGATCTGCTGGTCGACGCGGCGGGCGGCGCGCCGCCCATCTTCTCCGGTCATCAGGTAGCGCGTGAGAGAAATACGTAGAGCCGCCGCCGCCCGGATTCGGCCCCCGGCCGGGGCCGAGCATGCGATGCCGCGGCGCGAGCGGGCTCACTGCGGCGTCCAGTGCGGACCGCTCGTCAGCAGGCCGTCCACCACCCCGATTCGATAGACCAGGAAGAGTCCGAAGCCGATGCTCGCCACCCCGGAGGCGAGCACGAGGTGGCGGTTCACCGCGGCGAAGCGGCTCACCGTGTACGTGAAGGGGAGCGCGCTCGCCGCGGTGATGAGCATCATGCCCGCGACCGTGCCCACCCCGAACACGAGCAGGTAGGAGATCCCCCAGAGCGGATCCGGGATGGCGGCCAGCACGAGCAGCGCGACCGCCGCCGACCCCGCGAGCCCGTGCACCACCCCCACGACGAGCGGCCTGAGGGCCTGGTAGAGGCCGAGGCCGCGCGGCCCCCGATCGAGGCGCGCGCGCGGCGTGTCGTCCTCGACATACCCGCGGGCCGAGGCCGTCTCTCCGTGGGCGTGGCTGTGCACGTAACCCCCGTGCCGGTGAGGGTGCACGTCGAACACCTCCTCGTGCCAGGTCCCGGTGATCCAGCGCATGATCCCCGCCAGGTTCGCGACGCCGAGCAGGATCAGCATGAGCGCCACCGAGAGCTCCATGGTGAGGCCGAGCCGGGGCGGGATCACCACGCCGAAGACGATGATCGCGCCGCCCACGGCGACCATGGTGAGGGTGTGGCCGATGCCCCAGAGCACGCCGATCAGCGCGGCGGCGCCGACCCGTCGCTGCCGGGCGACGATGGTCGTGACGGCGATCACGTGGTCGGGATCGGTCGCGTGCCGCATGCCGAGGAAGAAGCCGAGGAGGAGGATCGATACCAGGGGGGCCACGCGCGCTCCTCCTCACGTCCCCGCGCCGAGGAGGCCCATCTGCGATAGGGCGTTCGCGACGATCAGGAGCCCCGCGGCCGAGATGACGAGCGCGCTCGCCACCGGCACGTAGCGCGCGAAGCGGCCGTCCACCGGCAGCCGGGCGAACCAGCTCCGCGCGTAGACGAAGACGAGGCCGATGGCGCCGAGCACACCGGCCAGCCCGGCGGAGAAGGCGACGATGAGCACGAGGCCGAAGCCGATCCGGCCGAGCGAGATGGCGGCCAGCATCACCACCAGCGCCGACGGGCAGGGGAGGAGCCCGCCCGACACGCCGAGCGCGAGGAGACTCCGCCAGCCGAGCGCGTCCGGGGGGAGGTGTGAGTGGCCGTGGTCATGGTGATGGTGCTGACCCGCATGCTCGCCGACCGCGGCCGCGAGGCGCGAGCGCACGAGCGAGGCGCCGATGCCGACCACGAGGAGGCCCGAGAGCACGCCGATCCACGGGAAGAGCCGCTCGGGGACGACCCAGGCCGAGGCGCCCCAGGTCGCGAAGCCGAGCAGGTAGACGCCGAGCGTGTGCGTCACGGTCACCACCAAGCCGAGGAAGAGCGCGTGCCGGGCCGTGCCGCGCGCCCCGATGAGATAGGCGCCGACGATCGTCTTCCCGTGCCCCGGGCCGAGCGCGTGGAGCGCGCCCAGCAGGGCGGCGACGAGGAGCGAGGTCAGCACGAGCCCGAGACCGAGCGGCTCGGTGGTGTCGATCAGCTCGGTCATCCGATCGCCGAATCGCGTCGCGCCGACCAGGGCTCCGGCCGGCGTCGACGGCACCAGGGGGGCCGCGCTGCCGGTCGTGACGCGCAAGCGCGCCTCGCTCACCTGCGGCGGGCTCTGAAGAAGGTCGGCGGGGTATGCGCGCAGCGCCCGGCTCCGGTCCACTTGCGGCACGCTCGAATGGGCGAGTACCAGGCCCTCGCCCGCGTCGGCGACCACCTCCTGCCAGCCGGCCCGCCCCGCGAAGTTCCGGTCACGGAACTCGACCGCGCCCGGACGCTCGGGCAGCAGCGCGGTCAGCAAGACCTCGAGGCGGAGCGTCGGCAGCCCGCCCGCCCCGGGCGGCAGCTCGAGGCCCTGCGCGCGCGGCGCGAGCGGGAGCACCGCGCCGTCGACGGTGAGCGAGAGGTTCCGCGCCAGCTCCCCGGGCTTGCGCCCGAGATACGCGTCGCGCTCCTCGGGGTCGAGCACGCCGTTTCGGTTGCGGTCGATGGCGGCGATCTCCTGATAGGTGGGGATCTCCGCCATGTCGACCACGTAGCGGACGGAGAGCACGCGCGGCTCGATGCGGAGCGCGGCGTAGCGGTTCACGGTGAAGTTGCCGAGCGGATGCGCGGCGGCGACCGCCGGCAGCACCAGCCCGAGCGCGGCGAGCCCGAGCCTCATGGCCCACCCGCGCGTGCGGCGAGCGCGGGCCGCTCGAGCGCGGCGAGCGCCGCACGGGCGCGCGGCGCCTGGCGCAGGTCGAAGTGCGGGTTCAGCGCCAGCGCGCGGCGCAGGTGGCGCGCCGCGATCCGGTTGCGCCCGAGCGCGGCCGCGATGGAGCCGGCATGGTAGTGGAGCATCGCGTCCTCGGTGCCGAGCCGGAGCGCCCGGTGCGCGGCGCGCGCGGCCTCGGCGAAGCGGCCGTTCCGGTAGCACGCCCAGGCGAGCGTGTCGTCGGTGTAGATGTCGCCCCGGCCGGCGGCCTCGAGCCGCGCCAGGCGGAGCGCCTCCTCGGGACGGCGGTCGTGATCGGCGTAGAAGAGCGCGAGCTGGCGCCCGTAGGTCGTCCCGGCGGCCGCGGCGACCTTACCCATGTACTCGACGAGCGCGTACTGCCGCTCGGCCTCGTCGGCGTGTCCGGCGGCGTCGTGCACGTCGCCCAGCGCCGCGACCAGGTCGGGCTGAGGCACGCGCGCCACCGCGCGCCGGTAGAGGTCGGCCGCCGCGGCGAGCCGACGCTCGGCGGCGCGCACGCGTCCGAGGCCGCCGAGCGCCAGGTAGTAGTCGGGGAAGACATCGAGCGCCCGGGCGTAGGCGCGCCCAGCCGCCGCGAGGTCGCCGACGGCGAAGTACTCGTGGCCGAGATGGACGAGCGCCCAGGCGCGGCCCTCGGGGTCGCGGGCGCTGCCGGCCGCCACCGCGAGCCGGAGGAGCTCGATCGCGCCCGCCCGGTCGCCGAAGAGCGCGCGCAGGAACGCGGACCGGGCGTACGAGGGCAGACCGGGCCGCAGGTCGACCATGCGCTGCGCCGCCTGGAGCGCGCGCGCGTAGTCGCCCAGCTCGCCGCAGGCGTCGGCCAGCGTGCCGTAGTTCCACCAGTCCTCGGGCTCGACCGCCCGGGCGCGCTCCGCCGCGGCCAGCGCGCCGCGGAAGTCGTGCAGCCCGAGCAGCACCCACGGCGCGGTGCGCAGGGCACCGTAGTCATTCGGGTCGAGCGCGAGCGCGCGCTCGACCGCCGCGTTGGCGCGCGCGTAGTAGCCGGGATCGCCCGACTCGCGCGACTTCCGCATGAAGGCCGAGGCGAGCGCGACGTAGTCGTCGGGGCTCGCCGCTGCACTCTCGGCCCGCCGCTCGGCGGCGGCGATCTCCTGATCCGCAGGGGACGGCGCGCCCCGCACGGGCGGGGGGAGCAGCCCGGCGAGCACCAGCGCGGCCGCCAGCGCCCGGCCGGTCGTGCGAGCGCGAAGCCGGGGCATTCAGTTCAGATGCGGCGTCGAGGTACTGCCGATCATGTGATGCTCGTGCTCGTAACCCTGATGCGGCGTCGCGACATAGGGGAAGTGCGGCAGGAAGGGCATGTCGTTCTGGTTCACGCCGTCGCCGATCTGGTTGTTGGGGCTGTGGTTCGGAAGCCCGAAGAGGCTCGCGAGGAGCGACCCGTAGCCGTCGGCCACCGCGCGCAGCTCGATGTCGGTCACGTCGTCCTCGAGGCGGCGCCCGTTCGGGAAGCCCGCCAGGTCGCCGTTCAGGACGCCGAGCGGATCGCCCTGCCCCACCGGATGCGTGGGCGCGATTGCCAGGTTGAGGCGCAGGAGATCGGCCTTGGCGTTGCCGGTGAAGTTCAAGTTGTGACCGCCCGGCAGCGGCACGCCGGTCAGCAGGATGAGGACGAGGTCGTCGCGGTCGGTTGTCCGGGCAGGGGCCCCGCCCAGCGCCACCAACTTGTCGCCGTAGAGCACGTTCACCACCCGCGCCAGCTCCGGGCTGCGGTAGAACGGCACGAACTGCGCGTCGTCCGCCGGATCCGAGCGGTTCCAGAAGTCCTTCTTGCCGAGCGGGATGATGACCTCGTTGACGAGCGGCTCGCCGAGGCGCGACACCTGCACCCAGCTCGCCTCCTGCCGCGTCGTGCCGTCGTCGCGCAGGATGCGGACCCGCTTGCGGCTCGCGCTGGCGTACACGCCGATCACCGCGGTGGGATCGTCGGGGCCGCTCGGCGTGCGGTGGTTGCGCGTGAGCTGATCGATCGGGACCTGGATCGCGATCGAGTGCGTGTTGAAGCCGCCCACGCCGTCCACGCCGGGACCCGGGTCGAGCGGGATCAGATGGGCCCCGTTGAAGGGCCGGAGGCCGGCCAGGTCGAACACCGAGCCCAGGTCGACGAAGAAGGGATCGTCGCGCTGGCCGGCGAAGACCTTGATCCCGCCCGGCAGGTCGGTCACCGCCGCGGCCGTGAGCGCCTCGTAGTCGGGAGTGGAGCGCGGGCCGACGTTCACCGGAGGCGTCGGGATGCCGCTGCCGAGCACCCTGGTCTTGCCGGGCCCATGCTCGCCACGCGCGACGCGGGTCACCGTGTAGGTCTGCGGCATGTTCCAGTTCGAGTCGTGGAGCGAGGCGATCGGCCCCGTGTTGTAGAGGAAACTGTTCGGGTCGCGGATCGTCGTCTTGAAGCGAAAGCGGTACTGGATGTCCTCCTCGCCGTCGCCGTCGTTGTCGATGTTGATGGCGTAGAGGACGTCGTCGCCGAAGGCCGCGAAGTTCGGTCCGCCGGCCGGCTCCTCGAGTGGAATGTAGTTCGCGACGATGGTGACCGTGTCGGGCCGGTCGGGGCTGACGAAGGCATAGAGGTCCGTGTTGTCCGCGTTGGGGTCCTGGCTGATGAGGGGCGCCTCGCGGTGGCTCGACGCCCGGGCCACGGGCACGGCCGGGGAGAGGAGCAGCGCGCCCAGGCCGAGCGCCGCGCATGCTCCGATGATGGACCGGGATGGTGCTCTGCCATTCGACTTCATGCGTCCCTCCTGTCGACCACTTACCGTTACGGAGGCGGGCACCGGAACGGATCTCTACCAGCGCGCCGCGGGCGAGGCGTTTTCCGCTGGCGACGGGCCCGGGCCCGGAGCTGACCGCCCTCTACCGCGCGACCACGCTCTCGGCGCCATGGGAGCCTGGCAGGCTCCGGGGGCGTGGGCGTGGAGGCGGGGCGACGGTCCGGCAGTACGCCCGCCCGCGCTACGCCTCGACCGCGTACACCTCGACCGGCGCCGCCACGCCCTTCAAGGGCACCGCGCCGCACGGGCGGAGGACGAGACCGTTCGTCTCCCCGAGCGCCGCGCGCGTCGACTCGGTCAGGAGGATCGAGGCGCCCAGATCGCGCGTCTTCACCTGCAGGCGCGCCGCCTGGTTCACGGCGTCGCCCACGATGGTGTAGGTGACGCGGCCGCCGGCGCCCACGTTGCCGGCGATCATGTCGCCGGTGCAGATGCCGATGCCGGCCAGCAGGCGCTCGCCGCCCGCCGCGTTGCGCTGGGCGAGCGCGCGCTCGAGGGCGATGGCCGCCCGCACCGCGTGGCGGGCGTGGTCGGGCAGCGGGCGGAGCGGCCCGCCGAAGACCGCCACCACGCCGTCGCCGAGGAACTGCGTGATGACGCCGCCCTCGCGCTCGATCACCCGCGCGACGATGGCGTAGTACTCGTTCAGGAGCTCGACCACGCGCGCCGGCGACACGCGCTGCGTGAGCGCGGTGAAGCCGCGCAGGTCGACGAACATCGCCGTCGCCTGCGTCGTCTCGCCGCCGAGCGCGATGCCGCGCTCGAGCGCCTGCTCGGCCACCGCGCGGCTCACGTAGCGGCCGAAGAGCTCGCGCGTGCGCGCCGCGCGCCTGAGCTCCTCGACCATCGCGTTGAAGCGCTCGTTCAGCTCGCCGAGCTCGTCGGTCGAGCGCACCGGCACGCGCACGTCGAGGTCGC
>WNGD01006139.1_pt1 | contig 11534 bp, 10 predicted proteins | sample 5400671 | NCBI WGS metagenome assembly WNGD01 (sample SAMN13153369, study PRJNA577476) | soil metagenome | isolation source: 40 cm soil or saprolite under grassland replicate 2 | place: USA:California | collected 2016-06-15
TAGCGGTCCCGCACTGGCGGGCCAACCACTGGCGCATACCAGTGGTCCGCCAGCCGGGTGAGCATGCCGTCAGTCGGGATGGCGACCACGCAGCCGGGCACCGCCCGTGCCCGCAGCGACCTGGCCTGCCGCCCAGGCTGGCACGTCACGTGCGGCGAGCAGGGCCAGCGCGCGGTCGGCCGCGTCCGCCGCGACGACGGCGACCATCCCCACGCCCATGTTGAACACCCGTTCCATCTCGCCCGCTGCCACCTCCCCGTGCGCCGCCAGCAGTCCGAACACCGGCGGCGGGCGCCACGAGCCGCGGTCGACCACCGCGTCGACGCCCGGCGGCAGCACCCGGCCGAGGTTGGCAGCCAGTCCGCCGCCGGTGATGTGCGCGAACGCGTGCACCTCGCAGCGGGCGGCCAGGGCAAGGCAATCCCGGGCATAGATCCGGGTCGGGGTCAGCAGTTCCTCGGCGAGCGGCCGGCCAAGCACGGCGGGCTCGGCGTCCAGCGACAGTGCGCGGTCCTGCTCGTCGATCAGCTTCCTGACCAGGGAGAACCCGTTCGAATGCAGTCCGGATGAGGCCATCGCGATCAGCACGTCGCCGGGCCGGACGCGATCCGGCCCGAGCAGCTCGTCGGCTTCCACCACGCCGGTCGCGGCGCCCGCCAGGTCGAAGTCATCCGGCCCGAGGTGGCCGGGGTGCTCAGCCGTCTCACCGCCGAGCAGGGCGCAGCCAGCGCGCACGCAGCCTTCGGCGACGCCGCCGACGATCGCCGCCACCCGTTCCGGGCGGAGCGCGCCGCAGACCACGTAGTCGGTCATGAACAGCGGCTCCGCCCCGCAGGCGACCAGGTCGTCGACGACCATGGCCACCAGGTCGATGCCGACCGTGTCATACCGGCCGAGCCGCTGCGCGATCGCCACCTTAGTGCCGACACCGTCGGTCGAGGTGGCGAGCAGCGGCCGCCGGTAGCCGGCCAGCCTGGACGCGTCGAACAGCCCGGCGAAGCCGCCGATCCCGCCGATGACCTCGGGCCTGACGGTGCGGGCGACCGCGTCGCGCATCAGCTCGACCGCCCGTTCGCCGGCCCCGATGTCGACGCCCGCGCGAGCATAGTCCGGGCCGCCGCGCGGCACGCTGCGCACTACCCGGCAGCGTCCGCGACCCCGGTCGCGGCGCCCTCAAGAACGTGCTTGCCCCGCTCTTCCTCGGCCACCGGGATCGGGTAATTGCCGTCGAAGCAGGCCCGGCACAGCCGGCCGGCGGGCAGTGTCGTCGCCGCGGTCAGGCCCGCCAGCGAGACGTAGCCGAGCGAGTCAGCGCCGAGCGAGGCCCGGATCTCCTCGACGGACAGGCTGCCGGCGATCAGCTCGGCCCGGCTGGCGAAGTCGATGCCGTAGAAGCACGGCCAGGTGACCGGCGGGCTCGAGATGCGGACGTGCACCTCGGCGGCGCCTGCCTCACGCAGCATCGCGACGATGGCACGCTGCGTGTTGCCGCGGACGATGGAGTCATCGACGACGACCACCCGCTGGCCGGCGATCACGTCCCGGAGCGGGTTCAGCTTCAGCCGGATGCCGAGTTGCCTGATCGTCTGGCTCGGCTGGATGAACGTGCGGCCGACGTAGGAGTTCTTGACCAGTCCCTGCGCGTAGGGGATGCCGCTGGCCTCGGCATAGCCGATCGCCGCCGGGGTGCCTGATTCTGGCACTGGGATGACCAGGTCAGCCGGGACCGGGTACTCGGCCGCCAGCCGCCTGCCGACAGCCACCCGGGTGGCCTGCACGCCCCGTCCGGCGATGGTGGTATCCGGCCTGGCCAGGTACACGTACTCAAACAGGCATCCGCGCGGGCCGGCCGGCGCGAAGCGGCGCGACCGCACCCCCGCCTCGTCGATGGCGATGAGCTCACCGGGCTCGACCTCGCGGACCATGGTGGCGCCGACGATGTCCAGCGCCGCGGTCTCGCTGGCCACGACCCAGCCGCGGGCCAGCCTGCCGAGCACGAGCGGCCGGAACCCTTGCGGGTCACGGGCCGCATACAAGGTCCGCTCGTCCATGAAAACCAGCGAGTACGCGCCCCGGGCCAGCGGCAGCGCGGCGAGCGCGGACTCCTCGATGCCCGTCGCGCCCTGGCCAGCCGCCGGGCTCAGATCTGCCGGGCTCAGATCTGCCGGGCTCAGATCTGCCGGGCTCAGATCTGCCGGGCTCAGCTTGTCCGCGGCGGCGCCGGCGAACAGCGCGGTCAGCACGTCAGTGTCCGAGGTGGCACGGCTGCCGCCCTGGCCGGCCGCCGGATCGACTAGCGCCGCCAGTTCCAGGGTGTTGATCAGGTTGCCGTTGTGGCCGAGCGCGAGGCTCGCCGACGGCGTCGCGCGGAATGTCGGCTGGGCGTTCTCCCACACCGACGAGCCGCTGGTGGAGTAGCGGCAGTGTCCGACGGCGATGTGACCTCGCAGAGCGTGCAGCACGGATTCGTCGAAGACCTGGGGGACCAGGCCCATGTCCTTGTAGACGACGATCCTGCGCCCGTCGCTGACCGCGATGCCGGCCGACTCCTGGCCGCGGTGCTGCAGCGCGTACAGGCCGAAGTAGGCAAGCTTGGCGACTTCCTCGCCGGGTGACCAGACACCGAAGACGCCACAGGCATCCCGCGGCTGCTCCCCCGGATCCAGCTCGGCCGTCAGCCGGCCATCGGGCTTGATCACCTGGTCAGTCTATTGACTAGCGCGGGCGCGATGGCCCGGAAGGCAACGGTGGCCCGGAAGGCAACGGTGGCCCGGAAGACAACGGTGGCCCGGAAGACAACGGCAGGTATGCGGTGAGGTCGGCGCGCGGCCCGCTAGCCCGGATCAGGCCGTCAGCCGCGGCTGCTGCCCAGGCCAGCCGTCCGGTAGCGAGCCTGACCCAGGTCGCGGCGTCGGTTTCCACCACGTTCGGCGGGGTGCCGCGGGTATGCCGGGGACCCGCCACGCACTGGATCGCCGCGAACGGCGGGATGCGCACCTCGACGGCACGGCCGGGTGCGCGGGCCGCGAGGAGGTCGAGCAGGCGCATCGCGGCGGCGCGCAGCGCCTCCCGGCAAGGCGTCTTGCCCGCATCCAGCGCTTCGGCCACCGCCGCGGCGCAGCCGTCACCGAGCGCCGCTGCGCTCAGCGGGCCAGTCCAGGCAGTGCCGCCAAGGCAGGCCCGCTGCTCGTTAACCGCGGCGAGCAGCCGCTGCGGATCCAGGCGTCGCATGGGCATCGCTGCGACGGTAGCCGGCAACGGCAGCCGGCGCCGGCCACAGACCAACGCTGACATCGGGCAGCGCCGGCGCGACATCAGGGCGTGACATCAGGGATAAGCCGCCAGATCGTGGTTTTTATTCATTTTCCCTGATTTTCCTTGGCAGCACATGCCCACTAGCGGTAATGCTTCGGTATGGCAGGCCAGCGAGGAACCGGTGCCCGGCGGGCCCGCGGCTCCTGGGTAGCCAGGATCGCGGGCACCCTCGGTGTCATCGTTGCCGCCGTGACGGCGGCCAGCGTTCTCATCCTCAATCAGGGAACTGCGCGGGCCAGGCGGCAGGCCGCCGCGCCGCTGCCGCGGAATGTAATCAGCGGGCAGACCGTCAAGCTTGTCAATCCGGGCCCGCCGCCGCGGCAGGATTCGCGGCCGGCCAAGGAGAAGCTCTACCTGTCGGCGACCGGCCTGGCGTTCACCGCGTCGGGCGCGGCCGGGCAGGCATCCTCAGCCGAGGAATGGACGGCCAACCAGATGGGCGGCGGGGCCTACATCCTGATCTACGTCCCGGATCGCCGGTGCCTGACCGCACCGACCTCACCTGGCACCCCGATCGCCATGCTGACCAGGTGCGACCTGAGCCTGAGCCAGCGGTGGCGGCATCAGTTTCTCGGCAAGGACGCGGCCGGACGGGACAACTGGCGGCTGCTCAGCGCCGCGGACGGCCTGTGCCTGACGGCCGTGAAATCACCGCTCGGCGGCCAGCCAGGCGAGTCCGGCGTGGGCCTGTCCGCGTGCAGCTCGGCCCCGGCATGGCGGCAGATCGTTTCGTTCCGCACGACCTACTGACGCTGGCGCGTCAGCCGAAGATCGCCGGCAGGGTCGGCCGGTGCGCCGCGCCGAGCTCGTCAAGCGAGATGCTGAACAGCCCGGCCACCTCGAGGCTGGTGCCGCCGGTAACACCGATCACCGCGGCGGGTACCGCGTGCTCCGCGCACAGGTCCGTGACGCCAGCCTCCGAGCCGGGCCGCACGGCAACCACGGCGCGCGCGACTGATTCGCTGAACAGGCTGGTGAAGGGATCCCCGGGCAGGGTGACCGCGCAACCGGCCCCGCCTGCCAGGCAGCACTCGGCGAGCGCGAGAGCGAGCCCTCCGTCGGACAGGTCGTGCGCCGCCACGAGCAGGCCGCCCGCCGCCCCGGCGGCGAGCACCGCCGCGAGCCGCCGCTCCGCGTCCAGGTCCACGGCGGGCGGGCGGCCGCCGACGTGGCCGTGCGCGACGTGCGCCCACAGCGATCCGCCGAACTCCGCGGCGGTGCGGCCGAGCAGCAGCACGCCAGCGCCTGCCGCGCCGAAGCCGATCGACAGCCGGCGCCGGACGTCGTCGTGCACGCCGAGCACCCCGACGATGGGCGTCGGGTGAATCGCCACCCCGCTGGTCTGGTTGTAGAAACTCACGTTCCCGCCGGTCACCGGCACGCCGAGGGCGGCACACGCATCCGCGAGGCCCCGAACGGCCGCCGCGAACTGCCACATCACCGCCGGGTCTTCCGGTGACCCGAAATTCATGCAGTTGGTGACCGCCAGCGGGCGCGCGCCGGTGGCCGCCACGTTCCGGTAGGCCTCCGCCAGCCCGTGCTGGGCGCCCGCGTACGGATCCAGCAGGGCATAGCGGCCATTCCCGTCGGTGGCCAGCGCGACCCCCAGGCCGGTCCGCTCGTCGATCCTGATCAGCCCGGCGTCCTGCGGTGGCGCCAGTACGGTGTCGCCGCGGACATAGCGGTCGTACTGCTCGGTGACCCATGCCTTGTCGGCCGCGTCCGGCGAGGAGAGCATGGCCAGCAGGGCGGCCTGCAGCCCGGGGCCGCCGGCCGGGCGGGGCAGCGCGGCCGGGTCATCCGCGACGAGCTCGTCCTGGCTGGCCGGGCGCTGCGCGCTGCGGTGGTAGACCGGCCCGTCGTCGGCCGCGCTGCCCGGCGGGATGTCCACGAGCTGCTCGCCATGCCAGCTCATCTCCAGCCTGCCGGTGCTGGTGACCTCGCCGATCACCGTGGCGGGCACGTCCCACCTCGCGCAGATCTCCATGCAGCGCCCGACGCCGGCTGGCTCGACGATCGCCATCATGCGCTCCTGGGATTCGCTCATCAGGATCTCGGCAGGCCCGAGCGCGGCATCGCGCAGCGGGACCGCGTCCAGGCTGACCCGCAGGCCGGCGCCGCCGCCCGCGGCGAGTTCCGTGGTAGCGCAGGAGACCCCGGCGGCGCCAAGGTCCTGGATGCCGACCACCAGCCCGGCCGCGTACAGCTGCAGGCAGCATTCGACCAGCCGCTTCTCCATGAACGGGTCGCCAACCTGGACGCTCGGCCGCTTCGCGCCCTCGCCCGTGCCGCCGAACGATGCGCTAGCGAGTACCGACGCGCCGCCGATGCCGTCCGGGCCGGTCCGCGACCCGAACAGCACGACCTTGTTGCCAGGTCCGGTGGCGGCGGCGAGCTTGAGGTCCGCGTGCCGCATCACTCCCACGCAGAGCGCGTTCACCAGCGGATTGCCCGCGTAGCAGGGGTCGAAGGCCAGCTCACCGCCGATGTTGGGCAGGCCGAGGCAGTTGCCGTAGAAGGAGATGCCGCCGACCACGCCGGGCAGCACCCGCCGGGTGTCCGGCGCGTCTGCCGGGCCGAACCTGAGCGCGTCCATCACCGCGACCGGCCGGGCACCCATCGCCAGGATGTCCCTGACGATTCCGCCCACCCCGGTCGCCGCCCCCTGGAACGGCTCCACGTAGGACGGGTGGTTGTGCGACTCGATCTTGAAGGTGACCGCGTAGCCCTGGCCGATGTCCACCACCCCGGCGTTCTGCCCGATGCCGGCCAGCAGCACCTCGGTCGGCGGCGCCTTCTCGGCGAACTGGCGCAGGTGCACCTTGGAGGACTTGTAGGAGCAGTGCTCGCTCCACATGACCGAGTAGATGGCCAGCTCGGCGTCGGTCGGCCGCCGGCGCAGGATGCTCCGGATCCTTTCGTACTCGCCGTCGGTCAGGCCGAGTTCCGCATACGGCTGCGGCCGCTGCGGAGTGGCTGCCGCCCGGGCGACGGTGTCCAGGCCCGGCTCGTCCGGGCGTCTCACGCGCGTGCCGCGGTCGGCAGGACCGAGCTGAAGAAGCCGAGGCCGTCCGCGCCAGGCCCGGTCAGCGCGTCGATGGCGTGCTCGGGATGCGGCATCAGGCCGACCACGTTGCCCGTCTCGTTGCAGATGCCGGCGATGTCGCCCGCCGAGCCATTCGGGTTGCCCCCGGCATACCGGGCGATCACCCGGCCACGCGCGCCGAGCTCGGCCAGTGCGGCCGGCCCGGCCACATACGCGCCCTGGCCGCTCTTCAGCACGACGGTGATCTCCTGCCCCTCGGCATACTGGCTGGTCCACGGCGTTCCGGCGTTCTCGATCCGGAGCCGGACGGCCTTGCTGACGAACCGGAGCCCGCCATTGCGGGTCAGCGCGCCGGGCAGCAGGTGCGCTTCGCACAGGATCTGGAAGCCGTTGCAGATGCCGAGCACGGGCAACCCCGCGCGGGCGGCGGGCACTAGCTCCGTCATCACCGGCGAGAACCGGGCGATCGCCCCGCAGCGCAGGTAGTCGCCGTAGGAGAAACCACCGGGCAGGATCACCGCGTCGACGCCGCGCAGGTCACGATCGGAATGCCAGAGCGGAACCGGCTCGCCGCCTGCTCGCCGGACCGCACGCGCCGCGTCCCCGTCATCGAGCGAGCCGGGGAAGGTGATGACTCCTACCCGCGCCGTCATCATGCAGGCAGGCTACCGGCTCAGCCGGCGTCCCGTAGCCGCGCCGTCGCCGTGGCGGCCAGCGGGGCATCCCGTCGCCACTCCAGGCGCTTTTCCAGCGAAACCAAGGTGCCCCGGCCCGGGCCGGTGCTCAGCGTCACGTTGTCCACGCAAGCCCGCATGATGGCCAGCCCCCGGCCCGATTCGGGCAGCCGCGCGATCGCCGCGTCGTCCAGCCGCCGGATGCGGGAGAACCTGCCGCGAGCCGCGTGCAGCGCGGACGGCGCGGCCAGCATCACGGTGGCAGGCTCCCCGGGGCGGGTGCTGCGGGCCGGCTGGCGGCGGCGGAACCGCGGCTGCCGGGCCGGCCGCGCGGCCAGGTCAGGCCGCCGGTGCGCCGCGAGCTTACCCGGATCGAAGCCACTGCCGCTGTCAAGCACCTCCACCACGCAGCCGCCACGGCCGATGCTGGCCACCACCTCGTAGCGGTGGCTGGGCCCGCCGTGCTGAAGCACATTCGTGCACGCCTCGGTGACGGCGAGCAGCAGATCGCCTATGCAGTCCTCGTCGACGCCAAGCCTGCTCAGGGTGTCGCCTAGCACCCGGCGCATCACCGGTACGCTGAGCGCCTCACGCGGGAACATCAGGCAGAACTTGACGTCGACGGTCGCCTCCTCGGCTCGAATCTCCCGAGTACGCATCCGTACCTCTACTCCCTGCCTTCACTTATCCCGTCAGTCACATTGTGAAAGATTTCCCGTGCCGGACCGTGGTAATCATGAACTCAGGTGATTACTGGACGAACAGTGCCGATTCAGCACGTCAGCCGGTGTGGCGCCGCGCGGAGAAACCCCGCCCGGCCAGGCCGGATCCGGTGCTGCGCCGGCGTTTCAGCGGATGCGCGGCGGCCGGCCAGAAATTACAGCGCGCGGATCTCGAATTCCTCGATCACCGGGTTAGCCAGCAGCTCTTCGGCAAGCTCGGTGAGCCGGGCCACCGCTGCCTCGTCGGCCGATCCGATGATCTCCACCTCGAACCTCTTGCCCTGCCGGACGCCGAGGATCTGGCCGAATCCCAGCCGCTTGCATGCGCTGGCGATCGCCTCGCCCTGCGGGTCATGAATCTCCGGCTTGAGCATTACGTCGACGACGACTCTGGCCACGTGACGCAGCGTAACCCAAACTGGTTCCCTTAGCGCCGCTGCTGGCGGGTACTGTCACAGCGGGACGGACGACCGGCCGGTCAACGGTGATCTCCGCGACCGGCCCTGGGTATCAAGGAGTGGCACGTGGCCGTCAACGCTCAAGGTGCGGTCGCCGCCGCACCGGACCCGCTCGGCCTTGCTGGCCGGAGCGGCACGGCGGAACCCATTCAGCTCCTCACCCCCGAGGGCGAGCGGGTCGAACATCCCGGCTACCCGCTGGAGGTGCCGGCCGAACAGATCAGGGACCTGTACCGGGATCTGGTCCTGGTCCGCAGGATCGATTTCGAGGCGATCGCGCTGCAGCGCCAGGGCGAGCTCGGGATCTGGGCCTCGCTGCTGGGCCAGGAGGCCGCGCAGGTCGGCTCGGGCCGCGCGCTCGAGCCCAGGGACATGGCCTTTCCCACCTATCGGGAGCACGGCGTCGCCTGGTGCCGCGGCCTGGATCCGATGAAGCTGTTCGAGCTCTTCCGCGGGGTCAGCCACGGCGGCTGGGATCCGAAGGCGCATAACTTCCACCTGTACACGATCGTCATCGGCAGCCAGACGCTGCATGCGACCGGCTACGCGATGGGCATCCAGCGCGACGGCGCCGTCGGCGAGGACGGCGAGGCGGTCATTGCCTACTTCGGCGACGGCGCGACCAGCCAGGGTGACGTCAACGAGGCATTCATCTGGGCATCGGTGACCAACGCGCCGATCGTGTTCTTCTGCCAGAACAACCAGTGGGCGATCTCCGAGCCGCTGGAGCGGCAGAGCAGGGTCCCGCTCTACCAGCGGGCCTATGGCTTCGGCTTCCCCGGTGTCCGGGTGGACGGCAACGACGTGCTGGCGTGCCTGGCGGTGACGAGAAAGGCGATGCAGGCCGCGCGCGAAGGGCAGGGCCCGACGCTGATCGAGGCCTTCACCTACCGGATGGGCGCGCATACCACCACCGACGACCCGACCAGGTACCGGCTGGCCGCGGAACTGGAGTCGTGGAAGCTGAAGGACCCGATCGAGCGGGTCAAGGCATACCTGATCCGGTCCGAGATGGCGGACCGGCAGTTCTTCGATGCCGTCGACGCCGAGGCTAGCGAGCTGGGCACCAGGGTCCGGCGGTCGTGCCTGGAGATGCCGGATCCGGAGCCGTCGGCGATGTTCGAGAACGTCTACGCCGAGCCGAACGCCCTGATCGGCGCCGAGCGCGAGCAGTTCGCCGCCTATCTCGACTCCTTCGTCCCGGTGGAGGGAGCCCGATGACCAGCCTGACATTGTCCAGGGCGCTCAACGAAGGCCTGCGCAAGGCCATGGAGGGCGACCCGAAGGTCCTGATCATGGGCGAGGACGTCGGGAAGCTCGGCGGCGTCTTCCGGGTCACCGACGGGCTGCAGAAGGACTTCGGCGAGGCCCGGGTGGTCGACACCCCGCTGGCCGAGTCCGGCATCGTCGGCACCGCGATCGGCCTGGCGCTGCGCGGCTACCGGCCAGTCTGCGAGATCCAGTTCGACGGCTTCGTCTATCCCGCCTTCGACCAGATCGTGTCTCAGCTGGCGAAGATGCGGATGCGCTCGCTGGGCACCGTCAGCCTGCCGGTGGTGATCAGGATCCCGTGCGGCGGCGGCATCGGCGCCGTGGAGCACCACAGTGAGTCGCCCGAGGCGCTGTTCGCGCACACGCCCGGGCTCCGGGTGGTCGCCTGCAGCGATCCGGCCGACGCCTACGTGATGATTCAGCAGTCCATCAGCTCCGATGACCCGGTGATCTTCTTCGAGCCCAAGCGGCGGTACTGGGACAAGGCCGAGGTGGACACGGCCGGCGGGCTGGCCTCGGCGGTCCCGCTGGACAAGGCGAGGACGCTGGCCAGCGGCACGGACGTGACCGTGCTCTGCTACGGGCCGATGGTCAGGACGTGCGCCCAGGCGGCCGTCGCGGCGGCCGAGGACGGGCACTCGGTTGAGGTGATCGACCTGCGGTCCCTGGCGCCGCTGGACACCGAGACGATCTTCGCATCGGTCCGGCGTACCGGCCGGTGCGTGGTCGTGCACGAGGCGGCGATCAGCGGCGGCCTTGGCGCCGAGATCGCCGCGCGGGTGACCGAGGAGTGCTTCTACCACCTCCAGGCCCCGGTGCTGCGGGTCTGCGGCTACTCGACGCCGTACCCGCCATCCCGGCTTGAGGAGCATTACCTGCCGGACCTGGACCGGGTGCTAGACGGCGTCGACCGCACGTTCGCTTACTGAGGAGGGCCAGATGGCAGAGCTGAGGCAGTTCAGGCTCCCCGACGTCGGCGAGGGCCTGACCGAGGCGGACATCGTCAAATGGCACGTCCGGCCCGGCGACCGGGTGACGGTCAACCAGATCATCGTCGAGATCGAGACGGCTAAGGCCGTCGTCGAGCTGCCCAGCCCGTTCGAGGGCGTGGTGCACGGCCTGCTGGTGGCCGAGGGCACCACCTCGGACGTGGGCACGCCGATCATCTCGATCGACGTGAGCCCGGACGCCGGAGATGCCGCCGCGGGCCAGAGCGCCTACGGTGCGGCGGATCAGGGCGAGGCGGCCGCGGCCGACGCTCTCGCCGAGGATCTCGTGCCGCCGCCGCCGGCCGAAGCCGGGGCCGAGCCGGGGATACACGGCACCCTGGCGCCCAAGCCCGAGCGCCAGGCGGTGCTCGTCGGCTACGGGGTCAAGCTTGGCAGCACCAAGCGCCGTGCGCGGAAGGCTCCCGGCCCGGATGCCGGGGCGGCAGCGGCCAGCGCCGCAAGCACAACCACAACCGAGATTAACTGGGCTGCGGGCGCCAGCCGCCCGGACCGCGGCGAGCGTCCAGCCGTGCTGGCCAAGCCGCCGGTCCGCAAGCTGGCCAGGGATCTCGGCGTCGACCTGTCGGCACTGTCCGGCACCGGCCCGAACGGCTCGATCACCCGCGACGACGTCCTGTCGGCAGCGGACGGCGCTGACGCGGTGTCCGCCCCGGCCGGCGTCCCGGCCCCGGCACACCTTGCCTCGGTGGCCGCGGTCTCCCGGGAGGAGCGGATCCCGATCCGCGGGGTGCGCAAGCACACCGCCGCGGCGGTGACGGCCAGTGCGTTCTCCGCCCCGCATGTCACGACGTTCTTGCAGGTCGACATGACCGAGACGATGGCGGCCACGAAACGACTCAGGTCGCTAACCGACTTCGACGGCGTGCGCGTGTCACCGCTGCTCTTCGTGGCCAAGGCGCTGCTGGTGGCGGCCGCGCGGCAGCCGATGATCAACTCTTCCTGGGACGAGGCCGCGCAGGAGATCGTGGTCAAGCACTACGTCAATCTCGGCATCGCCGCGGCCACCGACCGCGGCCTGATCGTGCCGAACATCAAGG